>Ga0315272_10001555_pt1 | contig 11365 bp, 9 predicted proteins | sample C3_middle_MG_FD_203918 | JGI IMG/M metagenome (GOLD analysis project Ga0315272, IMG submission 203918) | Sediment microbial communities from Yellowstone Lake, YNP, Wyoming, USA - C3_middle | ecosystem: Environmental > Aquatic > Freshwater > Lake > Sediment | place: USA: Wyoming | collected...
GCCGTCGCCGATGAGCCCTGCTTCCACGCCTAAGAATGTTTTAGCCCGTTCCGCCCATTGGTAGAGCAACTCCTTGGTGTGGACCAGCACCAGGGTGGGTTGGCGTCGTTTGGCGATCACCGCCAGGGCGATCACCGTCTTGCCCGAGCCGGTGCCTGCCTCCAGCACCCCGAAATCATGGCGCATGATGGCATCAATGGCCTCATCCTGGTAGGGCCGCAACTCACCCAGGAAGTGGAAATCCACCGGGGCGGCAGTTTTCCGCTGGTCGATGATCCTTGGGTCCTGGCGCATGAATTTCCGGGCCAGGAGGATGGCGTGGTTGGCGTAGCCCCGCGGAAAGGTGAGGGTGTCGTGGTGTTCCGCGAAAAAATAGAGGTGGGGCTTGAGCTTCTTGCCCATCCAGCGGCTGTATTTCTTGGCCTCGAGGTATTCGGGGTTGTCGATGGTCAGTTGCTGCTTGAGGGCCTCGGTCAGGGTGGCTGAGGCGCCGCGCAGGCAGGCTTGCGAGCCGACGGTGAGGGTAAAAGGCGGGGTCATGGGCGGTCTGCGTCACGGGGGGAAAGGGTTTCGGTCAGCAGATGGGCCAGGCGGGTGCATTCCTTTTCCACCGCGTCAAGCTGGGCCTGCTGACCGATCAGGGCGGAGTTCAGCTCTTCCAGGGCGATTTCCTGGAAGGCCAGCCGGGTTTCCAGTTCGATGATTCGATGTTCCATGGGGTGTCCTTAGATCGTTTAGCCAGAGAAATATCTTGGCGTTATCGGTTTTCTGCCGGAGAGGCGTTGGTACGGCTCGGCCGGATAGCCCAGGGCAATGACGGCATGGATTGCCTCGTCTTCGGGAATCCCCAAGGCGCTCTGAATCTTCGGGTCCTTGGCCATGGCTGCCACGGCAAAGCCGATCAAGCAGGAACCCAACCCCATGGTATGAGCAGCGAGCAGAATATTCTGGGTGGCTAGCAGCCCGTCTTCTTTGGGACAGCTTGCACCGGGTTGTGAGCCGACGATGATGGCGGCTGGTGCGCCGTGGAACAGGCGGTCGCGGCCATGTTCCTGCCATTCCCGCAGCCCCTGGGCAATGCTTTGGTGGTAACGGTGATAATAATTGGCCAGGGCAGGCTTGCCAATCAGGCTGAGAAAATTACGCAGCAAGGGGTTGGCCGCCTGGTGGTTGAGTCTGGCAAAGTAGGCTCCAACCAGATTGCCCAGGGTCTCGACTGCGGGGCGTTGCGGCAGGAGGGTGAAGGTCCAGCCCTGGCTGTTGGTGCCGGAGGGGGCGCATGTGCCGATGCGGACCAGGTCTTCCAGTAATTCCGGGCTCGGGGCGCGGTTTGTGTAGCTGCGGCAGGAACGGCGGGAGAGCATGAGGCGGACCAGTTGGGGTGTGTATCCCTGTCCGGGGGGCAGGTAGCGGTTGTCCGCGCTGAAGGTCTGGAACACGGGGTCGTGTGCAAGGCCAGGTACGGTGATGGCCTCGGCTGGGCAGACGGCGCGGCAATGGGCGCACGCCATGCAGCGATCCCCGCTGACTATCGCTTTGCCGTGCAGCAGCGACAGGGTCTGGTCCGGACACACCGTAAGGCAGAGGCCGCAGCCGGTGCATTTTTCCTGGTCGATGGTTGGGCCGTGCGGCCGGGGGTGCTGGTCTGTCATGATTGTCCATCATGCCCTGCTTTGCAAAAAAAGAAAAGACCTCGCATAAAACTTGACGAAAAGAGCGGGGGCGCATAGTTTCAACGCAAGTTGGCATTGAGCAACAGAAACAACATCACGGAGGAAACATGTACTTCTGGAAAGGGCTTTTCCTCTACCTAACGCCGGGTGGCCTGCTGTTGGCTGCGGCGCTTGCCGCCTTGCAGCACGACGGCGTGGCCCAATGGTTGTTTGGCATCACTTGGCTCCTGCCCCCGAGTCTGGGGCTTGTCGCGATTTTCCTTGGCTGGCGTTTCAACCGCAGCCGCTTGCTTTTCGGGATGCTGTTGGTGCTTCTGACCGATTTTTTGCTGCGCCGTTACGGCGGGCTTGGCCAGATCGATCAGCTTCTGGCCAGGTATGTGTTCCATATGGCTCTGCTGGCGCTGCCCCTTAATCTGCTTCTTTTTTCCTTCTGGCGGGAACGGGGCATTGTCACAGGCCAGGGGTTGCGCCGGTTTGCCCTCATTCTTTTTCAGCCGTTCCTGCTGGCTGCGCTCTTTGGGGTGCGTGGCCCGCTCATCGTGCGACAGATGGAAGCCATGACCGTTCATTTGCCCCTGGTTGGCGGTCTGTCATCCCCGGCTCTTGTGATTTTGGCGTTGGCCGGATTGGTTCTGCTTTTTCGCTATTGGCGTAACCGCGATCTGTTGGAGCATGGTTTTTTTTGGGCCATGATCTGTTCGCTTCTTGCCCTGTTAGCCGCAAATCCCGCACGGCAGGCCTTCCTTTTCAGTCTGGGTGCCCTGGTCCTCATCGTCGTCGCCATCGAGGCTGCCCATCGGATGGCTTTTCGGGATGAGCTGACCACTCTTCCTGCCCGCCGGGCTTTGAACGAGGCCTTGCTCAAGCTGAGCAACACCTACACCGTTGCCATGGTGGACATCGATTTTTTCAAGAAGTTCAATGATCGCTACGGCCACGATGTGGGCGATCAGGTGCTGGCCATGGTGGCTACTTTGCTCGGCAAGGTGGGCGGGGGCGGCCGGCCCTTCCGTTATGGCGGCGAGGAATTCACCATCCTCTTTCCGGGCAAAGAGCTGGAGGAGGCCCAGCCCCATCTGGAGGCATTGCGCCAGGCCGTGGCCGAGGCCGGATTCAAGGTGAGGAGTGCGGGACGGGCTGAGAAGAATTCGGACAGTAGGCAGAAGGGCGGGAACTCCGCAAAAAAGGTCTCCCTCACCATCAGCATCGGCATGGCCCAGCGCGACGCAACCAGGAAAACCCCCCAGTCCGTGATCAAGGCGGCGGATCAGGCCCTGTACCGGGCCAAAGAAGGCGGACGCAATCGGGTTTCCATCTGATTGGTTCTTTTTTGCGCTAATCCTTGCGGTTACATTGTTTTTTTGTTTGATTTTGCAAGGAATCCGGCCCTATACTGAACTTACCTTTTTATGGAGGAAGCTATGGGGTCAGAAACACAGGGATTCGTCCAACCGCCAAGGCGCCACTATTGGAAAATAGCCTTGGTGGCCTTGGGTGTAACCTGTGTCGTTGCCGTTGGGCTGTACCAGCTTGCCCATCTTTACGTACTCAACGAGGCGGAAAGAAACATCGAGGCCGTGCTCCTCGCCCATAGAGGTATGCATCGTTATATCCAGGAAGTCATGCATCCCGCTTTCTACAAACTGAAAGCGGAAGGCCTTGTCGCCGAAAAGTTCTACGCCCCGGAAATCCTCTCCTCGTCGTTCATCGTCAGAAACCAGCACGAAGCATACAATGAAGAACGGAAGGCCGCTGGCCTGGAAGAGGTCTACTACAAGATGGCCGCTCTCAATCCGCGCAATCCGGTGAACAAGGCGGACGCTGCGGAAGAAAAACTCATCCGGATGTTCAACGAAAACAAGGAGCTTAAGAATTATCGGGAGGTTGTCCAGATCGACGGCAAGGATTATCTCCATGTCGCCATGCCTTTCCTGGTGAACCAGGAGAAGTGTATGAAATGCCATGGAGACCGGGAGGACGCGCCCCCCGGTCTTCAGCTGCTCTATCCGGGGCAGGGAGGTTTTAACGAGAAGGTCGGCGACATCCGGGCAGTGGAGTCGATCCGTGCTCCCATGGAACATCAGTATTTTCTTCTCTACATTCTTTTTGCCTCCTCTTTTGCCGGGCTGCTGGTGCTGGCCGGGTTGCTGCTTTTCAATACCCGGCTCAGGGGCATGGTGCGGGCGCGAACCCAGGCGCTTGAGCAGGAGGTTGCCGAGCGGCGAAGGGCAGAGGAGGAAGTGCGTAGGGCCAACGCAGAACTTGAAGACCGGGTGGAGGAGCGCACTGCCCAGATCGCTGCGGCCAACAAGGAACTCGACTCCTTCGCCTACTCGGTTTCCCACGATCTGCGGGCGCCTTTGCGCGGCATTGAGGGTTTCAGTCTGGCTCTGCTCGAGGATTACGGGGAGACCCTTGACGGGGTCGCCAAAGATTATCTCGGCCGTATTCGTGCCGGTTGTGTGCGGATGGGCGATCTGATCGATGACATGCTGCAGCTTTCCCGTTTGTCCAGAGGCGAGATTCACCGGGAAGAGGTCGATCTCAGCGCCATGGCAAGCGAGATTGCTGCAGAACTCCAGCGCACAGGGCCGGAGCGTCGGGTGGTCTTTGAGATTGCCCCGGAGATAAAGGTTTTTGGCGATGCCATTTTGTTGCGGGCGGTGCTGGATAATCTGCTTGGCAATGCCTGGAAGTTCACCTCGAAAATCGAAGGGGCGCGGATTATTTTCGGCAGGCAGGAAGAAGGCGGCAAAGAGGTCATGTTTGTAAAGGATAACGGGGCAGGTTTTGATATGGCCTATGCCGGCAAGCTGTTTGCCGCCTTCCAGCGGCTACACTCTCCCCAGGAATTTGAAGGAACAGGCATCGGTCTGGCCACGGTGCAAAGAATCATCCTCCGGCATGGAGGCACTATCCAGGCCGAAGGCGAAGTGGGGCGCGGGGCGACTTTTTATTTTTCTGTGTAAACAAAGGATCGCAAGGAGCATTTGTTATGAGGACAAATATGATTCTGTTGGTCGAGGACAACCCGGATGACGAGGCCTTGACCCTTCGTGCCTTACAAAAGAACAACATCATCAATGAGGTGGTTGTGGCCAGGGACGGGGTGGAGGCCCTTGATTTTCTTTTTGGCACGGGTGCGCATGTGGGGCGCGATCTGAGCCTCATGCCCGAGGTCATTCTGCTTGATATCAACCTGCCCAAGATAAACGGCCTGGAGGTGTTGGAAAAGATTCGGGCAAACGAGCGAACCAGGTTGTTGCCCGTGGTCATCCTGACCACCTCCAACGAGGAGCAGGATAAGATCAAAAGTTATACCCTGGGTGCCAACAGTTTTATCCGCAAACCCGTTGATTTTCAGCAGTTCAGCGAGGCGATCCGGCAGTTGGGCGTATATTGGCTGCTACTGAATCAGGCGCCTCCCTTGGTGAAGGGCTAAAGCCATGGTCGAGAATTTGCGCGTTCTGCTGGTGGAAGACTCCGAGGATGACGCGGCCCTTGTGGTACGTGCGCTTCGCAAGGGAGGGTTTTCGCTAAACTGCGAACGGGTGGATACTGCCGCGACCATGGCGGCCTGTCTTGCCAGGCAGGAGTGGGACCTGATTGTTTCCGATTATTCCATGCCGCAGTTCAACGGCCTGGCGGCCTTGGAACTCATGCAGGAAAAGGGGTTTGATCTGCCCTTCATCCTGGTTTCTGGGGCGGTCGGCGAGGAAACTGCTGTGGAGATCATGCGGGCCGGGGCCTGTGATTATGTGATGAAGGACAAGCTGACCCGGTTGGTACCTGCTGTCATTCGGGGGGTGCGGGAGGCTAAAAACCGTAAGGCAGCGCGGGAAGCGGACAGAGCCATTGACGCCCTGGTGCGAGGGATGGTTGGCACCACAGGCGCGGAGTGTTTTGATCGGATCATCGAGGGCCTTTGTGATTGGCTTGACGCAGACTATGGCCTTATTGGCGCTTTGGTCGAGGGCAATGTGCAGACCCTTTCTTTTTACGGGCGGGGCGAAAAGCAGGAAAACTTCAGCTACCCTCTGGCTGGGACACCCTGCGAGGGGATTGTCGGGGATGTTTTCAAGAGCTATTCCAAGGGGCTTCGCCGTCTTTTTCCCGAGGATAAGGATCTCGCAGCGATGGGTGCGGAAAGCTGCGTGGGCATATCGATACGGGATGCACAGCAGAAGACGCTTGGGGTACTCAATATTTTTTCGACCCGGGAGATGCTGCCAGCGGCAAGGCTGCCTGAGATCATGGAAATTGTCGCGGTCAAGGCGGCGGCAGAGATCGAGCGCCTCCGGGAAGAGGAAGAAAGAAGCGCGCTTGAGGCGCAGTTGCGCCAGGCCCAGAAGATGGAAGCCATCGGCACCCTGGCCGGGGGAATCGCTCACGATTTCAATAATATTCTTGCCGCGATTTTGGGCTATACCGAACTGGCCAAGCAGAAGATGATTTCGGAAAGCGAGCCGGACCATTGTCTTGCCGAGGTGCTGAAGGCCACCTACCGGGCAAAGAGGTTGGTGCAACAGATTCTGGCTTTTAGCCGCAAGGGCGAGCAGGAAATAAAGCCCCTGCGCATCCAGTGCGTGGTCAAGGAGGCGCTCAACCTGTTGCGGGCTTCCATTCCGTCGAGCATTGAAATCCAGCCGCGGATATCCCCCGATTGTCGGCCCATCCTGTCCGATCCTACCCGGATTCATCAGATCATAATGAATCTCTGCACCAACGCTTCGCAGGCCATGGAGGCAAAGGGGGGCACCTTGAGCGTGCTCCTCGAAAACACGACCTTGGGGGAAGAAGAGGCGCAAGTGCAGGGGCTGCCGATGGGGGACTATGTTTTGTTGGTGGTGAGCGATACCGGGCAGGGCATGGGAAAAGAGGTGATGGCTCACATCTTTGAACCGTATTTTACCACCAAGGAACGGGGCAAGGGTGCGGGCATGGGGCTTGCCATCGTGCATGGCCTGGTGAAGGCCTCCGGCGGCAAGATTTTCGTAACAAGCACCCTTGGTCAGGGCACAACCTTCAGGATTTTTCTCCCGCAGGTTTCCGACAAGGCCTGCGAGGAGGTTCCTCCTGAAATTCCCGGATCGTCGGAGAAAGGCAGTGAACGCATTTTTGTCATCGACGATGAACAGGCCATTGTGGCCATGGAAAAACTTGCCTTGGAGCGTCTTGGCTACCAGGTGCAACTTTTCTCCGACAGCGAGGAGGCGCTGGCCGCTTTTCGGGCTGACCCCCAGGCCTGCGATCTGGTCGTGACAGATCAGACCATGCCCCATCTTTCCGGAATGGACTTGGCCAAGGAATTTCTGGCAATCCGTCCGGACCTGCCAATCATTCTCTCCACCGGGTACAGTTCCCAGGCATCGGAAGAGGATGCCACCCGGATTGGGATTCGCCGTTTTATCATGAAGCCGGTGGACATCGCCCAGCTTGCCGCTGCCATCCGGGAAATTCTGGATAAAAAGTAGAAAATTCCGCAGTTTCCCCTCCCTGTTTTTCAAAGTGAAGATTTTTCCACTCTGTGCTATCTTGCGCCTGAAATTGCCCCTTGAAAATTCTCTTGCCCAGATAAGGAGTTGTCCCAATGAGCGTTGAGCCCAATAAAATCATCTATTCCATGATCCGTGTCGCTAAGTTTTACGACAAAAAACCGATCCTCAAGGACATCAGTCTTTCCTATTTTTACGGGGCCAAGATCGGGGTATTGGGCATGAACGGCTCGGGCAAATCCTCGCTTTTGCGGATTCTGGCCGGGGTTGACAAGGAGTTCAACGGTGAGACCCACATCTCCCCGGGGTTGACCGTGGGCTATCTTGAGCAAGAGCCCCTGCTTGATGAGGGCAGGACCGTGATCGAGATCGTCCGGGAAGGGGCGCAGGAGGCGGTGGATCTGCTGGCCGAGTTCGAGGAGATCAACAACAAGTTCGCAGAGCCCATGGACGATGACGCCATGGATAAGCTCATCGCCCGTCAGGGTGTGGTGCAGGAAAAGCTCGACACCCTAGATGCCTGGGACCTTGACGCCAGGCTGGACATGGCCATGGACGCCCTGCGCTGCCCGCCCGGGGAGACGCCGGTAAACGTCCTCTCCGGCGGCGAGAAGCGGCGGGTTGCCCTGTGCCGCCTGCTCTTGAAAAAGCCTGATATTTTGCTGTTGGACGAGCCCACCAACCATCTGGATGCCGAGACCGTGTCCTGGCTGGAGCAGCATCTGCAACGCTACGAAGGCACGGTCATCGCTGTGACCCATGACCGGTACTTCCTCGATAACGTGGCGGGTTGGATTCTGGAGCTGGACCGGGGCCAGGGCATCCCCTGGAAGGGCAACTACTCTTCCTGGCTGGAGCAGAAGGAAAAGCGGCTGGCCAACGAGGAAAAGGAAGAGAGCAAGCGGCGCAAGACCTTGCAGCACGAGCTGGAGTGGATACGCATGAGCCCCAAGGGCAGGCATGCCAAGTCCAAGGCCAGGATCAGTGCTTATGAAGATTTGCTGAGCAAGGAGGCGGAAAAGCGCACCCAGGATCTGGAGATTTACATCCCGCCCGGACCGCGGTTGGGCAAGATCGTTATCGAAGCGGAGGGGATCAGCAAATCCTTTGGCGACCGGCTGCTTTTCGAGAACCTGACCTTCTCCCTGCCGCCCGGCGGCATCGTCGGGGTGATCGGCCCCAACGGCGCGGGCACGACCACCTTGATTATGATGATCAGTGGGCAGGACCAGCCCGATTCCGGCACCATCCGTCTGGGCGAGGCGGTGAAACTTGCCTACGTGGATCAATCCCGGGATGTGCTGGACCCGGAACAGACGATCTGGCAGGCCATTTCCGAGGGGCAGGAAACCATCACCATGGGCGACCGCGAGGTGAACTCCCGGGCCTATGTGGGCAGGTTCAATTTTTCCGGCACCGACCAGCAGAAAAAGGTGGGGCTACTCTCCGGCGGCCAGCGCAACCGGGTGCATCTGGCCCGGATGCTCAAAGAAGGAGCCAACGTCATTCTGCTGGACGAGCCCACCAACGATCTGGATGTCAGCGCCCTGCGCGCCCTGGAAGAAGCGCTGGAGAACTTCGGCGGCTGCGCCGTGGTTATCAGCCATGACCGCTGGTTTCTCGACCGCATCGCCACCCATATCCTCGCTTTTGAAGGGGATTCCCAGGTGGTTTGGTTCGACGGCAACTACTCCGAATATGAGGCCGACCGCAAGGCCCGCCTTGGCGATGCCGCCGATCAGCCCCATCGGATCAAGTACCGCCACCTGACCCGCGCCTGATTCCGTGGTTTCTTCAAAGATGAAAGAACCAGGCTGCCGAGTTATAGGCAGCCTGGTTCTTTTTTGTGTTCGGCACTTGGAACCGGCGCATCTTTTGAGGGGTCCTAAAGGATATTGCGGGGCTACTGTGTGATAGGCATATCTTGTTGAATCGTTTGAGAAAAAATGTAAAAGAAGGAGCGTTCTTCCATTTTTTTTCGTATAGTGGAGCCGGGTAGTGTGATAGCGCCATTCTCTGGGGGGAGAACGGATGCATTCAAACAGTTCATCAACGAACTTGCTGCGCCGTCTCCTGGTGCTTGGTACCATCAGAAAAAAGACCCTCGCCCTTCTCGCCGCCACCTTTCTCTCTTCTTTTCTGCTTCTCCACGCTGTTTCCCAACATGTTCTCCTGAAAAGTTTTAAAGAGCTGGAAATTCATGCGGCCAGGCATTGTCTGAGCGAGGTCGGCAAGGAGCTTGGCGCGGGCCTGGAGGTGTTGGATACCCTCAACCGTGACTGGGCCTGGTGGGATGATGCCGTTTCCTTTGTGGTCAAACCAACGCCTGAATTCATTGCCACGAATCTCACCGATGAAACCTTTGCCAGTGCGAAATTGAACCTGATGGGTTTTTTTGCCCCGGATGGTGCCCCGGTCTGTCTGATCAATTATGACCGTCAGCGGGGGGAGAAGGTCGCGGTTCCAGACGATCTGCTGGAATTTTTTAGAACCCATCCGGAGCTGATCAGGCATGCGAATGCGGAAAGCGTTCGCAAGGGGATCGTGATTTTCCCCCAAGGACCGATGCTCTTTGTCTCGCGGCCTATTCTGACCAGCACCCGCCAGGGACCGGTGCAGGGAGCGCTGGTTTTTGGCCGCGCTCTTGACGCAGGGGAAATAGCGCGGATCGCCCAAGGCGAAGAGGTTTTTCTCAATGTCACCACTTTGGAAGAGGCCAAGAAAAACCTGCGGGAATTGGAGGTTGTCAAGAAAATCCAGGACTCCGGGGGCAAGATGACCATTCTCGCCAATGGGGCAGAGAGCATGGCCGGAGCCCTGCTGGTTGATGACCTTTTCGGCAAGCCAGCCCTGCTTATGGAAGCGACTCTGCAACGGAGCATCTGTGAACGGGGGCAGCGGGCAATCTCCGTGCTGGGTTGGCTGTTTTTCGGGGTCAGCGGTGTGGTCTGCCTGGTTATGATGCTCCTGCTTGACAGGTTGGTGGTCGGACCGGTGGTGGTGTTGAGCAATGCAGTTTCCCGGATAGGTGAAGAGGTAGATGCCGAGGCTCGGGTGGAGGCTGCAGGTCCGGTGGAAATCAAGCGGCTGGCGGCCTCCATCAACACCATGCTGGCAGGGTTGGCACGCGCCAATCAGCTGTTGGCCGGAAAGAATGCGCTGCTGGCTGAGGAGATTGACGAGCGCACGGAGTTGGAGCAGGAGCGGGAAAGGTTGATCGGCGAACTGCAAGAGGCCTTGGCCCAGGTGAAAACCCTGAGCGGCTTTTTGCCGATCTGCGCCTCCTGCAAAAAAATCCGGGATGACACCGGATACTGGAAACAGATTGAGTCGTATCTTAGCGCCCATGCGGACGTGACCTTCAGCCACGGGATCTGCCCGGATTGTGCGCAGAAGCTCTATGGCGATTTTATCGATGTGGATGAGGCGCTGAAGAAAAAGTGATCAGTGGCGTGAGAAAACGGTGAAGGTGTAAGGCTCCGTCCCTTCCTCCCGTTCCGCCGAGATTTCGCGGAATTGCCTGGGGTCGAATTCAGGGAACAGGATGTCTCCCTCCGCCTCCCGGTCGAGCACCGTGAGATAGATTTCGTCGGCCAAGGGGAGGGCTTCTCGGTAAATCTCGCCGCCTCCGGCAATGAAAATCGTTTCATCTTTGGGGCAGAGGGCGATGGCGTCGGACAGGCAGGGGGGTACCAGGCATCCCTCGGCCTGGTAGTCTCGGTTGCGGCTGATGATTATGGTTTTCCGGCCAGGCAGGGGACGGCCGATGGACTCGAAGGTTTTTCTCCCCATGATCAGGGTGTGGCCCATGGTGATACCCTTGAAGCGTTGCTGCTCGCCGGGGATGTGCCAGGGGATGGTGTTGTCCCTGCCGATTACCCGATTTTTGGCCATGGCGGCGATGAGGATAATCTTCATCGGCATGCCTTGGCTACGGATTTAAGCCTCTCCGGTCTTAACCGCCTCAAGCGCTTCCCAACGTCCATAGGTTTTTTGCAACTCCTGCTCAAGTTCTTCCAGCCGTTTCTGGGTCCGGGGGATGGTGGAGCTGTCCTTCTGGTACAGGGTCGGATCACCCAGCTGCCAGTGCAGCTCTTCTTTCTCTTTTTCCATGTCCTCCAGCCGCTTAGGCAGAGCCTCAAGCTCCCGCTCTTCTTTGTAAGAGAGCTTCCGGTGTGCAGCCTTTTTGGGTGG
>Ga0315272_10001557_pt1 | contig 11359 bp, 7 predicted proteins | sample C3_middle_MG_FD_203918 | JGI IMG/M metagenome (GOLD analysis project Ga0315272, IMG submission 203918) | Sediment microbial communities from Yellowstone Lake, YNP, Wyoming, USA - C3_middle | ecosystem: Environmental > Aquatic > Freshwater > Lake > Sediment | place: USA: Wyoming | collected...
GGATTCGACCTCTGCCGAGGTGGTTGACACCATGGGGGAGATGACCAACCAGTTCATGGGCAAGGCCATGCAGATGGTGGAAGGCAGGTTTGATCTCACCTCCTATATCGGTCAGCCTAAGTCCTTGTCCTTGAATACAGCTATCACCCTCACTCCGGATCTTGATTTTCAGGATAACCGGAGAATGGTGTTCAGTCTGGATACCCATCGGTTTTATATGGAGATGGCACTGGAGCGGACGGAGTTTGTTTCCCTGTAACTGTCCAGCAGCACCACATCTGCTTTGTCATCGGCCTGCTCGTGTGCAATAGCACACTTCGCAGGCCTCTTTCGCGCATTTGTGGCACTGCTGAACAGTTACATCCCGTGGTTTTCGTCCAATTCTTCCAGCATCAAACTGGATAGTTTGTCTCTCTGTGACCTTTTCCCCCAGTTGATCCGCGTAAATGGCTGCCTCCGGGTAGCCATTTTTTTTGGCAGAGCCGGAGAAAGGGCTTTGACCATCATGGAAAGCCGCCGGGCTTTTGCCTTTCAAAACACCCTGTCTTACAGTATAAGATAAAGCTTCCCCTGAATTCGTTCATTTTTTGATTTTCATATATTCTTGGAGGTGCGTCATGTCGAAGTGCAGCAGTGGAACCTGTGGCAGTAAGAAAGCAAGCGGCTGTGGCTCCGCCGATGCGGCGGTGGCCCAGCAGAATACGGCAATCGCCGCCTCTCTGGACCGGATCAGAAACAAGATTCTGGTGATGAGCGGCAAGGGCGGAGTGGGCAAGTCCACCGTATCGGTGAATTTGGCCCTCGGGTTGGCGCAAAAGGGATACAAAGTCGGCCTCATGGATGTTGATCTCCACGGCCCGGATATCGTCCGTATGCTCGGCATGCCTGGCCGCATGGACGGCGAGCTCACCAAGGACGGCAAGATGCCGCCTCTGCAATACAACGACAAGCTCAAGGTTATTTCGCTTGAGAGCATGATGGAGAATCGGGATGATCCTGTCATCTGGCGCGGTCCCTTGAAGAATCAGGCAATCCGCCAGTTTATCGCGGACGTGGCCTGGGGCGATCTTGATTATCTAGTCATCGACGCACCCCCCGGCACCGGGGACGAGCCCATGACTGTGGCCCACACCATCAAAGACGCTAAGGCCCTGGTCGTGACTACCCCACAGAACATAGCCCTGGCCGATGTGCGCAAGTCCATCAATTTCTGCAAGCATGTTTCCATGAAGATCGTTGGTATTGTGGAGAATATGAGCGGCTTTATCTGCCCGCACTGCAACAAAACGGTGGATATCTTCAAGACCGGCGGCGGCGAACAATTGGCCACGGAATTTTCCGTGCCGTTTTTGGGCAGGATTCCCGTTGACCCCAGGGTGGTTATTGCCGGGGATGACGGCAAGCCCTATCTCTCTTCCGGGGCCAACAGCCCGGCCGTCCAGGCGTTTGAGGAGTTTTTGGCCAAGGTCGAGAAGGAACTGCCCGTCATTCAGACTGCGGCTGTTTCCATTCCCATGGCCAAGGGTGCATCAAGCTGCGGCTGCGGTAGTGGCCCCTGCAACCCGAACACCTGCGACTGCTGAGAGGGCCCAGGATATGATCGTGAAACAGCTGACCGTGGGCTCCATGGCTGTGTGCTGCTATGTGGTGGGCTGCGAGGAAACAAAGAAGTGCGGCATCATCGACCCCGGTGGCAACGAGGAGAAGATTCTCGCCCTGTGTCGGGACGAAGGGTTCAGCGTTGAGGCGATTCTCTGTACCCACGGCCATCCGGATCATGTCTGCGGCAACGGGGTGATCCAAAAGGCCACTGGCGCGCCCATCGTCATGCACGCGGCGGATGCCGAGTTTTTTGCCAGGCCGGAGGTTATTGACTATTTTTCCATGCTCGGCCTGCCTGCTTCGCCGCCGGTGAACCGGACCGTCATTGATGGCGAGGAGATCGTCATCGGCAAGCTCATCCTTACGGTTCTCCATACCCCCGGACATACCCCGGGAGGGATTTGTCTCTACGCCGCTCCCCATCTGTTCACCGGCGACACCCTGTTTGTCGAAGGGCTTGGGCGCACCGATTTTCCCGGTGGTGACACCAAGCAGATGCTCGCAGCCATCAAGGAGAAAATTCTGAACCTGCCCGCCGAGACCGTGGTCTGGCCGGGGCATGGTTATGGCGGGGCCAGATCCACCGTGGGCGATGAGGCTCGCAACAACCCGTATCTGAAAGGGAACTGGTAGCAGATGCGGGAGATTGTTCTCGGCACGGCCGGGCATGTGGACCACGGCAAGACCAGTCTTGTCAGGGCCCTGACCGGCATTGACACCGACCGGCTTAAAGAAGAGAAAAAGCGGGGCATCACCATTGAGCTCGGCTTTGCCTTCCTTGATCTGCCCTGCGGCCATCGCCTCGGCATCATCGATGTGCCCGGCCACGAACGCTTTGTGAAAAACATGGTGGCTGGCGCCACGGGCATCGATCTTTTGGCCTTTGTCATTGCGGCGGATGAGGGGATCATGCCCCAGACCCGGGAGCATTTCGAGATCTGCCGACTGCTGGGGGTGAAGCGGGGGTTGGTCATCCTCACCAAGAAGGACATGGTGGATGCGGAGTGGCTGGCGCTGGTGCAAGAGGATGTGCGGCAGTTCCTGGCTGGCAGCTTTTTGGATGACGCACCCATGGTCGCGGTTTCCTCCACCACCGGCGAGGGGCTGGACGAGGTTCGGCAGATTCTCGACACCCTGGTCCGTGGCAGCGAGTTTTCCGAAGCCCATGGCCCGTTCCGTCTGCCGGTGGATCGGGTCTTCAGCATGAAGGGGTTCGGGGTGGTGGTCACTGGCACCTCCATCTCGGGCCGAATCGCGGTGGGCGAGGACATCACCGTTTATCCTCAAGGGCATACCGCCAAGATTCGTGGCATCCAGGTGCATGGCCAGGATGTGGAGCTGGTCGAGGCAGGTAAGCGCACCGCCATCAACATCCAGGGCCTGGACACCGAGATGATCAGCCGGGGCAACATGCTCGCCACCCCAGGCACCCTCGCTCCCTCTTTTTTGTTGGACGCCGATTTTTTCTATCTTTCTTCCAATGCCAAACCCCTCAAGAACAGAAGCCGGGTGCGGGTGCACATCGGCACCGCCGAGATCATGGGCCGTATCGCGCTACTGGAGGATGAAGAGCTTGCCCCTGGCAGCCGGGCCAACGTGCAAATATTGCTGGAGGAGCCGTTCGGCGCCTGGCCCGGGGACCGCTATGTGGTGCGGAGTTATTCGCCTGTGGCCACCATCGGCGGCGGCGGTATCTGGAACGCTTCTCCGCCCAAACGGCGGCGTTTCAAGGAGGTGAACAGCCAGGTTTTCGCCCTGTATCAGGAGGGATCAGTTGAGGATATCTCGCTGTTGCATCTTCGGGAGGCCGGGGTTGCCGGACTCACCTTCGAAGTGCTTTGCGTCAAGATGGGCCAGTTCGGCAAGCGTTTCCGTAAGCTGCTGGATGGCCCTATCTCAAGCCGGAAGATCATCATGGTGGATTCCGAGCGGCAACGCATGGTCGCGGCGGAAATCTTCGAGGGTATGGGTGTATCGCTGACTAAGATTCTGGCTGATTTTCACCGGGATAATTCGATGAAGCCGGGACTCTCCAAGGAGGAGCTGCGTTCCCGGTTGCACGGCGATCTGGATCAGCGTTTTTTTCAGCTGCTGCTCAATACCCTGGGTAAGCAGGGGGTAATTGTCGTCGATGAATCAACGGTCAGGCTGGCGGGTCATCAGGTGTCGCTCAAAGCGGACGCCAAGAGCATCCGTGCTGAAATGGAGGCCTTTTACGGGGAGGCAGGACTGACCCCGCCCACCGTGCGTGAGGTGCAGGAACGGTTTGCCAAGTATCCCGCCCCCCTGGTCCGCGAGGTTCTTGAGCTGCTGGTCCGCGAGCAAGTTTTGGTCAAGATCAGCGAGGATCTCTATTTTCAGAGCCGGGCCATGGCCGCCTTGCAGGAACAGATTGTGGCCTTCATCAAAAAAGAAGGGGAGATCGATGCTCCCCGTTTTAAGAATCTCACCGGCCTGACCAGGAAATTTTCCATCCCCCTGTTGGAATATTTTGATAAAATCAAGGTGACCATCCGGGTTGGCGATCGGCGGTTGCTGCGGGAGCGCCAGCCATCGGCATGATAACCGGCAATACCAGTGGTCTGAAAACCGCCCAGCTTAAGGGGCTTGAGCGCATTGCCAGCCGTCGGGTTAATCCGGATATGGTCATCAGCCCGGAGCTGGCAAAAGAGCTGTGCGCGGTTGCCTTCGAGTTGGGGCGGCAGGTGGGGGTGTTGCTCAGCCGTGGTGGGCAGGTTGAAGCGGTCATGGTCGGGGATCACCGCTCCATCATGATCCCGGCGCTCAAACAATTTCGGGCCTCGGGCGGGCGGCTCAAGGGGTTGCGCTGTGTGCATACCCATCTTGCGGGCGAGGATATCAGCGAAGACGATCTGATGGACCTGCTCTTCCTGCGGCTGGATATGATGACCGTGGTGAAGATGGATCAGGGCAATGCGACCCGGCTCTATTCTGCCCATCTGGTGCCCCAGGCGGTGGATGGACGGAACTGGGTCCTGCTGGAGCCGGAGATTCCCAGCCAGCAGGGACACTCTTGTCGGGAACTCATCGCCGCCCTGGAGGATGAGTTTGCCAAGGCCCGTCCGGTGCGGGAGATTGACTCGGGCCGGGATCGGGCGATTCTGGTCAGTGTGACCCCGCTCTCCAAGGGTAAGGCCCAGGAGTCCATGGACGAACTTGTCGATCTGGCGCGCTCCGCCGAGGTGATTGTCCTCGACACTGTGGTGCAGCGGCGGGAAAAAATCAATCCCAGGTTGATCCTCGGTAAGGGCAAGCTTGGCGAGATCATGCTGACCGCGCTGCGGCTCAACGCCAATCTGTTGATCTTTGATCAGGAGTTGAATCCGTCCCAGGTGCGGTCCATAACCGATCACACCGAACTGCGGGTCATCGACCGGACCCAGTTGATCCTTGATATCTTTGCCAGGCGGGCCTTGAGCCGGGAAGGCAAGCTGCAGATCGAGATGGCTCAGCTTAAATACATGCTGCCGAGATTGACGACCAGGGATGATGCCCTGTCCCGGCTCACCGGCGGCATCGGCGGTCGCGGCCCCGGCGAAACCCGGTTGGAGGTGGACCGCCGCCGCATCAATGATCGGTTGGGCAAGCTGGCCAAGAAACTTAAGGAAGTCAGCCGCGAGCGGGAGCAGCGGCGGAGCCGGCGTCGCAAAAAGGACTTGCCGGTTCTCTCGCTGGTGGGCTATACCAATGCCGGGAAGTCAACCCTGCTCAACACGTTAACCAACAGCGCCATTGTCGCGGAGGACAAGCTGTTTGCCACCCTGGACCCGACCAGCCGTCGGCTGCGGTTTCCCGAGGATGTGGAAGTTATCATCACTGACACGGTGGGCTTTATCCGCCATCTCCCGGAGGAGTTGCTCAAGGCTTTCAAGGCAACCCTGGAGGAACTGCACGAGGCCGATGTCCTCGTGCATGTGATAGACATCAGCAATCCGCGCTGTGGGGATCATATCCAGGTGGTGGAGGATTTATTGCGGGAGCTTGAGCTGGATGGTATTCCCTGCCTCAAGGTTTTTAATAAGATTGATCTGGTGGAGCCGGAAGTTGTTGCCGAACAGCTGCGGCTGCATGAGGCGGTTGCCGTAAGCGCCCGTGATGCCGCAACCTTTGGCCCATTTTTGGAACGGGCCAAAAGTCTGGTCCTGAAAAAGTGGCAGGGGAGATGGGAACATGCACAGTTTGAGATTTAGAAATCAGTCCTCGACAGTCAGACCTCAAGCCCTATATAACTGATTATGCACATACTATTTCATAGACGACAATTTCGCGTTTTTTCTTCTTTCCTGCTTGCGCTGGTCTTTTTTTGGGGTGGCGGGCACTCCGCGCTCGCCCAGAATGCGACCATCGAGGAGCTGATCGTCACCAATTCCAGTACGGATTTGCTTCTGTTTTTGACGGTGAACAACGCCTTTACCAAACAGATGGAAGAGGGGATCAAAAACGGCATCCCCGTGACCTTTAATTTCTATGCGAAGCTTGAGAAGAAACGTAACACCTGGATGAATCAGGAGCTCGTTTCCCTGAGGTTTGATCATACCCTGAGCTATGACACCCTGAAAGAGGAATACAGCATTGTCCGTTCGGAACAGGCCGGCCAGACATTGCGCACCAAATCGTTGGTTGAGGCAAAAAAAGCCATGGCCCAGCTCAATGGTCCTCCGGTGTCGCCGCTGAAGGCTTTGGTGCCGGAGGCGGGGTATCTGCTCCGGGTTAAGGTTAAGCTTGCGGAAAAGACCCTGCCGCTCTATGCCCACTACGTGATTCCCTTCTGGAGCCTCTGGGATTTTGAAACCGAGTGGTACACGGTGGAGTTCAGGTATTAGCATGGATGCCACCCAGGAGGATGTCCTCAGGAAAGACCGGCAGCGCCGCAAAAAGCGCATCCGCCTGATCATCCTTGCCTGTCTTGTCCTGATCCCTCTGCTGACCTATTTTGAAACCAGGATCGTGCAGTTGGGTGCCGTTCCCTTTCCGGTCAGCGGCAATGTCCTGATCTTCGTGCTCATCAACTTCAATGTCCTGCTGCTGCTGTTGATGGTGTTCCTGGTTCTTCGCAATCTGGCACAGCTTGTCTTTGAGCGGCGCCGCCGTTTTTTGGGAACAAAGCTGCGCTCCAAGCTGGTGATCGCCTTTGTTTCCATGTCCTTTTTTCCAACCGGGTTGCTTTTTTTCATCGCTTTGCAATTTGTCTCCACCAGCATGGACTACTGGTTCAATATCAATGTCGCCCAATCCCTTGAAGAATCGATCTCCGTTGCCAAGAATACCTACCAGGAAGCGCAAGATCAGGTTGACCGCCAGGCCCGTCTGATCGCGGAACGGTTGGAGTCGAAACGTTACGGGGATATTGGTGGGGAAGGTCTGACCTTACTGCTGCAAGAGATCATCAAGAGCCATGGCCTGGCCGGAATCGAGATTGTCTCCGGGCAAAGGGATGTGCTGGCCAGGGCTTACAGACCTGAGATTGTAAGCGACGGTGTTCCGGAAATTCCGTTGGACATGATTCGCAACGCTTATGTCGACAAGCAGGAGCGGATGGCCGTCCAGCCGGTGGCGATGGGCGAGTTGGTGCGCGGGGTGAGTTCGGTGCGCATCGGCGGACTTGACGCCCGGCAGGGGGCGCTGGTTGTCTCTCTGCTTATCCCTCAGGAGCGGGTTAAGCGGATGCAGACCATTTCCAGAGGCTATGAGGGCTACAAGCAGTTGATGATTCTCAAGGCCCCGATTAAAACCACCCTGCTGGTTATGCTGCTGATTGTCACCCTGTTGATCGTGTTTTGCGCGATCTGGTTCGCCTTTTATGTGGCAGGAGGCTTGACCGGGCCCATCGACAGGTTGGCCGAGGCGACGCGGCGGGTGGCCGAGGGGGAACTGGATTTTGTCCTGGAAAAGACCTCGGGCGACGAGATGGGAACCCTGGTTGATTCTTTCAACCGGATGACCAGTGATCTTTCCGCCAGCAAAAAGCAGCTCGAAGAGGCAAATGATGCTCTGCGCCAAGGCAATCTCAATGCCGAGACCAGGCGGCGCTACATGGAGATCGTTCTGCAAAACGTGGCGGCCGGGGTTATCTCTCTGGATGAACAGGGGAGGATCACCACGATCAACCGGTTTGCCGAGGAATTGCTCCGCATTGATCGCCGGGCTTTTGAGGGCAAGGAGTATCATGCGGTTCTCCGGCCGGAACACCGAACTGTTCTGGAAGGGTTTCTCGCCGAGCTTTCCCGCAGCGGCAAGTCTTCTTTGGAGAGGCCGCTGCGCCTCACGGTGGGGGATGACACCTTTTCGTTGCGGGTGAACATAACCCGGCTGGAAGATGAGAGCAATCAGTCCCTTGGTGTGGTTCTGGTTTTTGACAACCTCACCGAGTTGGAAAAAGCTCAGCGGATGGCGGCTTGGCGTGAAGTGGCGCGGCGCATCGCCCACGAGGTGAAAAATCCCCTGACCCCGATCCAGCTTTCTGCCCAACGGCTCCGCAAGAGATACCTCGACCGGCTGTCCGGGGATCAGGAGGTTTTTGATGTCTGCACCAAAACCATTGTCAACCAGGTGGATGAGCTGAAAAAGCTGGTCAGCGAATTTTCCAACTTCGCCCGTATGCCTGCGGTGCATAAAACCATGGGCAGCCTTGCCGAAATGGCCAACGAGGCCTTCATTCTCTATCAAGAGGCCCATAAGGACAGACAGTTCCGGTTGCGGGTAGAGGGGCCGATTCCCCAATTCGCCTTTGACACCAAGCAGATGAAGCGGGTGCTTATCAACCTGCTTAATAATGCTGTGGCTGCCACCGCCACGGCCGGGGTGATCGAGATTGTTCTTGCCTGCGAGCCGGAGCGCAATGTGGTTAGATTTGAGGTGCGGGACAACGGCTCCGGGGTCAGCGATGAGGACAAGCCGCGTCTCTTTGAGCCCTATTTCTCGCGGAAAAAGACCGGAACCGGCTTGGGTCTGGCCATTGCCAGCACGGTGGTGGCGGATCATCACGGCTATATCAGGGTTAAGGATAACGAGCCCCGAGGTGCTCGTTTCATTGTCGAGTTACCCCTTGGCAACGGTTAGAAAACCGGTAACTGTTCACAGCACCACATCTGCTTCGCAGTCTCGCTGTGCTCGCTTAGCTGTTATCGGCCTGCTCATGTGCAATAGCACACTTCGCAGGCCTCTTCCGCGCATATGCGGCAGCAGCGAAGCGGCGCTGCTGAACAGTTACATTCCGTGGTGCTTGTTGATCCGGGTGTCAAGCTGAGTAGTTGCAGAAAACCGTGTTCCCTGCTCAGTAGGGCATGGTATATTTGATACTGGTAGAGAATTTATTAAAACGGCGGCAGTGAAACGGCAGCAGTGAAACGGCGATGGCAAAGACAATCCTTATAATTGACGATGAAGCGAGTATCCGCGAGTCCTTGTCCGGCATCCTGTCGGACGAAGGGTTTCATGCGCTTTCCGCCGATGATGGCCAACAGGGGCTTGCCTTGCTGGAGGAGGAGCGGGTCGATCTGGTTCTGCTCGACATCTGGATGCCGGGATTGGACGGCCTGGAGGTGCTGAAAAAAATCAAGGAGTCCCAGCCTGAGTTGCCGGTGATCATGATCTCCGGGCACGGCACCATCGAAACCGCAGTGCAGGCCACCAAGATGGGGGCCTATGATTTCATCGAGAAACCGCCGTCCTACGATAAGATCATTCTTTCCATCAACAACGCTTTGGATCTTGCCCGACTCAAGAAAGAGAATCTGATTCTGCGCCAGCAGACTCAGCGGGCCAGTCAGCTTACCGGTACCTCCTCGGCCATGGTGGAACTCAAGCAACTGGTGGAGCGAGTGGCACCCACCGAAGCCTGGGTTTTGATCCGGGGGGAACATGGCACCGGTAAGGAACTGGTGGCGCAGAGCATTCACCGGTTGTCCAAAAACGCGGCCAAGCCGATGATCGAGTTGAATTGCGCCGCCATCCCGGAAGAGCTGATCGAGTCCGAGCTGTTCGGTCACGAGAAGGGTTCATTCACCGGAGCCACGGCCAGCCGTCGGGGGAAGTTCGACCTGGCCGATGGCACCACGCTCTTTTTGGATGAAATCGGCGATATGAGTCTTAAGACCCAGGCCAAGGTGCTGCGCATCCTGCAGGAACAGAAATTTGAGCGGGTGGGAGGCTCGAAAACCATCCAGGTCGAGGTTCGGGTCCTGGCCGCCACCAACAAGGACCTTGAACAGGAGATCGAGAAAGGCACCTTCCGGGCGGATCTCTATTATCGGCTTAACGTGGTGCCCATTCAGGTGCCGCCGCTTCGGGAACGGCGTGAGGATATTCCTCTGCTGGTCGTTGATTTTGTGGCGGATAACGCAAGAAAAGGGTTGGGGGAAAAGGCGTTCAGTCAAGGGGCACTGCAGGCCATGATGCAGCATGGGTGGCCGGGGAATATTCGGGAACTGCGCAACTTTGTGGAGCGGGTCATGATTATGTGCCCCACGGAAACGGTGGACGAATCCTTGGTCTGGCAGCTGCTCGGTATTGTTCCGGCAGAGGTTGCGTCATCGACTGCCGGCTTGGAGGAGCTGTACCATACCCTCAACTATAAAGAGGCCAAGAAGATTTTTGAGCGGGATTTTCTTAAGGCCCGGCTTGCCGGCAATGACGGGAATATTTCCCAGACGGCGGAACAAATAGGTTTGGAGCGCAGTCATCTGCATAGGAAGATGAAATCTCTGTCCTTGGACGAAGAGTAGTTGCTGATTTTTTTGAGATCTGACGAGAGGATGCCATGAGCGAACACGAAACCAGTCTTCCCGACCAGAAAGCGCTGGAAAAGGAGATCGGGGAATATCTCACGAAAAAGTACGGGCAGAAGGTGAAGATCATCTCAAGTGGCCTGCTGCCCATGGCCCAGGGCGAGGAGAGTGAAGCAGGACAGCCGGGTGTCGGCGGCGCGGCTGATTTTCATTTCGACACCACCCCCGAAGAGCTCATTGCCTACCTTGACGAATATGTGGTCAAGCAGGATGAGGCCAAGGCCATTCTCGCCACCAAGATCTGTACCCATTTTAACCGGATCAGTTACGCCCTGGCCAAGCCGAAGCAAGCGCGACGCAGCATGGGGCAGATCAAGAGTAATGTCCTGTTGATGGGGCCGACCGGGGTTGGCAAGACCTTCCTTATAAAGCTCATAGCCCGTCATCTCGGGGTGCCGTTCATCAAGGGCGATGCCACCAAGTTCAGCGAAACCGGCTATGTGGGCGGAGACGTGGAGGATTTGGTCCGCGATCTGGTCCGGGAGGCGGACGGGGATATCGAACGGGCGCAGTACGGCATTATCTATCTGGATGAGATTGACAAGATAGCTGCTAGCCCCTTTAGGGTCGGGGCCGATGTCTCCCGCACCGGGGTGCAGCGCACCCTGCTTAAACCCATGGAGGAAACCGAGGTCGAACTCAAGGTTGCCCATGATCCGGTCTCGCAGATTGAGGCCATCGAGCAGTATCGGGCAACGGGCAAGCGAGAACGGCGCCTGGTCAATACCAAAAATATCCTCTTCATCATGAGCGGCGCCTTTGCTGGTCTGGAAGATATCATCAAGAAACGGGTACAGCAGCAATCCATGGGCTTTGAGAGCTCTGTCACCTCGGTAAAAACCGCCGGGCGTTTTCTTAAGCAGGTCAAGGCGGAAGATCTTGTCGAGTTTGGCTTCGAGAGCGAGTTTGTCGGGCGGCTGCCGGTTATCGCGGTGCTTGATGAGCTGAGC
>Ga0315272_10001558_pt1 | contig 11354 bp, 3 predicted proteins | sample C3_middle_MG_FD_203918 | JGI IMG/M metagenome (GOLD analysis project Ga0315272, IMG submission 203918) | Sediment microbial communities from Yellowstone Lake, YNP, Wyoming, USA - C3_middle | ecosystem: Environmental > Aquatic > Freshwater > Lake > Sediment | place: USA: Wyoming | collected...
TTTTAATGCCCGTCTGCAAGGCGGCGTTAACCCCTGCAAACAGCCCTTGTGCAGCGGCCTCCTCGTACCCCGTGGTGCCGTTTATCTGTCCTGCAAAAAACAGGCCGGCTATGCTCTTGGTCTCGAAACTGCTTTTGAGCTGTTGCGGGTCAAAGTAATCGTACTCAATGGCATAGCCGGGCCGCAGAATGTGGGCATTCTCCAGACCTGCCATCGAGCGCACCAGTGCGTACTGAATATCGAACGGCAAGCTGGTGGAAATGCCATTGGGGTAATACTCATGGGTAGTCAAACCCTCAGGCTCCAGGAAAATCTGGTGACTGTCTTTGTCGGCAAAGCGATTGACCTTGTCTTCCACACTGGGGCAATAGCGGGGACCGACGCCATCGATCTTGCCTGTGAACATGGGGCTGCGATCAAAGCCGCTGCGGATGATGTCGTGCGTACGTTCGTTGGTGTGCGTCATCCAGCACGACATCTGCTGCGGATGTTGCTTTGCATGCCCCATGAAGCTAAACACGGGCATCATGGGGCTCATACCGCCAGGCATGCCGTCACCGGGTTGCTCCAAGCATTTGCTGAAATCTATAGAGCGACCATCCAGGCGCGGTGGCGTGCCGGTCTTTAATCGACCCTGCGGCAGTTGCAACTCTTTCAAACGAGCGCTCAAACTCAATGCCGGCGGGTCCCCGGCCCGGCCTGCCGCGTAGTGATTCATGCCCACATGGACCTTGCCGTTTAAAAAAGTGCCGGCAGTCAGCACCACAGTTTTCGATCGGAACTTGATGCCCACCTGCGTCACGACGCCCGCCACCCGATCGCCTTCAACCATCAAGTCATCCGCCGCTTGCTGGAACAACCATAAATTGGGTTGATTTTCCAGACGCTGACGAATCGCGGCTTTGTACAACATCCGGTCGGCCTGGGCGCGGGTGGCACGCACTGCCGGTCCCTTGGACGAATTAAGAATACGAAACTGGATGCCGCCTTCATCGGCCGCCGCCGCCATGGCGCCGCCCAGCGCGTCCACCTCTTTGACCAAATGGCCTTTGCCAATACCCCCGATGGAGGGGTTGCAACTCATCTGGCCCAGCGTTTCGATGTTATGACTGAGCAGCAAGGTCTTGCACCCCATGCGAGCGGCCGCCAATGCGGCCTCGGTGCCGGCATGGCCGCCGCCGACCACGATGACATCAAAATTCTGTGGGTAAAGCATGAGCGAGCTGCGTAGATGAACAACAATTAAACTCGACGACAGGTCGCATCGAGGGATGGTCGTCCGATTTTACCGGCCTGACCGATTTTGCATGTCGATCCAAAAGGTAGCCGTATAAATGGAATTTATGAGCTTTCCCAAGTATCTCCCGAAATAATCTTAAACAATTCCACATCCGTTGTATTTACTTGACTTACTGCTTCTATTTTAATAGCGCTTGATGGTTCTTGCGAAATTCCAGAAGAGCGTTACCATAAGGCGAAAAACTGAGTCCGGTCGGCCAACCCCTGTTGTTGGAAATGGCGTTAGCGCTATCTCCCAACCAATTTCTGGAAAGCACCTTCATGAGCCTCCCCGCCCCATCCAGCGCCAATTCCATCGAACTCGAAGCCACGCTCAACTTGCAACGTGCCGCCTACTTCGCCCGCCCCATCCCCAGCCTGGATGAACGCCGCACAGATCTCAGAAAGCTACAGGCCTTCATCCGAGAACATCGCGAGGCACTGGTGCAAGCGGTCAATGCCGACTACGGCCACCGCTCACGCCACGAAACGCTGTTCACTGAAATCTTCACCGTGATAGACGGCGTGAATCACGTTCTCAAGCACCTCAAACAATGGATGAAGCCACAACGCCGTGGCGTCGATTTGCGAAATTTTTTCGGTGCCAGCAACCGGGTTATTCCTCAACCCTTGGGCGTGGTGGGTGCCATCGTGCCCTGGAATTTCCCCATCAACCTGAGCTTTACCGGCCTGATCTACACTTTTGCAGCAGGCAACCGTGCCATGGTCAAAATGTCGGAGAACTCACGCCATCTGGCGCGCTTGTTGATCGAAAAAATCCCGGCTTATTTCCCGCGCGACAAATTGGCGTTTTTTGATGAGACCGGCGGCGTTGGCATCGAATTCTCCAAACTTAAATTCGACCACCTGTTGTTCACAGGCTCCGGCCAGACCGGCCGTGCCGTGATGAGCGCAGCGGCACAGAACCTGTGCCCCGTGACGCTGGAGATGGGCGGCAAGTCGCCGGCCATTGTCTGCGACGACTACCCCCTGCGCAAAGCCGCCGAGCGAATCCTCTTTGTCAAACTCCTCAATGCCGGGCAAATTTGCACGACCGTGGATCACCTTTACCTGCCGCAAGGCAAAACCGCCGAGTTTGTCGCCATCGCCAAACAAATTGTGACCCAGCGCTACCCGCAACTTGACTCCATTGACTACACCTCCATCATCGATGAAAAAGCCTTTCGGCGACTCACCAATGCACTCGATGAGGCACAGGCCGCAGGAGCCACACTGGTACAGCTGATCCCCGGCAAAAAATGGGATGAGGCCAGTCGTAAAATCGCGCCCCACCTGGTACTCAACCCGCCACCCAGCAGCATCTTGCGGACCCGGGAGATTTTTGGGCCGATTCTCCCGGTGCTGGAATACACCGCGCTGGAGGAACCGATTGCGACCATCAACAATGGCCCGCGTCCGCTGGCACTCTACCCCTTCAGCAATGACAAGAACACTATCGCCATGCTGCTGGAACGCGTCATGTCGGGCGGCGTCAGCGTCAACGACGCACTGTTTCACGTGGGTCAGCACGACCTGCCGTTTGGCGGCGTCGGCGACAGCGGCATGGGCCATTACCATGGATATGAAGGTTTCGTCACCTTCTCCAAAATGCGTCCGGTGTTCTACCAGGCCGACTGGAGTGCGGTCAAATTCCTGTGGCCACCGTACGGCAAATTCGCCAGCAAATACCTCGACTTTCTCACCCATTAACCACTTTTCAAGAGGTGCCACAAAGTGCAAACTCAAGAATTTGATTATGTCGTGATCGGTGGCGGCGCCGCCGGTTGTGTGGTTGCCAGCCGCTTGTCAGAAGACCCCCGGCTGTCAGTTTGCTTGCTCGAGGCAGGTGGTTCCGATAGCTCCGCTTTCATCCGAGCGCCGCTCGGCTTTGCCGCCACGGCGGCGCTGGGCATCCACAATTGGAACTACAACACAGTGCCGCAACCGGGCTTGAACGGCCGTTGCGGTTTTCAGCCACGCGGCAAGGTCATGGGCGGTAGCAGTTCCGTCAACGCCATGGTTTACACCCGGGGCAACCGACTCGACTACGAGCACTGGGCAGAATTGGGTAACCCGGGTTGGGGGTTTGAAGACGTGCTGCCCTACTTCAAACGCTCCGAGAACAGCGAGTGCTTCGGTGCCAACTTCTACCACGGCAGCGGTGGCCCGCTCAATGTAAGCTACCTGCGCAGCCCCAGCCCGATCAATCTTGCATTTCTGGCGGCTTGCACAGAACAAGGCTTGGCGCAAACTCCAGACTACAACGGCGCATCCCAGCTCGGCTGCGCTCCGGCACAAGTGACGCAGAAAAATGGCCAACGTTGCAGCGCGGCGTCGGCTTACATCACGCCTCATCTGAGCAGAACCAACCTCAGCGTCATTACCGAGGCTCACACGCAGCGCATTATTCTGCAAGACAAGCGGGCCGTCGGTGCTGAATTCCTGCGCGACGGGCAAACGCGCCAAGTCAAAGCTCGCCGCGAGGTGATTCTTTCGGCCGGTGCGTTCGGTTCGCCACAGTTGCTGATGCTCTCGGGCATCGGTCCGACAGCCCAGCTACAAGCGCACGACATCGCGGTGTTGCATGAACTGCCCGGCGTCGGCCAAAACCTGCATGACCACATTACTGCGGTACTGATCTATCGCACGCAGCGCCAAGATGCCACCTTTGGGCTGTCTCTGGCCGCTCTGCGGGCAATGACCAAAGGCATCTTCGAGTGGCGCAGCAAACGCACTGGCATCATCACCAGCAACGTCGCCGAATCGCAAGCCTTCTTGTATGCCGACAAAGCCGCACCCTCGCCCGACATCCAGCTCGCGCTCTGCGCCGGTATCGTGGACGACCATACCCGCAAGAATCACCTGGGGCACGGCTACACGTTGCACGTCACTTTGCTGCGCCCAAAAAGTCGCGGCAGCGTCACACTGCAAAGCGCCAGAGCGCAAGACGCACCTCTGATCGACCCGCAGTTCTTGTCCGACTCGCGCGACCTGGCAACCCTGGTCAAAGGGACGCAAATTGGTTGGGACATCATGCAATCGCACGCCTTCGAGCCCTATCGCGGCCCCATGTTATATCCGATCAATCGCCAGGACCCGATCCAAATTGCAGAATTCTTGCGCGACCACTCGGATACCGAATACCACCCGTGCGGCACCTGCAAAATGGGCCCGACGAGCGACCCAGCGGCAGTCGTGGATGCCGAGTTGCGCGTCCATGGCATTGACAAGCTGCGTGTGGTGGATGCTTCCATCATGCCGCAATTGACATCCGGCAACACCAACGCGCCGACGATCATGATCGCCGAAAAAGCCGCCGACATGATCAAAGCCGCTGTGGTGTAGTAAAAACTTGTCCGTAAATAACAGGGAGACGCCCCTGTTATTTACGGACAAGTTCTCAATCCCTACACGTGAAATTGCGTGCAGTGTTCCCTGCTGGCAGTCCGTGATCCGAAACTTCTTATACTAGCGTTTCGCGAACAGCCGAAAGGCTCCACTTCTCGTCTGCCCATTTTGGGCCAGCGTCAAGCCACATGCCTGTCTGTTGGCCGGAAATTTTCCGGTCGCGCCGTTAGAGCCTGTGTCAGTGCCTGCCGCACCATCAGCGCGCAGATCATTGGGATCGGGCATTGAGATCAACAGACAACACGCGGACCTAACAGCATGAAAGCAAAAACAGCAAAATACCCCGGCATTCCCAACGTGATCCACGGCAACGGTGCGGTCGCTTACGTCATGAACCATGTGTGCGGCGGCGTCATCGGCTTCCCGATCACGCCCTCGACTGAAATAGCGGAAATGTTCGAAGCCGCCCGCGCCGAGGGCGGTATCAATGTCTGGGGCAAGCACCCCTTCTTCTTCGGCCCCGAAGGTGAGCACTCGGCGCAGAGCGGCGCACTGGGCGCGTCTCTGACCGGCGGGCAATATATTTCCAACGCCTCCTCAAGCCAAGGTATTTTGTACGCGCTCGAATCGCATTACGTCACCGTCGGCAAGAAAGTCGGCGGCTTCGTGCTGCAAGTGGCCGCACGCGTTGTCTCCAAGCACTCGCTCAATGTCATGGCCGGGCACGACGATGTTTATGCGCTGCTGTCCTCGGGCTACACCATCTTGTTCGGTGCCAATCCCCAAGAAGCCGCCGACCTGGCTGCCATTTCTTACCGCGCCGCAGCGCTCTCGCTGATTCCCGTGGCCAACGCCATGGACGGGTTTGCCACCAGTCACATGCTGTGCGAGACACTGATGCCAGAGCCCGAGTTGCTCGCCGAGTATCTGGGCGACCCGGCTGGCCGCATCAAGGCACCGACGCTGGCACAGGAGATGCTTTACGGCGCCAAGGGCCGGGTAGCCCAGTTGCAGCAGTACCTGTTGCGCCACCAGACCGACCTCACTGACAGCAATCGGGCCAAACTGCAAAGCTACCTGGAGAGCAACGCCGCCAAGATCGAGCAAGACAACGCCGGCAAACTCGTCGCCAAGACGCTGAGCTGGCTTCCCGAGGAACTGCACGGTCAGTGGCAACGTCAATGGGTCAACGCCTTTGAGAAGGGCACACGCCAACGGGTACCGGCATTGGTCGATGTGAACAACCCCGGTCTCACCGGAGCGGTTCAAAACCAGTCCGACTTTCAGGCCGGTGCGGCCGATCATAGAGCCCACTTCGCCAGTGCCGTTCCCACTCTCGTGCGCCAGGCCATGGACGAGTATGCTGAGCTGACCGGGCGCAAGTATGCCCCGGTACACACCTTCATGTGCGACGATGCCCAGACCGTCATGGTGGGCCTCGGCTCCGTCACCGACGACGTTGAAGCCGTCGTGAGTCACTTGCGCGGTCAAGGCAAAAAAGTCGGTCTGATCGCGATCAAACTGTTGCAACCCTTCCCCGAAGCCGAATTGGTAGCGGCGCTCAAAGGCAAGCAGGCCGTCACGGTGCTCGAGCGTTCGGACCAAACCGCACTCACCAGCTTGGTGACCCAGGCGCTGTTCAAGGCAGGCGAGAACGCCACGCAAATGCGCCATCCCGGCATCCCGGCGATTAAAACCTGCCCCAAAATTAGCACCGCGATCTTTGGTCTCGGTGGCCACGACCTGCAGCCGCGCCACCTGATCGCAGCCTTCAAGAACATGGAAGACGGCAAGGTCGCACCACTCATTTATCTGGGCTCGCAGTTCTTTTCCAAAACACCCTCCCCACGCGTGTCGGTACTGCAGGCACAGCTAAAGGCCGCCTATCCTGAAACCGAGCTGATGGCGCTTGACACCGAAGCCAACCCAAGACTGCTGCCGGATGCCGCCTTTCGGGTGCGCTTTCACTCCATCGGCGGTTACGGCACCATCGCCTCGGGCAAGCTGCTGGCCGACATTCTGGCGGGCGTACTGAACATGCACTCCAAGTCGGCGCCCAAATACGGTTCGGAAAAAAGCGGTTCGCCCACCAACTACTACATCACCTTGAGCCCCGAGCCGGTCAAGATTACCAACGCCGAACTCGAAGACGTTGAAGTCGTTATCTCGCCCGATCACATGGTATTCAGTCACACCAACCCCTTACTCGGACTGGCAGCAGGGGGCACCTTCATCCTGCAATCAAGTGCTTCGACCGAAGAGGTCTGGCAGCAGTTGCCGGACCAGGCCAGAAAGACCATACGCGAAAAGCAAATTCGCTTTTTCATCATCGATGCCTTCGCGGTCGCCGAAAAGCACGCGCCAACGCCCGATCTCGCCACCCGCATGATGGGCATTGCCTTCATCGGCGCAGTGGCCGGGCACGTCAGCCAGGTGGCAGCCGGAGTCAGCGCCGAGGTCATTCTGGGAAAGATCCGTCAGCAAATTGCCAAGAAGTTCGGCGGCAAAGGCGAGCTTGTGACCGACGCCAATATGGCGGTGATCAGCGAGGGGGCCCAGGCCACACAGAAAGTCGATTACGAGTCCGCCGCGTTTACGCGCCTCAAAACCAAACCGGATTCAATTGCCATTCGCAACGTGTCGCTTTCAGCTTCGCTCTGCCGCAGCGCAGGGTCATCCGGCTGCGCCGGCATGTTTGACTATCAATATTTCGACGACATGATCGCGCGCCCGTTTCGCGACGGAACCATCAGCGAGGCCCCGGTGCTACCTGGTACCGGCCTGTTTATGCCGACCGGTACCGCCGGCGACAAGGACAAAGGATTGTTCCGGCGCACCGTGCCCGAGTTCAAAGCTGACTTGTGCACCGGTTGTATGGAATGTACTTTGGTCTGCCCGGATGCCGCAATTCCGAACTCCGTCCATGATATTCACGAACTGCTGCTCACCGCCATCGACCAGCTTGATATCACACCAGCCCAACGCGAAGCGATGCGCACCTATGTCCATCCGGTGGCCGAAGCCGTGCGCGAAAGCTACCGCCAGCACAAGCAGGCACGGCCTTTCCATGAAATAGTCATGGAGGCGGCTGCAAATCTGGAAACCGACCAACTCAGCGTTCTGCGCAACTTTGGCAAACTGGGCCAGGTCCTGGCGCTCTATCCGGTTGCTCGGACGCGGCCTTTTTTTGATGCCATGGAAAAAGCCAATCCGGGCAGCGGCGGACTCTACGCCGTCAATATTGACCCGTGGAAATGCACTGGCTGCCTTGAATGCATTGCCGTCTGCGGCCCCGCAGCGCTGGTCACGCGTGAGCAGGATGCAGCGCTGCTGAGCAACTTGCAAGCGAGCTTCGAATTCATGAGCAAGACACCCAGCACACCGCAGCGCTTTATCAATGATGCGCTCAAGCCTGGTGGTGAGATCAAGCGTCTGCTGCTGGACCGCGCCAACTACTACAGCACGACCGGGGGCCACGGTGCTTGCCGCGGCTGCGGCGAGGTCACTGCAATCCGGCTGGTGATGGCCACCAACCACGCCATTACCAACAAACGTCAACGCGACCATATCCGCGAGTTGGAGAGTCTGATTCCCCGACTGGGCGACAAACAGGCGGCGCTGACGAACCAAGACCGTGAGCGCCAGCAACGCCTTGGCGCGCTCATCACCACGCTGGAAAAACGACTGTACCTTTACGAGAGCGGCCCCACCGGCAACGGGCCGACTGGCGCGGTGATCGCCAGCTCCACCGGCTGCAGCAGCGTCTATGGGTCAACCTTTCCCTATAACTTCTACAACGATCCATGGGTCAACAGTCTGTTCCAGGATGCACAGCCATTGGCCAAGGGCCTCTTCGAAGGCATCGCAGCGCAAACCGTCTCCGACGTGCGTGCGCTGCGGCTGGCTCGGCTGGAACTTGATGACACTTACGCAGCAGCAACCCACGACAAGACGCTGCGCACGCTGTCGTGGGAGCAATTCAGCGTCGAAGAGCTGGGCCTGATGCCGACCGTGATCACGATAGGCGGCGACGGCGCCACCTATGACATCGGTTTTGGTGCGCTCTCGCGCATCCTGATGAGCGGCACGCCGCTGAAGATATTGGTGCTGAACACCGGGTCCTATTCCAATACCGGCGGCCAAGCCTCGACCTCAAGCTTCATCGGTCAGGATGCCGATCTTGCACGCTTTGGCAGCACGGCCAGCGGCAAGCACGAGTCGCGCAAGGAACTCGGCCTGATCGCGGCTTTTCATTCCAACGTGTTCGTCTGTTCCAGCAGCACCGCGCTGCAAGGTCACTTTCTCAAGAACACCATGGAGTTCCTCAACTACACCGAGGGTCCGGCGCTGATGGATGTTTATACGCCTTGCCAAGGCGAGCAGGGCATCTCTGACGCAAGTTCTGCCGAACGTTCCCGCCTGGCGGTTGAGAGCCGAATGAGTCCGGTGTTCGTGCACGACCCGCGCCGGGGCAGCACGCTGCACGATTGGTTTTCGCTCGAAGGCAACCCCGAGCCGGAAAAGACCTGGGCTAGCACGACGCTGGAATACCTCGACGACGACGGCCAACTCAAGTTGCTGAGCGTGGCGGTGACGCCGGCTCACTTCGCATTGGGTGAAATTCGTTTCAAGAAACAGTTCCACAAGCTGGAGTGCGACGCTGCCAATGCGCTGCCGGTTGAAGTTTATGTTGAGTTGCCCAAAGCCGAGCGTGACGGCAAGACGGCCTTCATCTGGTCCACCGATGCCGACCGGCATCTGCTCAAAATAGCGGTTACCGAAAGCATCGTCGCGCTGGTTGAGGAACGGCGAAAGTACTGGCATTTGCTGCAATACCTGGATGGCCAGCATGTTGCCCAACTGGGTGAGCGCCACCGCCTCAGCATGGAAACCCTGCAGGCGCAGTACCTTGATTCGGTGACGCAGCGCGACGCTTCACTGGACTCGTTTGCCCGCGCCATGTCGGAACTGGCAGCGGCCAGCAGGGCACCGGTCGGTGCGGCTCGGGTGATACCTATCATGGCGCATTCGGGCACCCCCGCGACCAGCCCCGCAGTTGCTACCAGCACGTCTGTCGCTGACACTGATGCGCTGGTCACCTACGATATTGCCGATCAGGTGAATTGCACCGACTGCAAGACCTGCTATCAGGATTTGCCCGAGCTGTTCGAGAAAACCCGGATCATCGTCAATGGCGTGTCCAAGGATGTCGCCCGGATGATTCCCGGCGCCTTGGAGCGGCTCACAGTCACACCGGAACTCAAGAGCCGCATCAGGCGGGTGGCGGCCAATTGCGATGCGGAGATCATTCGATGAGCAGCGAAAACCTGACCAGTCCCAACAGCGACGAGCTGAGTCGCTACCTCAGCGCCAGCACTGCGCTGGAAAGTACCCGCTCCCAGATCGCAGCACTGGAACAAACTGAAGCGGTGGAGGCCTTTCACAGTCAGCTCGCGCTTTTGCGTCGGCGCCTGCTCAATGAACCGCAGGCCTTTCGCGACATGTTCATCGCCGACGGCAGCAACGCCTTGGTCTGGGAATTTCAGCAGGACGAACTCAGCCCCGAGTTCGTCCGCACTGTATGGGCTTTGATGCTGCGTGACGACGACGCCAGCAAGGTGCTGATGCGCTTTGTCTGGAACGTGCCGCTAAAACTCAAACGCAAATTCATACGCGCTCTTGACGCTCACCTGTCCGACCGTTACCCGATGTTCAAGGGCCTGTCGCAGGATTGGCCGGCCGAGAACGCCATCCCGCCCTACATGCGTGACGCCGAAGAGCGCTCCAAAGACTTCGGTTTGGTCAACCAGGGCTACCTCGGTTACATGAACCTGGGCTACAGCGCACGCGAGGTGGAAATGTTTGTCTGGCTGGAAGCGCTGCGTGACAAACAGTGCGAAGACAAGCCCTGCGAAATCGGCGTGCATGTGGCGGGCAAGTTCGAACTCAAGGGCGGTTGCCCGGTCAAAATTCATATTCCGCAAATGCTGGAACTGCTGGGCACCGGGCGTTTTCGTGAAGCCATGGAACTGATAGAAAACTGCAACCCACTGCCCAATGTCACAGGCCGCGTCTGCCCACAGGAGTTGCAGTGCCAAGGCGTTTGCACGCATCAGAAGCAGCCCATTGAAATCGGCCAGATCGAGTGGTATCTGCCGCAGCGCGAAAAACTCGTCAATGCCGATGGCATCGCGGCGCGCTTTGCCAACATCCCTGACCCCTGGGCCAAAGCCGACAAACCCCCGGTGGCGGTGGTGGGCTCCGGCCCGGCCGGCCTGATCAACGCTTACCTGCTGGCCTCCGAGGGTTTCCCGGTGACCGTCTTCGAGGCCTTTCATGCGTTGGGCGGCGTTTTGCGCTACGGCATCCCCGAGTTCCGGCTGCCGAACGAGCTGATTGATGACGTGGTCGGCAAAATTCGTCTGCTGGGTGGAAAATTCGTTGCCAACTTCGTGGTCGGCAAGACCGCCACCATTGAGGATCTGAAGAAGGCCGGTTTCTGGAAGGTGTTCATAGGCACTGGTGCCGGCTTGCCGCGTTTCATGAACGTGGCCGGCGAACACCTGCTCAACGTCATGTCAGCCAACGAGTTCCTGACGCGCGTGAATCTGATGCAAGGCCTGCACCAGGACTATGAGACGCCACTGCCCGAGACCCGTGGCAAGCGCGTCATCGTGATCGGCGGCGGCAACACGGCGATGGACGCGGCTCGTACTGCGCGCCGACTC
>Ga0315272_10001561_pt1 | contig 11340 bp, 6 predicted proteins | sample C3_middle_MG_FD_203918 | JGI IMG/M metagenome (GOLD analysis project Ga0315272, IMG submission 203918) | Sediment microbial communities from Yellowstone Lake, YNP, Wyoming, USA - C3_middle | ecosystem: Environmental > Aquatic > Freshwater > Lake > Sediment | place: USA: Wyoming | collected...
ACTCACCCCTCCCAGAAAGGTCAATGCTAATGACCTTGCAATTTTGAAATTTCAAAAAGTAAGCGTGAATAACTAAAAATGTTTTTTTAGTTTCCAGTAATCCCGGCAAGCACAATAAAATATTTTCCGCATCCATATCACCCGAAATGGTGTACGCGATCTTTCGTAGTTTATCACCATCAGGAATCTCAAAATATCGTGTTTCTGGCGCGGTACTCGCCACCCCCTTAACTACTATATTTCTTTTTCTTGGGGCATCGTCAGAAGGCGCCGATATCAAGGGGGGCTCCAGGCTCTCAACGTCGCGATATTCATCGCTAGGCCTCAAGCTTACTTGATCGCTCACACCAGAAGGCTGGTGTTGCTCGAAAAAATCAGCCTTAAGACGGCGTAAGAGATCAATAATAATTCTTTTCATTCAGTAATATTTATCCATAATTATCGTGGCCTATAGACCCACTCTGATTACTGTACAGGGTCTTAATGACAGGAATAATTAAAATGCACCAGATTGTGAAATAGATTGATCAAGTTATTTTTAGGGGATTGATGCTATCAAGCCTTACTGAGTAGCCCTATTTCAATAACTCCACCATAGCTGCCTCATCAATGACAGGCACACCCAGCTCTTCCGCTTTAGTCAGCTTGCTACCAGCATCCGATCCCGCTACTACGTAATCGGTTTTCTTGGAGACGGAGCCAGCGACTTTGGCGCCCGCTTTTTCAAGCAAGTCTTTAGCTTCATCGCGAGTCATCGTTGGGAAAGTGCCCGTGAGTACAAAGGTTTTTCCTGTTACTGCTAGGCTGATGATTTTTTCTTCTACTGAGAGCTGTATTCCTGAAGCGAGTAGCTGCTCTATTACTTCTCGGTTATGCGCCTCTTCCATAAAGCTGGTAATAGAGTTGGCAACTACTGGGCCAACATCCTTTACGGTCAGTAAGTTTTCAAGGCTTGCATCCATCAATGCATGCATTGATTGGTAGTGATTAGCCAAATCCTTGGCAGTAGTCTCGCCCACATGACGAATACCTAAGGCAAATATAAATCTCGCTAAGGTGGTATTTCTGGATTGATTAATTGCCTGAATTAAGTTATCCGCTGACTTCTCCCCCATACGCTCAAGGTTTGCTAAGGCGGTAAAGCCAAGGCGGTAAAGATCGGCGGGTGTTCTGACTAAATTGTGATCGACCAACTGATCAACAATCTTCTCTCCTAAACCCTCAATGTCCAATGCCCTTCTATGGGCAAAATGAATTAATGCCTGCTTGCGTTGCGCGCCACAAAATAAGCCACCGCTACATCGCGCTATCGCTTCATCCGCTAAACGCTCAATATGAGAATCGCACACGGGGCAGCGAATGGGCATGACAAATTCTGTTGCATCTGCTGGTCTACGCTCTTTGACTACAGAAACTACTTCTGGGATCACATCTCCAGCCCTTCTAACTGAAACGGTGTCGCCAATCCGCACATCCTTGCGCTTGACCTCATCCTCATTGTGCAAAGTAGCGTTGGTGACGGTGACGCCACCCACTTCTACTGGGGCCAACCTAGCAACAGGAGTAATGGCGCCAGTGCGACCTACCTGCACATCAATACCCAGCACGGTAGTTAGAGCTTCTTGAGCCAGAAACTTATGGGCCAATGCAAAGCGTGGCGCTCTCGATACAAATCCCAACCTTGCTTGTTCTGCAAAGGAATTTACTTTATAGACCACGCCATCGATGTCATATGGCAATGAATCTCGTTTTGTACCAACTGCGTTATAAAACGCTAGAATCTCTTCCACTGATTTGAGAACACGGCGCTCCGCACAAACTGGTAAACCCAGTTTGACATAGGCATCAAGGAGTTTTTCATGAGTGGCTGGTAGCCAGGATTGCGGGTCTAGAGCGCCCAGACCATATGCAAAGAAAGATAGTGGCCTCTTAGCGGTAATCTTAGAATCTAGTTGTCTCAAACTACCGGCGGCAGCATTTCGGGGATTAGCAAACTCTTTCTCACCCAGTGCAGCCGCTGCTTCATTCATCTTCTGGAAGTCTTTGAGATACATAAAGACTTCACCGCGTACCTCTAATACTGCTGGAATATTGTCTCCAGTCAGCTTTAATGGAATCGCTCGAATGGTTTTGATATTGGCAGTGACATCCTCTCCACTAGAACCATCACCTCGAGTTGCAGCCCTGACTAAAGAACCATTCTCATAGCGAAGAGAAATTGCTAGGCCGTCAAACTTGAGTTCGCCCGCATAATCAACTTGGTCGACATGCAAGCCTTCGCGGCAACGGCGATCAAAGGCAGCGAGCTCTATATCTTCAAAAGCATTATTCAAGGAAAGCATGGGTACAACATGGGTAACAGAATCAAACTCTTTTAATGCAGTGCCCCCTACCCTTTGCGAAAGAGAATCTGAGGTCACCCACTCAGGATGTGCAGCTTCAATATCAAGCATCTCCCGATACAGTCGGTCATATTCACTATCGGGAACTATTGGGTTATCAAGTACATAGTAAGCATGCTCTAAGCGTGCTAACTCGACTTGTAAGAATGCGTAGCGATCCGCTAAATTTGTCGGACTAGAGGACAACAAAGGAATTCCTTAACTAAAGAGTCTGCTAGCAGTAGAAGATCCGGCTGGAACACCACTCTTCTCAAGGTTGGCATACAAAACATCTAGATGCTGACGAATACTAATCACAGCAGCTCCAGTCAGATTGATACCATTATCGTCAACCAGACGACCATGAGCTGATTGGGCGAGCTCAATACCCTCACCTAGCATCCGCTCAAAAGCGCGCTCATCATGAGACACCAAAGGCACCTCAAGCAATAAGGTGAGCTGCTTAACGGGTGCATTGAGGTCAATCTCTGCGCTAGTAAAAATAAGGGCGTCATTGCTAAAGAATTCATAAGCACGGCCATTGCGGGAAAGTCTAAAGCCTCTTTTGCGCATCAAAGCATCAAAGTTGGCGCCAGGAGTTGCCTCATCAAATAGCACGTTGATACTGAGTTGAATATCACTTTCTGCAGCCATGACATCTAACTCTTTGGCGCTCTCTAGCATGGTATTGACGCTCGGCATATCAATCTGGGAGCCTAGTGTTTCTGCAAGAGCTTGCGCACGCGAACAAAAATCAGATAATTCTAAGACACCAATCGGGCCACGACGGCTGGCCAACTGAATCGCCAACTGCAACTCAGAATAGGTTCCCTCTGGACGTAATGCTTCCCAATCTTCAGCAGCATCAACATCGGCATTTAAGCCTTCACACATCCAGCGCGCAGTTAAGGCAGATAACTCATCGCCCCACACCTTCATTTCATCCAGAATTTCAGTGCCACTGATACCTTCATCAAATCGAAGGGTAATGACGCAGTCGATTCTTGGATCGATAGTAAAACTTTCTGGGGCGGAAACTACAGGGAGATTGGTCTCGCTAAAAGAAGTCTCAGACCGATCTTCGGCATCTGCAAAGCCTTGGCCAAAAGACGGCTCACGAGCGAAGCGCTCATCAAGTAAATATTCGCCAGCAGCTCTTGCCCTGCGACGTGCGCGAGCGTATTTGAAATTAATAATGACCACCGATATCAAAATCAGTAGGCCAATCACCGCTAAAGCAAACTGCAAGTCAGACAAACCCAATGCTGTCATGATTTGCTCTAGGTCCACTTAGGCGGCCTCCACCATAGATACTGCAGAAGAAATATCCACCGCCACAATACGAGATACACCCTGCTCTTGCATGGTGACACCAATCAGTTGATGAGCGATTTCCATAGTGATCTTGTTATGCGAGATGAACACAAACTGCGTCTTACTAGACATTTTGGCAACCATCTGCGCATAGCGCAAGGTATTTGCATCGTCCAATGGCGCATCGACCTCATCGAGCAAACAGAATGGCGCTGGATTGAGGAGGAATAAGGAAAAGACCAAGGCAATCGCAGTCAAAGCCTTTTCACCGCCAGATAATAAGTATATGGAGCTGTTTTTCTTGCCTGGAGGCTGAGCCATAACCTGAACACCAGCATCCAAGATCTCTTCGCCAGTCATCACCAATTCAGCATGACCGCCACCGAAGAGCTCAGGGAAGAGCATGCCGAAATGGGTATTGACTTGATCGAAGGTGCCTTGCAATAGGTCTCGAGTTTCCGCATCAATTTTGGCAATCGCATCCGTCAACGTCTGCATAGCTTCATTCAAATCCGCAGACTGTGAATCCAAAAACTGCTTGCGCTCACGGGAGCTTGAAAGTTCGTCTAGGGCAGCCATATTGACTGGACCTAAAGACTGAATCTCATTACCAAGGCGCGTTACTTCAGTTTGCAAAGCCCCTACCTTGAGGTCTGGGCTAAAGTTTGCTTCCAGGGAAGTTAAGTCGGCTTCTGCATCAGACAGCAAAGTTGCAAATTGCTCAAAGTTCAAACGGGCAGCTTGTTCGCGCAATTGCAAATCAACAACCTTGTCACGCATTGGCTGAAGGCTGCGCTCGATCTGCATCCGCACTTCATCAGCTTCACGCAACTGATGCAATAGAGCATCTTGCTCAGTGCGTGCGTTGGCTAAGGCTGCTTCGCGGGCACTGCGGGCCAGCAACAGCCCCTGTAATTTATCTTGCGCCTCTTCATCGCTCAGAGTTTCTAACTCTTGCTCTGAAGTGGCCTGCTTGTCCTGAATCTCCATGATCTGAACCCGAGCAGTACTTTGATCGCGCTGCAAATCAGAAATACGTTGCTGCAAAGATCGAGTTGCAAATGCTGCTTCTTGGGCAGACATTTCAGAAGAGCGCAAAGATTCACGCAGACGATCGCGTTCTTGTGTCGCTAGCTCGAGTTTTTCCTGAGCAGTGGCTAAATTCTCTTGCAAGCCTTGCTTAGATTCCTCTGACTCAGCGAACTCTACTGAAGATTGCTCTTGAGTTTGGGTCAATTGCTCCATTTGCTGACGCAATTCACTTAACTCACCATGAATTTGTTCGGCGCGTTGGCTGTACTTTTCTTCAGCTTGAGTTAATTGCATTCTTTCTACTTCAAAACCGTGCACTTCTTGCACTGCTTGTTCAGCATAAATACGAGTTTGTTCTGCAGACTGGTGAGCAGCTTGGTAATTAGCAACACATTGATCTAACTCTCCCTGCAATTCACTCTGAATTAATTTTTGCGCACGTAATTGCTTCTCGAGACTTTCCATCTCTTGAGCACGCGCCAACATACCGGCCTGCTCTGAGTCCGCTGCATACAACTGAACACCAACACGACTGACTAAGTGACCCTGTTGAGTAACAAAAGCACCGCCTGCAGGTAATTTTTCACGACGATGCAAGGCATCTTCCAGGCTGCTGGCAATGTAGATGTTGTCCAGCCACTCTTGCAATACAGCGCCTACGCGCGGTGCGCCTGCACTTTGAACGCGAGTTAGCAAAGTAGTGAAGTCTACCGGCACTGTAGTGTGCGCAGGAGAAATATCTTCAGTTAATAAAATTGCTAAACGGCTAGGAGGCGCATCATTAGCTAGAGCTAAAGTTTCTTGAACGCTCTTGGCTGTAACGGCTGCCAAACGCTCTCGCAATACAGACTCCAAAGCAGCTTCCCAACCACTCTCCACTTTGAGCTCTTGCCACAGGCGCTTACTCTCTTTTAAGCCTTTACTCTCAAGCCATGGGCCAATCTTGCCCTGTGCCTGAACGCTAGCTTGCAAGGCAGTTAAAGCAGTCAGCTTTGCTTCGGTTTGTGCCAACTCTTGGTTGGCAGTTTGAACCTGTTGTTGCGCGGTATTACGCGCCTCATCAGCAGCGGGTACACGTTGTTGCGCCTCACCTGCTTTTTGTCTCGCTTCGTCCACTTTGCGTTGTGCCATAGCATGGCGATCCATCGCAGTTTGCAAGGCTTCAGCGTCTGGTCTGCGCATACCAGCGAGCTCAGCCTCAAGGCGAGTATCTCGCCCTTTGAGCTCCTCTACTTGCGACAAGATTGCTTTAACGCGTTCACCTAAACTGGCTAAGCGCTGGTCAATCGTAGCGAGACTCTCACGAGCATCATTGAGTTCGCGTGCGTGAACTTGGTAAGCCTCTTCGCGAGCTGGCATTTGCTCTTGCAAGCCAGAGAAATCCGCTAATAATGTTTGTTCTTTTTCTGCAGCTAAGCTCAGTTCGTGCTCAGCAGTACGCTGTGCTTGAGCAGCATCCGTCTCTTGTACAGTCCAGCGCTGTAATTGCGCTAATAAATCTTGAGATTGCTGCTGTAGGCGCTGACGTGCTTCTTGCACGTAACGAATCTGTGACTCCACTTGACTGACATCGGCATTCGTTTGATACAAATCGCCTTGAGCCTGAGAAACCTTATCTTGCAAAGCGTACTGTTCGGTACGCATGGTTTCGAGCTCGGTTTCAGCATGACGCATTTTTGCAGTCTGCTCTTCTAAGCTCACCTGAGTGTCACGAATGCCATTGGCATGGCGCTCTTGCTCTTTACCGGCCTCGGTCTGACGTACAAACCAAAGCAGTTGTTGCTGAGATTTCATCTCAGTAGACAGTTCAGCATGGCGTTCCGCCACAGTGGCCTGCTTCTCTAAGCGAGTTAACTGTTGATCCAACTCACGCAGAATATCTTCTACGCGAACCAAGTTCTCTTTGGTATCTTCAAGACGTGAGGCAGTTTCTTTACGACGCTCTTTGTATTTAGAAACGCCAGCAGCTTCTTCAAGGAACACGCGCAACTCTTCTGGCTTAGATTCCAAGATGCGGTTGATAGTGCCCTGCCCGATGATGGCGTAACCTCTTGGACCCATACCCGTGCCCAAGAAAATATCTTGAATATCTTTACGACGCACTACTTGATTGTTGACGTAGTAACTAGAGTTTCCATCACGGGTGAGAACACGTTTGATACCTAATTCCGTAAAAGCACTCCACTGACCTTGAGCGCGCCCCTCTGAATTATCAAAAATGAGCTCAACGCTGGCACGACCAGAAGGCTTGCGTAGTCCAGAACCATTAAAAATGACGTCTTGCATGGATTCGCCACGCAATTCACTAGCGCGAGATTCACCTAAAACCCAGCGTACGGCGTCAATAATGTTCGACTTTCCGCAACCGTTAGGACCCACAACGCCGATCAATTGACCTGGCAGTTCAAAATGGGTTGGATCGACGAACGACTTAAAGCCGGAAAGTTTGATGGATTTCAGTTGCACGGCGTACTTTGCAGGGAAAAAAGGGGCTCAAATAAGGAGGTAAAAATTATTACTAAAGTGTGAAGATGATAGCAAGCTTAGGGCTTCCCACACGGGTTTTTGCCTCACCGATATAATGATAAATCTACATCCAGGGCCAAAACCCCTTAACAATCTGATAGTTAACTGAAAAGCATGAGCCAATCACCACAAAGCATCATTGAACAAGCCTGGGAAAACCGTGCAAACCTGTCTCCTGAGGCTGTTTCTGGGGAAATTCGTAACGCGGTAAATGCCGTCCTCGATGGCCTGAATACCGGTAGTATTCGAGTGGCTGAGCGCCGCAGCGTCGGTAAATGGGAAGTGAACCAATGGGTGAAAAAGGCAGTTTTGCTCTCTTTTCGCCTAGAAGACAACAAAGTCATGGGTGCTGGTGGTTATACCCAGTTCTACGACAAGGTACCTAGCAAGTTTGAAAACTACACTGCAGAAGACTTCGCCAATGGCGGCTTCCGTGTTGTTCCCCCTGCTATTGCTCGTCGTGGCTCATTTATTGGCAAAAATGCCGTTTTAATGCCTTCATACGTCAATATTGGCGCTTATGTCGGTGAAGGCGCCATGGTCGATACTTGGGCAACCGTAGGCTCTTGTGCCCAAATCGGTAAGAACGTTCACCTTTCTGGTGGCGTAGGCATTGGCGGTGTTTTAGAGCCAATCCAAGCCGGTCCAGTAATTATTGAAGATAACTGCTTTATTGGCGCCCGCTCTGAGGTTGTCGAAGGCGTAGTGATCGAAGAGAATGCCGTGCTCTCAATGGGTGTTTACATTGGTCAAAGCACCAAGATTTATGACCGCGAAACCGGTGAAGTGCATTACGGCCGCGTACCAGCGGGCTCTGTAGTAGTGCCAGGCTCCCTACCTTCCGCTTGTGGCAAGTACAGCCTCTATGCTGCAATTATTGTTAAGAAGGTTGATGCTCAAACTAGAGCAAAGACTGCGATTAACGAACTCTTGCGCGATTAAGCTAAATCTATGAGCGCCACCCTTGAGCTAACTGAAGCCCTCATCGCCTGCCGTTCGGTAACCCCAGCGGATGGCGGCTGTCAGGAGCTTATTGCAAAACGCCTCCAAGCGATTGGCTTTCATACGGAGAGCGTTGTCAGCGGTCCTGAAAGTTTTCTGGTCACCAATCTGTGGGCGATCAAAAAAGGGGCGGCTGGGGATCAAGGTGAAGTCTTGATGTTTGCTGGTCATACCGATGTGGTGCCAACAGGCCCCTTGGAAAAATGGACAAGTGACCCATTCGTGCCAACCATTCGTGACGGCATGCTCTATGGTCGCGGTGCTGCGGATATGAAAACCTCTCTTGCAGCCTTTGTCGTTGCTACCGAAGAATTTGTTGTAACTCATCCCAATCACAAAGGCTCTATTGCCTTTTTGATTACCAGCGATGAAGAAGGCCCAGCAAACGATGGCACAGCAATCATGTGCGAGCGCTTGCAAAAACATGCGCAACGCTTGGACTACTGCGTGATTGGTGAGCCGACCTCGGTAGACCAATTAGGTGACATGATTAAGAATGGTCGTCGTGGCTCCCTCTCTGGAAAGCTTCACGTTAAAGGTATTCAGGCACACATTGCCTACCCGCATCTTGGCAAAAATCCGATTCATATTTCTGCGCCAGCGATTCAGTCGCTAGTAGAAACAGAGTGGGACAAAGGCAACCAATATTTTCAACCTACGAGTTTTCAGATCTCCAATATCCATTCGGGCACTGGCGCGAATAACGTCATTCCTGGTGAACTCAGCATCGATTTCAACTTCCGCTTCTCCACTGAGAGCAAGCCAGAAGAGCTTCGCAGTCGCCTAGAGGGCATCCTGAGTGCCGCAGGTCTCGACTTTGAGATTGATTGGGTTCTGGGTGGCAGCCCGTTTATTACTGGCGATGGGGCTTTAGCTGGTGCCCTGCGCAAAGCCATCAAAGCAGAAACCAAGATCAACACAGAACTATCTACTACGGGCGGCACAAGCGATGGTCGCTTTATCGCCAAGATCTGCAAAGAGGTGGTGGAGTTTGGTCCACTCAATGCTACGAGCCACAAAATTGATGAGTGCGTCATCATTGATGATGTTGTACCGCTCAAGAATATCTTCCGTAAGACTCTCGAGCAGTTAATTGCCTAACTGCTAAAGCCGTCTATTTAATTTATCTTTATAAGCCTCATGGACCCTGCTCCTCAGCAATCTCTTACGCTTGACCAATGTATCGAGCAAATCGCCCAACGACTTGAATCTGCAGACTTGCATTATGGTCATGGTGCTATCGACGCCCAAAGCGAAGCATTATGGATCGCTAGCAAACAACTCGATCTCAGTCCAACTGATGCGCTTGATCACTTAGAGCGGGTGCTGAGTGCCGAGCAAATTGCTAAGGCATTTGAGGTTACAGAAACCCGCATCTCTACACGTAAACCCCTGGCCTATATTTTGGGTGAAGCTTGGTTAATGGGTGTGCCATTTTTCTCAAGTGAGCAAAGCATTGTTCCGCGCTCCTGGATTGCGGAGTTAATTGTGGACGGCTCACTGGAGTCTTGGTTACCTGCTGATGGCAAAGCACTAGATCTGTGCACTGGCAATGGATCTCTAGCCATTTTGCTAGCCATGGCTTGCCCTGATATTCATGTTAGCGCTTGCGATATCAGCTTGCCCGCCTTAGCAGTCGCTTCTCGCAATCTTGATCGTCATGGCCTGACTTCCCAGGTTGAGCTTTTTGAGGGAGATCTCTGGGATGCACTACCGGAACCCCATGATGACAATCGCTTTGATCTCATCATCTGCAATCCCCCTTACGTCAATGCCAATTCTATGAATTCCCTGCCAGCTGAATATCATGCAGAGCCTGCTCTCGCATTGGCTGGTGGCGATGATGGCATGGATCTCATCCGCAAGATTATTGCTGGTGCCCGTGACTATCTATCTGAGCGTGGCGCCATTCTGATTGAGATTGGCAATGAGTACGAGAACTTTAAAAGGGCTTTTCCGCAGATTCCTGCGATTTGGATGGATGTATCTGCTGGCGATGAGCAGGTATTACTCATTCAAGCAGAAGACTTGCGCTAAGCAGCCATCTAAAACTTAGGTCATTAATTTACTCAGAGTTCCGCTGCTGCTGTAATCGCTTGATCGATTCGCTCTACCGGTATCACTCTTAATCCAGCAATCTTAGTCTTGGGCATATTCGCCTTAGGAATAATTGCCACAGTAAAACCCAGCTTAGCTGCTTCTTTTAAACGCTCTTGACCGCGCGGGCATGGACGAATCTCCCCAGCCAAACCCACCTCACCAAATACGATTAACTCTTTTGGCAAAGCCTTGTTCCGAATCGAGGATTGAATCGCTAAGAGCACCGCCAAGTCAGCTGCCGGTTCTGAAATCTTCACGCCACCCACGGCATTCAAGAAGACGTCTTGGTCAAAGCACGCTATGCCTGCATGGCGATGCAATACTGCCAAGAGCATGGCTAAACGTGCCTGCTCCAAGCCAACCGCTAAGCGGCGTGGGTTTGGAATATGCGCGGTATCTACCAGAGCCTGAATTTCTACTAATAGGGGGCGACTGCCCTCTTGTGTCACCAGCACACAAGCACCCGGAACCATCTCCGCATGCTGCGATAAGAAAATCGCCGAAGGGTTGGCAACGCCACGAAGACCTTTTTCCGTCATGGCAAATACGCCCAACTCATTAACGGCACCGAAACGGTTTTTAATTGAACGAACTAGGCGAAATGAGGAATGGGTATCACCTTCAAAGTACAACACGGTATCGACAATATGCTCGAGCACGCGAGGACCAGCTAAGTGCCCATCTTTAGTTACGTGCCCCACCATGAGTACGCAGATGCCACTTGATTTAGCAGCTCTAGTTAATTGGGCCGCACACTCTCGTACTTGCGCCACCGAACCAGGCGCAGAACTTAGGACCTCTGAATACAAAGTCTGAATTGAATCGACCACCAATACCTGTGGCTTCACGGTATCCATGATGGAGAGGAGCTTTTCTAACTGAATCTCTGCCAGTACTTCCAATTGAGGTGCGTCTAACGCAATGCGTTTTGCTCGCAGCGCAATCTGAGCAGCGGACTCTTCTCCACTGCTATAGAGGACATTCA
>Ga0315272_10001563_pt1 | contig 11336 bp, 7 predicted proteins | sample C3_middle_MG_FD_203918 | JGI IMG/M metagenome (GOLD analysis project Ga0315272, IMG submission 203918) | Sediment microbial communities from Yellowstone Lake, YNP, Wyoming, USA - C3_middle | ecosystem: Environmental > Aquatic > Freshwater > Lake > Sediment | place: USA: Wyoming | collected...
TGATCCAACTGCAAGACCACCCATCAGACCAGCTAAAATCAGACCTGTCAACTGATACATATTTCCCGCAATAAGCTGCAGAGTTAGCAGTGCTATTATTTCAAATCCTGCCAGAGATGAAGCACTGAAATACATAACCATGTTTCTCCTTTTTAATAACAGCAATGGGAGTGCGAATAGACCTGTAATAATAATTATTAAAGGTATCTTCTCATTCCTGTCCCTGCTGAAATGATAGGACTGAAAATAGCTATAAGATATTGGAAATGAAGAAGTATTCTTTCTTGTATCTGGATTCATCAGATTCAGGATCTCTTCAGATCTTCGTCCTATAAGATCATCAGACAGGTAGTCTGAACTTACATAACTGTTTATTATCCCTCTAACTGCTGTAAGCTTGCATATGGATGCTGATAATGGATTATCAGATGCTATTAAATAGAGTTTATTTCCTGCAATAGGAAGCACATTTTTAAATACCGCCCTCAAGCCATTGTATACAGAAGAATTCATTCTTATCGATTCATCATTAAAATATGTATCTGCTGTTCCCGGTGAACACATAAAAACACCTCCGGCATTTAATATTTTCTTAATTTTTTTAAAGAATTCTGCAGTATAATACCGGTTAAGTGACAGTGTTGATGGAGGTGGAATAAGCATAATTACTACATCTGTTTTTTCACTTGTTTTCATGATGTAGTTATACGCATCTGAATTTGAAGAAACAACTATACTCTTTAGGCTGTCATTAATGGCAGATCTCATCAGACCAGGATCTCTTTCGATATAGGTCACTTTCTTGACATGGTACTTCAGGATCTCAGGTATATGTGAATCAGGAGAACCTGAGATGAGGATTACATTTAAGGGTGATTTATGCTGAAGCATGGCATAATGTATATCCTCCTCTTTTTCAATTATATCATCTTTGTACCTGAGTAATCTCTGGTTATAGTAAATGCTTCCTTCACCATTATATTCTCCTCGTGTAATATTGCCATATGGAGTATCCTCTGATGCAATGACTTTTATGCCCGGAAGAAGCAATTGCCTGGACAAAACATCAGGTTTAATTATAATTAAGAAAGATATTAGTATTGCGAAAAGCAGTTTTACAGGAATATTCGATTTTCCTTGTTTTATGCAAAATGTCAGCAAGGTATATGCTATAGATAGTGAGATAATTACAAATAATAATTTATATGTTCCAAAACTCGCTGCGAAAAGAGCAGGAAGTATAATACCTGATACAATTCCACCGGTGGTTTCGATCGAAAATGATTTACCCGGAAGATTTCCTGAATATTGTTTTGCTATAGACATGAGCCTGACAAAGGTGAATCCGGATACCAGGCAAAAAGGCAATAAAACAATTAGAGTATATATTAAACTAAGAAGGAGAGAGGGAGTTTCCCCTGTTTCCATAAAAACTCTTGCAAAGAGGAATAATAGAAATACTGTTAACAAGGGGCTTAGTGAGAAAACAATGTTGATATTCCTGATATTTGTGAGTTTTGATTTCCCGGCAATTGCAGATCCTGCTGCTGATGCCATAAGCCATGTTCCGAGGAAAATACCAGTTATAAGTTCGTATCCGCCTGAGATATTCATCATTTCTCTAATCAGCAGAAGTTGAACGGACGTACTTACAAATCCTGTTATGAATAGATTGATGTTCAGACCGGAAGCATTTGTTCCAATATCAGGAATTGTTTCATTTACCTGTTCCCTGTTTTCTTCATTCCTAAAAATTTTTCTGAAATAGGAGAGATGCCAAAGTAAGTGAAGAATACCGGTTACTGCTAAACCTACACCAAATTCAACATGCCATTTTAAAATGGATTTTACATTTGGAATATCCCATTTGTAGGTTATTTGAAGAGCAATGAAAATCCCTGCCAATGCAGCAACCAGGAATGCAATAAGCAGAACAGTATTCCAGAGTTTTTTATGAAAATTAAAAGAATAATATCCGACCCGGTAAAAAAGATAACTGATTATATAGAGGATCAATATTGTGCTACCGGTTCCAGCGACATGGTACATAGCTATTTGTCATTATCTTCCAGAACTACTCCTTCGTAAATATATAGTTCAGCGCTTTTCCACCCATCCCATCCTAAACCGGCTTTATCTCTTGATGTATAGCCCAGAAATTGTTCTACTGTCCATCCCTGCTCAATAGCAACCTGAGGAAGCATAGTCCCCGATCTGAAATCTTTTTTAATATAGATACCATGTTTGCCAAGTATTATTTCATCAGGACCTGAGATTCTTTGCAATGGGCCAAGCACAGTTATTTCGATATCCGTTTTTGCATATTCATCCTTTGTAAGTGGAGGAAAACGGGGGTCTTCAAAAGCTGAAGAAAGCGCTGATGCCCTCACCACTTCATAAAGAGGCTCCGAAGAGATAAATCTGCCTATGCATCCGCGCAGGGTCCCTTTAATTTTCAATGTTACGAATGCACCGTAGTTCATTCTGAGTTTATCAGGAATATTTTTTGCATCCAGTTCACCCATCTTAGTGCCATTAAGTTTTGCACTAATGCTGGTTTTAGCAATTTCAAACAATTTCCTTCTTTCTTCATTATTGAATGAAAATGAGTTTGACTGATCTTTTTCTTTATTCTGTTTACTTTTATCATAAAGAGCTATAGCATTGTAACCGACAACTCTTTCCTTATCTCCAAGTTCAGAATCTCCTGAATTGCAATAGTCAAGTATCTTATATTCAAGATTTTTATCTGACCCGGAAAGATAAAGTAAAGTCAGACCTGAGGTCCATCCGCACATACTGGTGGCCAGACCATCAATATTTTTTAATGAGTTATTTTTCAGCGTTTTAAGAAATGTTTGGGGATCACCGGAAATGATTCCCGTTGCAGTGGAATTATCAACTGCAATTGCTTCATTATAAGGTGGATAATGAGAAAAATCACTGCTAATGACAAATAGATTATCAGGTGTGAACCATGGTTTCAGAGCTTCTGCTATCTTTTTGATTGTAGACTCGTTATTAGTTCCGATAATTATCGGAACTATTGATGGAACATCAGCAAAGTAATACTGTATAAAGGGTACTTGAACTTCAATGCTGTGTTCCTGAATATGAGCAGCTGTAGAAAAACTAAAAACTTTATTTTCATTTATCAGTCTTTCAGCTATCTCTTTGTTCACAACAGCCCTGCCAAGGGGAGTTATATAATCTCCGGTATTATAGACTGAAGCTCCGTCAAATGACATCACATGGCTTGAACCAATGATGAATATATTTTTGTAAATATGCTCTCTGTCAATTGCAGAAAATGCTGCAGCTGTTATTCTGCCGGAAAAAACATAACCTGCATGCGGTGCAACTATAGCCCTTATTGTATATTTCGCTTTTGGCTTCTTACATTCATCAAACAGAGTTTTTAAATCACTGGTCAGGGCTTCTTTCCCGGCAGAATAGAATCGTCCTGCTGCAACAGGCTGTCTGTCAACAGATTTACTCTGAGCAAATATTTCCATGATTGATAAGATTGAGAGCAATATTACAAATCCTGATCTCATAATAATAGATTTGTTTGGCGTAATAAAGTTATGCCAAAAAAAATGAAGAAATGATGATTATTGGAGAATTGTTATGAAGAAGAAATCAGATTAATACCATCGATTCCTTTTGAATTTGTCCGTTGGCATCTGTTCCGTATATTTTAATCCCCAGACTGACAGTTGGAGTTCCAATTATATCAACAATCGGACTTAATGCATCTTTGATATCTTCAGAGTCCATATTATCAAATTCATCTATGTTAAAATAGAGATGTATCAATACAGTTTTTTCATTGTCCTTTATCGTGCTCAGTGCCTTAACTATTTTAGCTAACCAGATAGAGGAAGAAGTGTTGAAATATTCTAGGTTCAGCCGGAGATTTGTGATCTGCCTGGGATCCTCAATATACTCATGAACCCATTTCAGAACGCCTTCATATAATTCAGCTGCATTCTCCGGAATCGACCTTCCTGATAAGATAATTTCACCATTAAGATAATTCAGGTCTATCTGAGGTGTCTTTACAGTTTCTTCTATTAACAGATTTTTCACTGCCTCTATTCCTTCATAAATAACTCCGAAAACAACTTATTATCTAATTGTTTAAAAATAAACTAACTTTTGAATTAACAGTATAATCTTAATCAAAAAGAATATTACGGTTGTCAAATAATTTAACTATTTAACCTAAGCTGAGTGATTTTGCAAATGATTATGATTCCCTTTTGAGTATGTTTTATTGTATATCAATAGTTTAAAATATTATCTTTGGTGCCTGAATTTTTAACGAGAAAAATGGAAGTAATCCTCAGGGAAAAGATAAAGGAAGCTGTCAGAACTCTGTATAATAGCGATGTTGCCTTTGATTCAATACAGATACAGGAAACAAGGAAGGATTTCAAGGGGGATTTTACGCTTGTTGTCTTTCCTTTTCTGAGATTCTCGAAGAATACTCCGGAAAAAACAGGTGAAACAATAGGTAATTATCTTGTTGAGAATTTCAATGCTATTTCCGGTTTCAATGTAATAAAAGGTTTCCTGAACCTGGAAATCTCCGATTCATGGTGGCTTCAGTATTTTAAAGGATCGTCTACAATTGGCCATCTGCTTGAGACATGCAAGGTTTCATCACCTGAAACGATTCTTGTGGAGTACTCATCACCTAACACTAACAAACCATTACACCTTGGACATATTCGCAATAATCTGCTCGGATTTTCTCTTTATCGTATTTTAGCCAGTTGCGGCAACAATGTAATCAAAACCAACATAGTAAATGATCGTGGAATTCACATTTGCAAATCTATGCTTGCATGGCAGAAGTTTGGAAATGGGGAAACACCTGAATCCAGCAGGATGAAAGGCGATCATCTTGTTGGCAAATATTATGTGCTTTTTGAAAAGGAATGTAAATTACAGATCGAGAATCTTATAAAGTCGGGTACTGAGGAAAATGAGGCAAGGAATTCTGCACCTCTTATGAAAGAGGCAAGGGAGATGCTGCTTAAGTGGGAAGCTGGTGATAAATCGGTGGTCGATCTCTGGAAAAAGATGAATTCATGGGTATATGAAGGTTTTGATGAAACATATCATAAGCTGGGGGTTGATTTTGACAAAATCTATTATGAATCTGATACATATAAACTTGGGAAGAAGATAGTGCTGGAAGCACTTGAGCGGAAAATACTTTACAGGAATGAAGATAGCTCGATCTGGGCTGACATGACAGGTGAAGGATTGGATCAGAAACTCCTGCTCCGCTCTGATGGTACTGCTGTTTATATGACGCAGGATCTGGGAACGGCCGTTGACCGTTATAATGAATATCATTTTCATAAAAATATATATGTAGTAGGAAATGAGCAGAACTATCATTTCCATGTTCTTAAGGCTTTGCTTAAGAAAATGGGATATGATTGGAGTGAAGGGCTTTACCATTTTTCATACGGAATGGTGGAACTTCCGGAAGGGAAAATGAAATCTCGTGAAGGAACTGTTGTCGATGCTGATGATTTGATTGAAGAAATGATAGAAACAGCGAGGGATGTTTCTCTTGAACTTGGTAAACTATCAGATTTCACTCCGGAAGAAAAAGATGAAATATTTCGTAAAATAGGATTGGGAGCGCTTAAATATTTTATACTGAAGGTTGATCCGAAGAAAAACATGACATTTAATCCGGTAGAGTAGATCGATTTTAATGGTAATACCGGACCTTTCATTCAATATACATACGCAAGAATAAAGTCAGTATTCAGGAAAGCTGAGGAGTTAGGAATTGTTGAAAATTCAGCAAAAATATCATTGGTAAATGCGGCGGAGAAGGAAATTGAACTTATAAAACTTTTCAGAAAATTTCCGGAAACAGTTTCTGCTGCAGCTGAAAGTTACAGTCCCGCACTGATAGCAAATTATTGCTATGAACTTGCAAAGGAGTTTAACCAGTTTTATCACGATTTTTCGATTCTTGGTGAAAGCGATGATTTAGTCAGGAACTTCAGGCTGGCCTTATCACGTATGACAAGTGAGATATTAAATTCAGGTATGTGGATGCTGGGAATTGAAATGCCTGAAAGAATGTAGCAGATAGTATGTTATAGATTATTATTATATGTTTGAGAATTTAAGTGAACGGTTGGAAAAGTCCTTTAAACTACTAAAGGGACAGGGCAGAATTACAGAGATAAATATTGCTGAAACACTTAAAGAAGTGCGGAGGGCATTGCTTGATGCAGATGTCAACTTCAAGATTGCAAAACAGTTTACTGATAGTGTAAAATTAAAAGCGTTAGGACAGGAAGTACTGAAATCAGTAAATCCTTCCCAGATGATGATAAAGATAGTTCATGATGAACTGGTTGATCTGATGGGAGGTGATAAGACTGATATAAACATCAAAATAAATCCTTCAGTAATCCTCATTGCCGGTCTTCAGGGTTCAGGTAAGACAACATTTAGCGGGAAACTTGCCAAATGGGCTAAAAGTAAAAGAAGCAAGAATCCATTGCTTGTGGCTTGTGATGTTTACAGACCTGCAGCTATTGAACAGCTAAAAGTAATTGGTACTCAGGCTGAAGTTCCGGTTTATTCAGAACCCGGTAATATGGATCCTGTTGCCATCTCAAAGAACGCAATACGGGAAGCCAGGAAAACCGGCTATGATCTTGTAATTATAGATACTGCCGGACGTCTTGCTATTGATGAACAAATGATGAATGAGATTTCATCGGTAAAACAGGCAATTAGCCCGAATGAGATTCTTTTTGTGGTCGATTCAATGACAGGTCAGGATGCTGTTAATACGGCCAGAGAGTTCAATGAGAGGCTTGATTTTGACGGAGTTGTTCTCACTAAACTTGACGGAGATACCAGAGGCGGTGCAGCCCTCTCTATAAAATCGGTTGTTAACAAACCGATTAAATTTGTAAGTTCCGGAGAAAAGATGGATGCTATTGACATCTTCTATCCTGCAAGGATGGCTGACCGGATTCTTGGAATGGGAGATATTGTTTCTCTGGTTGAAAAAGCCCAGGAACAGTATGATGTAGAAGAAGCCAGAAAACTTCAGAAAAAGATTGCCAAGGATCAGTTTGATTTTAATGATTTCATTAACCAGATTCAGCAGATTAAAAAGATGGGTAATGTCAAGGATCTAATGTCTATGATTCCCGGAGTTGGCAAAGCTGTAAAGGATCTTGATATTGACGACAATGCATTTAAAGGTATTGAGGCTATTATCCGAAGTATGACACCGGAGGAGAGGAGCAATCCGGTTGTACTGAACGGTAGCAGACGGAAGAGACTTGCAATAGGAAGTGGTACATCTGTTCAGGAAGTGAATAAGCTTCTGAAGCAGTTTGATGAAACAAGGAAAATGATGAAGATGATGACAAAGGGAGGGAATGTGGCAAAACTTATGGGAAGAAAATAATTATTGCAATGTATACTTTGATAGATGGCAAAAAGGTTGCCTTTGAGATTAAGCAGGAGATAGCCAGGGAGGTACTTAAACTTAAATCAGAAGGCAGGAAAATACCTCATCTTGCAGCGGTTCTTGTTGGGCATAATGGTTCCAGTGAGACTTATGTTGCCAACAAAGTAAAAGATTGTAAAGAGGTTGGTTTTGAATCAACTCTTCTCAGGTTTGAAGAGTCGGTTACTGAATCTTTCTTACTTGAAAAGATAGATGAGTTGAATAACAATAAGGACATTGACGGATTTATCGTTCAGTTGCCATTACCTTCACATATCTCAGAACACAGTGTGATTGAATCGATTGACCCGGAAAAGGATGCTGACGGGTTTCACCCGGTAAATATAGGCAGGATGACTATCGGTCTGCCGGGCTACCTCCCGGCAACTCCTTACGGTATTGTTGAACTTATAAAAAGATATCACATTCAGACCTCAGGAAAGAGTTGTGTGGTAATTGGCCGCAGCAATATCGTGGGACGTCCGGTAAGCATACTCCTTTCACAGAAAGGTATGGATGCAACAGTCACGCTGGTACACAGTAAAACAAAAAACATTAAGGAAATTGTATGTGAGTCAGATATTATTATTGCGGCAATTGGCTCACCAGGATTTGTCACTGCCGGGATGGTTAAAGTTGGTGCCGTTGTTATTGATGTGGGAACGACACGGATTCCCTGCAAAGAGACAAAATCAGGTTTTAAACTGGCAGGTGATGTTGATTTTGAAAAAGTCGCTCCAAAATGCTCGTTTATAACTCCTGTACCAGGCGGAGTCGGTCCAATGACAAGAGTTTCCCTTTTAAGAAATACTTTGCTTGCCGTAAGAAAACGATGAGAAACTTTATTTTAGACCAGCTATTTCGGGAGTTCAAGTCCCATCAGATATAGGTCAAATCCACCTTTTCCACCAGGCCTGTTTGAAGAGAAAATCATATACGAATTAGTAAAGTCCTGAACAGAGCCCAAAACAGGCCTGTATTCATCATAGGATGTATTGATATCAGGACCAAAATTAACGGGAGAGTTCCATTTTCCATTTTTAAAAACAGAATAATAGAGGTCAAAACCTCCCAAACCACCCAATCTGTTGGATGCAAATACCATAACTCCCTTATGAATGTTTGGGCATTTGTCATCCCCGGTGCTGTTGATGCTGTCAGGTCTGGAAGAAATTCTAAAACTCCTGTCAAACCATGTACTTAGAGGAGAATCATTGGGTATGCTGTCGCGATATATGTCGAAATCACCCCCTCTGTTCGACGAAAAATAAGCTGTATCCTGGTTTGAATCAAAACATATATAAACTTCATCAGATCCTGAATTAAAGATATTTACAGGATATGGACCGCTTATGGCAGGTATATTAGATCCGTAAACAGGCAGGTTTTTTAGGTAATAAAGGTCGAGATTGCCGTCATTATTTACAGAGGATAATAATAAGTACTCATATCCGTCAGCGGTACTGAAGAGGTGGTAGGGTCCAAAATCATTATTTGGGGTTGTTGCCTGTGCTATAAGCTTGCTAGTGAAATTGTCATTGGTAATTTCTGACTTTAATAAAAAACCTCCATTTGTCTGATCAAACTGATATGATATTAGTCCCTGTTCAATATCGAATTGCCCTCCTGAACTTTTCCTGTTGCTTGAAAAAATCAGTGCAATACTTCCGTATAGCTGGTATAGGTCAGTATTATAATCATCAAATGAAGAATTGAGACCGCTGAGATTAATCACAGTGTCAGGAAATACTCCATATTGGTACTTAATAGGATTTTCATCTTTTTTGCATGACAGAAAAAAAGATGCGATAATTAGTCCAAAAAACAGAATTATGAGCTTTGACCGGTTTGATTCTTTCATCTTGATATATTTATGGAAGGATCTATACAAATATATTAATATAAAACGAAAAACCGGGTAGGGTCCCGGTTCTTCTGAGGTAGAATTTAGGTTAATTCTAGGGTAATTATAGGTAAATATAAATTATAACCTCTTTTATATATACAAGATGAGTATTTGATGTCTTAGGTTGCGTTTCCTGCTTAAAAAAAAACAAGGCAATTGATGATTTTGCATATATAGCTGAATATTAGTAGTTTAAAAAAATATTGAATTGTTGATAACTGCAAAATCAGGCTGTCAGGCTAATTAAAAATAGTATTAATTTTGCATTGATATGAATTTTGGTGATGGAAGAAGACAAGTTTGGATTTTCATATGAGGAAGAGGTGAAGCATGCCGTTCAGAAATTTGAGCGCATGAGAAAGAATAATGAACGTTGTTTCTTTGATGTTATTGAATTTGAAACTATCATTGATTATTATATAGAAAGCAACAATTCTTCAAAAGCATTCGAAGCAGCTACACTGGCCACTGAACAGCATCCTAATTCCGTATCTATTCAGCTCAGGAAAGCCAAGGTACTACTTGACAAAGGACGTGCCGTTGAAGCGCTCAGATTGCTTAAAAAGCTGGAAAGTATCGAACCGGGAAATCATGAATTGTATATTGCAAAAGGTACTGCGTATGGAATGTTGGGCGATATCCAGGGTGCAAAGAAGATGTTTGATTTCGCACTTACTCTCGATTCAGAAGAAGTTGAGAACATTTTATTTACAATTACCTCAGTACTTCAGAACCTGAATTATTATGAGTATATGGTCCCTTATATGATCAGACTTGTTGAACTCGAACCGGATTTCAAAGCACATTTATATGATCTGGCATACGCCTATGAGAAAATTGAAGATTTCGACAATAGCATAATATATTATCTGAAATACCTTGAAGAAGAGCCTTTCTCCGACAGCGCATGGTACAACCTGGGAATAATATACAATAAGCTGGAGATGTACGACAAAGCCATGGAGGCATATGATTATGCCCTGGCTATTAATTCTCAGAATACATTCGCTTTGTTTAATAAAGGTAATATCCTGAGCAATCTGGAAAAGTATGCTGAAGCAGTACCTGTTTATCACGAATACCTTGAAAATGAACCAGATAGCTTTGAGGCTATGACATATCTGGCTGAGTGTTATGAAAAGACCAATGAGATCAGGCTATCAAAAAAATACTACCAGGAAGCTATTGAACTTGCTCCTGATTTTGCTGATCCCTGGTTTGGTCTTGGAGTAATTGCTCTTAATTCGGGAGAAATAGATGATAGTCTTCTGTTTTTCCGGAAGGCGGTTCGTCTCGATGATGAAAATCCGGAATTCTGGTATCTGCTTGGTAAAGCTCATTCAAGGAATGGAGAAAAGAAGTCAGCTATGCGATGCTTCCGCGAAGCTCTTAAGCTGGATGCATATTATAGTGAGATTTGGTATGAACTTGGTAATATAATTATAAATGAGGGTTTGGCAGATAAAGCGCTGCCTTACCTTGAGCAGGCATATAAGATAACAGGAGATGTACCGGGTATAAACTATTTGCTTTCCGCTTTCTTCCTTCATACACGCAATACCGACAAATCTTACAAGCATCTTTCAGCAGCTATAAGTATGGAAAAGGAAATATTTAATGAATTTAGAGACCTGTTCCCACTGAATTTAATGACGAAAAAGATGAAAAAACTCCTGGAGGGAAATGACCTCCTGGGTAAACTATAAATTGAATTATTATGAAAGTGGAACTCCCATTTTTACCAGACAGGCCTCTAAAGCCACGGGAATCAGGACTAACAATGGTAATGGATAAAGGCCTTAGCATAAGGGAAGCTGAGGATTTTATGTCGGTTGGCTCTGAGTATACTGATTTTGTTAAACTGGGTTTTGGGACATCCCTCATTACACCTGGTTTTGATAAAAAAGTTGCTATTTA
>Ga0315272_10001565_pt1 | contig 11334 bp, 15 predicted proteins | sample C3_middle_MG_FD_203918 | JGI IMG/M metagenome (GOLD analysis project Ga0315272, IMG submission 203918) | Sediment microbial communities from Yellowstone Lake, YNP, Wyoming, USA - C3_middle | ecosystem: Environmental > Aquatic > Freshwater > Lake > Sediment | place: USA: Wyoming | collected...
TAAGTACATCGATAGGCCAACACTTCCTCCTTGGCTCTGCATCGCATGGTCAAACAAACCCATTTCAGGATCATTGATATAGATCAATAATAAAAAGATTCGTGAAAACTTATGGCAACAGGACTCTCACAGGCCGGATGAGAACCTTTATACCTAATTGAGTTAGAGCAGTTGGCAGGCTTATTGTACTGCAAAGACAGGCATGCTCGAATGGAATCCGGCAATAACCATTTCCTTGATGTGGATCAATTTCACATGTCACACCATGGGACTACGATGCTTCAAACGACTTCAAGTGGAGAAGCACAGCATGGATCCATCCCGCCGCAGTTTCCTGCGCGGACGCCCGGAGCGCGGCACGCAAGCCGTGCGTCCGCCGTGGAGCTTGCCTGAGGCACGTTTCACCCAACGCTGCACGCGCTGCGGCGATTGTATCCAGCGCTGCGAAACCGGGGTGCTGCAAAAGGGTGACGGCGGCTTTCCGGAAATCCGCTTTGCTGCTGGCGGCTGCAGTTTCTGCGGAGAATGCGTGGAGGCATGCAAGCCCGGCGCGCTTCATATAACGCCCGGGGCGAAACCGTGGCTGTTCAAGGCATCCATTGGAATTTCCTGCCTGACTCGGCAAAAGGTGGTTTGCCGCACTTGCGGCGAGCATTGCGAAAGGGGCGCCATCCGCTTTCGCCTGGAAAGAGGCGGCATAGCCACGCCGCAAGTCGATCCCGCCAGCTGCAACGGCTGCGGCATGTGCGTGGCGGACTGCCCCAGCCACGCCATCACGCTTCATTCCGCCGAAAAATTTGAAGAGGCCCTCGCATGAATATTGCCAGTTTGGTACTACGCGCACATCCCGACCGGCTCGCTGCCCTGAAAAAAGCGGTCTGCGCCATCCCCGGCTCCGAAGTTCACGCCATAAGCAGCAAGGACGGGCAGATGATCATTACCGTGGAAGACACGCCGGATCATGCCTGCGCGGATGCACTGGTAAAAGTACAACAACTCGACCACGTGATGTCCATCACGCTGGCTTACGAACATTCCGAACCCGACTGTTAAGGAGATGCCATCATGACTATGAACCGACGCGACTTCATCAAGGTCAACGCTATCGCCGCCGCCGCGGCAAGTGCAGGCATCTCGCTGCCTGCCATCGCCACAAAGGCCCAGGAAGCCGCAGCCAGCACCGACATCCGCTGGGATAAAGCGTGCTGCCGTTTCTGCGGCACCGGCTGCTCGGTGTTGATCGGCACCCAGAACGGTCGCGTCGTCGCCACCCAGGGTGACCCGGATGCGCCCGTCAATCGCGGCCTGAACTGCATCAAGGGTTATTTCCTTTCCAAGATCATGTATGGTGGCGACCGCCTGACTCAGCCAATGCTGCGCAAGAAGAACGGGGTCTATGACAAGAACGGCGAATTCACCCCCGTCTCCTGGGACGAAGCCTTCGGCGTCATGGCCCAGAAATGGAAGGAAACCCTGAAAAAAGATGGCCCCGCCGGCGTGGGCATGTTCGGCTCCGGGCAGTGGACCATCTGGGAAGGCTACGCCGCCAGCAAATTGATGAAAGCCGGCTTCCGCTCCAACAATATCGACCCCAACGCCCGCCACTGCATGGCATCGGCCGTGGCCGGCTTCATGCGCACGTTCGGCATGGACGAACCGATGGGCTGTTACGACGATATCGAGAATGCCGACAATTTCGTGCTGTGGGGTCCCAACATGGCCGAGATGCACCCCATCCTGTGGTCGCGCATCACCGACCGGCGGCTTTCCCATCCCAATTGCGAAGTGCATGTGCTCTCGACCTTCGAGCACCGCTCCTTCGAGCTGGCCGACAACGGTATGATATTCGTGCCGCAGACCGACCTGGCGATCATGAATTACATCTGCAACCACATCATCCAGAGTGGCAAGGTCGATCACGACTTCATCAAGAAACACGCCAATTTCAAGATCGGCGAAACCGACATCGGTTATGGCCTGCGCCCCAACAATCCACTGGAGAAGGACGCCCAGTTCAACGGCTATCCCGGCCCGGACGGCAAGCCCAAGCACAACCCCAACGATGCCAGGGACAGCAACTTCGAGGAATTCAAGAAATTCGTCTCGGAATACACGCTGGAAAAGACAGAAAAACTATCCGGCGTGCCGGCCGCCAACCTCAAGCGCCTGGCCGAACTCTATGCCGACCCGAAGAAAAAGGTCGTCTCTTACTGGACCATGGGCTTCAACCAGCACACGCGCGGCAGTTGGGCCAACAACATGATCTACAACATCCATCTGCTGGTAGGCAAGATCTCCGAGCCCGGCAATGGCCCGTTCTCACTCACCGGGCAGCCATCCGCCTGCGGCACGGCGCGCGAAGTGGGCACCTTTTCCCACCGCCTGCCAGCCGACCTGGTGGTGACCAACCCCGAGCACCGCAAACATGCCGAGGAAATCTGGCAGTTGCCAGAAGGCACCATCCCCGACAAGATCGGCTTGCACGCCGTCGCCCAGAGCCGCGCGCTCAAGGATGGCAAGCTCAAGTGCTACTGGACCCAGACTACCAACAACATGCAGGCCGGCCCCAACATCAACGGCGAAACCTATCCGGGCTGGCGCAATCCGGCCACCTTCATCGTGGTGTCTGACGCCTATCCGACAGTTTCCGCCATGGCGGCTGACCTGATCCTGCCCGCCGCGATGTGGGTGGAGAAGGAAGGCGCATATGGCAACGCCGAGCGGCGCACGCAATTCTGGCGCCAGCAGGTCAAGGCGCCAGGCGAAGCACGTTCCGACCTGTGGCAGTTGATGGAGTTTTCCAAGCACTTCAAGATCGAGGACGTCTGGCCTGCCGAACTGATCGCAAAGAAACCCCAGTACAAGGGCAAGACCTTGTTCGATGTGCTGTACAAGAACGGCGTGGTCAACAAATTCCCCATGGCCGAGCTCAAAACCGTAAACCAACACGCCATCAAGGATTACAGGAACGACGAATCCGATGCCTACGGCTTTTATGTCCAGAAGGGCCTGTTCGAGGAGTATGCAAAGTTTGGCCGCGGTCACGGCCACGATCTGGCGCCCTTCGACATGTACCACAAGGCGCGCGGCCTGCGCTGGCCGGTAGTGGACGGCAAGGAAACGCTGTGGCGCTACCGCGAAGGCTACGATCCCTACGTGAAAAAAGGCGAAGGCATCCGCTTCTACGGTCAAAAAGACGGCAAGGCGGTGATTTTTGCGCTGCCCTATCAGCATCCGCCCGAAATGCCGGACAAGGATTTCGACCTCTGGCTGTGCACCGGCCGCGTGCTGGAACACTGGCACACCGGCTCAATGACGCAGCGCGTTCCCGAACTGCACCGCGCCGTACCCGAAGCGCAGGTCTTCATGCACCCGGACGATGCCAAGAAACGCGGCCTGCAGCGCGGCATGCTGGTCAAGGTCAGTTCGCGCCGCGGTGAAATCAAGGCGCGTATCGAGACCCGCGGCCGCAACAAACCTCCTGTGGGATTGGTGTTCGTGCCGTTCTTCGACGAAGCCCGGCTGGTGAACAAGCTCACCCTTGATGCCACCTGCCCGATCTCGAAACAAACCGACTTCAAGAAATGCGCCGTCAAGGTCACCAAGGTGTAAGGGATAAAACGTGAACGCTGAAACGACAGCAAACCAGCCAGCTTCAAAAGCGCGTCGGCGCTTCTTGAACAGCATCGCCGGTGCGGCGGGGGCCGGTTGCCTGATGGCGCTGGGGGTGGGCCTTTACGCCCGGCAGGCGAGCGCGCTGCCGTCGCAGGCCTTGCGTCCGCCTGGTGCGCGCGGCGAGGCGCAGTTCCTCTCGGCCTGCATACGCTGTGGTTTGTGCGTGCGCGACTGCCCCTACAACACGCTCAAGCTGGCCACGCTGGGGAGTTCCGTGGCAACCGGCACGCCGTATTTCGAAGCCCGCGCCATTCCCTGCGAAATGTGCGATGACATCCCCTGCGTCAAGGCTTGCCCAACCGGGGCACTGGACCGTGAACTCAGCGACATCAGCAAGGCGAGGATGGGCCTCGCCGTTCTGACTGACCATGAAACCTGCCTCAATTTCCTTGGACTGCGCTGCGATGTGTGTTATCGAGTGTGCCCGGTGATCGACAAGGCCATCACCCTGGAAATCGTGCACAACCCGCGCTCCGACCGCCATGCCATGCTGCTGCCGACGGTTCATTCCGATTACTGCACAGGTTGCGGCAAGTGCGAGAAGTCCTGCGTCCTGCCGGTAGCCGCGATCAAGGTTTATCCGATCAAGCTCGCCAAGGGAAAATTACCCGAGCATTACCGCAAGGGCTGGGAGGAAAAAGCCAAAGCTGGGGGATCGCTGATCGGCGACCAGATAAAACTGCCCGTGCGCGGACTTGAGGAGACGGCACCGTGAGCGCCATCCCCTCCGGCAAGAGCTCGCCAGAGCGCCCTGGCCTTGAGGCCATCGCGGTGAAAGGCTGGCTGCGCGCAAACAAATGGCTGTTTCTGCGGCGTCTGAGCCAGCTCGGCATCCTCGCGCTGTTTCTGCTCGGCCCTTGGGCCGGCATCTGGATCGTCAAGGGCAACCTTTCTTCCAGCCTGACGCTGAAAACGCTGCCGCTCACCGACCCCTATGTGCTGCTGCAATCCCTTGCAGCCGGCCATTTCCCCTACCGGACAGCACTGATCGGAGCAGCCATCGTGGCAGCTTTCTATTTCCTGGTGGGCGGACGGGTTTATTGCAGCTGGGTGTGTCCGGTCAACCTGATCAGCGATGCCGCCGCCTGGGCGCGTCGCCGCCTCGGCCTCAAGAGCGGGCATGCACCTGACGCAAACACGCGCTACTGGCTGCTGGCCGGCACCCTGATCGCCGCCGGGGCGACCGGCTCGCTGGCCTGGGAATGGGTCAATCCGGTTTCCATCCTGCACCGCGGCCTGTTCTTCGGATTCGGCCTGGGCGGGTTCGTTCTGCTGGGTGTTTTCCTCTACGACCTGTTGCTGGCGCCACGCGGCTGGTGCGGGCATGTCTGCCCCATGGGCGCGTTTTACAGCCTGCTCGGGCGCTTCGCCCTGTTGCGCGTATCTGCGGCCAGGCGCAATGACTGCAACGACTGCATGGACTGCTTCAGGGTCTGCCCGGAGCCACAGGTCATCCGTCCAGCGCTCAAGCAGGTCGGCCAGCAGAGCCCCATTATCGACACCGGCAATTGCACCCTGTGCGGTCGTTGCGCCGATGTCTGCAGCAAGAATGTTTTCCAGATTACCCATCGTTTTAACCAAAGGAGCGAGTCATGAAGCCGACAGCCCGTATTTTCCGAAACCTGCTGCTCACACCACTATTTGCCGGCCTGCTGGCCGCGGCACCTCTGATGCTGCATGCCGCCCCGGGCGAAGGTGTCGCCAAGCTGCATTCACTGCGTGGAACCGATGTCCAGGCGCCCGATCCCGAAACCGACATGTTCAGACCGGAACGGGATCGCGGACCGATCGAGCGCAATTTTGTCCAGCAACCGCCGATCATTCCACATACAGTGCAGAACTACACCATTACCAAAAATTTCAACAAGTGCATGGACTGCCATTCCTGGTCGCGTTACAAGGAAACCGGCGCCACCAAGATCAGCCTAACCCACTTCAAGGACCGTAGCGGCACCGACCATGCCAACATTTCGACACGGCGCTATTTCTGCCTGCAGTGCCATGTCCCTCAATCCGATGCAAAACCGTTGGTGGAAAACACCTTCAAGCCAGCCAGCGCCTTGCAATAAACGAGGGGAACGACATGAATGACACAACCATCAAGTCTGGCGGCCTGCGCGGCAAGATAAAGAAAGCCGGATGGGGCATCCTCGCCATTGCCTTTCTCGGCGGCATCCTTTTCTGGGGCGGATTCAATACGGTTCTCGAAATGACCAACCGCGAGGAATTCTGCATCTCCTGCCATGAAATGAAGGATAATGTGTATCAGGAATACCGCAACACGATCCACTACACCAATCGTACCGGCGTGCGCGCCACCTGTCCTGACTGCCACGTCCCCAAGGACTGGACGCACAAGATCATCCGCAAGATCCAGGCATCCAACGAGGTATACCACAAATTGCTGGGCAGCATCGACACGCCGGAAAAATTCAATGCCAAACGTCTCGAACTGGCCGAGCATGAATGGGCGCGCATGAAAAAAACAGACTCCAGGGAGTGCCGCAACTGTCACAACTATGCTTCCTTCGATTACTCCGCACAGGGCCGGCGCTCCAACACCATGCACCAGAAGGGCTTTGCCGAAGGCAAGACTTGTATCGACTGCCACAAGGGTATCGCTCACTCCCTGCCAGCGGTGGAACAAAACATCGGTGCTGCCAAAAATGGTGCGCCACCGGAAATATTCCATCCATCGACTGTTGAACCCAATGCGCCCAAAACCGCTGTTGCTCCGGCAGAAAGCTATTAGGGCGAGCCGTGGACCAGCAAAACAAGGAAAGCCCGCTTCGCAGACACCTGCCCTCAGGCCGCCAGGCGGTGGTTCATTTTATCGCCATGCTGACGCTTTCCTGCCTGCTGGGGCCGTGGCTCGGCCCCTTGCTGATCAACTGGATCAACCCGCCCCAGGCTTGGGGCCTCGCTGCCAGGATCGGCGATTATTCGCCGATGAACGTCCTGCTCTGGGGGTTCGCGTTCCTGATGTTCGAGGTGTTTATCTATACCGGTTGGCTGATCGCACAGGGGCGCAAAGACTGGGAAAAGGCGCAGCCGAAATCCTGGTATAACTAACCCGGATGCCTGATTCGGGTCAGCGCCAGCGCAGCGCCGCCTTTTCGTCGCTTTCGCGCGCATCCACCCAGCGTTCGCCTTCGGCGGTTTTTTCGCGCTTCCAGAACGGCGCCTCGGTCTTGAGGTAATCCATGATAAATTCGCACGCGGCGAACGTTTCGCCGCGATGGGCGCCAGTTACCGCCACCAGCACGATCTGGTCGGTCGGCTTGAGGTCGCCGACGCGATGAATCACCAGGGCATCGTAGATATCCCAGCGCCCTTCTGCTTGCTCGACAATGGCGGCGAGCGCCTTCTCCGTCATGCCGGGATAATGTTCCAGCGTCATGCCGGCAACGCTGTCGCCTTCGTTGATGTCGCGCACCAGGCCGACGAAGCTGGCGATGGCGCCGATTTTCGGGTTGCCCTGGCGCAGGGCGAGCAGTTCCGCGCCGACATCGAAATCTTCCTGCTGCACGCGGACGGCCATATCAGCCCCCGGTGACCGGCGGGAAAATGGCGATCTCGTCGCCGTCCTTGATCCCGCTCGCGGCGTCAGCCATGTCCTGGTTCACCGCCACGCGGAATGCCCGGCCTGGCGCGAGTTCATCTTCCCATACGCCGCCACGGAGACGCAACCAGGCCACCAGCCCGGCCACATCGCTCACATCGGCAGGCAAACCGACCCGTTCGGAGGATACGCCCAGCGCGTCACGCAAACGGGCAAAATACAGCACGGTCAGCATGGTTCAGCCCAGCAATTCGCTAAAGGGCGTGAACCTGATGGCATCGCCGCGCGCCACGGTCGAGCCTTCGCGGATTTCCGCCAGGCCCTCGCTCCACGCCACCGAAGTCAGCACGCCCGAGCCCTGATTGGGATAGATGACTACAGCCAAGGCCCCGTCTGCCCGCGCTTCCAGCCGGGCGCGCACGAATTCGCGCCGCTTGCCTGGCTTATGCCACTCGAAGGCGGCCGGCAGCCAATAGCTCCGTGGCGTCACCTTTTCCACGCCCTGGCAGCGCAGGATGTAGGGACGCACGAACAGGCAGAAAGTGGCGAAGGCTGAAACCGGGTTGCCCGGCAGGCCAATGAATGGCGTGTCATGCACGGTGCCGTAGGCGATGGGCTTGCCCGGCTTCATCGCCACTTTCCACATGTCGAGCTTGCCGGTGCGCGCCACCGCGGCTTTGACGTGGTCCTCTTCTCCCACCGAAACACCGCCGCTGGTGACGATCAGATCCGCCTCGCGCCATGCCTGGTCCAGCACTTCCACCGTGGCATCCAGACTGTCCGGCACGATGCCGAAATCCGCCACGCGGCAACCCATGCCTTCGAGCAGACCGAGCAGGGTGTAGCGGTTGGAGTTGTATATCTCGCCTTCCTGCAGCGACTCACCCGGCATGACGATTTCATCGCCGGTGAAGAACAGCGCCACGCGCAGCCTGCGATAGACCGGAATGTCCGCCAGGCCGATCGAGGCCGCCAGCCCCATTTCCTGCGGCCGCATCTTGACCCCCGCGCGCAGTATTTCCTGGCCGATGATAATGTCCTCGCCGGCACGACGGATATTTGCCCCGCTTTTGGGCGTGGCGCGGATGACCACCTCATCCCCATCCGGCGTGCAATCCTCCTGCATCACCACGGCATCCGCGCCTGGCGGCACCGGCGCACCGGTAAAGATGCGCGCCGCCGTGCCCCGTTCAAGGGCGTGGCCCACGCTGCCGGCAGGAATGCGCTGGGCAACCTTGAGGCGCGTTTCGCCACCCGGATTCAGGTCCGCGCAAGCCACGGCATAGCCGTCCATGGCGCTGTTGTCCAGCGGCGGCACGGTGACGCCTGAAACCAGCGACTGCGCCAGCACCCGGCCCAGCGCGTGAGTGGTGTGGATGTGCTCTACCTCGTCCAGCGGACGGGCGTGACTGAGCAACAGTTCAAGCGCCTCTTCGGCGTTCAGCATTTTTTGGGGCTCACTCATGATTCAGGTCCAGATGACGCAAAATAAAATCGGCAATCGCGGCCGGGTCGTTGAGGTCCAGCCTTGGCAAAGGTGCTTCAAGCGGCATGTCGCTGGCAATGGCAATGATATGGTGGTCACCGGGATATAACAATGCCTTGCCGCTATCGGCGCGGTGAATTTCCAGCTTGGAGAGCGCCGCCTGCCTGAAACCCTCCACCAGCACCAGGTCGCACGGAGAAAGGCGCGCCAGATGTTGTGCCAGGGAGGGCTCCGGCGCATCGCGCAACTCGTGCAGCAAGGCCCAGCGAGCGGACGAGGTCAGCAGCACTTCGTTCGCCCCGGCAGCGCGGTGACGGTATGAATCCTTGCCCGGCTGGTCGAGGTCGACATCGTGGTGGGTCTGCTTGACGGTGGAAACCCTCAATCCACGCGCAACAAAAAGGGGAATCAGCTTCTCCAGCAGAGTGGTTTTGCCGCTGCCGGACCAGCCGGCCAGGCCGAGGACCTTCAAAACGACTCTCCCTCCCGCAGATAACGCCACTGCCCGGGCGGCAAATCCCCCAGCCTGATCTTGCCGATGCGCACGCGCTTGAGCCCCACCACCCGCAGCCCCACCAGCTCGCACATGCGGCGAATCTGCCGCTTCTTGCCTTCCTGGAGAATGAAACGCAACTGGTCGGCATTCTGCCAGGTTACCTTCGCCGGTTTCAGCGCTTCGCCGTCCAGGCTCAGGCCGTGGTTGAGGCGTTTCAATCCAGCCTCATCGAGCTTGCCCTGAACGCGCACCAGGTATTCCTTCTCGATCTGCGAGTCGGCGCCGATCAGCTGCCTGGCGATGCGGCCGTCCTGGGTCAGCACCAGCAAGCCCTGGGAATCGATGTCGAGCCGCCCGGCCGGTGCCAGCCCGAATAGTTGCGAGGGGTCGAACTGTTGCGGCGAAGTATCACCCTTGAAGCGGCTATCCTTGCCGATCAGCGTCACCGCGGCCTGGTAGCCTCTTTCCGGCTGCGCGGAAACATAGCCCACCGGCTTGTGCAGCAGGATGGTGACGCGGCTGGCCTGTTGCACCCTGGCGCCGTGTCCCAGCGTCACGGTCTGTGACGGCAGCACCTTGGTGCCCAGTTCGGTGACCTTGAAGCCATCCACGAACACCAGCCCGCGCTCGATATAGGAATCGGCCTCGCGACGCGAGCACAGCCCCAGTTGCGACATGAGCTTGGAGAGCCTGATGGGTTCGGTCATACATATAATCCTTCTGTCATGCTAATGCAACAAAACTTCAATAAATTGTCCGCTTCATTCTTGAATTCAGGGGAAGCGCAAAAATGATCGAGGATAGTCAGGTTTACCTGGTCACCGGCCTGCAATACGGCTACAAGCCCGAGGTGCATTCCCTGGCGGCAATTACCCACTCGCGGCAACGCGCCATCGAACTGTTCCGCAAGCAGTATAGCGGCGCGGAGATATATTCCTGCATCACGCTCGCCGAAGCGCGGGAAAGGGTGAAGATCCTCGAAGCGGTGAAGGAAGGTCGTCAGGTTGACGGCGAGATTCTCGCCGCCGTTATCAACGACCTCGAAAACGGTTCAGCGCCGCTCGCGTAAGAACATGGCGGCCACCCCGGCCATGAAAAACACCAGAAACCAGCCCAGAGCCCAGGCCGGGATGGATAATCCAAGCATTGTCCATGCCACCTCGGCGCACTCGCCTGAACCTTTCAGCACCATCGGCAAGGCCTTGGCGAGGGGAAAAGCATCGATCAGATAGCCCAGGCCCGGCCCGCATTCCGGCACCTGGTCAGGCGGCAGATGTTGCAGCCAGATATTGCGCGCGGCCACGCCCGCGCCGGCGGCGGAAAAAAGCGCGGTCAGCAGGCCGAAAAACATTCGGCCCACGATCCCCGGATTAAACAGATAAGCCAGCAGCGCCGTCAAACCGACGCAAATGAATGCGATGCGCTGCAGGATGCACAGCGGACAAGGCTCGAGATGCAAACCATGCTGCAGATACAGCCCGAATCCCAGCACGCCTAGACAGCATGCCAGCACTGCAAGAAACATGGCACGGAAACTGATGATCATGCGCGCTCTCCCTGTTTTTTGGCGGAAATCGGCGTGAGATGCCAGATCTCCGAATTATATTCGCGAATGGTGCGATCGCTGGAAAACTTGCCGCTGGCGGCGCTATTGATAATGCTCATGCGCGTCCAGCGCGCCTCGTCGCGGTAAGCCGCTGCAGCCTGGCGCTGCGCAGCAGCATAGCTCCTGAAGTCGGCCACGGTCATCCAGTAATCGCCGTGCACCGTGAGCGAGCGAATGATGCCGTCGAAGATGCCCGGCTCGGACGGGTTGAAATACCCCGTTTCGAGCAGCTCCATCACGCGCCGCAAGTCCTGGTCCGCCTCGATCTCGGCCCGCGGGTCGTGGATGGGGCGTCGCGCTTCCACTTCGGCGGCGGTCAGGCCGAAGAGGAAGAAATTGTCCGCGCCCGCTTCTTCCCTGATCTCGATATTGGCGCCGTCCAGGGTGCCGATGGTCAGCGCTCCGTTGATCATGAACTTCATGTTGCCGGTGCCGGACGCTTCCTTGCCGGCGGTGGAAATCTGCTCCGACAGGTCCGTGCCGGGGCTTACCATCTCCATCGCCGTGAC
>Ga0315272_10001566_pt1 | contig 11331 bp, 15 predicted proteins | sample C3_middle_MG_FD_203918 | JGI IMG/M metagenome (GOLD analysis project Ga0315272, IMG submission 203918) | Sediment microbial communities from Yellowstone Lake, YNP, Wyoming, USA - C3_middle | ecosystem: Environmental > Aquatic > Freshwater > Lake > Sediment | place: USA: Wyoming | collected...
TGAAGAAATTGAAAAGCTCGAAAAAGAATAGAGGTTGGAAGGGAAACAGAAATCACTTTAAACATCCGGCTTTAATTGGCTGATCCTGATCCATGATTAATAATTGAGGTTTTAATATAAGAATCTAATAATTCAGAATATGCAGATAAAAGCAAGAAGATTAATTGGCAGGACAATATTCATAATTGGATCGATAAGTATAACCCTATCATCAATATTTCATGTTTCAAATTTCTTCTTCTGGCTTACAGGAGTGGTTTCTTTGATTTATCTCTTTAGCGGCTGGTACTATTTAAAGGGGTATTTTCCTGATGGGAAGATTGCTTTTCTGTTTTGTCTGGCATACATTTATTCGGGGTTTTTTATGGGATCAGCTTTTTTCATTTCTGATATTGAATTTCTGAAGACCTATTTGCCCTGGAGTATTATCCTGATTGTTGTACTGGTGGGCGCGTATTTTTACCGTGATAAAACCATTTTTAGCTGAGGCCGGAATTATATTTATACTGGCAGTGGTACAACATCTGCTGAATAAAGCTTGATTTACCTCATAAGAATAAGCATTTTGGCATTTGATTTGCAGCAATCCTCATGAACAAAGTACTGACTAATTGTCCCCTTCAATGAAAAAAATCATCATATTGTTCTGCCTGTTTTTAGTAATGGATCTTGCCTATTCCCAAAAAGTCAGTCCTGCTGAAAGCAAACCCCCAGCCGCTATATCTGAGAAGCAGCAAAAGATTGAAATGAAAAGAGCCGCGAAAGAAGCTGCAGCAAAAAGAATGGAGGAGATGATTTTAAACCGGCAGTTTATTCTCGAAGTGAATTTTATCAGAGATCAATCGGGAAATCTCCTGAATACAGCTGCCAGGATCAATGTCAGCAGTTCACTAAACTATATTGCCATTAACCTGAACAAGGTTGTACTTCAGTTAGCAGCCAGCCAATATCAGACATCTAACTGGCCGTTTGGAGATTTTGCGCTTAATGGAGTTATTTCACAATATTCCTTCAGGGAGCTTAAGAAATCCGATGAGGGATATATAGTTCGTTATCATACAGATGGCAGGATAGGAACATATGATGTCACATACAATATTGCCTCCAATGGCAAGACAACCCTCAGGCTCGAATCAAACAACGGTATAAACCTCAATATTGAGGGAATCATCCTGCCTCTGAATAAGTCAAGGGTTAAGCCTGTCTTTATCTGAAAAGTGTTCATCTATCGGGGGATTTTTATAGCCAACCGCCTGAAATACCTAAGATGTGTCGCTATAATCATGATCTTAAGCCGGATATTGGTATAAATTTTGCCCGCCATCCTTATAGTCAATAATTATAATTTCATAGAAAATGAGATCAAAAAACTACATAATGACATTCTTTCTTTCATTAGTAATTGTATCTGCCTTTTCACAGGAGAAAACAGAAAAGAAAAAAAAGGAAGAAGGAAAACAGGAAAACAGGCGGCAAATCGAGATGATGATAAATGCCAGGGATTTTATCTTTGAGCCACGAACAGCCATCCCAACAGGGATGAGATCAGTTAGCCTTACGGGAAACAGGAACTATATAAAATTTCAGGAGAATCTTATCGACAGCTATATGCCCTTTTTCGGGCAGGCTTATAGCGGAGTTGCGTATAGTAATGATACCGGACTCAGTTTTAAAGAGAAACCTGAAAAATTTACCGTAACAAAAAACAGAAAAACTTTTGAGATAAGTGCAGTAGTGAAAGGAGAATCCGACGTTTTCAGAATATTCCTCATCGTAGGATTTGATGGAAATGCATCTCTTTCTATTTCCTGCAATAATCGAAGTCCAATATCATACCAGGGCGAGATTTTAGTTGGAAATAACTCTGATAAATGATTACTTTGGTGCAAAGGCTATTGAAAGTAAACAGTAAAAATTTAATATAAAAGAAATAGTTTTATAAGTCACCAAAGTTCTCAAAATAGCAGAATGAAAATATTTAAAACAGCTTTATACTCTATTGTTTCCCTGGTTGCCCTGATCCTTGTTTTTGGATCGGTACTTGCTTATTTCCCTGCTGAATCAATAGTAAAAAATAATGGGATCACTCCTGATCAGGCAGCTAATTTAAGACAAAGATTTATAGAACCTCATGATCAGTTTATCACCAGCGATGGGCAAACACTTTTTTTGCGAAAGAGGATGCCGGACAGCATTATCCCCACAAAAATAAATATTGCCGTCTTGATTTTTCATGGCATTACCGCCCATAGCGGAGCATATGAAATGGCAGGCAAACCTATATCTGTAGGAGGTTATATGACTTTTGGCCTCGACTACAGAGGCCATGGTCTGTCTGATGGTAATCGCGGAGATAGTCCAGATAAAGAAAGATGGATTGCTGATCTGGCCGAGTCGATAGAGCACATTAAAAGCTGGGGTTTTTCAAAGGTTATTGTTTTGGGGCACAGTCTGGGAGTCGCAGCTGCTATATGCACTGCAGAAGCAGTTCCTGACCAGATATCGGGATTAATATTGCTCTCGGGGGCTTATAAAAGCAAAAAAGGACAGACAAAACCACCTTCATTACTTCAAAACTTGAGAATTCTCAGCAGTTCAGTTTTCCGTCCCTCTTATCCTGCGGTGGAATATTACAGAGAATACATAACCGGTGCAAATGACCCGTTGTTCAATTTCAGGTATACACTTAGCTTTCTTACGATGCCGGATGTAAAAAACCTCAGTCTGCCACCAACCATGAATATACCTGTTCTGGTGGGAGTTGGTGACAAAGATGAATTATTTGATGTGGATAAAGTGAAAGAGTTTTATAATTTAATTCCCGGAGATAAAAAGGAATTCCTGATTATGAAAGACGCAACGCATGCAAGAATCCCGGTTGAATGCTGGGAAGAAATAGTTTACTGGCTTGATAAGACATATCTTTAGAAAACATTGTCTTCCCGGGCCATTAATTCATGTTAAAACCCGCCTGTCCATTCTTAAGCGGAGAACTGGTAAAAATAACTCGGGTATGAAAAGTACTGAAAAGAACCGGGACAAAAGGGAATATTTTTGCCAGTTGATATAAATATTTACCACGCCGGGGCGAATACTTGTTAAACAGGTCTTCACAGAATTTTACATCTTTGAATTTTATTTTAAAAGATTCTGATAATTCCTTTCTTGTCAGATAATTTGTTTCCTGCTTTATATAGTTATAATATCTGTCAGCTCTTTCATCCGCCGATTGACAATCTTCCCATTCATTGTGGATTCCGAGTGAGACCCATACATGGATCCACCAGTGGGATTGAATCAATGAAGAGAATGGTACAAATATATGTGGTTCCACCGGCCTGAATTTGGAAGGGAAGCAATGCAGGCAGAATCCTCCGGGCTTAAGAACCCGGGCTATTTCCGAAATAGACTCCTCATAATTGCTGACATGTTCAAAAACCGAATGGCTGTATATGAAGTCAAAAGTATTGTCTTCGAAGGGTAAGACATAATTATCAAAATCAATAGTTCGTATAATTCCTTTTTTTACCATCCCTTCAGTATCCACATTTTCTTCTTTGGTCATCCTGGTTTCAATACCATAAGCCTTATAGCCAAGCCCGCAGAGTTCTTGAACCATTTTGCCACTTCCGCACCCGAAATCCATAATTACTGAATCCTTATCGAGATCAAATCCCAGATCTTTAATAATGTTGATTTTTTTTGTCAATTCAAAAGAGACTTGCTTTTCCATTTTCAGAAATATTAAAAAATTAAACAGTAACAGAATATTACACAGCCTGAAAAATTTAATCCAGTTGAATTTTAGATTCTTCTCAGACTTTATTTTAGATGTTAGTTCAGAACAGTAGGAAAATAATTATTGTTTTCAACGGTCAGAAGTTATTTATATCATTAGGTTGATTCAAAATTAAACAATAAATTTTTTCTTGTTCAGCTGAAATACTGTTTTATGTCAAACATTATGAGTCGTTTATCAAAGAGTTTTTTGTTTAGTCATACAAAATCATGCGTTTACCAAAGCAACACTTAAATCCACACACAGATCAGACAGTTTATATTTCATGAAAAATTAAACCTGATCAGTGATTTTAGTAAAGTTTAATAATGTAAATTTAGGAAGATGAATTGGTGACAATTGTTACTGCTTCACTTTTAAATAACTGATGATCAAAGAAAAGGGCATATATAAAATCATTCTTGATAAAAAACTTATCCTGAAATGTTACTTTGGCTTGTTTTCGATGTCTGATTTCGTTGCCTGCTTGAATGAAGCCGGAAAGGATTTCCTCATTCCTCCTGCTTTAGGAGATGATAGTGAAGCTGCGATTCGACAGGAAACCGGAGAAATTCAAGAATATGCGGAATACAATGAGGGGCAGGAACATTTATACGCAAAAAGGGAAATCTCTTTTACTCCAAGCACTCCGAAGCAGGCAATATTTAACCTGATTTTAGAGCAGTTTCAAAATGATACATTAGTGAACATTAAGACTTTTAGTACCCTGTCAGAAGTTACTAAATGGTTTGGCTTGCCATATTCTGATCTGAATGCTATCCGGGATTATTTTACTGAATTTAAGAATGCCACCTGAGCCGGTCGGTTTAATTCATAAATTATCTTCTGCTGAAAACTCCTTATGACTGAAACTGTATTTCTCTCCCTTGCTGTTTTATTTAGGATATTTTCCAATCCTTTAGGGAATGTTTTTCAGAAGCAGCTCACGGTAAAAGGGATTGAACCATTATTTATCAGTTTTCTGACCTATTTTTTATTGTCTGCCGGTTGCCTGTTAGCTGTTGTATTTATAGATTGGCCTGTATTGTCGCTTCAGTTTTGGGTTTACTCCGTTTTGGGAGGAATTGCCGGTGCACTGGGAAACGGATTCCTCGTTAAAGCTCTTCAGGGAGGAGAACTTTCAGTGCTTGGCCCGATTAATTCCTATAAATCGGTGGTCGGAATTATCGGAGCAATTATCCTGCTCCATGAGATCCCTCATTTCTGGGGAATAATGGGAGTAGCATTGATCATTTATGGAAGCTATTTCGTTCTCGATACCACCAGGGAAAGATTTACACTGGCTTTATTGAAAAAGAGCGAAATACAATACCGCATCTGGGCAATGATCTTAACCGCTATTGAAGCTGTTTTTGTAAAGAAAGTGATTCTGGCATCATCCACAACAATTGCATTTGTGAGCTGGTGCTGCTTTGGAGCGATTTTTTCGCTTATTCTGTTGTTTGTTTTGCGAATTAAAATTAAAAATGAGACCGGAAAAATCGGAAAGACCGAAACCGGTAAATTTATTCTGCTGATGATATGCATGGGTATAATGCAGTTTACAACAAACTATACTTTTAAACATATGGCTGTAGGCTACGGACTGTCATTGTTTCAGCTTTCAGCAATTGTCAGTGTGCTGCTTGGTTATAAATTCTTCAAGGAGCAGAGTATCAGAAAAAAAATAATTGGCTCTGCTATTATGATAATCGGGTCAGCTTTAATCATTCTTCTAAGTAATAGATGAGGTTTAATTATTCGGATTTTCTGTATTGAAAAACAATTCAGACATCTGCAAAATACTAGAATGAATGAAATCCTGGAAAACTAAAACCGGCTACCGGGTAATAAGGGTACTGTCAGGTCGCAGCAATGTCTTTCTCCTGACAAACGGGGGGAAGAATATTATGATCGATACCAGTGCAAAATTCATGCGCAGGAGACTTGATGAAGGAGTAAGACAATTAAATGTGACTGTTATTGACTATCTGATCCTTACCCATACTCATTTCGACCATGCTGCAAATGCATTCTGGATTAAAGAGAAATATAATGCTAAGGTTATCGTCCATAAAAGTGAAGCATCTTATCTGACCAATGGTGAAAATATAATTCCTCAGGGTACTAATGTAATAACACGGACACTCGTGAATCTGCTAGGGAAAATGTTTTTCTCAAGAGCGAAATATCAGCCCTGTAACTTTGATATTTTGGTCGATTCCGTTTTTAGTCTGAAAGATGCTGGTTTTAATGCCAGTATAATTCATACCCCCGGTCACACCCTCGGCTCAGTAAGTGTACTGGTTGATGATGAAGTGGCTATAGTGGGCGATGCTATATTTGGAATTTCAAGATGGTCAGTTTTCCCTCCCTACGCGAATGATGTTAAACAGATGATAAACAGCTGGGGTATCCTGCTCGAAACAAAATGTTCAGTTTTTCTCCCTGCTCACGGATCTGCAAAAAGCAGACAGCTTGTACTAAAAGATTATAATAAAAGAATATGATTGGTCCTTTCTTTAAATACCTCTGAAATCGATGAAAAGAATTATGCTCCCGGGTTACTTTATTATTTCTGTTTTAATTCTCAGCTCATGCATTGATTATATTGGGGGCTGGAGTGATAATATTCATTTATCTGTGAAAGAGGTTACTTTCAGTGCCTCAGAAGATTCTGTAATAATAAAAACAAAAGGCAGTTCATGGTGGATTTCCGGTGTATCTGTTGATACCGCAAATTATTATCGCTTCACAGGTGTTGATGTTTTATCCGATAAATTTCTGATTAAGGAGGATTGCTTCGTTATTGAACGGCGCGATAAAAATACTCTCTTTGTCAGAGTTGATGCAAACCCTCTTCCTGTTAGCAGGATCATTACTGTCGGATTTGAGGCAGGTGATTACTTCGACAGAGTTTACTATGGGGAGAAATACCAGTAATCCCACTGATTGGCAACCCGAACATAAGGTTTTAATCGATGCCTTCTATATGGACAAATTTGAAGTCACAAACAGGCAATACTATGACTTCTGTCAACAGACCAATACACCACTTCCTGAATTCTGTGGATCTCCAATGTCCAAATGCAGTTTTGATTTTCCTGATTACCCCGTTGTTGGCGTTAGTAATTTTGATGCATCAAAATTTGCTAAATGGGCCGGAAAGAGATTACCCTGAAGATGTTTTTGAGACTTTGAAAAAGAACGATGTAAATTTTTTGCATGAGATTAATGAAGAACCATGGGGACATATGACAGTAAGATTCTTTGATCCGGAAATTCTTATCAATATGGGAATATGCGGAGGTTTTGAGGGAAAAATCAGCCAGTATGATATCATTTTAGCTGATAAGACGGTCATTTATGATATCAGTGAAGCAATGGGTGATTCCAAAGAAGCAATTGCTGATTATACAACCACGATTGATCTATCGTGGTTAGGGAAACATTTTCCAATGGAAGTTCATAAAACGACACTTGTTTTTGCCGATAAAGATTTACGCCCCAATGAGATAGATTCATTAAATCTAAAGTATGATGCTGTTGCAGGGGATTGGGAAACAGGGGCAATAGCTTATGTTGCCGTGAGGAATAGTAAGAAAATATTGATATTAAGGGGAGTAACTGATCTGGTAAATACCAGCAATGGCGAGGCATATGGAAATTTTAATTTATTCATCCAGAGGACCGATACAGTTATAAATAAATTATTAACCGGCCTTCCACTCTGGATTGAATATCTTGAAAGCATACCTGGCGAACACATAAAGAACTCTTCATCAGCTAAAGTTAAAAAGTGAGCAAGTACAGCATTTACAGGATTGACAATCCTGATCCTGAAGGAGTCGGACTTCGAAGACGAAGGCTGAACTGGATCTTTGTAGCTGTATCTTTTGCAATTGTATTGCTGTTTATGGCTGGACCTGTGATCTTTAAAGCGAATTTTATGACAATGTATTTAATTTCAGTCGTGTTGGTCCTTGCCCTGGCTGTATTCTTCCAATGGAGGATGAAATACGAACACACTAAATTTAAAATAATAGGGAATATAGAGTTCACACGAACGGTAATTGTGAAACATATAGATGATTCGGTTGAAGAATTCAGCTATAATTCAATAAAGAGGATTGAACTTGAAAAACATATACCGTCACTAAATATTGCTGAAAGTAAATCAGACTATCTTACATTTATTTTATCATTGAATTTTATAGATTCAGGAAAAGAATGTTTTGTAGTTTCTGACAAGCCAATGGAAGTTTTCAATCAAAAGATACCATCACACACTTAACATCATCTGAAATTCAGGCAAAGCTCAGTGAGAATCTTGATATCAGATTAGTCAGGAATGAATAGCAATATTCCATTCAGGAAGCAGATGGCTCTGAACGTTTTCAGTGAGTACAGCAAAACGAAGGTTGCACTGCACGAATTACAGTATTTTTTCTGGGAATGCACCCATCGCTGCAACCTTAAATGCATTTATTGCGGCAGCGACTGTAAGCAGATTTCCGAAATATCCGACACGCCGGTCAACGATTTTTTAAGGGTAACAGGAGAAATTATGTCGGGCTATAATCCTCAAAAAATCATGGTTGTTATTAAAGGAGGAGAACCGTTGATGAGGCGGGATATTGAATTCTGTGGAACAGAATTGAAAAAACAGGTTTATTCCTGGGGTATAGCCACAAACGGAATTCTGTTGAACAGACAATGACCATCAGGATTAATAAAGGCAGGGATGAGCTCCGTTACAATCAGTCTGGACGGGACGGAAAAAAACCATAACTGGATCAGAAACAGCAACTGCTTTGCTGAAGTTATGAATTCAATAGCCCTGCTTAATGAACATGATGAGTTGATCTACGACATTGTTACATGTGTAAATCAGCGAAACGTAAATGAACTTGATGATATTGAAGAGTTGCTTGTTTACCGGGGAGTGAAAAGATGGCGTTTGTTTACTGTTTCTCCTATGGGCCGCGCTAAAGATAATCCGGATCTGAAACTTACAGGCAATCAATTTATTTCTTTGCTGGAATTCATTAAAAGGCAAGAAAAGAGAACTCCATTGCAGTAAACTATGAATGTGAAGGATTTGTGGGGAAATATGAAATGGATGTACGTGATGGGATTTTCTTCTGCAGGGCTGGAATCAATATATCTTTAGTCCTCCTCGATGGTTCAGTATCTGCCTGTCCCAATATAGAATACAGTCTTTCACAGGGGAATATATATAATCAAAACTTCCTTGATATCTGGAATAGCCGGTTCCAAATAATGCGAAAGTGCGACTGGATGAAAACAGGCATCTGCGAAAAATGCGAAGTGTTTAACTGGTGCAACGGAAATGGCATACACCTCAGAAAGTCTGATCTGGCTGATGTTCAGACTTGCCAGTATAATTTACTGAGAGAAGATTGAGAGGGCAATTTGCAAATGAAAAGGATTATTACTAGTTTACACTAATATTGACCCGCAGATGAAAAAAATTCTTTTGACTTTAGTTGGATTATCCATTATTAGCTGTGTTTCAGGGCAGGATTTAGTGAAAAAGATCTCGCTCCAGATCTGCAGCTGCCTGGATACCATCGAAAACATGGACTCCCTTGAAGCGAAACTGAACAGATGTGTACCGGAAGCTTTTATGATGTATTTTCAAACTGATGGAGCGGAAGAGGAGAATGAGTTTTCCGATAATGACACCATAAAAAAGACGATGGATGAAGTTGTCCAGCAGATGGGGACATACTGTCCGAAAATCAGGAAATTCATTCTGGCGGACCGCGAAGCAAAATTTTATAGAAATTCAGATGTACCTGCTGCTAATGAGGCTTACGATAAAGCAGATGAAGCATTCAAATCAGCTGATTATAAAAATGCCGAAAAGTACTATAATAAGGCTCTTAAAGCAGATCCCTCATTTGTTTTTGCATGGGATGACCTGGCACTAACCTGCAGGAAAACCGGTGACTATAAAAAAGCTGTAAAATATTACAGTAAATCTCTTGAGATCTATCCTGAAGGGAGCTATGCTCTGCAGAATCAGGCCGTAGCATATACCTATCTTAAAGAGTATGATAATGCATTAAAGAATTATGACTTGCTCACTAATCTGTATCCCAATAATCCTGAAGGATTCTTTGGTGAGGCGAAAATTTATATTCTGAAGCAGGATTATGAAACAGCTCTCGATTATGCATTTTTCACTCATAAGATGTATGTAGATCAAAAATCAGAGTACGCAAAAGACACAGAAAGTATGATTTTGCAGATCCATGATAAAATGAAGGAACAGAACAAACTTGATGTATTCAACCGAAAGGCTGATGAATTCGGAATAAAAGTGAATTGAATCCCACAACAAAAAGACGAAGTGAGACTTCATGGAGAACAATTCATAAATTCATTTGTCATATGAACAGATTCAGAAATAATCTACTATGAAAAACCACACAGAGCATATAAAGTCACTGAAACCGGCACTTCTAATTATTGATGTTCAGAACAGATATCTTCCATCGATTTCACAGCGCGATAAGGAACTGGTTTTTTTCTTTATTAATCTGCTGATTGAGCTCTTCAGGAAATACGACTTCCCTGTTATCCGGATCTATCACCAGAGTTCTGAAAAAGGACCACTTCCGGGGACTGAAGATTTTGAATATCCCGTGCAGATAAAAATTCTGCCGGAGGATACTCAGATAATCAAGACTTATTCCGATAGTTTCAATAAAACAAATCTTGGAAGCATCCTTAGGGAACAAGGATGCAATACCTTATTCCTTTGCGGACTCAGCGCCATTGGCTGTGTAGTGGCAACCAGAACCGGGGCATTTAATAATGACTTCAAGGCATTTATAGTCAAAGATGCTATAATGAGCCACAACACGGAATTTACCAAGAACGTTGAAACAATGTTTGATTCAGTTAGCTATGACGTTGTGAAGCTATTCCTTGAAAACGCCCGGAAAAAACAGCATCTCTGATTTATCTTTTTTTTACCGCAATTTGAATTATACAGCTAGTCTCAGGCTCTTTAGCCGGAACACCTGTAAGTTAACCTTAAATTATTCTGCAGCTGACTCAAAAATCTTACAAATGTTTTTTCATTTGAAATTTTAATGTTTAAATTAACTGGAAATAATTGTTATGAAGGCTTTTAAACTCATCCTTTGTTTTCTTTTAACTTCCTTTCTGCTTCAGAAAGTAAGCTCTCAGGATTTATATAAATTTCCTCCTGATACTACCCGATATGGATCTAATGACAAAGCCGGAGGCTTTGCCTCAGTCAGAGGTTTCAAAATGTACTATGAGATTTACGGCCATGGAGAACCTTTGCTCATAATTCATGGCAACGGCGGATCTATAAGCAATTTCTTCGGACAGATCCCCTTTTTTGCTGAGCATTATAAAGTTATCATGGCTGACAGCCGTTCACAGGGAAGGTCTGCTGATGACAAAGACTCTCTAAGCTACGAGATGATGGCCGACGATCTCGATGCATTATTAACTACACTGCACATTGATTCATGCAATGTTATAGGGTG
>Ga0315272_10001567_pt1 | contig 11326 bp, 12 predicted proteins | sample C3_middle_MG_FD_203918 | JGI IMG/M metagenome (GOLD analysis project Ga0315272, IMG submission 203918) | Sediment microbial communities from Yellowstone Lake, YNP, Wyoming, USA - C3_middle | ecosystem: Environmental > Aquatic > Freshwater > Lake > Sediment | place: USA: Wyoming | collected...
CATTGAAGTATGGGAACTGTCGAAGCGTGTATCTTCTGGGCGGACAACCTGCGGTAGCGCAAGTGAAAGGTCATCACAGAATTCTTTCCACGAGGTATAGCGGTGTTCTTTGTCAGGGTGCATGGCCCTATTTACTGCGAAGCGCAGAGACTGAGGAATACCCTGTCGGCGACTTTCCAAGGGAACCGCTTCGCCATGTAATTTTTGGTAAATAAGCGCATCTTTTGAATTGGCCGTAAATGGCAATGTGCCGGTCAACAACTGATAAGCCATCACCCCTACCGCGTAAATATCCGATTGTATAGTCGGGCGCGATTGGCGGAAGTGCTCAGGAGCCATGAACGGTAACGTGCCTACAGTATCTACCTGGGTCAATTCGGAATTAAGCAAGAAGGCAGAACCGAAGTCGGAAATTTTTACTGAATTATCACCGCCCAAAAGCACATTGGAAGGTTTGATATCACGATGTAGAACGCCCATTTTGTTGGCGTAGTCCAGTGCATTGCATACCTTGTAGAGAATGTCGATTAATCGGTCCAGAGGTAGTAACTTGTCAGGTGTTGTAAATTGCTTGAGTGTCCCCCCCGATACATACTCCATCACTAAGTAGTCAAACTCGTCAGAATTCCCGTACTCAATCACATGCACAATAAAGGGATGAGATAGTTTGCCAGCCAAACGCGTTTCATTGAGCCACATTCTGCGATTGCGTGCGCCCTCTTCGTCGTCTTCAAACAAATTTAACTGGGTTAATTTAAGCGCTACGACTTTATGCAGGAAGTTGTCGTAAGCGAGGTACACCACGCCGGTGGCCCCTTTGCCCAATTCCGTTTTCATATCAAAACGCGTGCGGAAATTTTCAGTTTGAGTAGACATTTGATTTTTTTGCAGTCTAGTATATTTGTTTCAATTTTTGCCGAGTCTGTTCTGTTTTGTTATCTTAGATGAAAATAGACACTGCGGGTATTCTATCACCAGCAATGATGTTGGCAATGTGGCCTTAGCAGGCCAGTGTGCATTAACTGTACTTTATCCTGATACAATATACACATGACACTATACGCATTGATTGCTGTCGGGCTCGGTTCCGCCATTGGCGCGTGGTTGCGCTGGGGCATGGGACTCTGGCTCAATCCTGTATTGCCGCAACTGCCTCTGGGTACGCTTGCGGTTAATCTTATTGGCGGTTACCTGATAGGCCTCGCCGTCGCCTTCTTTATGCAGCACCCCGGCCTGTCACCTGAGTGGCGTTTGCTGGTAATCACCGGTTTTCTGGGCGGGTTGACCACCTTTTCCACTTTTTCAGTTGAAACCACATCCCTGTTGCTGCGTGGACAGTATGCATGGACATTTGCCATTGTGGGGGCACATTTGGGCGGTTCTTTACTAATGACTATTTTAGGCATGCAAACTTTTAAATGGATGCACCAATAAAAGGCAATAACCATGACGACTGTTTATCTTAAATTTTATGTAGCCGAGAAGCAGCGCCACAATGGTAAGTTGCTCTATGAATGGTTGCTGGAGGAGGCTAAAAAAATCGGTGCTCCGGGCGGTTCATCCTATCGTGCGATAGCAGGTTTTGGCCGCCACGGGCTCATGCATGAGGAAACATTTTTTGAGCTGGCCGGTGAGTTGTCGGTGCAGATTGAATTTGTGCTGGATTCAGAATTGGCTGACAAGTTATTGAATGAATTGCGAGCATTCAAGCTGAACCTGTTTTTTGTGCGTTACGCGGTAGAGTCGGGTGTGATTTGAGTTTGCATTACATTGCTGAGTTCAATCTGGTGAATATAAGAAAAATAGCGGCTGTCAGATAAACAGCGAAGCTTTAGCTGCCATTTTTAATTGGCAATCAACAGTAAAAATTTCAGGTGAAACTAGCCTGAAAACTTAACCATACATCTTGTGCAGGAACAACTCCAAGTCAACTGCCGCAAGTTCTGCAGGAAAAGATTGATGCTTGTCTTCAGGTACAAGCTGGGTCAAACCAATTACCGGATTCCAGCCTGAACACAATACTTCATCGTCGTATTCAGCAATCTCGGTTTCATTGCGTTCGATATTGCCCTGACTCATGTTCATTGTCATGATACCCATGGCACACCTCCCCTTATGTTGATCAAGGTTAAAAACTAACCTTGTGCATATACTAACGGAATTTCTGACAAAAAGTTTACAGGGAGCTTGATTAATTTTTATTTCGACCTTCTACTTGCCTGATGGGTATTGGCATTGCGCTTGTTATGCCTGAAATTTGCTTGCGATAAGCGGTCAAAAGCGCTGGACAGATGGTTCCAGCCTACGCTGGAATTACAACACCAAAACGCTACCTGCACAGGTTTGTGCCTGTTCCAGCCGTGACAAGGCCGGTTGCAGATTGAGGCCGGTTTTTTCTTTTAAGGCGCTTGCCTGTTCTTTAAGATCACCGATAGAAATCGACACAGGATCGCCACAGGCGGCAAAGGCGATGGTGTTACCGCTGTCGCAGGATGGAAAAGCGAGTGCACGTCCTTCAAACGCGTTGCTGATGCGCTCTACACTGTCCTTGAAGCCGTGGCTGCGGCCGAGGAGATTGACGGCCATGATGCCATTGTTGTTCAGATGGGCACGTGCCGCCAGATAGAACGGCAGAGTGTCGAGTCCGCCTGCGCGGGCATCGGCATCAAAGCCATCTACCAGGATCAAATCCCAGGTTTTGTCACTGTTGACCACGTAATCAACCCCGTCGCCGATCACCATGTTGATGCGTAAAGGATCGTCCGGTAATTTGAAAAAATGGCGTGCAGCCGCGACCACATTGGGCTCAATTTCGACTACGGTGAGTTTGGCCAGCGGGTAATTGCGATACAGAAACTTGGTTAGCGAAGCTGCTCCCAGGCCTATCAGCAAGACCTTGCGCGGGAAATGATTTTCTTCGCGCAGCAACAAACTCGCCATCATTTCCCTGGTGTAATCGAGTTCCAGGTGCCAGGGGCGGGCGATACGCATCGCTCCCTGTATCCATTCGGAACCAAAGTGCAGGGTGCGAACGCCGGACTCTTCACGGATATCGATTGAAAGTGCCATGAGACTACTTAAGCCATTGATTTAGTAGCCAGCGTGACCATTCGCTTACTTCCGATGCGGTCATACCGATGCTGGCCTGTTGCTGTGCCAGTGCATCTCCGGCAGCGCCATGCAAATGCACCGCGAGGAGCATCGCCTGGTCAACACTTAATCCTTGAGCAATAAAAGCCGTAATCATGCCGCTCAGCACATCACCCATGCCGGGTCCGCTCATACCCGGGTTGCCGGTGTTATTAAGCCAGGTTTTACCTTCCTGTGTTACGCACAGACTGTCTGCACCTTTTAAAACTACGCTGCAATTCAAACGCTTGGCCAGTTCCTGTGCGCTGGCAACACGCGCTGATTGCACACCTTCCGTAGTAATGCCGAGCAGGCGTGCGGCCTCGCCGGGATGGGGCGTGGCGACACTGGGAGACTTGCGTGCTACCAGCAGACTGCGCAAATCGGGGCGCATCGCCAGAATATTCAGCGCATCAGCATCCAGTACCAGCGTAGCCTCCTGCTTAAGGGCATCATATAAAACTTTCTGCGCAGCCGCATCTTTACCCATACCACAACCAACCGCAATCACAGCCAGTTTGGCGTGTTTTAACGCCTCATGGGCCGGCTGCAACATTAATTCACTTTGTTGCATATCAACACTGGGCGCGTTATCGGCGAGCAATCCAACGTGCACGCAGCCTGCCCCCAGTTTGAGCGCTGCACGGCCGGCCAGCAATGCGGCACCTACCATACCGTTGCCACCACCGATGACGGCCACCGTTCCAAACAGGCCTTTATGGCTGTCTCGCGGGCGTGGAGTAAGAAAAGCGCTGACTTGTTTTTGCGTAATAAGGGGGATGCGAGCAGTTGCCATGCTGTTTTCCTGAAGAGATAAGTAAAGCGTGCATTATAATTGCATCCTAACTCACATGCTCGAAAGGACAACGCCATGTTCCTCACTTCCACTGGCAAATCTGCATTATCCTCATTCCGTCTTGAAAAATTGCAACGAGCAGTAAGGGCCGTAGCCTCTGACGTAGTGGTTGAAACCACAAGGCATTGGTATTTCACCAAGCTTAAATCGACCCTGTCTGAAGCAGACAAACACTTGCTGGATCGTTTATTGGGTCTGGATGGCGCAGTGGAAAAGCTTCCTGCAAAATTGCACAGCATTCTGGTGGTGCCGCGTCTCGGTACGATTTCCCCATGGTCTTCAAAGGCATCGGAAATAGCTCAGCACTGTGCGCTGCCGTCGGTGTTACGTATAGAACGCGGCGTGGTGTATTACTTTAAGACCCAAAGTGGACATGCGCTGAGCAATACTCAACTTAAGGCGATCAAGCCCCTGTTACATGACCGCATGACAGAGTCTGTGGTGACTGATTTTGACGGTATTGAAGAAAAGATCTTTGCGCATGGCGAGGCGCAGTCCTTATCAACAGTTGATGTTTTGCAGGGTGGAAATATTGCCTTGTCAGCGGCCAATTACGAATTGGGTCTGGCGTTGTCGAATGATGAGATTGACTATCTGGTGGAAAACTTCGTCAAATTGCGGCGCAACCCGACTGATGTTGAATTGATGATGTTTGCCCAGGCAAACTCGGAGCACTGTCGCCATAAAATTTTTAATGCTGACTGGGTAATTGATAATGAGCAGGAGGCGATGACCCTGTTCGGCATGATACGCAACACGCACATCTTGCATCCGCAGGGCACCATCATCGCTTATTCGGACAACTCCTCGGTGATTGCTGGTGCCAGCATCGAGCGTTTTTATCCTAAAACGGATGGCAGCTATGCCTTCAACAAGGAGCTTACACACACCCTGATGAAAGTCGAGACGCATAACCATCCCACAGCGATCGCTCCGTTTGCGGGTGCTGCAACGGGAGCCGGAGGCGAAATTCGCGACGAGGGCGCAACTGGCACAGGATCAAAACCCAAGGCGGGACTGACCGGATTTTCAGTTTCCAATCTGGCGATTCCAGGCTTTGTGCAGCCGTGGGAGAAAAGGAAATACGGCAAACCTTCGCGCATTGCTTCCGCTTTGCAGATTATGCTGGATGGCCCGCTCGGCGGCGCGGCGTTTAACAACGAATTTGGGCGGCCCAATTTGGCAGGCTATTTCCGTACATTTGAAGAAAACGTCAATGGCGAAATGCGCGGTTATCACAAGCCCATTATGCTGGCCGGTGGCGTGGGTAATATTTCCGCGCGACACACACACAAGCATGTCCTGCCTGTAGGTGCAATGCTGATTCAACTGGGCGGCCCCGGCATGCTGATCGGTCTGGGTGGTGGTGCGGCATCCAGTATGGATACCGGTGCCAATGCGGAGAATCTGGATTTTGATTCGGTGCAGCGTGGTAACCCAGAGATGCAGCGCCGCGCGCAGGAAGTTATTGACCGTTGCTGGGAGATGATTGGTAATAATCCGATTCTGTCGATTCATGACGTGGGTGCGGGTGGTATTTCCAATGCACTGCCCGAGCTGGTGCATGGTGGCGGACGCGGTGCCCGATTTGAGTTGCGCAAAGTGCCATCGGAAGAGCGCGGTATGTCACCGATGCAGATCTGGAGTAATGAAGCACAGGAACGTTATGTGCTGGCAATTGCACCGGAGCGTCTAGCCGAGTTTCAAGCAATATGTGTGCGTGAGCGTTGTCCGTTTGCAGTGCTGGGACATGCGATTGCTGACGACAGGCTGATTGTGCATGACGAATTGTTCAAAAATGATGCGGTGGATATGCCGCTTTCAGTATTGCTGGGCAAGCCTCCCAAAATGACACGCACTGTTAAACGCGAGAAGGTAAAGCTGCCTGCGCTGGATAGCAGCAAGATCAAACTGAAAGAGGCGATCAATCGTGTGCTGAGTCTGCCATCGGTTGCTGACAAGAGTTTCCTGATCAATATTGGTGACCGCAGTGTGGGTGGTATGACCGCACGCGACCAGATGGTCGGCCCGTGGCAGGTGCCCGTGGCTGACGTCGCGGTAACGTTGATGGGTTTCAATACCACACTGGGTGAAGCTTTTGCCTTGGGTGAGCGCACGCCGTTGGCAGTGCTGAATGCCCCTGCATCAGGGCGCATGGCGGTAGGCGAGGCGATTACCAATATTGCAGCGGCACGCATTGCAAAAATTGGCGATATCAAACTGTCGGCCAACTGGATGGCCGCCGCAGGACACCACGGTGAAGATGCAGCATTGTTTGATACGGTAAAGGCCGTTGGTATGGAACTGTGTCCAGCTTTGGGTATCAGCATTCCGGTCGGCAAGGATTCGATGTCGATGAAAACATCCTGGCTGGATGGTAAAGAAAATAAAGCGGTCACAGCACCCCTTTCGCTGATTGTTACTGCCTTCGCGCCATCGATGGATGCAACAAAAACACTTACCCCTCAACTTCAACCGGTGGCAGATTCAGTATTGCTGCTGATCGACCTGGGTAATGGAAAAAATCGCCTGGGTGGTTCGGCACTGGCTCAGGTTTATGCACAGGTGGGTAATGTGGCGCCGGATGTAAACGATCCTGCCAAGCTGAAGGCGTTTTTTGAAACCGTACAGCAATTGAATAGCGACGGAAAGTTGCTGGCTTACCATGACAGATCAGATGGTGGTTTGCTGGCCACTTTATGCGAAATGTCTTTCGCTTCGCATATCGGTCTGGATATCAATCTGGACGAACTGAAAGGTGATGCTATCAGTGCCTTGTTCAATGAAGAACTGGGAGCGGTAGTACAGGTACGTATCAAGGATGTAAAAGATGTGTTGCAAGCTTGCCGCCTTGCGGGTCTGAAAGATGTGCATGAAGTGGCCAGTCTGAACAAGCGCGGCATGTTTAATATCGCACACAACGGCAAAAAACTATACAGCGAAAATGCTATTGAATTGCAGCGCATCTGGTCCGCAACTACTTACCAGATGCAAATGCTGCGTGATAATCCGGCGTGCGCGCAGGAGGAATATGACGCCAAGCTTGACGCCAATGATCCCGGTCTGCACGTGAAGTTAAGTTACGATCCAAATGTCAATCCGGTCGCCCCTGCGATTCTGAGTTCTCGTCCCAAAATGGCAATTCTGCGCGAGCAGGGTGTAAACGGTCAGTTAGAAATGGCGGCTGCATTTGATCGTGCCGGATTTAGTGCTGTGGATGTACATATGAGCGATATCATTACCGGTCGAGTCAGCCTCGCGGACTTCAAGGGCGTTGCTGCCTGCGGCGGCTTCTCCTACGGTGATGTGCTTGGTGCGGGCGAGGGCTGGGCAAAATCTATTCTGTTCAATCCGCGTGCACGCGATGAATTTTCCGCTTTCTTTAACCGCAAGGATACATTTGCGCTGGGTGTTTGCAACGGCTGCCAGATGATGAGCAATCTGCATGAAATCATTCCCGGCGCAGAAAACTGGGCGCACTTTGCGCGCAACCAGTCCGAGCAATTTGAAGCACGTTTTGTGATGGTGGAAGTGCAGAAAACAGCATCGATTTTGTTCGATGGAATGGCCGGCAGTCGTATGCCTATTGTCGTGTCCCACGGCGAAGGCTATGCCGACTTTAGTTCCGACATCACGCCCACAAGCGGGCATGAGTCTTCTCTGAAACTTCGTTTGGGCAACGCGAATAAACTGAAAGCGGCGCAACCGCTGGTCACCCTGCGTTATGTGGATAACTACGGCAAGGCGACACAAACCTATCCGTTCAATCCCAATGGTTCTCCCAAGGGTGCGACAGGCCTTACCACAGCGGATGGCCGCTTCAGCATCATGATGCCGCATCCCGAGCGAGTATTCCGCGCAGTTCAGAACTCATGGCACCCGGCTGAGTGGAGTGAAAATGGCGCGTGGATGCGCATGTTCCAGAATGCACGGAAGTGGGTGGGTTAAATACTATTGTCGGGGGACAGGTGGGATGTCAAAAATACTCTCAGCGTCAAAGCAGCAAATCGTGCAGTTCCATGCGACGTTAATTTATAACGTAGTAGTAGCATGCAGTAACCGTGAGTTTCTGCCGCAATTGGAGCCAATGCTGGATGCGACTACCAAGGGCGGGTGGGGTGGCCTGGTAACGGCGATACGCCAGGTGATTAACGGCAAGCGGGATGTCAGCGTGCTAGTGGGACTGGATGAGGAAGACGCGACCATAATCGAAGCAATTTTGAACGGATTACAGGATCCTTCCACCCTGCCCGACCCTAATGCAAAACCCGACCCCAGCCTGGCCGCACCGGGCCTTGCAAGCATGATACATGCAGCGTCGCGCGGTAATGTGGAAGCACTGCATATGCTGGCCAACATGGCAGAGCAAATGGTGCGGGCAGGTGGCGATATGGCCAAAATGGGTGCAATGATGGGAAAGATTGTCGCAGGTGAGCGTGATGCGGATAAGCTTGCTCAAGGTATGAATGTGCAGGGACAAGAGCTGGTGTATTCAATATTGACTGAGCTGGGTAAACTGGCTATTCATTGAGCTTATACGTTTGCAGATTGATGATTCAGTTTTATTATAACTGGATGTAAAAGGGGAATTTATGAGCCTCGTCAAGTTTAAAAGCAACCTTCCGAATGCAGCAATAGAGCCCGGCACACCCTTGTGGCAAATTGTGCCAACGCGTGGTGCGGATGGACGTCCTCTGGCTGATTTCATGATGTTGCTTCCTGGTTTGCGAAACCGCCCTCAGCATGAAATAAACCTCACCCTGAATAACATTCAAAGAGCTTTGGAGCCGTTTAACGATGTAGTATTCGTCAACATGAATCTGAAGATAAACGTATTATGGGTTTCGGCAAATGCACGTCCGGGAATTACACTGGAGCTTATTTCTGCAATTCAATGCCTGGTGCCTGAAGCGTTGATGGTAACCCAGTTTTAGACGGCCCCTTGTTCTGAGGACACTGCCGTGCAGAGTTGATTGACAAGTTGTTGACGTAAAAAAAGGAAGGAGACCATCGGTCACCTTCCTTTTTTGCAGCCAATATTTCGATATTACTTGATCGTTGCTTTAGCACGCTGTTCAGAAATTGCTTTCTGTACCAGCTGCTGTTGCATATGCTGTGTCAGGTTAGGCTTCACTTCGTCAAACGATGGAACTTTGAGGTCACGTGTGTCTTCCAGCTTGAGGATGTGCCAGCCAAACTGTGATTGCACCGGTGCGCTGATCTGACCCTTGCTCATTGCAACCATGGCATCCGCAAAGGGTTTAACAAAATTGCTTGGAACGGCCCAGCCCAGGTCACCGCCTTTAACACTTGAGCCAGGATCTTGTGATTTGTCCATGGCCACATCTTCAAATTTGCTGTTCTTTAATTGATCAGCCACTACTTTGGCATCAGCTTCTGTTTTTACAAGGATGTGAGAAACTTTGTATTCCTTGTTGCCGCGCTGCTTGTTGATCTTCTCAAACTCCTGCTTGAGCGTATCGTCGCTGATTGGGTGGCTTTTAACATAGTCCTGAACATAGGCGCTGGCCAGTATAGTTTGCTTGGACAGGTCGATTTGCTGCACAACTTCAGCCTTTTTAGCCAAACCTTTTTTGCTGGCAGCCTGTGCCAAGACTTCAATATTGATCAGTTCATCGCGAACCGCGTTACGCAACTCAGGGGTGTCAGGCTGGCCCTGTGCCATCGCTGCTTTTACACGCATGTCGAGGCGTGATTCAGGAATGGCAACGCCGTTAACGGTGGCAGTGTTTTTTGATTCAGCGTACGCAGCGCTGATCGAAATTGCACTCAGCAAGGCCAGTGCAGCAAATTTTGAATATTTCAGCATGGTTTGAGTCCTAAAGTTAATTAAAAATGGTTAGTTAAAAATTGAAACATTTCTTAATGCACTACAGATTGCAACTCTTGCGGTGTATAAGCCTGAATGTTCAGGGCATGAATGTCCTGTTTCATCATTTCGCCGAGGGCAGAATATATCATACGGTGCCTGGACAGGGTAGGCTTACCGGCAAACTGTGCCGAGACGATATACAGGGTGAAATGCCCGCCACCTGAACGCGCACCTTCGTGACCGGCATGTTTATGGCTATCGTCCACAATTTCAATTTTGCTGGGTTGCAGTGCAGATAGAAGCTTTTGCATCTGTTCAATACGGCTCATGATGGAAAAGTTTTCTTGAATGGTTTGACTTCAACATGGGCATACACGCCACCTGCTACATAGGGATCGGCCTGTGCCCATTCTACCGCTGTCTGCAATGAGGCAAAGTCGGCGACAATCAGACTGCCGCTGAACCCGGCAGCGCCCGGATCATTACTGTCTACCGCAGGGAAGGGTCCGGCCAATATCAGGCGTCCTTCTTCCTGCAGTGTTTGCAGACGTGCTACGTGGGCAGGACGTGCTGCCATGCGCTTTTCCAGGCTGTTGGGGGTGTCTTGACCGGTGATTGCATACAACATTAATTATTTTCCTTTTTGTCGGTGTCCATATGTTTAGCCAGCATAACGGCTTGTAATATGATGAAAAGCAGCATGATTCCAGTGGCACCAAAAAGTTTGAAGTTGACCCATGTATCAGTTGGAAAGTTCCATGCAACATACAGGTTGATTATGCCGAGTACGATAAAAAATCCGCTCCAGGCAAGATTCAGACGGTCCCAGATGTGATCAGGCAATGTCATTTTTTCCTGCATCAGGCTGCGTATCAAATTTTTCCTGAATAAAATATTTGAGAATAAAAGCACTAATGCAAACAGCCAGTAAAGTGCAGTTGGTTTTACTTTGATGAATGCCTCGTCGTGCAACAACAGGGTGGCGCCACCAAAAAACAAAATAATTGCAAAGCTTACCCACAACATGGTGTCCACCTTGCCATGTCGCCACTTGACCCAGATGATTTGCAGCATGGTTGCAAGAATAGCGGTTGCGGTGGCCAATAGAACCGGTAAGTGCTTTGGGTCTGCCTGATAACTGATGTATGTTGCAAATGCCTGGGCAGCATCGGGATTGCTTCCTGCCAGCTTAAATACAGCAAAGAACAGGATAACGGGGAATAGGTCGAAGAGGATTTTCATAAGGAGTCGGATTATCCGGGTGTGGATGCAGTCTGTAAAGCGTTGTTAATCGATACTTTCGGTTTAGGATGTAAGTAGGCTCAAGGGTTTGTGCATGGTTTTGAAGTTAAACCCCACGATTCGCATAGGTTTTGTGGATAGCCAGGTTACGGTTATATCATGCAATAGGCAGATTTTTTTGATGCTGAATGCGATTAAAGGTGATATTGTTTTTACTCTTACTTTTGAAGCAATGCTAATGTCAAAACACAATGTGAATTTAAAAA
>Ga0315272_10001569_pt1 | contig 11318 bp, 7 predicted proteins | sample C3_middle_MG_FD_203918 | JGI IMG/M metagenome (GOLD analysis project Ga0315272, IMG submission 203918) | Sediment microbial communities from Yellowstone Lake, YNP, Wyoming, USA - C3_middle | ecosystem: Environmental > Aquatic > Freshwater > Lake > Sediment | place: USA: Wyoming | collected...
CCGTTGTTTGATTCGGTTGCCGATCAGCACGGCGATCAGCCAGGCGCAGAGTATAACCATCGCCTGACTGAGGTGGTCGTAGGTCAGGATATTTTCGAGCAGCCAGTCGTTGAGGAAGATAAGTTTTCTTTCGCTGACAGCGGAAAGCCAGAGGCTTTTCATGAGAGATGTTTCCATGGGAGAGATGACTCAGGTGTTATTTTTTATCCCAGCAAAGGCACGAGAGAGTGCCGCAAGTATAGCAGTAAAACCAGAACGAGCAGAGAAAAAAGCGTAATCGGGATGCCCACCCTGGCGTGTTCCCGAAAGCTGATCTCGATGTGAAATTTCCTGGCCTGCTCGATGACGATGAGATTGGCGATGCTGCCGATGATGATCAGGTTCCCGGCAAAGGTGCTGGACAGGGCCAGGATGTACCACTGTTCCGGCACACCAGGGTCGAGGAAGCGGACGAGAAGCATGGCGGCGGGCACATTGCTGACCAGGTTGCTCATAATGGTGGAGATGCCAGTGAGGGCAAAAAGGTTGGTGATGGTCAGGCCCTGCTGAGCCATGGCCTCCATGATCAGGCTGGGGATATTGCGGGTGGTGATGCCGTGGACCACGATGAACAGGGCGCAGAACAGGGTGAGCAGGTGCCAGTCCACCAGTTCCATGATCCGGCGGGAGTGCATTTTCCTGCTGCACAGCAGGATTCCGGCTACGGTGATGGCGGAAAGCTCTCGGGGGATGGGGGTGAAGAAAAGACCGACAAGAACCAGCATGGCGATGATCCCCTTGGCGCTTTGCCAGCGGTCGAATTCGGGCCACCTGGGTGTTTGCCCCATGGTTTGGGGAACCGAGGGCGCGGCAAAGCGGCCTTTGTAGGTGCGGCAGAGAATGCCGTAGGCGCCGACCAGGGCGAGGAGCGCTGGAGGGCCGCACCAGAGCAGGAATCTGCCGAAGTGCAAATGACCGACCTGGCCGATCAGCATGTTCTGCGGGTTGCCGATGATGGTGGCGGCGGAGCCGATATTGCTGGCCGCGGCAAGGCCCAAGAGAAAGGGCAGGGGGTTGAGTCCTTTTTTAAGCAGGGCGAGGCAGAGAACCGGGGTGAAGGCCAGGCAGACAATGTCGTTGGCCAGCAGGGCGGAAAGCAGAGCCGCCACCAGCATGCTGCTCAGGAGAAAAAGCCGGGGCCGGTCCAGCAGGCTGGTGGTGCGGCTGGCGATCCAGGTGTAAAAGCCGCCCAGCCTCAGCCGGGCGGAAAGCACCATCAGGGCGTAGAGCAGGATGACGGTGGGCAGGTCGATGGCCGCCATGGCCTCGGTGAGCGGCACTGCGCCGCTGGCGATCATGGCGATTGCCCCCAAGAGGGCGATGCCGGTGCGGTCCAGCATCAGGCCGGGGATGCGGCCGATGGCCACGCCGAGATAGGTTATGATAAAAATGACAAGGGCAAGATCGGGCATGTGCTATCCTGATGATGAGGGTAAAGGGAACAAACTCTATATATCCCCGAGGGCTTGGGTAAGGCAAAGGGTATGTGGGGTGGCCTGCTAAAAAGGTTCATTTGGGGAAGTGTGCCATGGAATTAGTGTGTTCATTTCTTTGCTTGCCCAAAGAAATGAACCAAAGAAAGGGCCCCCTGTGTCTCTTGTCCCGCCGTTGGCGGGATGCCCTGTGCTCCTCGATGCTGCCGGGGCTTTGCAAACTCGCTGCGCTCAAACAGTGCAAATCCCCTTTTCGGCAGCCTCTCCGGTGCTCGGCTGCGTGCCAATGGGATTTTTCCTTCCCTCCCCCATTTGTCCTGCCGCGCCTCGCAGGCGGGGGCGGAAAAAGACGCTAAAACTGTTTGAGGGCGAAGCCCGAGTTTTTTAGCGTCCCGCCCACGGCGAGAAGTAAGGGAAGCCCGCAGGGCCAGGACTGGTTTGGGTGCCGTTTTCTTGTTTCTTCTTTTGGGCACGCAAAAGAAGAAAGGAAGGACTGCAGAAAGATTCTTCTTACGGATCTTTCCTGGAATTGCCGGACGGACCAAAAGAATCACCTCTCCGGGCCCTGGCGCATCGGATCGGACAAGGGGGTTCGCAGTCTGTCAAAAGATTGACGGAACCGCCCTTGACAGTGGCTGGCGGCGCGCTTACGGTATTTGCAGTACATCAGCGGGGGCGTTTGACTGGCTATTTTTCTAAGGAGCAACGGCTATGCAGTTTGATAAATTCACGGTGAAATCACAGGAAGCGGTGCAGGCTGCCCAAAATCTGGCCCAGGGCAAGGGGCATCAGGAGATACAGCCCGAGCACCTCATGCGGGTTCTTCTTGATCAGCCTGACGGGGTGGTGGTGCCCATCCTCCAGAAGATGGGGGTGGACCCGGCCCAGCTCCGGCAGGAGATGGATGCGCTTCTGGCCAAGCTGCCCCAGGTGAGCGGCGGCGGGTACACCCAGGCCTATGCCGGGAAACGGTTCCAGGCCCTGTTGGACCGGGCTTTCAAGGTGGCCGGGGAGATGCAGGATGAGTATGTCAGCCTGGAGCATCTGATTCTGGCTGTGCTTGACGACAAGGATTCCCCTGCGGCCCAGGCATTCAAGCGCAAGGGGGTGAGCCGGGAGGCATTTTTACAGGCCCTGGTCACCATTCGCGGCAACCAGCGGGTCACCGACCCCAATCCCGAGGAGAAGTATCAGGCCCTGGAGAAATATGCCCGCAACCTCACCGATGTTGCCCGGCAAGGCAAGCTCGATCCGGTAATCGGCCGGGATGACGAAGTGCGCCGGGTGATCCAGGTGTTGTCCCGGAGGACCAAGAACAACCCGGTCCTGATCGGCGAGTCCGGAGTGGGCAAGACCGCCATTGTCGAGGGGCTGGCCCAGCGCATCGTCAACGGCGATGTGCCGGAAACCTTGCGCAACAAACAGGTGCTCTCCCTGGATTTGGCCGCGCTGGTGGCCGGGGCCAAGTACCGCGGCGAGTTTGAGGACCGGCTCAAGGCGGTGCTCAAAGAGGTGGAGAAACGGGCCGGGGAGGTGATCCTCTTCATCGATGAGATCCATACCCTGGTCGGAGCCGGGGCTGCGGAAGGCGCCATGGACGCCTCCAACATGCTGAAACCCGCTCTGGCCAGGGGCGAGCTGCACTGTGTCGGCGCCACTACCCTGAACGAATACCGCAAATACATCGAAAAAGATGCCGCCTTTGAGCGTCGCTTCCAGCAGGTTCTGGTGCAGGAGCCGTCGCTGGACGACACCATCGCCATCCTGCGCGGAATCAAGGAAAAATACGAGGTTCATCACGGGGTGCGGATCAAGGATTCGGCTACGGTTGCGGCGGCGACCCTGTCCAACCGCTACATCACCGACCGCTTCCTGCCGGACAAGGCCATCGACCTCATCGATGAGGCGGCTTCCCGGTTGCGGATCGAGATCGATTCCATGCCCACCGAAATCGACGAGGTGGATCGTAAGCGAATCATGCTGGAGATCGAGCGGGAGGCCTTGAGAAAGGAAAGTGATGTCGGCTCAAAAGAGCGGCTTGCCAAGATAGAGGCCGAGCTTGCCGAGATCAACGAGAGCCTGACCGCCATGAAAGGTCATTGGACCCTGGAGCGGGACATCATTCAGAAGATCAGAAAGGTCAAAAGCGATATTGACGAGGCGCACATTGCCGAGCAGCAGGCAGAACGGCAGGGCGATCTGAGCAAGGTGGCCGAGATCCGTTACGGAAGGATCGTGGAACTTGAGAAACAGTTGGCCAGCGAAAATACGCATCTTGCCGAGATCCAGAAGGACCGGAAGATGCTCAAGGAAGAGGTGGACGAGGAGGATGTGGCCCAGGTGGTGGCCAAGTGGACCGGGATTCCGGTGGACCGCTTGCTCTCCGGGGAAAAGGAAAAGCTGGTGCACGCCGATACCGAATTGGCTCGGCGGGTGGTGGGCCAGACAGAGGCGATCACTGCGGTGGCAAATGCGGTGCGCCGGGCCCGGGCCGGGCTCCAGGACCCGAATCGCCCTCTGGGCTCCTTTATCTTTTTAGGCCCCACCGGGGTGGGTAAGACCGAGCTGGCCCGGAGCCTGGCCCATTTCCTCTTTGACACGGAAAAGGCCATGATCCGGATCGATATGTCCGAGTTCATGGAGAAGCATTCGGTCTCCCGTCTGATCGGCGCGCCTCCGGGTTATGTGGGCTATGAGGAGGGCGGCTATCTCACCGAGGCGGTGCGGCGCAGGCCCTATTCGGTCATCCTCTTTGACGAGATCGAAAAGGCCCACCCGGACGTGTTCAATGTGCTGCTGCAGATTTTGGATGACGGGCGGATGACCGACGGCAAGGGCAGGACCGTGGATTTCAAGAACACCATCCTGATCATGACCTCGAATCTGGGCAGCCAGATGATCATGGAGATGGGTGAGGGCCGCCGCGCCGAGATGCAGACCCAGATCGACGCCATCCTCCATGCCCAGTTTAGGCCCGAGTTTTTGAACCGGATCGACGAGATCATCATCTTCCACTCCCTGGGCAAGGAGCATCTTGCCCGGATCATCGATATCCAGGTGGCCTTGCTCACCCAGCGGCTGGCCGAGCAGAAGTACAGCGTTACTCTGACCGATGCAGCCAAAGAGTATCTGATTGAGGTGGGCTATGACCCGACTTTTGGGGCAAGGCCTCTCAAACGCGCCATCCAGCGCCATGTTCAGGACGGACTGGCCATGAAGATTCTTGATGGCACCTTTGTCGAGGGGGATACGATTGTAGTGGACCGGGGCAAGGCAGGGCTTACCTTCGGCAAGGAATAAAATATAAGGTAGCACACGGGTAGCAGACAAAAGGCCGACCGGGATTGTGGATGATCCGGTCGGCCTTTTGTGTTATATGGGGGTGGTTGTGGAAAAGGCAGGACGTCTTGTGGCTGAAATCTTTGGCAGCGGAATAACATATGAAAAATCACGGAGATGCGGCTCGAATCGTTGAACTGGTCGGGCAGCGGTCGGCCAACATCTTTACGGCCAGGGGCTACTGCTGTTCCGAGTCGGTTATTGTCGTTATCAACCAGGCCTTTCGCGGCGATCTCAGCTTTGAGCTGGCCGTCCGCCTTGGCTCCGGTTTTTGTCACGGCATGGGCGGCGCCGGATGTACCTGTGGCGCACTGGCTGGGGCAGAGGTTGCCATCAGCCTTTTCCTCGGGCCGCGTCAGGCAGGGGGCATGAAGGCAAAGGAATTTGAAAAGGTGGCCAAGGAGATGCACGACCGTTTTCGGACCCGCTTCGCCGCCACCTGCTGCCGGGTGCTGACCAGGCGGCGCAAGGAGAAGAACGGCGTTGCCTGTAGGGAGCTGACCGTGGGGGGAGCCGAGATCGCGGCGGATTTGATTCTCGAGCAGAGGCCGGAGTTGGCGGTCAAGGCGGATATGGATTTTCTTGGTGTTCGAGAATCAAAGCTTGGGGTGCTTGGCCGCAAATTGTTGGGCAGAGAATGAGACAGGCCGTGATCTTTTTAAGATTCCGCAGAAGCGCCCTGCATGAATAAGCCGCAACCCCTCAGATTAAAGGGGCTGGAAATTTCCCCCCCGCTCTTTCTGGCGCCCATGGCCGGCTTGACCCATTCCGCCTTGCGCCGTCTCATTCTGGAGCTGGGGGGCATCGGCCTGTTGTCCACCGAGATGCTCTCCGCCGCCCGTCTGCCTTCGGAAAGTCCGCAGCTCTCGCCCTATCTGGTGCGCACCGCCCAGGAAACCCCGCTTTCCTATCAGCTTTTGGTCAGTCGGGTGGAGGAGGTTGCCCCGGCCATTGCCAAGCTCCATACCCTGGGAGCCGAGGCCATTGATCTCAACTTGGGCTGTCCTGCTCCGACTGTCCGCCGCATGGGCGCTGGCAGCCGTCTTATGGAGGAACCCGCCACGGTGCAGGCCCTGATGGCTGCGGCCAGAAAGCAGACCGACCTGCCGCTTACCGCCAAGATCAGGCTGGGCGAGACCCTGGATGAGGATAAACTGCGCGATTTCTGTCGGATGCTGGAAGGCGAGGGGATCGAGCTGCTGTCCGTGCATGCCCGGCTGCGGGGCGAGCCGTTTGTCCGCAAGCCGCGCTGGCCATGGGTCGGCAAGGTGAAGGGCTGGGTGAACATCCCGGTTGTTGCCAACGGCGGGATTTTTTCAGTGGAGGATGCCAGAAACTGTCTTGCTCAATCAGGGGCGGACGGCCTCATGATCGGTCGGGCCGCAGCCATTCGGCCCTGGATTTTCGCCGAGCTTTCCCATGCGGTGTATGGAGTGGGCCAGGAGGTTGGGGCGGTGAACAAACCGGCCCTCTATCTGCGCTTTGTCGAGCTGCTTGAGGAAAGTTTCCTGCCGGAGCGGCGGCTGGGACGTCTCAAGGAGTTCACTCATTATTTTGCCAAGAACTATCCCTTCGGCCATAGCCTGGCCTCGGCTGTGCAATCCAGCGGTTCCCTGGGAGAAGCCAAGGAACGGGCCTGCAGTTTTTTTGCCAAAAACGAGATTGGCTTCGAGGATCGCTGAGCGGAAAGCTGCGCGAAGATCTGTTCTTTTATCTCGATGATGTCGTCCTGCTGACTCGATAAATCATCTGCGTCCCCTTGACTGTTCTGGGCAATTCCCCTCTTTTTACCTCTTTTGTAATCCACCCCGGCTGTTCCTCATTTTTTTATTTTTTTTGCCCACCTGGGACACCATTTGTCCCAGGTGGGGTGGTATGCTCTGCGCATGGTGGGAAAAAATTCCGGCCTCGGGATACTGAAAAACTACGGGTAATCCCTTTGTTTCTTGCCGGAATTTACTTGGTGAAATACTGTGAATCCTGACAGGGATAATGTGTTGACAGGAAAAAGGGGATGAGTGCTGCGTATGACCAGGAGGTTTTATGCTTATAGCCTTTGGACGAGCACCTCGTCAATGTAGCGGCAATGGCAAGAGGATCCGCTTCCTTTTTAGGGGCCGGGGACTGGGGATCTGACAGAATTGGGTGTTGCTTGGGAGGTCTGATTGATGATGGTCGGCTATTTTGCACATTCAGAAAATGACCAGAAAGAAAAACATCGTTTGGCAAAGCATCTAAAGGAAACAGCACAACTTGCTGAATTGTTTGCTTGCCACGAAAATTACAAACCTATTTTTAAACTTTCTGGGCTGTTGCATGACTTGGGTAAGTATCAGTCAGCATTTCAGAAGTATCTTGAAAATGGTGGCAGACGTGGGAGCGTGCCGCACGCTTCATGGGGCGCTGGCTACGCGAGAAAGATTAACCATCTGGAAGTGTCATTTGCCATAGCCGGACATCATAAAGGCCTGCCGGACAAGGCAACTTGGAAAAGCGATACGGAACCATTCGAGCGAGATGACGTTTCTGATTTTGGAACGACTGTAACGAACTTTTGGTCAGATATCGAACTTCAGGAGCAAGTTGTCCAGCAAATCGGTAAGATTTGTTTCACGGACCTATTTCAGCGAGAAATTTTCACCCGCTATTTGTTCAGTGCTCTTACCGACAGTGATTGGCTTTCTACCGAAGAGCATTTCAGTCCGGGAAAAGTAGAATTGCGTACCGTAAGCGCTTTGCCGGTTGATGAAATGATTGCCGCGCTGGAGGAAGAGTTTTTCTGTAAATCAACAGTGGGTGAGATCAATCTGTTGCGCAATTCTGCTCGTAGCGAGGCAATTGGCAAGTCTTTGTTGCCTCCCGGCTTTTATTCTCTGGCGCTGCCAACTGGTATGGGGAAGACTTTGACTTCTCTCGCATGGGCATTGCGACACGCAAAACAGAACGGATTGAAGAGACTCATCATAGTCCTGCCGTACATCAGCATCATTGATCAGACAGCCCTGGAGCTGAAACGAATTTTCGGTGAGGAATGGGTTCTTGAACATCATTCTTCATACAATGAAGGGTTGCGGGACGGTGGCGATAAAGGCGAAAACTATACTCCGGAACAGAAACGGAAACAGCTTGCCTGCGAGAATTGGGATTATCCGATTATTGTCACCACCACAGTGCAGTTTTTCGAATCGCTGTTCAGCAACAAACCATCAAAATGCCGCAAGATCCATAATATCGCGGAAGCGGTCGTCATATTCGATGAAGTGCAGTCAATTCCCAAGGAGATCATCCTGCCGACACTGCGGATGCTTAATGATGTGCAGACCGTAATGCGTGCATCCTTTCTGTTCTGTACGGCCACTCAGCCCGCTTATGAAAAACGGTCAGGGTTTGACGGCATAGACTCTATATCGCCGCTGATTGAGGAGCCGGGCATCCTCTATGATAAAACCAGGCGGGTTGAGTACCGTTTATTGGATGATCTTGTCCCGGTAGATATGGCAAAACTGTCCGAGACGGTTGTCGAATGCGACGATGCGACCCTTGTAATATTCAATACCAAAAAAGCCGCGCTGGAATTCTATGACTCCATGAAAAGGTATGATAACTGGGAAAGCAAATATCACCTGTCAACGGCAATGTGTCCCGCTCATAGAAAAGAGGTGATCAGAAAAATCAGAGATGACCTGACCGCTAAGAAAAAAATACTGGTCAGTTCAACCCAGCTCATTGAGGCTGGGGTTGATTTTGATTTTCCGGTACTGTTCCGGGCTATGGCGCCGTTGGAGGCGGTTATCCAATCTGCCGGACGTTGCAACCGTGAGGGAAAGCCCGGTTATGGCAAGGTCTTTCTGTTTAAGTTGTTGGATGGGAAATGGCCGAACACTACCTATGCCGCCTGTGCCGGATTCGCCGAAGTACTTATAAAGACCGATATCAGCCAGCTCTACAAGCATGACGTATTCGAGAAATATTATGCCAATGTGTTTGCGCTCTATATAGACCAAGCCAAGCAGCAGGGAATTAACAACGCCCGCAAGGAATTTAATTTTGCGACGGTAAGTGACAGCTACCGGCTCATTAAAGATGCATCCGAAGGGCTCTTCATCTACAACTATAACGAGGAAAGTCGGCAATTGCTGCATTCGCTCCAATACAAGGAATTTTTGTCTCGCAACGACTACCGCAAGATGCAGGGATACACGGTGCAAGTTTATGAGCACTTCATTTTACAGAACAGGGATTTTATCCAGACAGCACCGCAAGGCTTTAATGTCTGGTATGGCAATTATGATCCTGCCACGGGCATTTCCGTGGCTCCAATGGAGGCGGATAAAAATGTGGTGTGATAGATAGAGGAGGCGCAGATGCTCAATGATCGCATTGTGAGAGTTAAGGTCAAGGGGGACTTTGCCTGTTTTACCAGGCCGGACTTGAAGGTGGAGCGGATGACCTACCCCTGTATGACGCCGTCGGCGGCAAGGGGGATTCTGGACTCCATCCTTTGGAAGCCTGAATTTCAGTGGTATGTCAGGCGGATCATCGTTTTGAATCCGGTCCGATTTGCAACAATCAAACGCAACGAGATCAAGTTCAAACAGAACATAACCCCGATTGTAGTAGACGAGGTTCTTGATTCTGGAAAGTCAAAAAATCGAGTGCAGCGCAACAGCGTTGTGTTGCGGGATGTGGCGTATATCATTGAAGCTTCCATCCATATCGGGCAACCATCCGGCAGAGGTGCATTTGAGAAATATGTCGGCATGACAGAAGGCAAAGAAGGGATGTTCCCCCGCCGGGTAAGTAAAGGGCAGTGCTGGCGCAGGCCGTACCTGGGAACCCGAGAGTTCGCTGCTGAGTTCATGCCGCCTGATGGAAGTGAGCAGCCAATTCAGGAGACCATTCCAATGGGCAGCATGTTGTTTGATATCTTTTATGATGCGAACGGCAAGCCGCAGCCATTGTTCTTTCATGATGTGGCGATACGAAACGGCATCTTGAACTGTGAAGTCCCTGAAAATATGCAGATGATGCAGTCCTCGCATTTTCGCCCGCCGATTGATAGCGAGGTGTCCGCGCTAGTCTACGACTTCAATCAGCGTGAAGAAGGGGAGGGGGGAGCATGATCAAGGAACTGAGTGAATTAGGAAAAAGCCTAAGGGCGGACAAGGCTGATGGGGCTTGGGTTCATGATGCATTAAAGGATGAGCCAATCTCAATGGAGGTGGTGATTAATCAACACGGTGTTTTTCAACAATTAAATCTGATCGAAGATAAATTGACTCCCGCAGAAGCTCTAACGGCCAAAAAGGGAAAAGCCAGGCTGTTGCTTGATAAGTCGGAAGAGGTTTTGTGCTACGGCGGCGAGGCAGCCCACAAAAAGCACCAGTTGTTTATTGGCAAACTTGAGCAATACAAAAACTTGCGGGAACTGGCTCCGGTTACCGCTTTTTATGCCAATAGCGCTTTGGGGCTAGAGAAGGCATTGGGACAATTTGAAGTTATTGCCGCAACTGATGACAAAAAGGTCAAAAAGAAACTTGCAGGGAATATTGGATTCAAAATTCAGGCTGAAGGTGTCCGAATTCATGAAAAACCTGAGGTATTAAAAGCTGTCATCGAAAAATACGAATCGTTACAGCATGAGCAGTTGGCCAATACAGCGAAGAAATGTTCGGTGTGTGGCAAAAGCGATTACCCGGTTGAGGACATCCCTCATGGGATGATTAAGAAAGTCCCTGATGGACAGTCAAGTGGCTGTGCGCTTGTTTCTTACAATGAAAACGCTTTCGAGTCATATGAGTTGAAAGGTAACAACAATTCGTCGGTCTGCACCAATTGCGCAAAAACCTATGTTGAGGGATTGAGCTGGCTGTTGTCCTCCGGCAGCGAGATTTTGATTCCTGGAAATAAGGGAAAAGCAAAGTCCAAGTTTCGTTACTCCAACCGCCGGAATTTCGGTACGGACACCGCAATGGTGTTCTGGACCCGCAATAATCAGGCGTTGGACGAAATAGACCTGCTTGAGGCACCAAGTGCCGGTGATGTCGCCAGAATGATTGAGTCCCTCGCCTCTGGGAAAGAGAAAGACGGCCGCTATCTTGATCCGGAACGCTTTTACTCTTGTACCCTTTCCGGCGCAGCCGCCAGGATCGCCGTGCGGGATTGGATCGAAACCAGCCTTGGTGATTTCAGAACGTCTATCGCCCTTTGGTTTAGGGATATCGCCATTGTACGCTATGACAGTGAGTTGAAGCAAATCGTAACGCACTATGCGCCGTTGTATGATCTGGCGCGAAGTTATCAGAGAAAGAACAGCGACAACAGTTATGACAAGGATGATACTGCAACGGCCAGGGTTGCGAGCACTCTCTGGAAAGCTGCGTTGCAAAACAAACCAATACCGTTATGGATTTTGACCAAAGCCTTGCAACGCGCCCGGCTGGACAAATATGGCGTAACCGCAGAGCGGGCGGCGTTGATCAAACTGATATTGAATCGAAACAACAA
>Ga0315272_10001571_pt1 | contig 11314 bp, 8 predicted proteins | sample C3_middle_MG_FD_203918 | JGI IMG/M metagenome (GOLD analysis project Ga0315272, IMG submission 203918) | Sediment microbial communities from Yellowstone Lake, YNP, Wyoming, USA - C3_middle | ecosystem: Environmental > Aquatic > Freshwater > Lake > Sediment | place: USA: Wyoming | collected...
ATCCGCATTATCTGTTAGGCGGGGAAGATTGCGGCGCCGCGCAACCACCTCAGCGAGAAACAGCATGTAGCCATTCGCGATTTCCCTAGGAAGCTCCAGCCATTCGTCGGCTCTGATCTTCCTGCATAAACTCCGCATCAGCGGTCTGAGCCGGGCATCAACCTTTTCCTCGTGGATTGTCGATGTTTCTGCCTCGGGGCAAAGTCCGGCCGGGCGGTAGTCCGGAGGACCAAGGAACTCAAGGAACATCTCACTGATTTCCGCCAAGTCGTCTTGACTCAATCGAAGGTCGACGACGAGACCAGCATCGACGGCTTCGCGGATTTCATCGGTGTCGTTTGGAGTATACGAGGAAGGAACGACGCGGTACACCCGCTCCCATATTGTCAAGGCTCGTTTTAGCCATTCAGTCGAGAAAAACTCGATATGCGGATAGTACAAAATGCTGTCGGTGTCGAATGGGCTGATTGGTTCAAGGGCGTTGGTATTCAAGATGATCCTCGCTCAGGTGTAGTGTATCGAAATGTCAGGGGCATGCGAGCCAGCCGCATCAGGACTGGCCGCGGAAAACCGGCTAGCCTGAACTGCGCCATTCTTCGGTCTGTTCAGAATTCGTCCGCTGCTTGAATCCGGGGCGTTTCCCGAGGTCGGCGTGTACCGGCAGGAGCAGGAGCTGACGGAATACGGCTCGAACGAGCAGCTCTTAAAACAGGTTTCCGCATTCACCGGCGGGCGCTTCAATCCCACCCCGCGTCAAGTGTTCGATCCCGGCGGCCGCACGGTCGCTTCGACGTTGCGCCTGTGGCCCGGGCTGCTCGTCGCGGCGTTGCTATTGAACCTCATCGAGCTGGTCCTGCGGAAATGGCGCGGCCTCGCCGCAAGCTTCCGCGAGAAGCTCGGGGATGCTCCGCGCTAGTATCATGACCGTGAGATTCGGCTCCATCGGGGAAAGCCGGGACAGTACTCTCAAATACCAATTCCGAGCCGCTGCTGCGATTTTTTCTCTCGCTTCCGCAACTATCCTCCCTCGGAACATCGAATAAGAGTGTCTTCCGCCCGCCGAAGATTTCATGAAAACGTATTTGAGTGTGCTGTCCCGGGTTCCCCTCGGGTTCCCCCGGGGCCCCTCACTTCCGGATTGCGCGTATTCAGCCAGCGCTGGTGATGCCGAGCCTCCAACATTTTTCGCCCAGAGCCGGTCCTTCGATCGCATCACCTGGGCCGGCCGCCACTATCCTCTTCGCGTGCTGCAGCACCATTACGGGCTATTCTGGAAATAGCTTTTGCCTATATTCATTCCAGATTCCGAACTGACAATGACCTTTGTTCGCGCCTCCGGTCCTGGCGGCCAGAACGTCAACAAAGTCTCCACCGCCGTCCAACTGCGCTTCGATGTCGGCCAATCTCGCTTGCTTCCCGACGACGTACGGCAGCGCCTCCTGGCGTTAGCCGGCAATCGCGCCACGCAAGAAGGCGTGTTGATCATCACGTCCCGCGTGCACCGTACGCAGGAGGCCAATCGAGCCGAGGCCCGGGCGAGACTGGACGAACTGATCGCCCGCGCTCAAGTCGCACCAAAAACCCGCCGCCCAAGCCGGCCCACGCTGGGTTCCAAGATCCGTCGGCTCACGGCAAAATCGCAACGATCCTCCTCCAAGAAACTGCGCGGCCGGACGAACGACGACTGAGCTGGCTCATCCTTCCTCGCAAAGCTTTTCTGAGACTGTCTGGAATGCCGCCGGCGACTACACGACCAAGTGGATATCGGCGGGCTTTCGGGGCGCTCCACCTTTAGGCGCGCAAGACCGGACCGACCGAGCGAGCGGATTGCAAATCATGAAGGACATTATTTTGCGCGGTGAGCAATCAAACTCTCGCCTCAGGAGCATGCACAAGCACTGCCAGGCGGCATGAAACATGCGATTCAGAAGTTTATGCAAGCAGCTACTGCGGAAGAGGCTCTTGTAAGGCGGCACGGACTGCTGCCGGTAGTTTGTCGGCGTCGGAAAGTAGGAGGCTGACCTGCCAGATCTGCTCGCTGCTCAGGGAGGCGTTGAACCCGGGCATCCCGGTCAGCCGGATGCCATTCGCGACTTTCCAGTACGTGATGCCCGGCGCATCGTCAGTCACGCCCTTGCCCTTGAATAGTTCCGGCGGCTTGGGGAATTCCCCCTTTGCGATCGCCGTTTGATCGCGCCCCGGCAAGCCATGGCAAACCGCGCAATTGTTCCGGTAGATGTTTGCTCCCGCGGCGTAAACCGCATCCGATGCCTGAATCGCGCGAGACTTCGGCGCTTCTTTGCGGACGCGCGCGTTCAACGCGATACCCGTTATCAGTTCTTCGAATGGCAGGGGCGCGGACGCAGTGGCAACGGGCGCCAAGCCCAATCCAACGTACCCTAGACCTCCAACTGCAATCAGCATCAGTGCCGCAATGAACCCGAAGATGAATCGCATCATGGCCGCTTTTCACTCTCCTTTCGAAAGCATACATGAATCTCGTGCCCAGGGACCGTTGAAGTCGTCGTCGAATACGTCGATCCGGGAACCCGTCCCGCGCGATCTCGCCAGAAGGGAGATCTGGCTCTAGAAGATTCAGCCCTAAGACCGAATGGTCGCGCGATATGTTCGCCCCTAATCCGGGGCGCGTCACCTGGTCGGGTAACGCCCATCCCGCGGATGTTGCCGTCTGTTCTGAATGGATGGTCGGCCACTCGGAAGCAGTTCACTTGGACGAAACGTCGCCAAACCGTGGAAGTGCAGCCGCAGTCGGATCAGGAACGATACGTCGGCGTGGCGACGGCAATGGGCCGAGTCGCGGCAAGTTGACGCATCACGCCCAACCTGCGGAAACGATGTTTTTACTTCCGACATCCAGAGCCGCTGGGCGAAGCATTGGGCGAACTGGCCGGGCTTCGATCGCTTCCGGGCAGACGTCCGGCAGGAGCGCGAGCTGACCGAATACGGCTCGAACGAGCGGCTCTTAAAACAGGTGTCCGCATTCATCGGCGGGCGCTTCAATCCCACCCCGCGTCAGGTGTTCGATCCCGGCAACCGCACGGTCGCTTCGACGCTGCGCCTGTGGCCCGGCCTGCTCGTTGCGGCGCTGTTATTGAACCTCATCGAGCTGGTCCTGCGGAAATGGCGCGGCCTCGCCGCAAGCTTCCGTGGCAAGCGCGACGCCGGCCGGTAGTGGCGCAGGCGGTTTCGCCGGCGAGTGGGGCGGGCTTCACGCCGGCTGCGTGTCTCCAGTTCCAGCAGATCGGACCTCCGCAACGGGACCTGCGAACCGAACGGGACTCCCGGCTCCCCAACTTCCGGATTGCACGTGATCCGGACCGGATCGTCCATCCGTGCCGGCCTTCCGAAACGCTCCAGTGGGCGCATCTCAGGCAGGGCTGCAAGCGGCCGCGCGTTTACGCGCACCCCTTCGTTCCGGCCCATCGGCGCAGAATGGCCGCAATATCGTCGAGCGCAACCGGCTTCGTGATGTAGTCGTCCATTCCGGACGCAAGACAGCGTTCCCGGTCCCCCACCATGGCGCTGGCTGTCACGGCGATGATCGGCGTGTGCCGCGTGCCTTCCTCGAAGCTGCGGATCTCCTTCGCCGCGGCCAGCCCGTCCAGCACCGGCATCTGTCCGTCCATGAAGATCAGGTCGTACCGGCGCCGTGATGCGGCTTCAACTGCCTGGCGGCCGTCGACAACGGTTTCCACGGAACATCCGAGCCGCTCCAACATCCGTGCGGCGACCGTGCGGTTTACGTCGTTATCCTCGGCGACCAGCACGACGGTTCCGGCGAATGTCGCCGCGGGTGCGGAACGAACTGCTCCATTCCCGCGTTCCTGTGTGTCGTCCGTCTTCTCGAACCGAGCGGTGAACCAGAAGGTGCTGCCGCGCCCCGGCCGGCTCTCCAGGCCGATGGAACCGCCCATGAGTTTCACCAACTGTTTCGAAATCGCCAGTCCCAGCCCGGTGCCGCTATAGCGGCGGGCAGGCGAGTTGTCGACCTGCACGAAGCTGTCAAACAGGCGCGCCGCATCCTTCTCCGATATGCCGATGCCTGAATCCGTGACGGTGAACCGCAGGACGGCCTGCGCGGGCGACTCCGAATCCAGCGCCACTCGGACGGCGACTTCGCCCTTATCGGTGAACTTCACCGCGTTCCCAGCCAGGTTCAACAGAATCTGGCGAAGGCGGACGGCATCGCCGCGGACATGCTTCGGAACCGCGGCGTCGACTTCGGACCGGAGCGCAAGTGCCTTGTTCGTGGCATGGACGCTGAGCAGGGACTCCACCTCGGCGACCACCGCCGCGACGTCAAACGGCGCCGGAATGAGTTCCAGCTTGCCGGCTTCTATTTTCGAGAAGTCCAGGATGTCGTTGATGACGCGCAGGAGGGATTGGGCGGAGGAGCGGATCATATCGACGTACTCCCGCTGCGCGGAATCGAGATTGGTGCCTGCCAGGAGCTCCGATGTGGCAATGACGCCGTTCATCGGCGTGCGGATCTCGTGGCTCGTGTTAGCCAGGAAACGGCTCTTGACCTCGGTCGCCCGCCGCGCAGCCTCCAATGCTTCGGAAAGCTCGCGGTTCTTCTGCTCGAGTGCATCCTCCCACCGCTTTTGCTCGGTGATGTCGCGAGCAATCACGTAAAATCCGGCCGGGCGTCCGTCCACGATGGACACACGCGGCCGGATGTCGGCAATCATGAAACCTCCACCTTTCAACTTCACGGGCATGCGGAACGTCCCATCGGGCATCAGAACGCCGCTCGCCATGGCCGCCAACCGCCGATCAACCGCTTGGCGCGTGAATGCCATATTGTCGGCGGAGATGATATCGGCGAGGTTCATCGCCAGCCACTCGTCCCGCGAGTAGCCGATGATCTCCACGCCTGCCCGGTTGACCGAGGTGAAGTTATACGCCATGTCCATGGTGCAAACGGGGTCGCGAGCGTTCTCGAAAAGGTACCGGTACCGTTGCTCACTCTCCCTGAGGCGCTGCTCCTGCTGCTGCCGCCCGGAGATATCGGCGACGATGCCGAGGGCTACGGTGCCGTCCTGAACCGCGTCCGGTGCCGGAGCCGCCCAAAGTGCGATCTCGACCTCGGACCCGTCCTTTCGTACGGCTTGACGTTCTGCTCCCGGACGCCATTTCCACAGCGCGTTTGCGGCAAGAGCGGACTGAAACAGGCGCCAGTGCTTCCTGGGAATGATGGGGAGGGGACGACCGATCGTTTCCCCGGCTGTCCATCCGAAAATAGTCTCGGCCGCGAAGTTCCAACACGTGACAACACCCCTGGCGTCTACGCCGATAACGGCGAGCGGAAGCGCGTTCACGAAGGCGTGATGCCATCCGCCGGCTGGCTGGGCGGCCGCTTTCCGCCTCTTCATCGGGCGCATGACACCGTACCAGAACACTGCCCCGCCAATTAGAAATCCGATCAGGAACCCCGTGATGAACAACGACAACCCTCCGCCGTCACGCAGTGGCGCACATACCGTTTAACGTCACATTATCGCTCATCTTGTCCGAAATTCAGGTGGCCGGCGGGCACTTCAATCCCACGCCGTCCCCTGTGTTCGATCCCGGCAACCGCACGGTTGCTTCGACGCTGCGCCTCTGGCCCGGCCTCGCCGCAAGCTTCCTCGGCAAGCGCGAGGCCGGCCGGTAGTGGCGCAGGCGGTTTCGCCCGCGAGTGAGGCGGGCTTCACGCCGGCTGCATGTCTCCAGTTTCAGCAGATCGGACCTCCGCAACGGGACCTGCGAACAGAACGGGACTCCCGGCTGGCGCACATCTACGGGACGGGCGTTTGCCGTCCGTGTGGCTGGCGCAAAGGTGCCGGGCGGCTGCTAGCCAGGAGGGATCCATCCGCACCATTGCGGTGGACCGGAACCAGACGCATAATCGACCACCAGACCGGGGCGCTCCCCTTCCCACGAAGCCGCAGAAACGCTTCTCCCGAATGCCCTGCCTGCGGTATCATGATCTTCTCCGGCTTGCATGTTCCGTGATTTACCATCCAGGACCAGTCTCTGGCGCATCGCTGCGCTGGCGCTGCTGCTGTGCGCCGCCTTTGACATTCTGGCTATCGACACGGCCCTGTCGAGACCGGCAAACGCTTCGGACTCCTGCTGCAATTCTCCGTCGGATGCGGACTGCTTCTGCTGCTGCTGCCACATCGTGGTCGTACATCCCGTGGTGTTCAGTCCGATGATGGTATTGACCGCGTTCGTAGATCAGCGGGCGCCACGCCTGGACTCTCTTTCAGCCCCCGTTCCATACCTCCCTCCACGCGCATAGCCGGATTTCCCACCGTCCGAAATACGTTAACCCAGGAGGTTTGGCATGCGTGTGAGGCTAAATCCCGCCCGTGGTCTGATTTGCCTGATTGCGGCCGCCGTGTCGTCTGCCGGCGCGCAGTCGATTGATGAATTCGTTCAAAGAGCTCTCTCGAATAACCGTGACTATCTGGCCAGCCTTCAGCAGGTGCGACAAGCAGAGGCGCTGTTGCGCGGGGCTGGCGTGCGTCCGGCACCGGCAGTGGAAGTCGAAGGCGGGAGCACGAGGCTGCTGGGAGCTCCCGGTTCGCAGGAGTATTCGATAGCGTATGTCCACACGCTGGAAACCGGCGGAAAAAGGAGCAAGCGGCTGGAGGTCGCGCGCTTGGGCCTGGAGCTCGCCAAATCCGAGGCAGACGAAAGGAAACGGCAACTCACACTCGAAGTCCGCCAACGATACGCCGAGGCGCTCAATGCCCGGCGGAGATTGGCCGTTCTTGTTGACGCCGCCCGCGTCAATGAGAAAACGCTCCGACTGATCACGGCCAGGGTTGAAGAGGGCGATGCTGCTCCACTGGAGAAGCGGCTTCTAGAAACGGATCTCAACCGCGCCGAGGTGGATCGAGTGTTGATCGAGGCAAAGTTGCGAACGGCGCTCCTGCAACTAAGACGGATCGGCGCTCTCGCTGAAGGGAATCCACCATAGGACTCGCTGCCTGCAATGCCGGCGCCGCCGGCGTCCCGGGACGAGTTGGTGCGGAGGGCGCTTGGGTCGCGATCCGACCTGCGGGTTCTACAAGCGGCTGAAGAGGCGGCTCGCTCCGGCGTAGTTCTTGCTCAGTCCGATTCTTCGCCGAACGTAAGCGCCTCGGCGCGGTACTCCTACCGAAGCGCGACCTTCGATCAGTTCGGATTTGACAATGGCGGAGCGTTGACGCCCATTCGCGACCGGGAGAGCATCCTCAGCTTTGGAGTGTCCGTACCGCTGTTTTCCGCGCGTCGGAATCAGGCGAATGTAGCGGCATCTGTCGCCCGGGAACACGAGGCACGGCTCCGGCGGGAGTACCTGGCCGGTGCGATTCCCTCTGAGGTTGCCGTCGCCTTCGAGAAGTGGGATGCATCCTACAAGGCGCTCGACGTGTTCGACCGCAAGATCCTTCCAAACTCTGAGCAGAACCTGAACGTCATTCGCCAGGCGTGGCAGCTCGGCCAGTTGCGTTTTCTTGACGTGCTCAATGAACAGCGCCGGCTCGTCGACCTGCGGCTCGCCCGGGCCGATGCCGAGACAGACATAGTGACCGCATGGGCGGAGCTGGAGCACGCCGTTGGAGGTGACACTCGATGAGAACCCTCGCCATGATTGCTACGGCGCTATTACTGACGTCGTGCTCGCGGAAACCCGAGAGCCCCGTCAAACCCAAGGTTGAGAACGGCTCCAAGAACGGCCGCATCGTCGAAATGACGAAGGCTGCTCAAGCCCAGGTCGGACTCTCGACCAAGGTTGCCGCGGTGGAGAGCCTTGCGGAATACCTTAACGTCACGGGAACCGTGCAGCCTACGGACTCGCGAGTGGCGCACATCCGCCCGCTCGTACGCGGGCGTATCCAGGACGTTCTGGTTCGTGTCGGCGACCGCGTCCGGCGAGGCCAGCCGCTTGCCCATTTCGACAACCTCGAGGCGGGTGAGCTCGCATCGCAGTACCATGCCGCGCAAGCGGAACTGCGAAAGATGAAGATCGCCCTGCAGAGCGTTGCTCGTCAGAGGGAAAGGAATGGACGCCTTTCCGAACTGGGCGCGGTCGCGCGCAAAGACTACGAGGTCAGCCAGGCGGAGGAGCAAGCCGCCGGGGAGGCGATGCAGGCGCAGCAGAGTCTTATCTCCGGACTGCTGGCCCGGCTGCGCCGTTTCGGCGTGAGCCCGGAGCGCGATGGTCCGCCCATCTCCAGCATCAACGCTCCGATCTCAGGAATCGTGATCGCGGTAGCGATCGCCCCGGGAGAAGTGATCGAGGCCGAAAGGGAACTGTTCACCATCGCCGATCTTTCGACAGTGTGGGTCCAGGCTGAAGTTTACGAGAAAGACATCAGCCGGATACGAACGGGCCAGACCGCGCTTGTCCAGGTCGATACGTACGCGGAGCGCCGGTTCGCCGGAAAAGTCACCTATGTCGGCGATGTAGTGGACCCGAAGACCAGAACGGTTAAGGTGCGCTGTGAGGTGCCGAACGGGCCGGCGCTGCTCAAGCTCGATATGTTTGCGACCGTCAATCTCCCGACCATCACCCAGCGCCGCGCCGTCGCGATCCTCGAATCAGCGATCCAGCAGTTCAATGGCAAGCCCATCGTCTTTGTGCGGCGATCCGAGGAAACCTTCGAGGTTCGGCCGGTTACCCTCGGAATGACGGTCAGCGGGCTGGCCGAGATCACATCGGGAATCGCTGCGGGCGAGATGGTGGCAACGCAAGGCGCGTTCCACCTCAAGTCCGTTCTGCTGGAAAGCCAGATCGCGAAAGAGGAATGACATGGCGAAATTGATCGCGTCCGCCCTTCACTACCGCTATGTCGTTCTGATCGCGACGTTGCTGGTCGCCGCGTTCGGCGTCTACTCCATGCTGCGCTTGCCGATTGACGCGGTACCGGACATCACGCCCAACCAGGTTGTGGTCCTGACAAACGCTCCCAGCCTCTCGCCCGTAGAGGTCGAGCAATATCTTACGTTCCCGGTGGAGACGTCAATGACCGGTCTCCCGGGTGTGACCAGCATTCAATCTGTCTCCAAGAACGGTCTTTCGTATGTCGCCGTCTATTTCCGGGATGATATGGACGTCTACTTCTGCCGCCGCTTGGTGATGGAGCGCCTCGCCGATGCACGGGAGCGCATCCCCGCGAATCTTGGCTCGCCCGAAATGGGACCAATCGCTACCGGCTTGGGCGAGATCTACCAGTTCAAGGTCAGCGGACCGGGCCGGTCGCTGATGGAGCTTCGAAGCATTCTCGACTGGGACATCGCTCCGAAGCTGCGGACCGTGCCGGGCGTGGTCGAAGTCAATACGCACGGTGGCGAGCTGAAGACCTATGAGATCGAGCTGGACAATCAGAAGCTGGCAGCCTACGGTGTCACGCTCCGGAAGATCATCTCCGCGCTCGATGAAAACAATGCGAATGCCGGTGGGGCGTATCTGGAGCGCTTCGAACAGCAATCCCTGGTGCGGGGAGAAGCGCTGATCTCCAACCTGTCCGACATCGAAAACATCGTCCTTGGCGCGTCCGCGAGTGGAACGCCAATTCTGGTGAAGAACGTCGCGAACGTGAGATTCGGGCCAATGGTCCGCCAGGGTTTCTCCACGCAAAACGGGAAGGGCGAGATCGTCGTCGGCGTGGCTATGATGCTGGTCGGGGAAAACGCGGGGGACGTAACCGAGCGCATTCGTAACCGGGTCGAGACAGTCCGGAAGTACCTGCCGCCGGGCGTCCGAATCGAACCGCTCTACGACCGCACCGATCTGGTGCGCCGCACCATCCATACCGTCGCACAGAACCTGGTCGAAGGGGGGCTGCTGGTCATCGCGGTTCTGCTCCTCCTTCTCGGGACGTTAAAGGGTGGCCTGGTTGTCTCGGCAGCGATTCCGCTTTCGATGCTGTTCGCGTTTATCGGAATGGCGCAAGCCGGGATATCGGGCAACCTGATGAGCCTGGGTGCCATCGACTTCGGGCTGATCGTGGATGGCTCGGTCGTGGTGGTGGACAACGTTCTCCGGCGCCTGTCGCAGCGCAAGGCCGGAGAGGACCGCATGGACATCATCCGCACGGCCTGTCAGGATGTGGCGCGGCCCGTCTTTTTCGGCGTGCTGATCATTCTCCTCGTGTATGTGCCGGTGCTTCTGCTGGGCGGCGTCGAAGGAAAGATGTTCAAGCCGATGGCCTCAACAGTCCTGTTTGCGGTCACCGGTTCGCTGGCGGTCGCCCTTGTACTGATGCCCGTGCTCAGTTGGCTGATATTTCGAAAGCCCGTCTCGCCGCGAGAGACGTGGATCATGCGTAAGGCCGTGCGCCTGTACGAGCCGGCGCTCGGCCGCGCCATCCGCCATCCCTTCATAACGGTCGCTGTGGCCGCGGGTGTGTTTGCGGTTTCCGTGCTGGGGGCCGGTTCTCTCGGGGCTGAGTTCATTCCCCGGCTGGATGAGGGCTCGCTGCTCATCCAGATGTACCGGCTTCCCGGTATTTCTATAACCGAGTCGCTGCACGGCAACGAGATCATCGAGAAGGTGCTGCTCGGGTTTCCGGAAGTCGAGAGCGTCTATTCGCGAACGGGAAGGGCCGAGGTCGCTATTGATCCCATGGCGATCGACCAGAGCGATGTGTACATCTTCCTGCGGCCGCGCACCCAGTGGCCGAAAAACCGGACCAAGGAGGACCTGGTCGAGGAAATGCGCACGAAGCTACACGAGCGGGCGCCCGGCGCCATATACAGTTTTTCGCAGCCCATCCAGATGCGCACGCAAGAGATGATGGAAGCCGGAATTCGCTCCGACGTGGCCGTCAAGATCTTCGGTGAGGACATGGACGTCCTCCGGGAGAAGGCGGACGAAGTGGCCTCAGCATTGCAGGCCGTGCGCGGCGCGGCCGACGTCCGACCGGAGCGAGTGGCAGGCATGCCGTACCTCCGGATCAAGATACGCCGCGAAGCGATCGCCCGCCACGGGCTGAACGCCGGCGACGTTCTCGCCACGATACAAACGATCGGCGGCAAGGTAGTCGGTGAGGTTGTGGATGGAAACCGGCGCATACCGATCCAGATTCGGCTCGAGGAGTTCGACCGCGCCAACATCGAGGCAATCCGCAAGTTGAGAGTTGGCGACGACGAGGGGCACTTCATCCCCTTGGACCAGCTCGCCGATATCACTGAAGAGGAAGGCCCGGCGCAGATCAGCCGCGAGGATGCGCAGCGGCGCATGAGCGTCGAAGCGAACGTGCGGGGGCGGGACCTGGCGAGTTTCGTGGCGGAGGCGCGCAAAAAGTCGACCGCGAGG
>Ga0315272_10001572_pt1 | contig 11312 bp, 11 predicted proteins | sample C3_middle_MG_FD_203918 | JGI IMG/M metagenome (GOLD analysis project Ga0315272, IMG submission 203918) | Sediment microbial communities from Yellowstone Lake, YNP, Wyoming, USA - C3_middle | ecosystem: Environmental > Aquatic > Freshwater > Lake > Sediment | place: USA: Wyoming | collected...
CGGCTACAAGACCTCTCCATACTCTACGTCAACTCCACCGCGGCGTGGCTGAGATCCTCAGGCTTGAAACGCCTTGCCCGCCGCGTTTCTGTACAAGCCGGCCTCCAAGAACCTAAGGGCTAGGTCGGCCTCATACGCTGCCTCCGTCAAACGCCCCTCTAGATACTTCTGAGAGTCACGTCAAGGCTTTTCAAGCATGAGCACAAAAGTGGGGATGTTGGAAGAGGCGTTTGATATGTTGAAGCGGGTGTCGCGTCTGGCCAGTGTCTTGTTCGACCTGCGCAACAGGCCCGCGCGTCTCGGCCCCGGGCTGTGCACGCAGTGAGACGCCGAGGGGACTCAGTTTTTTGTGGACGAAATTTTTAGATCCAAAAAATAATGCTTGGCGCTAGGGTTGATGTGCGGCATCGTCGTGAGTAGCCGCTGCCGTTGAGTTTATAAAATCAACAACCCTATGTAGCAGTGGAGGTGAAACTTGACTGGGATAAGCTCGAGGAGGTGGTGGAGAGGGCCGTTAGGAAGGCTAGGACAGAGGAGCTCAAAGACGTGGCAGAGGCCCTCAAGATGTTGGCCGAGTACATGAAGACTGGCTTTGAGGCGACGAACAAGTCGCTAGAAGGCCTCCTGAATGCAGTAGAGGAGCTGAGGAAGGCAGTTGACGAAATGCGCAAGACGTACGACGAGCGGTTCAAGTCGCACGAAGAACAGCTCAAGAGGATCGAGGTCACTTTGGGCTCCATAGGGAGGCGGTGGGGCCGGGACCTTGAGAAGATGGTGCTGGAGATCTTCAGTGAGGTGCTGGAGCGTAGGGGTATTGAGCCGGGCAAGGTGGAGAAGCTGACGTTGGAGGATGAGGAGGGCGTAAGGCTGGAAATCGACGTCTATATCCACGACGGGAGGGCGTATCTGATCGAGGTTAAGTCCAGGGCTGAGCTTGCCCACGTGGAGTGGTTCAGCCAGAGGGCGAGGCTGGCGGCGGAGGCGCTCGCGAAGCAGGGCAAAAAGGTGGAGAGACTTATCCTCGTCGCCGTTCACATAGACAAAGAGACGCTGGAGAGGGCAAGGCAACTAGGCATAGACGTCATATACGGCAACGTCTTAGACTAGCCCCTCCTTCCCCGCCCTAAGCTTAAGATCTCGAAATCTGACGTGAGCCTAACACCGACGTTGCAGGAATACGTCCAGGGATAGTCTTCGGTCACGAAGATAATGTCGTCGCCGTAGATTTCGGGAAAGCATATAGCACCCGCACATATCCGCCAGAGACGCCCTCTGTTTATCAATATGTCGCCATAGACAAACTCCCAGCTAGACATTGGTGTGCCACGACGGCGGGATAATCACGTTGGGCACCAACGTGATAAACATGAGCGCCGTAGCGCCTCTCGTGGGGTGCAACCGCGTATAAGGTAACGTTAATATTCCCCTAGTTTATAGCTCCGTGGCTAACATAGCCCTCTTTACAGACCTCGACGGCACCTTGATCCCGCCGGAGCTTGTGAGGTCCAGGTCCGAGGTGCCGCCTCCGCTAGACGCCACCTTGAGGAAACTCGCCAAGCTTGTGCCCGTCGCGGTGGTTACCACGAAAGACTGCGGCTTCGCCGCCAGGGCGGTCCCCTACGCCGCGGCGTACGCCTGTATAAACGGCATAGAGGTGAGGGCCGGGAGATACGTGGCTGTGGCCCGCGGCCTCAACACGGCGGCGGTGGAGGAGGTGTACAAAGCCGCCTCTGGCCTAGAGGCGTATGTAGAGGCCAAGCGGACGTGGAACGGGGAGCTCGCGGGCGTCACGGTGGATTGGCGCGGGAGAGACACGCCGCCGCGCGGCCTAGAGGAGGTCCTCCAGCTGGCCCAGCGGCTCGGCCTCAAGATCCTACGCTACTCGCGGCACCCCTTCGCCGACGTCTACGGCGCCGACGTGGATAAAGGCGAGGCCGTCCGCCTCCTCAAGGCCCTACTCGGCGTCAGACACGTGGTCTACATGGGCGACAGCGAAAACGACCTCCCTGCGTGGCGGGAGGCCGACGTCAAATTACTAATACGCCACAGCCTAAACCACGGCCTCCACGTCCCCGGGACGATACCGATCAAATATGAAGAGCTCCCCAACTACCTAGAAGAAGTAATCCACAACATAACTTCAGCGTAGACACTTAAGTTTAGAATTGCTGATCCGTGGCTCTCGTCTATGTAGATGACGTTGTTACATCTTTAAAAGCCAAGAGGGGCTGTCTGTCGTCACTAGGCCTGCGGTTCGCCGGCGTGACGATATTCATGTCGGTAAAGCCTTTTGAGACGCTGACCTCTCCCCACCCTAAAGGGCGAGGCTTTTCATTATATGTAAGAGAGAGCTCCTATACCTTTATATGTCGGTGAAGGCCTTGGATCGAGACCTAAACCCCGTACATGCATCTGCCGGGCTTGCAAAGGCCTTGAAGTTGGTTAGAGCTACAGTTCGTCTCTTCTCAACAACAGAGGCGCTGTACGTGTTTGGGGAGGGCCGTGTCTGGGGGGATTAGGCTTGGTCGTGTAGGTAGTCGTAGATCTCGAGGACGTAGTTGGGTAGTCTCCCCGCTTTTACCAGCTTCTCTACCTGGTCTCTGGAGGTGAAGACTGCATGGAGGACTGCGTCTCGTTCTTCGTCTGGCAAGGGGGCTAGTACCATGATGAGGCGGCCTCCGTGTTGTAGGTACATGGGCGACTTCAGCTTGGTTTTTAGGATTTCCATGATGACTGGGGCGAAGGCGCGGTCGAAGCGCGGCTGGTTTTCCACCACGGCTTGCTCCACCTCGTCTACGTGGAGCGACTCCAGTATTCTCCTCGCGGTTTCTCTTGGGCTTTGGCCACGGAAGGGGCCTGACTTGTAGGCCTCGTGGATTATCTGTTTTACTTTGTCTATGAATTTGTGGAGTATCTTCTCAGCGGCTATTCTGTCGAGGTCGTCGTAGAAGGCGTAGGTCCACTCCATGTGGAGATCCCACAGCTTGTCGAAGAGCTCCTCGGTAAACGGCGTGCCGGCCGGCACCTTGACCCGGTCCTCGGCGGGGATGACCCCGAGGGGGGTTCTGGCGGGGCCTTTGAATGCGCCGTCTTTCGTCACGGCGGCTCTGTGTCTCAGCAGGGTCCAGAGCCAGGTGGAGAATATGCGGTAGGTGGCTAGGTCGTTCATGAAGCGTTGTCCCAGCTCGTAGTCGTCGATGGCCGCGGCGAGGTTGCCGTTGAGTAGCTGGAAGCCGTAGTTGGCGGCCATGTAGAAGGCGTGTTGGATGTGCTCCGCCGTTATGTCTCCCTTCGGCGGCTCGTAGAGGGCTGACCAGAGGTCCCTCCCGCCCCACAGCTCCGGGTTGCCAAACAGCTTCTCCGGCGTGTCCACCATGTCCCCCCTTATGACCCAGGGCGTGATGTTGCCCTCCTCATCGATGAGGCCGAGGCGCTGGAAGAGTTGCCTCTCTTGCTCAGTCAAGCCGCTGTCTACGGCGGGTATCTTAACGCCGTCTACCTCCACGTACTTAACTGGCCTGTTTATGAGGTCTTGGAGCTCCTCTAGCGACGCCCGGAGGGGCTCGTTGCCGGCCTTGACGTAGGACTCCTCCGGCGACGCCACCCAGCTCTGGCGGAACAAGTCGAAAAGCCTTCCATGTACCTTGCCCTCTAACACCTCCTTTAAGGTCACCTTCTTAACGGGCTCTTGCGCCACGAATATGAGGCCTATCAACCTCTCCCTCAGCTTGTCTAGCCAGATGGCTCTGAGGGCTCTGGCGTTGTATCTGTGGCGGCGGTAGGGGTCGTCTGGCCTGTAGAGCATCACGGCGGCCATGCCGCCGACAGGCGCGGCGTTGAGCTCGCCGTCTCTCCCGAGACCTGCCATGAGGCACATTAAGGCGTTGTACTTCTGATACGCCATCATTATGGGGTGTGTCATGGTGATGTTCTGGGGGTCTGGGTACACGGCCTCGTCCTTCCACATCTCTATGAGAGAGCCGAGGTAGTCCCACCGCCCGTTGTTGCTCTTCACCAGCCGCTCCCGCCAGATCCAGAAGATGACCGGCAGGTAGAGACCGGCCCTTGCTTCTTCGTACAGCATCGCTATCTTAAGCTCGCCCCGCCTAAGCCCCAGCTTATCCTCTAGAAATCTCAACATTTTCTCTATGACTAGCGCCTCGTCGGGGGTCTGCACCTTCGGGACGTAGAAGTAGACGCCGGACCCCGCGCTCTTCAAGACGTCGTAGTTGTTGACCGTATATATCACCAGGGAGGTAATTACGGCCGGTATTGGCCTTCCGTCCACCCTGACGTCGAAATCAAGAATGTGGAGACCTGGTATTCTGTGTATCAACGTAGGCCACCTAGACCTCTCCTTCTTTATCCTGTAGACCTTGCCCCCCTCGTGGTAGGGGTCCGGCACCTCGCCCCGGAGGACCCTCTTCACTATCCGCCTCGCCTCCCACACCGCCGCCACAGACCTGCCGGAGCCCCATGGCACGTACCAGGCGGGGCTTGCGTCCTCCTCGTCCTCCATCATTGAGGCAACGTCGGCGTTTATCTGGTGAATGGCCCGGCTCATGGGGTACCACGGCCCCGTTATCTCGAGGCCGGGGTTCTTCAGTGGGTGAAGGTCCCGGGGTACAGGCGTGTTCCAGTTAAGCCCCCACCTAAGCGGCGTATCCCTCCCGAGGAAGTTGTCTATGAGGCCTTGTACAATCTCTCTAAATGTCCGGACATTGCCGTCGGCGTCGACGAACTTGTCATCCCACTGGGGAAACGCCGCCTTTTCCCTCACCGGTCTCTTGTCCTCAAGCCACTTCCGCCTAGCCTGCACCACTCTGCTTATCTCTCCCTGGAACCTCCTCGTCATCTCTTCGATTAACTCCTCAACCACCACCTTCCGTCCATTTACAACTTTCTCACCTAATAAATCTTTAAACTCCCTCAAAACCTTTGGATTTATTTTAATCATTATATTCTTAAAAAACAGGACTTTTTAAGTGTTGCTCAAAGATCTTACCTGGGTTAAAAATCCCATGAGGATCAAATATACGTTTAATTTCTCTAAATATCCTAAGTGCCGCCGTTGATCCTCTCGCCTCTAGAGCCGTCTTCAGCATCTCCCTCTTGTGTACCCCTATGCCGTGCTCGGCGCTTATAGTTCCATCGTACTTTATGGCTATCTTGCGGAAGCATTCGAAGAGCTCAATCGCCTTCTTCTGTAGATACGGCGAGGCTTGAGGACATTAATAATTCTACTTATATATCTTCCCCTCGAGAATATATGCCTTAAAGTCATGAATAACTTCAGCAATTTTTATACCGGCAGGACATTGTACATCACAAGCTCTGCATGCTAGACATGTCATGATGCCTATATACGCCTCATCGGAGAGCTCCCCGTCGAAGTTCTTTATCAAGTTAACGCGGCCTCTAGGCCCGAAGTGCCTCATCCTCATGGTCTTATACGTGGGGCATGCGTATTCGCAGAATCCGCAGAACTGGCACTTGGAGGCCTCTGCCCTCAGCTCGGCTAGGTTCATAGGAGTACATCAGCCATGTGGTACAGCTCCACCTCGCCCTCAGAGGCGCGCTTGAGGTTGACGTAACATATTGGGCACTGCACCACCACCTTCCTCGAGAGCTTAGCGAGCTCTCTTACCCTAGCCTTGGCTATCTGCTTCGCGACGCCGGGAAAGGTGGACTCTATAGGCCCTCCGCAGCAACCTGCCGTCTCTTTCCCGGTTATGTAGGGATCCTCCACGGGCTTGCCGGCCGCCAGGAGCTGCCTAATCCTCTCGTACCTCCCGAGCAACCTGGCGTAGAGACAGGAGTCGTGTATCGCAAAGCCATTGATGGAAACCCCGCCCGGCTTTATGAGGTCCAGGTAGCTGACCACCTCGATGTCGAATCCCTCCACGTACTTGGGGTAGATCTTCTCCAGCACGTAGTGGGTATGGGGGTCCACCGTGATTATCCTCCTCACGCCGTGCTTCTTGAAGTACTCGGCCGCGCGTCTCGCGTATCTGGCAAAGTCGTCGACGAGGCCCAGCTCGTAGAGAAGAGCGCCAGAGTATATCTCTCTGTCCAGAAGGCCGAACTCCACCCCGGCCCTCCTCAGGAGCTCGTAGATCCTCCTCACTATCCCGTCGGCCCTCCTCACCTCCGCCTCGTCAGGCCTCAGGAGGAATCCGCCCAACGCCTTCGTGCCTACGGAGGCCAGCCGCGCCATCACGCCGCCCTTCGTAACTCCGAACTTCTCCAAGTTCTCGACGGCCTTTTCGATCACCGGAGCTATGTGGTACATACAGGAGGTGTATAGAATAGTGGAGCTGGGGCCAGCCTGCAGGTCCTTCTTCCAGCCTTCACATAGGTCTTCCTTGATGGGGAAGGGAAGCCAGGACTTCTCCAAGCTGTCGACGACGATCTTGCGGAGTTGGGAGATCCACTCGATGGACATGGCTATAGTATCTTTCCCGGATTAAATATGTTGTATGGATCGAACACCTTTTTTATTTGGGCCATTAGGTTGTACAAAACCGTATAGTTTCCTTGGTTCTTTGCGGCGAGCGCCTCTTTCAACAGCTCCTTCTTCTGGCTTCCGATCCCGTGCTCCGCGCTCACTGTTCCCCTATATTTGATGCCTATCTTGCCGATCTCCTCGAACAGCCTCACCGCCTTTTCCACCTCCTTTTTGTCGGACTTATTGACCCATATGGTCGGGTGTATGTTGCCGTCCCCGATGTGCCCGCCGATCACCATCTTTATGCCGTATTTGCCGCCCAGCTCCGTCAAGTCCCTGACGGCGTTCGGCAACTTACTCATAGGCACCGCGATGTCTTCTATAAACACCAGGGCGTTGTTTCCGTAGTCGCCGAAAGCCGCATGCAGGGCAGCGGTATACAGACGCCTTCTGGGCTCCAGCAGTTTGGTGAATTCTCCCAGCGAGTATGCCACGCCCACAACCTCGCCGTGGTTTTTCACCACGCTGTTTTTAAGCTGTTCCAAGACGATGCCCTCGCCTCCAGCGTTGACATCGACGCCCACCCATAGGTGGAATTTATTATCGAGGCCGACGAGCTGGGAGAGCCTCTCATCGAGAAACTCATTTATCATGGTCCACAGCTTCGCTTTCCTTATATCGATTACGGTATTTACAAGATCCTCGACGTTGTTAAACCTCCCAAGCACGCCCACAAACGACTGGGGCAGCGGCGCCAGCCTCAGCGTAGCCTCAGTAATCACCCCCAACGTGCCCTCGCTACCGATAAAGAGCTGGAGGAGGTTGTAGCCCTCGCGGCACTTCACCGTATAGCAACCCACGTTTATCACGTCGCCCGTCCCGATCACGGCCTGGAGGGCCAGAACCCAATGCGAGGCGGGGCCGTACTTGGCGCCTCTGACTCCGCCGCCGCCGTTCGAAATAACGCCGCCTACCGTGGCCGCCTTGGAGGAAGCCGGATCCACAGGCCACTGCAGGCCATATCTGGCGAGCTCCAGGTTGAGCTCGTCCACCCTTACGCCGGGTTGCACACGTGCGTACCAATCGACCTCGGAGACCTCAATTATGTTGTTCATCTTAGCCATGGAGACCACTATGGCATCGGAGGTTTTGGGAACCGCGTTTCCAGATAAACTGGTGGAAGCCCCGACCACTATGACCTTCTTGTTGTATTGAATCGCCAGTTTCACTATTTTAACCACCTCGTCGACGTCGACGGGCTCCACAACGGCGAGAGGATGCTCCCCTGACTCGAAAGACGCGTCGCGGCTATATAGCCTCAATACGTCGGGATCTGTATAAACCCTCTCGCCAGAGATCCCCTCAAGAGCACGGACTACTTCCACGGTCATGTAATAATGGTAGGCTAATATTAATAAATCTTTCTTTATGTTTATACGTAACTTATTTACATATAACTGTTTATATAAGATAGTAATACTTTTGATCATTATTGCAAATTATAGATTTAATATTACAAGTATTACTTATTATTATAACAAAATTATATTTTCAGAATGTACATACATCGTCGCTACAGTCATAGACATCGTAGGAATATTTAAAAATACAATAATTATGGACCATATGGTCTATGTACAACCAAAACTGTTTTGGGGAGACGTCGGACTGACGTTGATAATCGACCTGACTCCGGTGTTGTTGCTGTTTATTCTGCTGACTGTCTTGAAGATGTCCTCGTGGAAAGCCACATTGATTACGACAATTGTCACTTTGATTTTGGCAATCGCCGTCGGCGTGCCTGCCGACAGCGCGGTGTCCGCGTGGCTTATAGGGGCGCTTTTCGGCCTATGGAGTATCTCGTGGCTTATATTCTGGGGCATAACGTGGTTCAACACGTGGCGTCTGACAGGGCATCTAGACGCCTTCACCTCGTGGATGTTGAAAAATATCACAAACGACGTGAGGATTATCGCTCTCACAATTGCGTGGGCCTTAGGGGCGTTGATAGAGGGGCTGATAGGTTTCGGCACCCCGTGGGCCTACCTCGTGCCTATGCTCATCTCGCTGGGATTGCCGACCATCAGGGCGCTGACCATCATGGCTGTAGCCAACACGGCCCCTGTGGCTTATGGCGCTTTTGGCATCCCCATCGTCACTCTGGCGGGGGTGGCGGGTCTTCCGCTGGTAGCTACGTCAGGCGCTGTTGCGCACATCGTGGCTGTGCTCGCATTCATCATAGTGTTTGTTATATTGGCTTTGATAGATGGGTGGAGGGGCATAAAAGAGGCTTGGCCGGCGGCGTTAATTGGGGCGTTGGGGTATGTGCTTGGCCAATTCACCACCGCCCTCTACATAGGGCCCTATCTGGCGGATGTCGTGGGGTCGATCCTCGCATTTCTGTTTCTAGTTGGGCTGGCGAAGGTCTGGCGGCCTAAAAACATAGTGTCTCCGCCCGCTATTAGGGTTAACGACGTCAAGGATCGGGGAGCTGTGACAAGGGCGTGGGCGTCGTTGATACTCTTCGTGACCATAATGGGGCTTTGGAACTCTCCGATTTCCCCATTGAAGTGGGTCGTCGCTACTTTCAGCGTACCGGCATATTCCGAGGTTTTGCAGAAGCAAGTGTCGGTTTCCTACGCCTTCAACGTCTTAACAACGGGCACTTCGGCGCTGGTGGCGTGGCTTATAACCCTGCCGCTGATGAAGGCAGGCGCAAAGGATGTTGTGAATGCGTTAAAGACCACGTGGAAGCAGACGTGGGGGGCCGTCCTCACGGGCATCTTCGTCATAAGTCTGGCCTTTGTCTTCAACTACAGTGGAATGGCGTATAGCCTGGCATACTTGACAATGGGTTTGGGGCTCTGGTTTTTGATTATCTCGCCGTTTCTAGGCTGGCTGGGCGCGGCGCTGACTGGTAGCAACACGTCGTCTAACGCTCTGTTCGGGCCGTTCCAGGCCGCCATGGGGCAACTCCTCGGCCTGCCGCCGCTCCTCCTGCCTTCGCTCCAGACGGTCGGCGGCGAGCTGGGGAAGCCTGTGGCTCCACAGACGGTATCCGCCGGCGTATCGACCACTGAATACGTGAGACGGGAAGGAGAGGTAATTAGAAACAACATGAAATACTCCATAGCCCTTGTCTTTGTGTTGATCATAATAGGCATACTCTATTGGCTGATATATCCCTGGCCATTCTTCGTGTCGAAATAAGGTCGAAATATTTGAGGTCGAAACCCAGTGGCTTTTTCTCTTCAAATGGAGAAAACAAATTCACTAAGGTAATTTAATTCCGTTTACAATTACAAACCCTCTTTCCTTTACCTCGCCGATGGGCTTGGGGTTGTGAGATTCCCGGTGGACTAAGGCATGTTCTAGGTTGTCTCTGTCGGTGTAAACCACCATGCTTAAGTTGAAGACTCGGTAAGCCTCGGCGCGATCGCCTCTGTTTGCCACGGCCTTGAGACCGTCGAAATATAGTATATGAGCGCCAAAAGCACGGTGGAGTCTCCGAAGCTGTATATTCTAAGAAGCCCGGCCGACATGTCACCTCTTGAGTCACTTCCCTAGGCTCAGCCAGAGCTCGAGGCCGCCGTGCCGCCCCAGCGCGGCTGCCGTCGCGGCGAGAGGGGGCTGAGCGAATAACAAGCTAACCTTCACGATGCGGAGGGCCCTGTATCCTAGGGAGGTTGCGGACGACACGCCGAGCGGTGGGAAGAGCGCCGCCCCCACGGCGAAGGCCGCAGCAAGTGAGGCCGACGACTTGACGAAGTTTTCGAGCGACGTGGTGGCTTGTCTCATCTGCTTCGTCGATCTGTCTAGGACCGACGTGGCGAGGGCATAATAATATATATATCTGAGGTCCTTAAGTAGGGTATGAGCTGGGATGTAGCTATCGAGCGGGCTAGAAGCTCGATAATGCCGAAGACATACGATGCGCTTGCGCGTTACGGATATCTCCAGAATCTGCGCAGAGAGGTCAGGAAGGCCAAGGAGGAGGTGGTGAAGAATCTCGACTTCTACATCGAGGAGTTCCGGAAGTCGGTCGAGAGGATTGGCGGCAGGTTCTACCTGGCGGGAGACGGCAAGGAGGCGGCAGACACCGCGGCTAAGATAGTGGGCAGAGGGAAGGTGGTGGTGATGGGTAAGAACAACGTGGCGAACGAGACCGGACTCCATAAGAGGCTGGAGGAGGAGGGCAATGAGGTGTGGGAAACCGACCTGGGGGCTTTCCTCGTCCAGCTCAGCGGCGAGGAGGGGTCCCACATAATAGCACCCGCCATACATCTGACCCGCGAGCGGGCCGCCGAGCTTCTCAAGGAGAAGCTGGGGATCGCGGTGCCTCCTGACCCTGTGGCCATAGCGCAGAGGGTTAGGGAGTTCCTCCGGGAGAAGTTCATGAAGGCCGACGTGGGCATTACAGGCGCCAACGCCTTGGCCGCCGACACGGGCGCCGTGGTGCTTGTTGAGAACGAGGGCAATATACGCCTCACGTCTGCGTTTCCGCCTGTCCACATCGTGTACGACGGCGTGGAGAAGATAGTGCCGACGTTGATACACGCCCTCTACGTCGCAAACGTCCAGGCGGCGTACGCCGGGCTCTATCCCCCCACGTATATCAACGTCTCGGCGGGCCCCAGCTCCACGGCCGACGTCGAGATGCATAGGGTGTCGCCAGCCCAGGGGCCCAAGGAGTACCACGTGGTGCTTGTGGACAACGGGAGGAGGGCGGCGGCGAGAGACCCGGTGCTGTGGGAGACACTTCTCTGCATTAGATGCGGGCGGTGCCACCTCCACTGTCCGATATACCGGGCATTGGGGAGGGATTTCGGCGAGCCCCCCTACACGGGCCCCATGGGCGTCATGT
>Ga0315272_10001573_pt1 | contig 11312 bp, 15 predicted proteins | sample C3_middle_MG_FD_203918 | JGI IMG/M metagenome (GOLD analysis project Ga0315272, IMG submission 203918) | Sediment microbial communities from Yellowstone Lake, YNP, Wyoming, USA - C3_middle | ecosystem: Environmental > Aquatic > Freshwater > Lake > Sediment | place: USA: Wyoming | collected...
GGCCATGGTTTTGGACATGAGCAGCGAGATGAAAGAGCCGCCGAAACCTATCACAGCGGCGAAGCCGAGCAGCATGCCGAGATTCAGTCCGTTGGCGGTAAGGTAGCGGTTGACCCCGAGCAGACTGGCGGCAATGCTCAGCACCAGCATGACGGCCAGGTTGGTGGCAAGGAACAAAATGATGCGTTTCATGGCAAATCTCCTGTTGTAGTTGAATGGATCTAGTCTGCTTCCAAAGCGTCCCTACGCTTGTTGGACAGGATAGAGCTGCCCAGCGAGAGCGCGATCAGCGCCGCGCCCACCATGCCGGTCACGGCTTCTGGAATGTGGTATTTGGCGCCGGCCAGCATGATCGCCGCCAGCGCGCCGATGGCCCAGAACGCGCCGTGTTCAAGGTAGCGGTAGGTGCTGAGCGTGCCGCGTTCGACCAGCAGCAGCGTGAAGCTGCGCACGAACATGGCGCCGGCGCCCAGGCCCAGGGTGATGATGAACAGGTTGTTGGTCATCGCGAAAGCGCCGACCACGCCATCGAAGGAAAAGCTTGCATCCAGCAATTCCAGGTAGATGAATCCGCCCACGCCCTGGCGGATCACCGGAGTAACCGAGCCCTCCTCGCCGCCAACCAGCGCGCCAAGACCCTTGGCCAGAATGTAAGTGACCACGCCCCACACGCCGGCAACACTGAAATCGCCGCGCAGGCCGGCATTCAGCAGGCTTGCCATGAGCATCAACAGGGCCAGGGTGAACGCCGCCTCAATCGCCTCCATCTTGCCGAGACGGGTCAAAGGTCTTTCCAGCACCGCCAGCCAGTGCTCCGTTTTATGGCGGTCAACGAAGAAGCCGAGGAACACCATCATCAGGAAAGCACCACCGAAAGCGGCAATCTGATGATGCGCAGAGGAAATCTGCCGGGCATATTCCGCCGGGGCATGGAGCGCCAGGTCCAGCGCCCGGAACGGCCCCATGTCGCCAACGACCCCGACGATCAGCAGGGGAAATACCAGCCGCATGCCGAACACCGCGACCAGCAGGCCCCACAGCAGGAAGCGGCGACGCCAGACGGCATTCCAGTTATTGAGCACGGCGGCATTGACGACCGCATTGTCAAAGGAAAGCGAGGTTTCCAGCACGGTAAGGAAAGCCACCGTGATGGCGCCCTGAATGCCGCCAAGGAAATATGCAGCAACCACGGCCAGCGTGCAAAACAGGAAGGAACCGTAGAAAAAGGACAGTTGCGGCTTCATCAATAATCATCATCCGTTACTCGATGCGCCATTCTAAACCCTGCGATGCTCCCGAAAAATCGATAAAATATTGACTGTTACTTCGACATAACCGAACAATGAAAATTCTCGCCTTCAACTACAAACACCTCCACTATTTCTGGGTGGCCGCCAAGGAAGGCAGCGTGACGGGTGCGGCGGCGCGCCTGGGCGTCGCGGTGCAAACCATCAGCGGGCAGATCGGCTTGCTGGAAAAAGCGCTGGGCAGGTCCTTGTTCGCGCCACAAGGGCGCGGCCTGGTGCTGACCGAGGCGGGACGGCAGGTACTGGGCTACGCCGACCAGATTTTTCTGTTGGGCGAACAAATGGTGGAAGACTTGCTGGGCGGCAACAGCGGCGGCGCGCTCCGCCTGGTGGTGGGAATTTCAGACGCCTTGCCCAAACTGGTTGCCTACCGGCTGCTTGATGTCGCTCTGCGCCTGCCGGTGGCAGTGCGTCCGGTGTGCCATGAGGGAGAATTCGGATCCCTGCTGGCCGACCTGGCATTGCACAAGCTCGATGTGGTGCTGACCGACCGACCGGTCGGCCCCGCCAGCAACCTGCGCGTGTTTGGGCATTCGCTAGGGGAATGGGACATCATGATCTATGGCAGCCGGAGCCTGGCCGAACGTTATCGTCCCGGCTTTCCGGACAGCCTGAATGGCGCCCCCATGCTTCTGCCAACCCGTAACAACGCGCTGCGCGGCAGGCTGGATCAGTGGTTCGAGGCCAAGTCAATCCGCCCGGAGATTGTCGGCGAATTCGAGGACAGCGCCCTGCTGATGACTTTCGGCCGCACCGGGCATGGCCTTTTCCCCGCGCCGGCCGCGCTGGCAAGCGACGTGGCGGAGCAGTTCAACGCCGAATCAGTCGGCTGGATGCAGGGGGTACAGGAACATTACTACGCCATTTCCAGCGAACGCCGCATCAAGCACCCGGCAGTCGAGGCGATACTTTCGGCGACGCGGGACAGGGGATTTGTGGCCTGAAGTCCAGCGCGATCAAGTCGCGCGGCAGTTCGGTGAGCACTTCTTCCCATGTACGGAACCATGCTGCGCGCGGAATGCCGCGAAAATCCGAAATAAGGTCCAACAAGAACGCCTCACAGAAGTTTTTTTGTCGAAAATCATTTAAAGTTATGAATAGCCATGAGCCGAAGTCGGCTTGGCTTGAGCGTATCAAATATTCCGTAATTTCATTGCTTTTCAACCATAAACTTTGGGAGTCCACAACATGAATAAAGGCGAACTGATTGATGCTGTAGCCAAAATTACGCAACACTCCAAATCCCAGACAGGAGAAATGTTCGATGCATTCATGGCCGTTGTCCAGAATGCGCTTACGAGTGGCAACGACGTGCAGATGATCGGCTTCGGCACCTTTGCCGTTGAGGAGCGTGCCGCACGCACTGGCCGCAACCCGGCGACCGGAAAGGCGTTGAAAATCCCGGCCAAGAGGGTAGTCAAATTCAAGGTGGGTTCCAAGCTGAAAGAAGCTGTGGCCAGCAGCAAGGGCAAGTAATTCCTGACGGGCGGCCCGCGGACCGCCCATTTTTCGCTTCCAGCCGCACCCCTTGTTCTCTGACCCGGCTAAAATCATCCTGGATATCCCACACAGCAAGTCTGTCGCGTGTCATTGCGTGGTATCGAGTTGAAACGAGGTACATCATGGAAACGCCTATCCACACCATGAGCGATTTATTCGCGCAACTGGGCTTGCCATCTGACCAGGCTTCTATCGAGCACTTCATCGAAACGCACCGTCCTTTGGCGAGTGGCGTTGCGCTGGCGGAAGCGCCTTTCTGGACGCCGGCACAGGCAGCATTCCTGAGCGAGGAAATTCTTGAGGACGCAGACTGGGCAGAGGTGATAGACGAACTGAACGCAGAGATGCACGCAAGGCGTTAACGCTTGAGCAAGACGCGCCTATCCATGCTCAAGACAAGCAGAATAAGTTACGGAGGAAGCGCCGCGATCGTTACCAGCATGGCACTGGTCAGCGGACTCGACGCGGCGGGAGCGACGAAATCCGTGGCTGTCAGCGCCCTGCTCGTCGCCGCGCTCGCCGACAATCTGACCGACTCGCTGAGCATTCATATTTTTCAGGAATCCGAACAGCTTGAGCAAAAAGAAGCCTTCGCCGGCACGGTGACGAACTTTGTCACGCGATTGCTGGTTTGCCTCAGCTTCGCCCTGCTGGTCGGATTCCTGCCAATTTCGATTGCCGTCGAAAGCATAATCGTCTGGGGCATGTCGCTCCTTGCCGCACTGACTTTCATGGTGGCGCGCGAACGCAAGGTCGGGGTCCTGCTCGAAATCGCCAAGCATTTGCTGGTTGCCGCCGCAGTCATCATCGTGAGCAAGGCGATCGGGCATTGGATCAGCGCGGCTCTCGACTAAGGTCTCGCTGCGCGAGTTTCACGTAAACGAAACAGGGCCGCCATCGGGTTGTTCCCGAAAACTATCTGAATTCATACTCCAGCTGCAGCCTGAAGGTATTGTCAGGCGTGGCTGAGGTTGTCCCAATCAGCCAGGCCGCGTTGTACCGGATGGACTGCTGTCCAGCAAGCGCAATTTTCCCGAAGATGGCGGGGCCGAGCTTGTGTTCCTGCGCGTCATGCGGCGCCCAGTGGTTCCATTCGCCCAGTTCGCCCAATCCCTGCAGACCGAACTCGAATGCTTCTTTCCAGCGATACTTGACCTGCCACTGGTACTGAAAAACGGTAGTATTCGGCGCATCGTCCGGGTCGCCGTCACCACCGAATTTTCGCTCGAACAGCAGGTTGCCGTTCAATTGCAACCTGTCGAACTCGGTTTGGAACAAGGGTCCGAACTTGAACTCGTTCGCTGCGCCGCCCTCACGGTTGACGGGAAATTCGAATTCGGTAATCAAGCCAATGTCCAGCGGATATTTTCCGGTTTCGGTCAGCTGGAACTTGTTTTCCCACTCCAGAATATTCAGCCTTGGCGCCACGCCTTCATGCTCGGTTTTCAGATATACCTCGGTAAACCAGTAATCGCTCGCCCCATACCCAAACCCCAGGCTGGCCGCACGGCTGACATCGCCGGAAGGCGAAGAGCCAAACTTGAAATCGACCTCCTTTTCGCCCTGCTCGACGGTGGGGGTATAGACGTAATCGGCTGCTCCGGCGAATACGGCTGCCGGGGAGAGCACTCCAGCACAAAGCGTTAAGGCAACGATCCTTTTCATCGAGTATTTCCTTTCTGGTTATTCGCACGGCGAGAATGGCTGACCCCCTTCATGCCCAAGGCAATGGCCGCCAGGGTGAAAACATAAAATATCAATTGCATGCCGGCCGGCCTTGGGTCATACCCGATCAGGCCATGCAGCAACATGCCAGGCACGGAGCGCTCGGGCAGCACCGCCGAGGTATCCCACAGCGGAGCGGCAAGGCTGGGCAGGATATCGGCCTGGATCAGGAAACGTGCCGCCTGAGCGGCCATTCCGGCGGCCAGAAGCAATACCAGCAGGCCGGTCGCGGCGAAAAACCAGCGCAGCGGTATGCGCAACAGCCCGGCGTAAATGGCATAGCCCGCAGTAACGCCGCCGACAATGCCGGCAATTCCGCCCAGCAGCATCGACGAAGTCCCCGAGCCATCCGAGGTGGAGATGCCATACAGAAAAAGAACCGTTTCGGCGCCTTCGCGCAGCACCGCCAATCCGACGACGACCAGCAGAACCGAACATTCCTGCCGGCCATCCTGTATGGCATTGCCAACATTCCTGGCAGCCGCGGCCAGGGCGGCACCGTGCGACGACATCCAGATGTTGTGCCATGCCAGCATCAGCACCGCGACACCCAACACGGCGGCATTGAAGAGTTCCTGGCCGATGCCGCTCGCCATCGACGCGATGGCATCCGTCGACGCGGCAACCGCCACGGATCCGGCCAGACCGGCCGCGAGCCCCGCCATCAGCCAACGATTGCGGCCCGCCACGGAACTTGTCGCGGCGGCAATGATGCCAATAATAATGGCGGCCTCCAGTACTTCGCGAAACACGATGACAGCAGTGGCAAACATTTCGAATCTCCTCTTACCGCGCGACGATCACACCCTGGGCGGTTTTTTCGTTGAACTCGCCATAAAATCGGTAGCGCCCTGGAACAAGCGGGCCGATGTAGATCGTAGCGGTCGACTTGCCGGCAATCACTTTCTCGCGATTGAGGTCATGGCTCTCGAACTCTTCCGGGGTGGGGTCCCGATTCTCGACCGACAGTTTTATCTTCATGCCTGACGCCACCATGAGCTCTGCCGGCTGAAAGCGATGATCCTGGATGACCAGCGTGTGTTCCGCTTCCGCTGCCTGGCTGACGGAAGCGCAAATGACCGCTGCCGCACCCATGGCCAGGACAGCAACATTGCGGAAAGCAAGAAAAACGCCTTGAATAGTGCTCACAACAGCTCCTTGTTTGATATTCAGAATCATCATAGATTGATAATGGTTCTCATTATATATGATAACAATTATCAATTACAAGCCATGCTTAAAAAACTGCGCCAAAAAATTCCACCAGAAGCGGATTTTCCAATATTCAGGCTGTCCAATTTGAAATTATGTTGTGCGGCCAGCATCGGTCGTGCTCGCAATTGATTAACTTGGGAGTATTTATCATGAGCCAGCTTTTCTCTTCCATCGCTCTGGGCAACGTGGCCTTGAGCAACCGCATCGTCATTTCGCCCATGTGCCAATATTCAGCCGAGCATGGCCAGGCGAGCGATTGGCATCTGATCCACCTTGGCCAACTGGCTCTCTCCGGCGCCGGCCTGCTGTTCATCGAGGCAACAGCGGTGGTGCCGGAAGGCCGCATCTCGCCGGGCGACCTCGGCTTATGGTCCGACCAGACGGAAACCGCGCTTGCGCGTGTCATCCGCTCCATTCGCCAGTACTCGTCAATGCCCATCGCCATGCAGCTGGCGCACGCCGGGCGCAAGGCATCCACCCAGACGCCGTGGGAAGGCGGCCGGTCAATTCCGCCGCAACGCGGCGGCTGGCAGACAGTTGCGCCCTCCCCCCTGCCCTATAACGAGAACGACGCGCTTCCGCTTGAACTGGATAAGGAGGGATTGCAGCGCATCCGCAACGATTTTGTGACCGCCGCGCAACGTGCGCATCGACTGGGTATCGACGTCATCGAACTCCACGCGGCACATGGCTATCTTCTGCACCAATTCCTGTCGCCCTTGTCGAATACGCGCAAAGACCAGTACGGCGGCTCGTTGGAGAACCGCATGCGCTTTCCGCTTGAAGTCTTCGAGGCCATGCGTGGTGCCGTGCCGCATGACACGCCGGTGGGCATAAGGATTTCCGCAACCGACTGGGTAGCGGGCGGATGGGACATCGAGCAGAGCATCGTTTTCGCCAGGGAACTGCAGCGCAGGGGGTGCGCGTTCATCGATGTTTCGAGCGGCGGGCTGTCTCCCTTGCAACAGATTCCGGCCGAGCCTGGCTACCAGGTTCCCTTCGCCGCTGAAATCCGGCGCGAAACCGGCATGGCGACGATTGCCGTGGGCCTGATTACCGCGCCGGAACAAGCCGAAACTATCGTGTCGTCAGGGCAGGCCGACATGGTGGCGCTGGGCCGGGGAATGCTATATGACCCGCGCTGGCCATGGCACGCGGCGGCAAAACTTGGCGCCCAGGTGGAGGCGCCGAAACAATACTGGCGCGCGCAGCCGCTAACGCTCAAAACCTTGTTCAAATCAGGATGAAACCAGCGGATTGCGGAGGGGCAAAACGAAAACGCTCATACAGGTCAAGCTGCCGAAAAAGTGAACGCATCCGCGAAATACTCATCCGTCGTCAGCCCTCTTGCGGCAAAAGCCTGCCGCCCGGCTTCCACCATTTGCGGCGCGCCGCAGGCATAGACCTGGTAGCCGGACAGATCGGCGAAATCATCCAGTATCGCCTGATGCACCAGCCCGGTGCGGCCCGACCAGTTGTCCTCGGGAAGCGGTTCGGACAAAACGGGAACAAAGGCGAAATTGGCGTGTTCGCCGCACCACTGGCGCGGCAGATCGATCATGTAGAGGTCGCGCAGGCTGCGCGCTCCCCAGTACAGCACCATCTCGCGCTTGCAGTGTGCCTGCAGAGCATGTTCGACAATGGCCTTGACGGGCGCGAAGCCGGTACCGCCAGCCATGAAGATGACCGGCTTGTCGCTGTCCTCGCGCAAAAAGAAGCTGCCGTGCGGCCCCTCGAAACGCAGGATGGTTTTTTCCTGCATGCCGTTGAACACCACGTCGGTGAACAGGCCGCCCGGGATGTGACGGATATGCAGTTGCAGGAATTCGTCGTCGTGCGGCGCGTTGGCGAGGGAAAAGCTGCGCCGCTTGCCGTCCTTGAGCAGGATGTCGATGTACTGTCCGGCGAGAAACTGCAGGCGCTCGTTGGCCGGCAGCTTCAAATACAATACCATCACGTCGTGGGAAACCTTTTCCATCTTCTGCACGCGGCAGGGCATGGTCTTGATCGGGATGTCGCGCGCGACCCCGACTTCCCGGCACTCGATCACCACGTCGGTGAGCGGCCTGGCGGTGCAGAACAGGGCCATTCCGGCGTGTTTTTCGTTTTCTGAAAGTACGTTTTCCTGGTAAGCGCCGTAATCCACCCGGCCTTCCAGGATTTTCCCCTTGCAACTGCCGCAGGCACCGTTGCGGCAGCCGTAGGGCAAGGCAAAGCCTTCGCGCAGGGCCGATTCCAGCAAGGTTTCGTGCTCATGGGCCTGATACTGGTGATTGCTGGGTTTGATGGTGACTTGAAATGACATGGGAGCACCCTGATTAAGAAACGAATGAAAAAAATTCTGATCGTTGGTTATGGCGACATCGGTGCGCGCGCCGCCAGCCTGCTGTCCTCGCGCTACCGCATTTTTGCCCTGACGCGCAGCGAAAATGCGCTGGAGCGGGCGCGTTGCCAGGGTGTGACACCCATCCCCGGCGATCTCGACCACCCTGCCACGCTAGGGAGGATCGCCGGGCTGGCAGATGCCGTGCTGCACTTTGCCCCGCCGCAACGCCACGGACAGCGCGACCTGCGCACGCGCCACCTGCTTGCGGCCCTGGCAAAGGGTAAAATTCTACCACGGCGCCTGATTTACATTAGCACCTCCGGTGTTTATGGTGACTGCCGGGGCGAGCACGTGAATGAAGCCCGCGCCCCCCCCCCCCCCCCCCCCCGCGCAATACGCCGCGCCGATGCCGAATCCAGCCTGCGGCGCTGGGGCAAACGCAACGGCGTCAGGGTCAGCATCCTGCGCGTGCCGGGCATCTATGCGCCCGGCCGCCTGCCCGTGGAACGCCTGAAACAGCGCATCCCGGCACTGCGCGCCGAGGACGACGGCTACACCAACCACATCCACGCCGACGATCTGGCACGCATCGTCGCCGCCGCTTTGACACATGGCCTCCCCGGCAGGGTTTACAATGCCGCTGACGATACGCCGATGAAGATGGCGGACTATTTCGACCTGGTGGCGGATCATTACCGGATCGAGCGTCCGCGGCGCATCTCATGGCAAGAGGCACAACAAGAGATCTCCCCCGGCATGCTGTCGTACATGAATGAATCGCGCCGCATCGCCAACGATCGCCTCAAGCGGGAACTGGGCGTGCGCTTGCGCTACCCCGGCGTCAGGCAAGGACTGGAAGGAATACCGGATGCGGAATAACCCCAACAACGCCATCGGCGTATTCGATTCCGGCGTGGGCGGCCTTACCGTGGTGCGCGCCCTGATGGAGCGCCTGCCATTCGAGAACATTGTGTATTTCGGCGACACCGCGCGCGTGCCTTACGGCGTGAAATCGGTGGAAACCATTGCCCACTACACCCGCGAGATCGCCGAATTCCTGCTGCAGAAAGAGGTCAAGCTGCTCATCATCGCCTGCAACACCATGGCGTCGGTGGCCTCCCAGGTGGTCAAGGACCTCTCCCCGGTGCCGGTGCTGGACGTGATCGACGCCGGCGCGCTCGGCGCCATCGCCGCCACCAGCCGCCGGCAGGTGGGCGTCATCGGCACACCCACCACCATCAACAGCAACGCCTACGCCCGCGCCATTCACCAGTACGAGCCGGACGTGCGCATCTTTTCCCAGGCCTGTCCGCTGTTCGTGCCGCTGGTGGAAGAAGGCTGGCTCGACCACCAGGTCACCCGCCTCACCGCCCAGGAATACCTCAAGCCGGTGCTGGCGCAGGATATCGACACGCTGGTGCTGGGATGCACCCACTACCCGCTGCTCAAGCCCCTGCTGCAGGAAGCGGTCGGGCCAGGCGTGAAGCTGGTGGACTCGGCCGAAGCCATGGCGGAAGAAACCGCTGCCCTGCTGGGCGAACTCAAGCTCGCCAACCCGCAACGCGGCCAACCCGACTACCAGTTTTACGTCACCGACGTGCCGCTGCGCTTCCAGACCATCGGCGAGCGTTTCCTCGGACGCACGTTATCCAATGTACATGTCGTCAAATGGTAAGGAGTCAACAATGGCAAGGATTTTATATTTTTCCACCCTCGCCGAGCGCGTGGGCGAAACCATGGAAGAAATCAGGCTTCCGCCCGGCATCGAGGATTTGCATGGACTGCTGAAACTGCTGCGCATGCGCGGCGAGGAATGGCCGGTGTACCTGGTCGATGACAGGATCCAGGCCACGGTGAACAGGAATTTCGTCGAACTGGATGCGAAAATCAACAACCAGGATGAAATCGGCCTGATGCTGACGCGGCGCTGATTACTTCAGGCGCTTGTCCTCTTCCCGCTGCCATTCGCCCTCGATGATGGTTTCCTCCTGCGCCGGGCTGCTGCCGGGGATCGCCTTGGGGCGCGGCAGCAGCAGGAGCACCAGCGCCATGACATCGCTCACCACGCCGGGGAATATCAGCAGCACGCCGGCGAGCAGGGTGCGCATGCTGTCCAGCATGGCGTAGCCGAGCGGCTGGCCGGACTGCAGGGCGGAAAACAGGCGGCCGAACATGGCCAGCTTTTCTTCCTGGATCAACGTCCAGCCGACAAAAGCGGACAGAATCAGCCACAACAGCAACCACCAGCCGATCACGCCGGCCAGCTTCGCCAGCACGAAAATCTCCAGCGCCGGGAAACCGAGTAAAATGAATAAAATTAACAATACGCGCATGGTGTTGTGGAACCTCTTCTAGTCATTACCAATTTGCCCGGCCAGGACAGCGCACGCCGCGTGGCGGAAGCCTTGATTGCCGGGCGCCTGGCCGCCTGTGTCAACCTCCTGGCACCCTGTGCCTCGGTGTATCGCTGGCAGGGAAAGATCGAAACCGCCGAGGAAATCCCGCTGTTGATTAAAACACTGGCTTCCCATTACGGCAAGGTCGAGGCCATAATCAGGCAGCACCATCCTTACGAACTTCCAGAAATTATTGCAGTCCCAATCAGCGCCGGTTTGCCCGAGTACCTCGCCTGGGTGGCGGCGGAAACCGAACAAGGAATAGATTCATGATACGCTTGCTGACCATCGCCCTGCTCATGCTGCATGCCCTGCTGGCCCATGCCGGAGAGGGAGACCTGCTGGAACCGGAACAGGCTTTCAGGATGTCCGCCCAGGCGCTGGATGCGGAAACGATCGAAGTGCATTTTCAGATCGCCGATGGATATTACCTCTATCGGGAAAAATTCAAGTTCTCCGCCGAACCGGCCGGCGTGACCCTGGGCACGGCCCGGTTCCCGGCGGGGAAAATCAAACAGGACGAATATTTCGGCAAGGTGGAAGCCTATCACCAGAGCTTTTCCTTCAAGCTCCCGGTCAAGCTTGCCGCCGGGACAAGCCCGAACATCACCCTGAAAGTGGTTGCGCAGGGTTGCGCCGAAGCCGGGGTGTGTTACCCCCCCTTTGCCCAGACGGCACAACTCACCCTGCCCGCCGCATCGCCGGCGCCTCCTGCCGCAAAACCGGCGCCAGCGGCTTCCGGCGGACTGGCCGCGCTGGCATCGCTGGCCGGCCTGGGCGGGGCCAGGCAGGATGAATTTCTTGATCCCGACCAAGCCTTCAAGCTGACGATAAGCGCAAAGG
>Ga0315272_10001576_pt1 | contig 11305 bp, 8 predicted proteins | sample C3_middle_MG_FD_203918 | JGI IMG/M metagenome (GOLD analysis project Ga0315272, IMG submission 203918) | Sediment microbial communities from Yellowstone Lake, YNP, Wyoming, USA - C3_middle | ecosystem: Environmental > Aquatic > Freshwater > Lake > Sediment | place: USA: Wyoming | collected...
AGGATGGTGTACTCACCGTATCGAGGAACTTACCTTTTCTGCAAAAAGGATAATAAGACCCGCATTTAAAAACGTTTATGGCAAACATGAATACATCCCATTAAACAAGAGAGATTAGAAAATGAAGGAGACAAATACCAGGTATGAAGTACTTATAGTGGGTGGCGGTGTTGTTGGTACAGCATTGCTCTACACTCTGAGTAAATATACCGACTTAAAAAACATCGGACTGATTGAAAAATATTCCGATTTCGGTCTTGTTAATTCAGCATCCTATAATAATAGCCAGACTCTCCATTTTGGTGATATTGAAACCAATTATACCATCGATAAAGCCAAAAGCGTTAAGCAGATGGCCGATATGGTTATGAAATATCTGGAAAGCCAGAAGAAGGTATCGGTCGAAAAGAAGCTTTTCAGCAAATACTCAAAGATGGTTCTCGCTGTTGGTAAGAATCAGGTTGAAGAACTGAAAAAGAGGTATCCTCCTTTCAGTGAACTTTTTCCTAATCTTAAGATGATAGGGAAGGAAGAAATCGGGAAGATTGAGCCAAGGGTGCTTGAAGGAAGAGATCCTGATGAGGAAATCGTCGCTCTTGTTACACAGGACGGATATACAGTTGATTTTAAAAGGCTCTGTCACTCCTTTGTTGATAATGCCCTCACAATGAACCCGAGCCTGGATATCCATCTTAATACCAAGCTTATAAAGATCTCAAAGTCAGGAGATCTTTATACAGTACTGACCGACAAGGGTGAATTCAGTGCAACCGTAGTGGTTATTGCTGCAGGGGGACATAGTCTTATGATCGGAAAATCCCTGGGTTACGGCAAAAACCTTTCTTTGCTCTCAATGGCTGGCAGTTTTTATACAGCTCCCAAGGTACTCAATGGTAAAGTATATACTATTCAGAAAGCCAAACTGCCTTTTGCTGCAATACATGGCGATCCTGAAGTACACACCGACGCTGTAACCCGGTTTGGGCCTACTGCAAAACCTATATTTCAGCTTGAAAGGTATAACTGGTCAACATTCTCAGAGTACTGGAAGACATTTGGGATGGGATTTAGTCCTATCGCCAGTCTGCTGAAGATAATCTTTGACAGGGTGCTTTTTAATTATATAGTGATGAATTTCCTCTATGATCTGCCATTTGTAGGTAAACGGCTTTTTATACGCCAGATAAGGAAGATCGTTCCATCTATCAAGCTTCAGGAACTGAAGTTTGCAAAAGGGATCGGTGGTACAAGGCCTCAGATAGTGAATAATACTACCAGAAAACTGGAAATGGGCGAAGCAAAGCTTTCGGGAGATAATATAATTATAAATATTACTCCTTCACCGGGGGCATCTACCTGTCTGGGCAATGCTTACGCAGATACCGCCACCATTATTGATTTCTTTAAAGGCAAATTCAAATTCAACAAAGAGGCTTTTGAGAAGGAATTGATGTAGCCCACCTCCTGATAGCTATCGGGACGGGACCCCCTAAATGGGGACTTATTCCGAACTAAATCTAGAAAATTTTCAGGCTCCGGCGTAAATCAACAACGCCAATCCTGCCAGATAAGCCAGAAACATCATAAATATGAGGGTGTTAACTGACTTTGAGGCGCCTTTGAACTCTTTCCAGATAAACACTCCCCAAAGAGCGGCAATCAGAGTTGCTCCCTGTCCTAAACCATAAGATATAGCAAAACCTGCTTTCCCGGAAGCCAGAATGCTCATTGACATCCCTATATTCCATATCATTCCACCCATAACTCCGTTAAGGTGAACATCAAAACTGCCTTTCCTGTAATCTTTAAAACTGAGTGGTTTCCCTTCAATTGGTCGCTTCATGATCAGATAATTAAAAAGGAAGTTGCTGATCAGAACACCTATTGAGAAAAAGAATACTGCAGAGTATGGTGTAAGCTTACCGGCTTCAGGATTCTCAAATGAAGTGACCATAGAACTGGCAACAAAACGATAGAAGAGCGCCATAAGGATACCTGCAGATACCGAAAGGGTAATTCCTTTACCTGAAACTTTTTTCTGCGAAATACTATGTTTTTTATAAGCAACCGCATCAATTACAATTGCTAACACTATCATTGCTACTCCGTCAAACAGCAATCCGGCATTTCCCTGAGGGGTATAGACATAATTAATTATAACCCCAAGAGCGAGTGCTATCCCTACACCTACAGGAAAGGCGACAGCCATGCCAGCAATGGCCATGGCAGCCACCAGCAGTATATTTGAAGCATTAAAGACAGCTCCACCGATTAAGGCATTTAGGATATTATGCGGGTCAGCCTGTTTTATATCCTTAAGAAAACCACGTCCCAATTCTCCGGTGCTGCCCATTGTAAAGCCCAGCAACAGGGAAAACAGAACTATTCCGAATACATAATCCCAGTAAAACAGTTCAAAGCGCCATGCTTTGCCTGTAAGTTTCTGGGTATTGCCCCATGACCCCCAGCAGATCATCGTTATAACGCAGAGTATAACGGCCAGTGTGTAACTTTGTGGTATGAACATGATGGAAAAGTTAAAAGTAAAAAGTAAACATTAAACAGTGAAACTCCGTGCAAAACTCCGAGTTCCTCCGTGGTTAATTATAGGTTGAAAGTTAAAATGCTCGGATAATTTATGATCCCTTATTATTTATTTCTCGAATGAAAATTTATATGATTCATTTTTCTTGGGCGCTGTCTTAAATATTGTCGCAGAAGTGATATAAACTCTTGTGCCAGCCGATTCAGGGCGTTTTTCTCCTTTAACAACAATAATGAGTTTATGATCTCCGGGTTGCAGATTCAAGACATGCCAGATACTTACAGTATGCTCCTGGTTTGCAAAATTATAGTATGTATCTATCGTCCGGTGAAGCTTACCATCCACAAAAATGTCAGCTTTTCCTCCTTCCTTATACCAGTTTCCTTCTATTGAGATCCCGGTACCATTAAAATCAAAACCGAGTTCGTCACCCTGAGTTTCGCTGTACATCGATTGTTTTGTGACCTTTTTGTCATCACCGGTAATCTCAAGCGGTTTCCAGTTACCTTTAAATTTCCACTCTTTCCCGCTGAATATCGATACAGTTTTGTCAAAAACCAGATTCTGAAAAGAAATCTCCGGGGCAGATGGGGCAGGATTCTGGTATTTGATCAGAATATCATTCCTGTTAATCCTTCCTCCGTTTTTCTGTATAAGATCCTCAGCATACCTGATAGTGCTTTTTACGGCTGTATTAAAAGAGTAAGTGGTATTGATAAAGACTGAATCACCCATTGTTTTAACTCCATCCTGCATCGCTGAAGGAAGACCGCTGAATCCTTTCATTACACCAAGAACGGCCATTGCGTTTGATGGATTACAATCGGAATCCTGACCGCAACGTGTTGTAATTTCAAGAGTTTTTGCCGGATCTCCGTCACCATAGAGCAATCCGAGAACTATATACGCACCATTCAATTTCGCATCGATATTAAAAGTTGATCCTGCCCCGCAAATATCAACATCTCCCCATTTGGCTTCAATTTCCTTCCATGAAGCCTGCCAATCAGAGGGATACTGCGCGTGAAGCTTTATCACATCCCTTATAATTTTCGCATAGTCACTCTCTGCCGGAATTGCCTTCAGAGCTGTTTCTATGATTTTCTGAATATTGGTTTCGAAATAAGCTTCTGAATATAGGGCTCCTACAAATATTCCTCCATAAACTCCATCACCGTAGTTCATAATATGTCCTATCTTGTCGGCCATAGCTGATACTGTTACGGGCATCCCCGGACACATAAATCCAAGATAGTCGGCTTCAATCTGAAAATCAATATCGTCAGCGTGCAGGTTAAACTCAGGACTACCTGACTGGGGCACGAAAATGCTGTCATAATAATTTTTCCTGGCCTGCATATTAGCATGCCATAGAGGATATCCCGCTTTCGCAAACATTTCCTGGAACTTTTTAGCCGGAGCATCAATTCCATATTTATCCATCGACATAAGGAAAGTGAGCTGAACGTAAATATCGTCCTGCCACATACTGCCTCTTATATCAGAGGGTTTCCATTTTATGGAATCGCTGAATATCTTACTCTGAGCCCTGAATTCAGTAGGTGCACCATATGTAACACCAATCATTTTTCCTGCCCATCCGCCGGCAATTTTGTCCTTAAGTACATCAGATTTTAATTTCCTGAAGCCTTCTGGCGTAGTATTGCATGAAATAAGAAACAGGACAAGAACTAAATACAAAATGTTTGTTTTTTTCATATTTTGAGTCATTTACTTTTTTATTTTTTTTAGTTGCACAGAGCTAAAAAGAGGATATACAGAGGTCTAGCCATTAAAGTTTTTGGCTCTATGGCACTCTGTGGTTTCTCTGTGGCTCTCTGTGTAACCATTAATTCTTCATCAAAACCGGTTGATGCATCATTCTCGCCTCAATAAAATCACCGATCTCATCTGCAGGTTTCTTCATTTTCACATAAAAATGATTTCCATTACTTTTCTCTTCCCAGGTATTGCTTCCATCTTTGTTAATGATAATTTTTCCTCTGACCGTATCGAAGAACCCTTCGGTTCCGTATACTCCGATAAGAACTGCCGTTTCATCCCAGCTCATTCTTCCGTTTTTATCTTCCTCCGACATGGGGATACTGATTCTGAAAACATCTTTAACAGGACTGTTTTTTATATCCGAATTTATAAGCTTAATACCAGTGTGGATTTTGGAACCTGTTTCGAAACCTGTAAATATGATCTCACCCGGCCAGTTTTCAAATACAAATTTCGAGGCTACAGAATCCATGTATATATTAAATTCCTTTCCTGAAGGGAACCATCCCGCCATTGAAACCAGTCTCTTTACTTTTTTGCCTACCAGTTCCTTCCCATCCAACGGGGAGTTATTGTCAGGTTTTGAGTTCAGCAGGTTAGCCAGATTTGTCAGGAATCCGACTGTCACAAGCGTCACGCTGTTGTCGGCTTCTTTACCAAGTACCTGGCGGTAAATATCAACAGCATCAGGAGTCTGTGAGGTCGATAAAATATCATGCGGATACTTAGCTACTATTGAATCTGCCCAGTGCTGTGATGATCCCATGTTTACGCCCGGAGTTTTTGGAGCTCCAACCGGCAAATCACTCCTTCCGAAGTATGTATTCAGAACATCTATTGAAGGCGCAACAAGTTCCTGTTTATTTGATGCTACAGTCGCAAGAATAACCGCCTTACCGCTGTCAGCCATTGCATGCAGAAATGCAAGCGCTCCTACATCGTCATAATCAGGACCCATGTCAGTGTCGAATATTATCCTTGCAGGTTTGGACTTTTTATCTGCACTTTGATTTGAGCAGCTGAGAAATACCAGACTGCAAGCCATTAATGTGAGAAAAATTTTATTCATACTTATTTATCTATCAGATAATTGATTGTATACAAATTTATTACACCCCCTCCTCCTTGGTTCTTACCCCCTTCCCCCGAATGCTTGCTCCCTTCCCCCTAAGGGTGGTATAAATCAGTTTTTATTCAGCCCACCTTCATGGGGGTGGGGGGCAAAACCTAGGTTATTTCATTTCTGAATGGTGCTGAGGCTTGAGCTCCCATCCGGGTCACTGCAATTGAAGCTGCTTTATTTGCAAAAGCAACAGCCTCTTTCAGATCTTTACCTTCCGAGATAGCCACTGCAAGTGCACCGTTAAATACATCTCCGGCGGCAGTTGTGTCAACAGGAGTTACTTTAATACCTGGCACCAACCCTGTGAATTCGTCAGATTTAATATAAGCCCCTGTTTCACCAAGTGTTATAATTACATTTTTTACACGCATCTGCTGTAATTTGGCTGCAGCCTTGCCTGCCGATGGCAAGTCTATGATTTTCACACCAGTAAGAGCTTCTGCTTCTGTTTCGTTTGGAGTTATAAGCCATGTGTTTGCCAGAAGATTCTCAGGCAACGGACAAGCGGGAGCTGGATTAAGTACAACTTTCATATTATGTTCACTGGCACTGACAGCGCAAAACTCCACTGTGGCAATAGGGATTTCAAGCTGAAGAAGAAGAATATCATATTTCCCGGATTCGAAAATGACAGGCGGAATATCTTCACTTAAAAGATTCCCGTTTGATCCGGGCGCTACTACAATACTGTTTTCACCGGCAGAATCCACAGTGATAAGTGCCACCCCCGAGGGCAATTCGTTGTCTTTAACAATATATTGAGTGTCAATTCCTTCTCTCATAAGTAAGCCAAGTGTCTGATTCCCGAATAGATCATTGCCTCTTTTTGTTATAAAGGTGACTTTGCCTCCCAGACGTGCTGCGGCGACTGCCTGATTCGCACCTTTGCCACCAGGATTCAAAAGAAATGTTCCACCAAGAATTGTCTCTCCGGGAACCGGGAGTTTGCTGGTCTTAATAACCATATCGGTATTGGAACTGCCTATTACAATTATCCTGCTCATCAATATAATTTTATTTATGATAAATGAATTTTAATTTGGTAACTGTCAGTATTCAAGGCTTTCTTTTATTGAAATACCCTTACATAATCCACGAACATCCTCTCGGGAAAGGAGGTTGCGTTATCGGGTGGTCCCGGCCAGTTGCCACCAACTGCAATATTAAAAATAAAAAATTCCTTGGCATCGAAAGGATAGTTCCCTGCACTGATTTCAGAAGCAGAAAGCTCAAAGTATTTCTTGTCATCAACAAGGATCTGAAGTGAATCTTTTGTCCAGATTAAGCTGTATACATGAAAGGCATCGGAATAGTCACCTGAGTCAAGTTTGATATTTGCTCCTTTTGAAGCGTGCGTTCCTCCATTGCTCCAGTGCAATGTTCCATATACAGTTGAAGGGTTAATGCCGATCAGCTCCATAATATCAATCTCCCCGCATGCAGGCCAGCCAACCGTATTAATATTTGAACCCAGCATCCACAGAGCGGGCCAGATTCCTTTTCCAACCGGCAATTTCGCCCGTATATCGATCCTTCCATATTTAAACTCTTTTTTCCCCTGTGTGGTCATCCTGGTCGAAGTATAGCTGAATGCTCCAATAGTCTCTTTTCTGGCTTCAATAATGAGGTTGCCATTGGAAACAAAAACGTTCTTCGCACTTCCTGTATAATATTCCAGCTCATTATTGCCCCATCCGCCGCTGCCGTTTCCTGTCTCCATATTCCATGCATTCAGATCCACGCTATTTCCTGAAAACTCATCGCTCCATACAAGTGTATATCCAGGGTAGGTGAGAGGAGTAGTATAACCGTTATTCTCTGTTGCAAGACTGGTGCCGTTTTCGGTTATAATAATTCCTTTTGCTGATGATGAAGTCAGTGTGCAATTCTTAGGATTGCTGAGTTGAACTGTAAATTGCAGGTTTGGCTGACGGATATCGGTCGGATCGCCTGTAAGTTTTACTTCAATAATACCCTCAGTCTGACCTGCCGGAATCTTAACAGTACCTGAAGACGATTCAAAATCAGCAGGAGTTTTAGCCGTTCCTTCAACTAATTGATAGTCAACTGAAATATCACTTGCAGATGCTTTGTTGAGAACTAAATGGAATTTCATTGAAGATGCAGTTGTACTTCTTGCCTGGGATACATCGCTAATGGAAAGTCCCGGATCCGGATCATTAGCTTTCGCACAGGAAGACATGAGGAATAACATTACTGAAAAAGCAGAAAACAAAACCGATACTGACACTCTTTTCTTTTTCATAAAACCGATATTATATGATTGCGAATTATTATTTATTATTCAAAATCTAAGATAGAATTTTCTTTTTAAAACAGAGGCCACGATATCCGAATTAGGACCAATTAAGTATATTTAAGTTTTAATAGCATTTCTATTTTATTTCTATCCTATGAAAAGCATATTCCGGAACATTCTTTTAATATTCTCGGGAATAATGATCGCGGGTGCAGGCCTGTCTCATTTACTTGATCTTACAAATGTTTCCGGAGGTATTCTGATATTGGGACTTATATCCCTGTCGCTTGCTGTAAGGGGATTTGAAAAGCTGAAGGGTTTCTCATATACGTTATGGATATTTACCGCTGTAACAGCATCAATGTTTTACCCCCAGCTCTTCATTTCGGTGGGCAGTTTTCAGTTAAAACGGCTGATCGTCCCTCTTCTTCAGGTTATAATGTTCGGAATGGGTTCACAGATGAGTTTTAAGGACTTTACGGGAGTCATTAAAATGCCTAAGGGAGTTTTTATCGGGGTCTGCTCACATTATTTGATTATGCCGCTTGTTGGCTTCTGTATTGCAGGGATCTTCAGATTCCCGCCAGAGATCTCAGCGGGAATTATTCTGATAGGTTGCGTACCCAGCGGACTGGCTTCAAATGTGATGTCATTTCTGGCAAAGGCGAATCTTGCTCTTGCAGTTACTGTCGGGGCGATATCTACTCTTCTGTCTCCTTTTGTTACACCTCTTCTGATGAAATGGCTTGGGGGACAATATATTGAAGTTAATTTCTGGAGCATGATGCTCGATATTCTGAATATGATAATTCTTCCAATTGTAGCAGGTTTTATTTTTAATCTGTTTTCGAAAAAGAAGGAATCGCTCAAATCAATTATCTTTCAGGTTATTGCATACATTCTTATAATATTCCTTACAACCCTCGTGTTCGTAAAAACGAAAAATGCCGGAATGTCAGAGTTTTCCATTCAGTTTATGAAATCCATGGGTTGGTTCTTCTTCCTTCCAATGCTTGCGGCTTCACTTTTATCATACCTTATATCGGGTGAAAACAAATACATGGAAAAAATACTCTCCATGATCTCAATGGTTGGTATAGCTTTAATAGTAACAATTATCACTGCCTCCGGACGCGACAGTCTGCTGAAAGTAGGAGCTCTGCTGATGGTGACGAGTTTACTTCATAATATAACAGGTTATACTCTGGGATACTGGCTCTCGTGGCTGGCCGGAATGCCTGAAAAAGATCGTCGTACGATTGCCTTCGAGGTAGGTATGCAAAACGGGGGACTCGCTTCCGGACTGGCGCTTCAGATGGGCAAAGTCGCAACAGTCGGATTAGCTCCGGCAATATTTGGGCCTTTGATGAACGTAACAGGTTCGCTCCTTGCCAATTTCTGGCGCGGAAAGCCTGTTTCAGAAGAAAACTCTAATTGATAAGAGCAGCCAGCGCTGCTCCTACAAGGCTTGATTGCTTTACTTCAGTGAATTCATAAAATCTTTGCTTATCATCTTTCAGATAATCTTTCAGATATTTTTCGAAAAATGACTTCAGCTTATGAAGTTTATAGAATGTCGTTCCTTCGATTGTAATCAGTATGGGTCTGTCAGCAGATTTTCCTTTGTTGGTTTTAAGAATCACTGCGGCCATATTTGCAGCCACCAGCTTGGCTGCTCTCTCAATGAGTCCTTCTATAATATCGGCGCAGATAAGCTCATCCGTGTTATTTTTTATGTGAGTGTGTAGCGGGCCGCGGTCTGCATTGGATTTCAGGACAAAATTATTGATCTCTTCCGAGGATATGTCGTCTATGGAATTAATTCCTGAAGAAGTTTCTTCACTGAATAATCCTTCCCTGGCAGCTGATTTCAATGTAGCAAGGCAAAGACCTCCGAAATAGCCTCCAGAGAACATCTTCTCGAATTTATAGTCCCCCGGATTTATCGTAGTGCTGTCAAACGAAGCATCAATGTCACTCTGTTTTATCTTTCTGAAATTGCCTGATTCTATATTGATGATCTGACTTTTCGACTTATCAATGTTTTTTAATTTGGTAACATTGCTATTACTTTCTATATAACAGGTGTTTGTGCCGGTACCAAGAATGAAACCTATAAATGAATCATAATCTTTACCAAACGAGGCGGATTTTCCGGCAAGAAGAGTGGCAACCGTATCATTTAAAAGCACAATCTGCTTTTCCTTCATGCCGAGTTTTTCAAGAAGGTTCTTGCCGATCAGAGTCCCGACAACTTCCGGAGCCTGAACCTCTTTACAGAACTGCAGAAGCCTGCCATCTTTATCCGGAAGGATCTCGGTTGGATATGAGAAACAGAATCCTATCCTTTGGGCAAGTTCTGCATTAGGTTTGACGTAATCTGCTATTATTCTGAAAAAATCAGCTTTGGAGATCTCTCCTTCCAGACCAGGCATTCTTGCGTTCATCACATTACTGATTTCCAGTTTGCCATTGGTATTAAACTTAACAAGAGCAGACCTGAAATTTGTGCCTCCCGCATCAATTGCAACTACAGGAACCCCTGTAAGAAATTGATTGTCAGCTTCAATATAAGTTGGGATCATGCGAAGCGTACTGTCTTTGCCTTCCAGTCCATTACACATATCGAGTGTAAACAGATCAATAACTTCCTGTATGTCAATATCATTGGCTCTCATCCTGTGGCGGCCAAGAAATTTTTCGCTTGATGCAGATTCGTTCATATCCTGTATAATCAATGATTTTAAAAATTACCGTTCCTGCTGAAACCTGGTATAAATATAACCAGTTTGCTCTAAGTTTATTTACTTTTATTGTACTTATCTATTCCGGAATGTTTTATTACTTTACATGAAGGTTAAATACCTGATAAATAATTATTCGTTTAAAAATTAATAGCAATGACATTAGTACATGAACTGGCGAAAATGATTGATCACTCGATCCTGCAGCCTACCCATACAGACGCTGATCTGTTAAAACAGTGCGAAGTAGCAATGAAATTCGATGTGGCATCGGTCTGTGTTAAACCGTATGCAGTTAAAACAGCTGTTGAGAAACTGAAGGGAAGTTCTGTAGAAGTAGGATGTGTTATAGGGTTCCCTCATGGCAACAGCTCCACCAGAGTTAAAGTATTCGAAGCTGAACAGGCTTGTCTGGATGGTGCTACGGAGATAGACATGGTAATTAATATCGGAAAGGCCCTCGGCGGTGACTGGAATTATGTTGAGGAGGAAATAAAAAAAGTTACAGATGTCTGCCATGAACACAAAGCTATTGTGAAAGTGATTTTTGAGACAGACTATGTCACAAAGGATGAAGACAAGATCCGCCTCTGTGAAATTTGCACAAAAGCCGGGGCCGATTTTGTAAAAACCTCAACGGGTTATGGCTTTGTAAAACAGACTGACGGGAATTTTAATTATAAAGGTGCGACTCTGGCTGATGTTGAATTAATGAGGAAACATTCAGGTCCGAAGGTTCAGGTGAAGTGCGCTGGTGGAGTAAGAACACTCGATGATCTGCTTAAAATGAAAGCAGCCGGGGCTACCCGATCAGGTGCGACAGCTACTGAAGTTATCCTTACAGATGC
>Ga0315272_10001579_pt1 | contig 11285 bp, 17 predicted proteins | sample C3_middle_MG_FD_203918 | JGI IMG/M metagenome (GOLD analysis project Ga0315272, IMG submission 203918) | Sediment microbial communities from Yellowstone Lake, YNP, Wyoming, USA - C3_middle | ecosystem: Environmental > Aquatic > Freshwater > Lake > Sediment | place: USA: Wyoming | collected...
GACAAAGACCTAACCATAATAGTGGAGGACTAATATGAGTGGAAACATTGCGAAGCTTAACCAATTACTAGCAACCCCGAGCGTCAAACAAAAATTCGTGGACGCTCTGGGTAAAGAAGCAGGCTCTTTTCTAGCTTCCTTGGTGGAAGTATACTCCAACACAGGACTTAGAGATTGCGACCCTGGAGATGTCCTGCGGGAAGCCCTAAAGGCGGCGGCACTTAAGCTTCCGATTGTCTCCTCCCTTGGCTATGCCTATTTGATTCCCTACAAGCGCGGCAGCCGAACAATCCCGCAGTTCCAGTTGGGCTATCGTGGTTTAATTCAACTAGCGCTTCGCTCTGGTCAGTACAGACGTATTGCAGTAACGGAGGTCTATGAGGGTGAGCGAATAGTCAAAAAGATAACGGGCGAAATAGAAAAGCAAGGCGATCCTCTCAGCGACAACATCATTGGGCTTATCGGCTATTTCCAGTTGGTTTCTGGTTTCGAATGCTGGGATTCTATCACGAAAGAAGAGGCTGAGGCGCACGGCAAGCGATTCTCCAAGTCGTTCGACAATCCAAGCTCTCCTTGGCAGACGGATTTCTGGGCGATGGCTAAGAAGACTTTACTTAAACGCATGTTGTCCAAATACGGGCTTATCTCTGTTGAATTTGTGCAAGCTCTCGCACAAGACAGGGAGCCCGAAACAGAAGAGAAGGAGGAACTTGAGTTTATAGACGTGGACTTTTCAGAAACAGAGAAGGAGGACAAAGATGAAAATCGAGAGAATTAGGAACTATGTTGAGGCGATAGAGAAGATGTTCGGCAACGAGGAAGTTGTATCTGTCGAGATGAACGAGTTCGTGATCAAAGTAGAAATTACCTGGGACGTCTTCGTAAATTATCTCAAACTTGCCGAACGTCCCGAATGCTATGGTCGCCTGGATAAGAAAGATAACTGCCTGGTCTTATCGTTCAGATGGGACGATGGCCTTACTCTGGTAACGAAGAAACAGCTGTAACAAGCAAGAACCCCTCCCAGATGGGAGAGGAATAACCAAGCAAAGGAGGGCTGCTGTAATGAAGTTCAACGCAAAAGAACTTGCCGAGACGTTGGCGATTATGAGTAAGATGGACAAGGGAGTTTATTATCGCTCCAACCTAGTCTTCCTTAGGACACAAAACGGAATAACCGAAGTCCTGGGAACGAATGGGCTCGTGGAAGTTGTCACGGAATTCAACACCGGCGGGGACGACGGGAAGATAGCCGTTGATAGAAAGACCCTGTTGGAAGCTGTTAAACAAATCGGGAAAGGAAACGAATCTGTGACTGTCTATAGAGAAGATGATCACACCATAAGAGTCGGCGGGTTCAAGCTAAAGACGGAGCCGATTGATGTGGATCGTTTGACTCCTGGAGATGTTGCTATGCAGAGAGTCTCTGTAGGAGAGCTTGTTGAAGCCTTTGCTCATGTTGTTCATGCGGCGAAAGAAACCTACTCGAGTAGAGATGTTATACACATAGTCAACGGCAGGACATTCTATGCATGCGATAACTACAGACTGGCGAAGTATGAGATCGAAACAGCGTATGGGTTCCCGGAAGAAATATGCGTCTCTGGTTCTGCCGCAAGATTATTGGTCGAAGCGGCTAAGATACTGAAAGAAACGGCAGGAGAGATCGGCATTGCGGATGAAATGATAGTAGTGCGTATTGGCCGATACATGATTGGGATGAAGAGAGAAGAATGCGCTCTTCCGGCATTTGAATCGTTACTGGTTAGAGAGCACAAGACTGTGATCTACGTTAAAGCTAAGGACATGATCAATGCTCTGAAGCAGATAAAGAGAGTAGACAAGGTCAAGTTTGCTCATATCGAGATAGACCCGGCTAACACAAGGTTCATGAAGCTGTTCTCTCGTGATATTGATGGGACTCCCGGGTCATTGATTCATGTGCCCTTCGTGATGCTCGACAACAGAGAAAACGATCGTGTAGAGAAGGCATTCAACATCCAATACCTACTGGACGCTCTGAGCCCTGTCGAGAAAGAACTAGTTGCAATTTGTGACCCTGGGGAAGAGGATGGTTGGATCGATATCATCTGGAATAGATACCGGGCAATGATAATGGCTGCTGTGCTAATGTAGAAACAAAAACCCCTCCCGCTCGGGAGGGGAACCAACCAAAAGGAGGGTCGTGGATGGTTTTAATGCTTGAAACTAATATAGCACATGATAGGGAGGAAGTCAACAGTATGTTTGAACATGATACTGTGCTCTTCACCAAAAAAGAATATGTTCCCGAACTTGCGGACATTGTGGAAGTGGTCAAAGACAGGTCTAACACAAGACACATTCCTATCTATCGTGGAAGGTCTAGCCTAATCACAGACGAAAGATGGCTTCGGACGTGGCTGAGTGAGCATTCCCTTAGCGTCGAAGACGTATTCGAGAGATGGGAACCATTCCCAAAGGAAGGCAGTGTAGAAGAGCTGAACAGCATAGAGGAACTGTTTAACCTTGCTGGAGATAAGGTGCTGTTAGATGTTAAGCCTCAATTTCAGAGCAGGTTTGGAAGCAAACAGATAATTCTATCAAGGGGAGGTGGGAAGCATGATGAGAATATAAGAGTAGTGTATCCAGGAGAGTTAGCGCTGATTCTGAAAAGTAGCGGCGTCAGGTTTAGGGATGTATTCACAAGATGGAGGATATGGGATGGAACGGTTAAAGGACAGAATTCTGGATAGATTATGCGAAGAGGCGGTAAACATCTGCAGGGGTTATGGATACATAAGAGAAGGCTTTCTCTTGGCAGAGATTCTTAGAGATTGTTGGGACGAGATATTCCAGAGACTCATGAGAGAAAGCAGCTATATTAACCTGACAAATTACTAAAAGGAGGGAGAGCTATGAGGCTAGAGACGTTGAAATACAGGGTAATGGAGCACGTCTGCAACATTGCTAAACACATCTGCATTGAGAGAGGTTACCTGGCGGAAGGGCTCTATTTGGCACAAGAGCTCAAAGATCGTTGGGATGAAATCTTCGACTCGGCGATGAAGAAAATACCCAGAAAAGAAGAAAAAGATGATAATGAGGGAGATGACGATGAGTAGGGAAGGCGAGTTATTGGAACGTCTCTGCTTAGAAGTGATTAAATTCTATATCAGACATGGCGATTTCGTGGCCGCCAACTACGTAAGCAAAGCTCTTGCCAGCGAATGGCAATCTGTTCTCCACTTAGCAGAAATCATGCAAGAGGTAGAGGCAGAACGGCAACTAACCGATAGGCTTGGACTGGATCGCATATATGAACTCAAGCGAGATCAAGATCTATAGCTCCAGTTCCGAAAAAGGATCCTCGTGTGAGGTCTGGGGAGTGCTCCTGGATGCGGGGGCTCTCCCCCGGACTAGCCTATTCGGACGGACTTGTCTAGTATCGCACATGCACGGGGATCATGTTCGCAAGGCGAAAGAATTCGAATTCCGTGGTTGTAGAGTGCTGTATCCGAATAAGGATTTCGAGCATAAGAGCGTGATAAAAGTTGGTGACGTCCTAGTGAAGGCTGTGCTTCTGATGCACGATGTCGATTGTTACGGGTTCCTTCTTCGAAGGGGTTCAGAGTATGCTCTTTACGCTGTCGATACATACGATGTTCCTTACCGATTCCCAAAGCTCAAGTGGCTCTTACTCGGTGTTGATTATGACGAATACACGCTCTGGAACAGCGCTCTAAACCACGAGCTCCCGCTTAGCTTGGCGGAGCGCATATCTAACTCGCACATGTCATTGGAAAGAGCGAGGCGCTTCCTGGCTAGGCAGGAGTATGAGAACCTGGTAGTCATGCATTATGGTCAATGGCTAAATCTAGAACTAGTTAGAGAGACAGGAGGGTTGTTATGGACGGAGATAAAATAAGAAAAGACTTTGAGGAATTTCTCAGCAAGCATCCAGAAACTGTGATTGAGAAGCACGGACGTAGGTTGTTCGCATCAAGCAATCTATCTGCATTCTGTTTCGAGTATGATTATCCGATTAGTCATGCGAGAAAGGAGTTGAAGAGGTTAGGTGCTATAAGTAACTATGTGGTCTCTGTGCGTGACCCAGAGACTAAGACTACCGTGGCTTGCTACGTTCTAGACGGTGGGGGTAACGTCCCGGAAGATGAGCTTGTGGAAGAGGCTAAGCAGATTATAGAGCATGCACCTAAGATAGTGTGGGAGACCTGTATATGGATACGCAAGCAACATCTTCTTCCTCTCTGTAAGAAGTATAGCATCAGTTACTATCGCCTGATTATGATACTTCGCAGGCACGGGCTTGTCACCGGAACTAAGACAATATATGATAAGGAGACGTGCACTCTCGTTAACTCAGTAGAGGTTTTGTGTAGTGATTGGGAAAGACGAACTGTGGAGAGAGCCAGAGAGCTATTAGGGGAGAAACTGCTTGAGGGAAGGTTTGTAACACAAGACAGTCTATTAGATCTCGCTAGGGACATGAATATGGATCATAGGGACCTTGTCAGCCTTCTAAAGAAGAATGGTCTTATTGGGGATCGAACGGCTATCTTCATGGTAAAGGGGATATAAGATGGGAGAGTTGGGAACAAGGAGGAGACGACCTGTCAGATATAATCTATTTGCGGCGAGAGTAGGCAACAGGCTCTCTTGTAGGGACATGGCTAAGATGCTCGGTATCTCGCACGAAGCCTATCTAAATATTGAACATGGATGGACAAAGAAGATAGACTATCGAGTGGCGCAAAAGCTGGTGGAAATGTTTGGAATGAGACCGGAGGAGCTCTTTGCGGGTAAAGAGTTCTCTATATGCGAAAACAAAAGACTATTTAAGAAGCCTGGGCTATCCTCTAGTGGAGAAGACAGAAAACTGGAACTCGTTTGCATACAGACATAAAGACCTGTTCGGGTTCATAGATTTTCTGGCTGTATCTCCCGAGCACGGGACGCTTGCTCTGCAGGTTACGAGCTTCTCCAATAGGTCTGCTAGAAAGAGAAAGATCTTAGAACACAGGGAGAAAGTAGAGATACTTCTCCGGGCGGGATGGCGTGTTGCTGTCCTGTCCTGGAAAAAGAAAGGTAAATCATGGACTCCAGATCTGCTGGAGATAACCTATGAGATGCTATCTGAATGAGGTTAAAACATTCCTGGATATTGCATTCGACAGATTGTTGGATGATGAATATATCCTACTGCAGTATGCCCCCAACGGTGACAAATCGTTTACTGGTCGCTTTGCTGGTAAGAAAGAGCATATTCTCGACTTCGTATCACAACACCAGGATTACGCTTATGGAGTCCATCTCTCAACAAGGAAGGTGAGCAATCTAGAGATGTTCAACGAGAGGCATAACATGTCCCTAACCTCGCCCTATCGGTTGCATTTCATAGCCATCGACCTGGATCTGAGAAAGACGTGGCCACAGGAAGATTTCCCAGAGTTCGAGTTGTTCGAAAAGAGCATCCTCAATTCTCTAGTGGAATATCTAGGTAAGATGGGATTTAAGCTTAACCTGCTTGGTTACACAAGCGAGCATGAAGGCAAGAGAAACTGGTTAGGGGTCATATCTATTGTTCCGAAACCCTGGGGATACGACCCGCTGTCGGTTCTGCTTGGCTGGAATGATCTGGCTTATGTAGACCGTGGTATCACATCGCTTAAGGCTGTTAGACTGCTCGGAACAAGAAATGGAGAGTCAGAATCTAGGCTCCTGAAATTCAGAAAGACCCCGAGACAGAACATTCCCTTGGCTAAAAGAAATACAAACAAAAACATCTCATATTCCGACTTCCCAGCAGAAGGAGCGCTTGATAAGATTCTGGCGAAGTATGGATACAGAGCACAGAAGACGAGAAAAGGATATATGATCAAATGCCCATTCCATGACGACAGAAATCCGTCCATGCTGGTGTTTGAGGATGGGCGAGGGGCATACTGCTTTGGTTGCAATAAGTATTACCCCATCTCGAGGAACGGTGAGTTTATAACAAGGGAGGATTGGTATGGAACCAAGAGTAGACTTTAAGCAGAAACTATTTGAGACTGAAGGGATCCCGAAGACTGTAGTTCTTCCCTACGGGGAAAGAGTAACGTTTTCAACAATGGCTGAAGGGGGAAGGAAGCTTGCCCTTGGTTTTACTAAGCTGGTCTTAGATGGTGTCTGGTTCGGATATGTTACAAAAGAAAGGCGTGTATCTGCTGTTAGAGATAGCTTTATCGCATATCCTATCGGGCGGTTGAAGGTCGGAGACGAGGAATTCATGTATATCTTCTACACGCTAGGGTTTCACTTTACGCATGAAAGAAGCGGTATTGTAACAAACGAGGTTATAGATGTTTCGAAGGTAGAAGCGTTTGATTATTCTACTCCTGTTTTTGCCAGGAATCCGAGCACATATAAACTCTACCAGTTCGGTTTTCAGCCGCTCTCTAATGGTGAGTGGGAATTTATCGATCGCAACTCTGAGGAAATCATGCTGGCGCAGAACATTCGGGGAATAACAGCACTGCGGAGGTTTCCAACAGGAGAGATTCTTGCTCTAGGAGGACAGAAGCTTGCGTTTGCTACGGATGCGGCTCTGCATCTCTACTCCGGCGCTACAGCAAGAGCAATACTCACTAGACTCATAGAAGATGCAGGCAAAACAGGGACTTACAATATATCGCCGGAGCAACTCTCCCTAGTCGAGTTCTCTAGAGAAAACGAGGCTTTCAAGTTCTACGAGGAATACTGCCCTGGCATCATATTATCTCCAGAGGAAGTCCAATTATTGATCAGACTTGCTGATAATTTTAGAGTCGATTCAATCACCTACAGACTCACCGAGAATGGAATGACGCTGATTCTAAAAGAGAGAGGGCTTGTGAGAGAAGTGCCTATGGATGTCTTCCTTTCGTCGAAGGGATTCACTAAGCTGGATGGTTATTCCGGTGTGGAGTATCTTACAATGTCCGATTATGCCAGATCTAAGAAAACAAAGATTCAGGCAGTGTGGCTTGTCTTTGCTAGGTATCTCCTGCACAAGTTCGGAATCGACTCTAACGACCTGGCAAAGAAAACCTATGAGGAAGTTCTTAAAACTATCAGGCGTATCGTATCAAGCGCAAACAAGGTACCGTCTTTGAAACATCTGCAGATGTCGATGAAAGAACAGGCGACCAGCGGGATATTCCATACGGTTCATAAGTATATCGAGGACGGTAAAGCCTACATTCCCAAACTGGAACTGCTGAAATACATAAAGCTAAATGAGTTCACATATCCAGGGGATTACCAGACCTTCTCTAGAATCTTGTCAGAGATTACAGATTCCTACAACTACGGCAGTATGGATTGCTTTGTATTTGCACTAACAGAAGAAGAAATCAAGCAGGAAGAGAAGGTTGAGAGCAGAGAAGTATTGAAAGAATTTCTCAGCAACTCCGCAGAAGATGTTCTTACTGAAATTCCGGAAAAGATGCTGGACGAAATTAGGCCGCTAGGGGTTGTTTTCATAACTGGTAATGGCAAAGCTAAGATGAGAATGACGCCTCAAGAGGTGGTGTTTGATGTGCTCGGAAAGATAGAAAGAAAGGCCTCAGTGGGTCTGCAGTTTGATAGCGAGGATATTGCAAGAAGAATGGCTACCGTGTTTGAACCGTATGAGCCTAAGATTTCTGGAGATATGGTTCTCTTTGGCGATACAGATTACGGTTACGATAAGTATTATGTGAGAATATCCGAGGATGGTTATCTGGTATTTGAAGAGGGGAACTATCCATGAGAAAGGAACCGAAGGTCATAACGGTATGGGGACTAGCAGGAAGCGGAAAGACAACATGGCTGGCGAATACCCTGGTTCAGCTCAAGGATAAGTTCACAGCAGGCAATACACTGCTTCTGACGTTCTCTCGCATGGCAACAAAAATGCTGAATGAGAAGCTACAACAACAAGAACACACTCTGCAGGTGTCCACATTCCACAGCTATATTGCCCAGCATTACAGAAGGGCTGGTTATGCTTACGCTCCCCTGCAGTTTGATCGAATTTCGGAATGGTTCGAGGCAAAAGGATTCCCTAGAATTCGGCTTAGATACATGCGAGGCGGCTTCTATCAAGAAACAGGACATTTTTATGATCATTTCAATAACTGCAGGCTGCTGCTCAAACAGCCCGAAGCATATTGGGAAGAGAGCGGAGATTATGTCCAATACGGCATGTCACCGCAGGAATTCAAACAATTGTTTAAGGAATTTCGGGAATACATGTATAGCCTGGGGAAGTTTGACTACACGGAAACACTCATGCTCGGACTTAATTTGAGTATTGAGGTTCCCTACGTGGTGATAGACGAAGCAAACGATATTTGTCCATTGGTTTGGCGGTTAGTCAGAAGATTTTGCTCAGACACCGTCCTTCTGGTTGGGGATCCTAATCAGAACATCTATACCTTTGCAGGAACCAGCGATAAGTATCTTACATCATACGAGCCTATGAAACAGCTTACCCTTAGCTACAGATGTTGCGACGAGGTAGCAGAATATGCGAGACGATACCAAGTCTGGGGAGAAAAGATTATCGGGAACGGCAAGCATGGAAAGGTCAAGCAGATTAGCCATTACTCGGAAGGAATAGACCCAGAGAAAGATACCCTTCTCCTGACATACAAGATTAGGACGGCAGAGAAGATAAGCAACATGCTGTGTAGTGAAGGGATCCCGCACAAGTTGTTTGATGATTTACCCTTTAGTGCGAAGGTCAACGCCTTAGTTAGATTCTGGACTGGGCTAGAGCATGGATGGCTCAAGATGCGAGACCTGAGAGTGCTGGAATATATCCCAGCCAAGTATGCAAAGAATAAAACCCGTCTGTTGGAAGTGGCGAAAATCCTCGAGGATAAGAGCGTATTAGATTTCCCAGAAGCGGAAATCTTGGTAAGCGGTCTCAAGAGGATGGGAATATACGGATTGTGTAAGGTTATTAAACTGGATAGAGAAGAGAGCGAACTGGTTCTGGAATTGATCAAAAATCCTGCTTGGTATGATCCCAAGATAAGTGTTATGAACACACACAAAGCGAAGGGCTCAGAAGCAGATGTGGTTATCATGTATCTAGACTTCTCGGATAGAAGGGAAGTGGACGAGAGAGAAAGAAACAAGGTCATCTACACAACGGTGACCAGAGCAAGAAATGAGCTATATGTTGTTGAGTAAATCATCAATAAAATCAGTAGTTTACAATAGACCTTTCTCTACGAGCCTAAAAATGGCCTTAGAGGCGAAATTTAAAAAGGACGATGAAACATACGGGGTAACCCGAAAATCGCCGTTCTAGGGCAAAATAGAGGGCTTAGGAAATGAATGAGCTGATCGAGAGGAAACTAAAAGACGGAATCTATGTAGACATTACCCCGCTGGTAGGTGCTGTTTGGCACTGGATACAAATTCACACAGAGAAGCCGGATATTGACCCCATGGGATGGTCAGAGCTATTGACCGAAGGGAAAGAATGTGATAAGCAAAGAGCGACCACCTAATTCCTCGTTAGAGGTTAGGGTGGCTTCCGGCGTCACCACCGGTCATTCTGAGGCAACCCATTTGCACCCCCTCGGATGAGGGGGTTATTAATTTCCCCAGAAAACTGTTGACTAAAAGAAAAAGATATGGTAACCGGAAGATGATCGCCCGATTCCTCGGTTTGAGGTTAGGGCGACCATAGTAACTGGGGCAGGCGTTCTGCGGCTAGGTCTCGGGTTCGGCGGATACCCCCTCACACGAGGGGGTATTTATTTTGCCTACTCTTCCGGGAGCTCTGAGCACTTGAAGATACCGAATCGCTTGGCAATGATCGGGTATAAATCCTCTGCATAACCAGGGTCGATGATGATCTTTGGTTGTGGAATCTTTTTCTCGTCTGGGTAGTTAAATATCGCTTTCTCGAATCTCACATTCTCTCTGACTAGATCTAACAATACAAGAACAACATCTAACCACTTGTCACCCCAAATCTGCCCTAATCTCTCCTCGAGTCTATCTCGCATGGTGGCATAAACTAGGAGCAACACCTTCTGGTAATCGTAATTCATGAAGACCGATAATGCATACAAGAGGTGTAGGAAAGTATATTCTGAACTACCTACCCTAATTCTACGAAAAATCTTGCTTCTAAATTCTGGGCTTTTGTAATAGTCTAAATCGTCTAACTTGTATTGGTTGTTCTTGATTCTTTCTATGGCAAGTAGTGTTCTCGCATGATCCATAGCTATGCTGTCAGTTTGAGTGTTAGGTCACCTATTTTGATAACGTTCGTTGCCTTCTTGTTAAGCTTAGTTTCCTCTTCTTCCTCGTATTGATCTGGAGCTATTCTTCTTAGGAACTTGTCATAGCACTCCCAGCATAGAGCGGCGGCAATCACCCTGTCATCATGCCATCCGCTTTGAGCTTCTATAACCGATCCATCCTTCACAACCCTGGTCATTTCCTCAACTAGCTCTTTAGACCTGAGAATGATTTTCCCTTCTGTGAGAGCTCCACGAAACGCACCTAGCAGGGATACCTTGGTCTCGGCTGTGGTCTTCCAATGTCTTACAAAGCTCTTTCTGAGGGCGTCCTGCCTGCTGTAAAGATATTCCCTGGATTTTCTGATATTGGTATTAAACACTTCCCTTAGCTCTTCCGGAAGATTTTTAACTTCTGGAACCCAACCTTCCTTTTTGAGCTTGTCTATTTCTGCTAAGGTAGAGTGACCTACCCCGGTGACCTCTAAGATTACCATTGCGCTGTTATAGATTGATGCTAGGAGAAGGACATATCTAGCCAATGCCTGGGGATCCACTTGGTTGTCAGCAAATTCTGCTACTTGTTCGATTCTGTCCTTGTAGCACTTAAACACTTGTATAACAGCGTTATCGGAGTCCATATTGGCTCCCATGGTTGGGTCTACGCCAACAGCATATACTCCGCCTTGTTCTGGCTTCTCGAAGATAGTAAGGTTGGTTGCGGAAGAGTCTTTCTCGATGATAAAGTTTCTGTTGTAGTAAATCCGATACCGCTCTGGCTTGGCTTCCTTTACGTAATCCAGCTGAGTATTGATGATGCTCGTATTGAAGAAGCGCATGCCAGAAAGTTGAAAGGCCTGGTATTCCGTGAATGGGAACTCCTGCAAACAGAAGTTTTCATCGTTCATGTATTGTTCCGCCAGCTGTTTTCTCCACCAAGCAAGCTGAGCCATCGATATCTCTACTCCTTAAAGCTTCTTAACCTGCCTTATCCATGCCGCTTCTTCTGAACTAGGA
>Ga0315272_10001581_pt1 | contig 11282 bp, 6 predicted proteins | sample C3_middle_MG_FD_203918 | JGI IMG/M metagenome (GOLD analysis project Ga0315272, IMG submission 203918) | Sediment microbial communities from Yellowstone Lake, YNP, Wyoming, USA - C3_middle | ecosystem: Environmental > Aquatic > Freshwater > Lake > Sediment | place: USA: Wyoming | collected...
TTCGCGCACCGCAACTTTCCGCGTTTGATTTCGAAAAGGGCGCCGAAAAACCACCAAAATCGGAAGGGGCATTGAATATTGAAGGCCTATGTGCAACGCCTGACAAACAGTTATTGATTGGTTTTCGTAATCCGGTCCCCCAAGGCAAGGCGCTGATTGTGCCGCTGAAAAATCCGGAGGAGGTCATTTTCGGAAAGGCCGCACAACTTGGGGATCCGATCCTGTTGGATTTAGGTGGATTGGGGATACGGGATATCGCGTATTACGACGGCACGTATGTCATTATCGGCGGGTCCTGCCATGAAGGAGGCGCGTTTAAATTGTTTTTCTGGAAAGGGCCCGGGCACGAGCCCAAACATATCAAACACCTCTCTTTCAAGGGGCTGAATCCGGAGGCCATCATCATTTATCCCGACAAGGGGTTGAGCGAGATTCAATTGCTTAGCGATGATGGAACGAAAACCTTCAATGGCATTGCCGCCAGGGAGACACCATTTGCGGATCGGCAGTTTCGCGCCATCTGGGTCAAACCCTGAGGTTGTCCGGCGTTCAGTGTTTCTTTTGCGATATGGAGATGGCCTGTTGGGTGAGTCGTTTCTGGATGCTTCCGCACACATGCTCGCAGAATTCGAAGATGGTGGGGTCCGAAATAAAATAATAGACGTTTAAACCGCTTTTCCGGCGGGACAGGATTCCGGCCTGGGTCAATGTGCGCAGATGGCGGGAGACATTGGCCTGTTGGGCGCCGGTATCGGAGATGAGTTCGGAGACATTTCGTTCCCCCTCTTTAAGGGCGGTAATCAATTTGAGGCGCATGGGTTCTCCCAGGACGCGAAAGCGATCGGCGATCAAGGTCAACGCTTCACTGGTCAAAGGGAAGCGGGATAACCCATTGCCAGAGGATTTAATCGATTTTGTTTGCATAATACTTATATGACTATATGGTAATATTAGTGCTCGGTTCAATCTCGTCAAGCGCGGGTGCGCGGGAGGATGGTGAATCCGGGGCGTTCGCAAAAAAACATTCTATGAAATTGGAAAGCGCAATCAGGATATTGGCCGGGTCGATGGTTTTGATAAGCCTGGCACTGGCGCATTGGGTCAGCCCATATTGGTTGTGGCTGACGGCGTTTGTCGGGTTCAATCTGATTCAGTCGGCCTTTACCGGCTTTTGTCCGGCTGAAATTATTTTTAGGAAGTTGGGAGTCGGGAAAAAATTGGGGAGTTGCCCATCGTGCTCCCCGGAGGCGCAATCATCCTAAATATAATTTGGAAAAATTGCTTTAATTGATATTCTTTACGAGGGGATCAGCGAGGCGATATGGCGAACCATGAATAAGCCAGTAACAAGAAGAATAACCATGAAGAGTAATGGGGGCGGGGGATTGGCCCTCCGCTTATTGCCTTGTTGCTCCAAACCAGGTTCAACTCCCACATATAAATCGGCCGATGCCACGCGCCAAAAGAAGTCGCCAGGAAAATCCACGATGTTCCATGAATAAATGTTTAACCGTTTTTTCCATGCGTGCGTTTGACACAACACGCTTCGCATTGACTGCGCTTCTATTAGCTCTTGTCGTAAATCTTCGCGCCGCCGATCCATGGACGCTGGATCGGGCCATCAGTTGCGCGCTGACAAACAGTCCTGACGCACGCATCGCGCAGAAACGCATCGATGCCGCACGCGCCTGCATGGAACAGGCCAATTCCGCCTTTTGGCCGCAACTCCAGATGCAATCCAGCTACACGCGCACCGACAATCCGATGATGACGTTTGGCAGCATCCTCAATCAGCGCGCTTTCAGTCCGTCGCTCAATTTCAACGACGTGCCAGACGTGGACAATCTCAATGTGCGCGGTGTGCTTACAATGCCGATCTATACCGGCGGACGCACCAGTGCCGGGCGCAGTGCAGCCAGGGCCAACAGTGAGGCGGCCAGGGCCAGTGCTGAGGCCGTGGGCAACATGCTGGAGTTTGAAGTGGCACGGGCGTTTCACACGATTCTCAAAACGCGTGAGTTCATCCGTGCCGCCGAGGCGGGCGTGCATTCGTTTGAAACCAGTCTCATCATCGCCAGCAACCGCGTGGATATCGGCACGGCGCTCAAGACCGACGTGCTAGACATGCAAGTGCGGCTCGCGGGGGCGCGGGAGGACCTCGTTCGCGCCCGCAACGCCAATGCGCTTTCAGCGCGTGCGCTACGGAATCTGCTCGGTATCGAAGGGGGTGAATTCATCGTGGCGGACTCCGTGCCGGTTGTTACCACGCCCGGAGGAAACGATTTCTCACGCCGCCCGGAGTTGGTGGCCGTCCAGCAAGGGCAGCGTGCCGCTGAGGCCCAGGTTCGCCAGGTGAAATCCGGGTATCGCCCGCGCATAAGCGCCTTTGGCAGTGTTGATTACGACCAGGGCTGGGTGACGGGCGGCGATGGCAAAAGCTACACGGCTGGTGTGATGGCACAATGGGACTTGTGGGATGGCAAACTGACGCGTGGCCGCGTAAGCGAGGCGCGGGCGAACCTTGACGCCCTGCGCGAGGAAGAACGCAAGCTCCGGCTTGCGATTGACCTCGAAGTGGAGCAAGCCCGGTTGCAACTCAAGGAAGCCACCGAACGGCTGACGGTCACCGAGGCTTCCGTGGCGCAGGCGCAGGAAAGTGTGGAGTTGACCCGCGCGCGTTTCGAGCAAGGCTTGATGATTTCCACGCAGCTCATTGACGCCGAGACCGCGCTGATCGCCGCGCGCATGCGCCGGGCTGAATCGGAAGGTGATCAGCGCATCGCCATTGCCGCGCTCCGCAAGGCGCTTGGATTGCCGCAACTGAATTCCACTCCATGAACAACATGAAACTCCTGAATCAGAGCATGATGGCCTTGGGCCTCGCTGTCATCCTGGCGGCAGGCTGCAAACGCCATGACGAGTCCAAATTCCCCGCTCTTGCGTTGCCCGCGGCCAGTGTCCGTGTGCAAATCGTCCAGGCGAAGAAACGCGTTGCGTCGGAGGAAACCGTCGGGACGGTTCGAGCCAGACTCCAGGCGCGCCTCGAAGCGAAAGTGCCAGGACGCATTGAGGAAATGCGCGCCGTGCCCGGGCAGCAGGTAAAGGCCGGTGAACTTTTGGTCCGGTTGGATGCGCGGGAGATTAGTTCGCGGCTCGACCAGGCGCTCGCCCTGCGACAGCAGACCGCAGGTGATTTAAAACGTTTCACCGCGCTGCTCGAACGCGCCGCTGCCACACAGGCGGAGTTCGACGCCGTTCAAGCACGCGCTCGCATAGCCGAGGCTGGCGTGAAGGAAGCGCAAACCATGCTCGGCCACACTGAAGTCGTCGCCCCATTCGATGGGGTTGTGACACGCAAACTGGCCGAGGTGGGCGACCAGGCTGCTCCCGGCAAACCGCTCATCGACCTGGAAGATCCGTCGCATCTGCGACTCGAAGCGGACATTCCCGAAGCCATCATTGGCGTGGTCACACCGGGCGCAACCATGCCGGTGCGCATCTCCAATGTGGCTGGCGAGTTTCAGGGAACGGTTGGTGAAATCGCGCCGACGGCCGATCCGAACAGCCGCACCTTTCGCGTGAAGTTTGAACTGCCGCCGGCGTTGGGCTTGCGCGCGGGCCAGTTTGGTCGCGTGGCCGTGCCGTTGGCGGAGACCATGTCGCTGCGTGTGCCGGCTTCCGCCGTTGTGCGGCGCGGGCAGCTTCAAATGGTTTTTGTGGTTGTGGATAAACATGCCGTGATGCGGCTGGTGAAACCCGGTAAGCGCATCGGCGACGAATTGGAAATCGCTGCGGGTCTGTCGTCTGAAGAAAGCGTCGCGATTGAGAACGCCGCTTCGCTCGTCGACGGCCAGCCGGTGGAGATCAAACCATGAAGCCAGCCAGCCAACTCGGTCACAGCGGGCTCGGTATCTCCGGGCGCATCGCACACGCGTTTATCGACTCGAAGCTGACACCGCTCATTGTGGTTTCCTCGGTGCTGTTGGGATTGTTCGCGATCATGATGTTGCCGCGCGAGGAAGAGCCGCAGATCAAAGTGCCGATGGTGGACGTGATGGTGGCAATGCCCGGCCTCAGCGCCAAGGAGGTCGAAGAGCGCGCCACCCGCCCGATGGAGAAGCTGCTCTGGGAAATTTCCGGTGTTGAATACCTCTATTCCACGTCGCGCCCCGGCGAGTCGCTCGTCGTTGTGCGTTTTAAAGTGGGCGAAGATCCGCAGGAAAGCCTGGTCAAGCTTAGCGAAAAACTGCGCGCGAACTTCGACCGCATTCCACCGGGCGTGAGCTTTCCGCTCATCAAGGCCAAATCGATTGACGACGTGCCAATTCTGGCGCTGACATTTCACAGCGACCGCTGCGACCACCTCACGCTCCGGCGGATTGTTGCCCAAGTGGACGACGCGGTGAAGCAAGTGCCGTTCGTCGCGGAAACCACGCTCATTGGCGGCGCGCGCGGGCAGGTGCGGGTGTTGCTTGATCCCGTCAAACTGGCTTCGCGTAATCTGACACCGGCCGGGCTCGTTCCGATGCTGCGCCAGGCCAACCGGCAATACTCCGCCGGCAATGTCACCGGCAACGATAGGGAAGTGGTGGTTGAAACCGGCGCGTTTCTACGCTCAGCCGAAGAAGTCGGCAGCGTGGTTGTGGGCGTTTTCGGTGGTAAACCGGTTTACTTGCGCGAAGTTGCTGACATCGTGGAAGGCGCGGAAGAACCGACACAATACGTTTTCTTCGGTCACGGCGCGGCGGCGGGAAGCGTCGGCAATGAACAACCCGCCGTGACATTGAGTGTGGCAAAACGTCCGGGCGCGAACGCCATCTCGGTCGCCACAGAAGTCATGCGCAAAGTGGACGCGCTAAAAGGCTACACCATCCCAAACGACGTGCGCGTGACCATCACACGCAACTACGGCGAAACGGCCAACGAGAAGTCCAATGAACTCCTCTTTCACATGGCCATTGCCGTGGTCGGCGTGTCCATCCTCATATGGCTGGCGCTGGGTTGGCGCGAATCCGGCATCGTGGGCATCACAATTCCCTCGACGCTTGCGCTGACGTTGCTCGTGTTTTATCTGGGTGGGTTCACGCTCAACCGCATCACTCTCTTCGCGCTGATTTTCAGCATCGGTATTTTGGTGGATGATGCGATTGTGGTGGTGGAAAACATTGTCCGCCACTTTCATCTTCCGGAAAGTCGCGGGCGCGATCGTATAGCCATTGTGGTGGAGGCGGTCAGCGAAGTGGGTAATCCGACGATTCTGGCGACGTTCGCGGTGGTCGCCGCTGTGCTGCCGATGGCGTTTGTGGGTGGTCTGATGGGTCCTTACATGCGGCCCATTCCCATTGGCGCGAGCATGGCAATGCTGTTCTCCCTGGCGGTATCGTTCATTGTGACGCCTTGGGCAGCCATCCGCATTCTGCACTGGCGCAAACAACCGGATGCCCAATCAGACACGTCCGGGGGGCATGACCAAACCGCTAATTCCTCGAGCGAAGGAATGCTCTCCCGCCTCTACCGGCGTGTTATGTCGCCGCTCATTGCCAAACCCGCCTGGCGATACACCGCGCTCGGCATCGTCGTCGCGCTCACGGTTGGCGCGATGGCGACTGTCGCTTTCGGCTGGGTAAAGGTGAAGATGCTGCCCTTCGACAACAAGAGTGAATTTCAAGTCATTCTGAATATGCCGGAAGGCAGTTCCCTGGAGCGTACCGCCCGCGCCGCGCGCGAAATTGCCGCCGTGATCCGCCCTGAGCCGGAGGTGACAGATTACGAAATCTACGTCGGCACAGCCTCACCATTCAACTTCAACGGTTTGGTCCGCCATTACTTCATGCGGCGCGGGGCGAACGTGGCTGACCTGCAAATCAACCTCGTCAATAAGGGTGACCGCAAAGCGCAAAGTCACGAAATTGCCGGGCGCATCCGGTCGGCAGTCGCCGCCATCGCGACAAAATACGGCGCGCGAGCGGCTGTGGCTGAAGTGCCGCCCGGGCCGCCTGTTCTCCAAACGCTCGTGGCAGAGATTTACGGTCCAAGCGACGAAGCGCGGCTGAAGCTTGCCGAAAAGGTCCGGGACATTTTCAAGAACACCGACGGTGTGGTCGACGTGGATTGGTATGTCGAAGCCGACCAGCCCAAGACCCGGTTCGTTATTGACAAGGAAAAAGCCGCTCTCCACGGCATCAGCGCCGAGAACATTTCCGCCACGCTCAGGCTGGCCGTGGCGGGCGACACGCTCGATTTGTTACATCAGCCGCGCGAGAAGGAGGATGTAAACATCATCTTTCAATTGCCACTGGCTGACCGTACGTCAGCCGAAGACCTGCTGGCGTTGCGCGTTCGTTCCGGCGATGCAAATGCTCTCCCCGAACCCGGAAATACGCCGGGCGGCCCGCCGCTTGTGCCGTTGCGCGAACTGGTCATGATCGAGCACGCCTTTGTGGATAAAAGCATCTATCACAAGAATCTCATGCCGGTGACCTACGTCATTGGCGACGTGGCGGGAGTCATTGAGAGTCCCGTGTATGCCATTCTGAAAATGAACAAGGCGTTGAACAAACTCGACACGAGCGAATTGGGCGGCAGCGGCGCGCAATTCAAGATTTACAACTCCGTGCTCCCGTTCACCGAGCGCGAACCGGCGCTAAAGTGGGACGGCGAATGGCATATCACCATCGAGGTCTTTCGCGACCTCGGGTTGGCGTTCGCCGCTGTCCTGGTGTTGATTTACATCCTCATGGTCGGCTGGTTTCGGTCCTTCCTTACACCATTCATCGTGATGACGGTGATTCCGTTCTCGCTCATCGGGATTCTTCCGGCGCACGGAATCTTGCACGCGTTTTTCACAGCCACCTCCATGATTGGATTCATGGCCGGCGCTGGCATCGTGGTGCGCAACTCCATCATCCTGGTGGACTTCATTGAATTGCGGCTTGCGCAAGGCATGCCACTCGCCGAAGCCGTGGTGGAAGCGGGCTTGATTCGCTTTAGGCCCATCATGCTTACGGCGATGGCCGTGGTGGTCGGCGCGACGGTCATCCTCTTTGATCCCATATTCCAAGGACTCGCCGTTTCTCTCATGGCCGGCTGCATCATCTCAATGATCATCAGCCCTGTGGCCGTGCCGGTTCTTTACTTCATGGCATATAATAAAAAACCAAAGAGCAGTCGCTCCATTTAAGGCAGGGAGGGATGAAATGCTTATTCCATCCCTCGGATCTGCATTTTTAATCGTTTTTCGATCGTGGGACGGTCCACTGCCGCGAGGGCGTCCAGCAAGCGGACTTGAAAAGTTCCGGGAAGCGGTGTGCCCTGGGCCGCGAGTTCGCCCGCGATACCAAAAACACCCAGTGCGGCCGTTGCAGCGAAAAACGCCTCTTTTTCCCTCGCGCAAAAAGCGGCGGTGATGGCGGAGGCGGCGCAACCGGTTCCTGTGATCCGGCCCATGAGCGAATGGCCATTTGCGATCATGGCAACACGTGGTCCGTCCGTGATAAAATCTTCCGGACCGGTCATTGCCACAGTCACGCCGTTTGTTTTCGCCAGAGTTTTGGCGGCGGCGTGGGCCGTGTCCATTGCATCCTGGGAATCCACTCCACGCGTGCGGGATGGCTGGTCACAGAGGGCCAGAATCTCAGATGCGTTTCCGCGGATTACGGCGGGCCGCAGTTCCGCAACCATGCGTTTGGCTGTGTCGGTGCGAAAGCGGGTTGCCCCCGCGCCGACAGGATCCAGAACGATGGGTATCATCCGCTGATTGGCGGCATGGCCTGCAAGAAACATCGCTTCAACCCAGGGTGTCGATAGTGTGCCTATGTTTAGGACCAACGCCCCTGACAATGCGACCATTTCTTCCACCTCTTCGAGAGCATGCGCCATCACGGGCGAAGCTCCCAAAGAGAGAAGGGCGTTTGCGGTGAAGTTCATCACCACAAAATTGGTCACATTAAGAATCAACGGCGGATCGTTGCGAATCGCTTCCAACAGATCCGCGATTATTACAGGCCATTTGCTCAATCCATTACCTTTGGAAAAAGTTTAACCCTAATCAATGAGACTTGCGTTTTTGCTCCAACAGCCATGTGTAGAGCTTGGGATTGTTGTAGGTCTCAGTCCATGAATCGTGGCCCGCCTCAGGATACACTGTGAATTCCACGTTGCCTCCGGCCGCCTTGATCGCCTTGACCATCCGCTCAGATTGCTCCAAAGGAACGGTATTGTCCTTGCCGCCATGGAAGACCCAGATGGGAATATCCTTCAATTTGGGCGCATCGGCCGTGTTGCCACCGCCGCAGATTGGCACAAGGGCCGCAAAGCGCTCGGGATGGGCGGCGCCCAGGGCCCAGGTTCCATAGCCGCCCATGCTTAAGCCGGTCAGATAAATGCGATCTTTGTCCGCCTTGTACTTGGCGACAATGTCATCCAGAAGTGCATTCAACACATCCGGATTCCATCCGCGTCCGGAGCTTTGCGGAGAGACGACGATGAACTGAAAGTCCTTGTTGGTTTCGACGATTTTGGCCGGGCCATGCGCTTTGACTTTCGATAGATCATCGCCCGATTCGCCTGATCCATGCAGGAAAAGAATCAGCGGCCATTGCTTGTCCGTTTTGCCATAATCCGCAGGCAGGAAAAGAAGGTATTTGAGACGCGCTTTGGAGGTGATGTCCTTTTCAAAAAGGTTTTCGCTCTGGCTTTGGCCTTGAGCGGGCAGGGTGGAGAGTGTGGCCAAAAAGGTCGCGACTATCACAGATCCCAGCACTCGGGAGCAGTTTATTTTCATGGGTGTTTGTTGTTTTGGATGTCAATTTGTTTGGTGATGAGGTCGAACACGAACACGTATAACTGAAAATGGCTGTAATTCAATCAAAATATGATCGTTTGTCACGGCTATTGCCGATTCGACGGGTTTTACCTTGTTGGGCGCATTACGGGAATTGGCAGCCCACGGAACTTCGGCGCCGAGAGTGGTGATTTCAGCCGTCTCAGCTCCCTTGAAATTCTTAAGTGAAATATCCAGATTTATCGGCCGATCAGATCCGCGATGCACGATCGACATCAGGAGGCTGCCATCGGGAGCAATGGCGGCGATGGCGTCAACAGCGCCGTAAGCGCAGCCCTCGGAAGCATTCTTTAACTCCGGCAGAACCATGGGCGCCGCAATCATGGGGGTTTTGATTTCCACGTTAACCGGGGTGGCGTCGCCGAAAACTGCAAAGGCCGATTGCGCGAAATAACAGGGATTGGCAAAAACCCGCTCCTGTTCCTTGCGCAGGCCACCGCCGTGATTGACCGTGGCCGAGTGGGTGATCATGTCCACAAAAGGAGCCAGTCTCACTGCCGCATGGTAAATCAGCACATCATAAAGCGCTTCCCCAAGAGTTCCCGGATTCACCATGTTTTCGTGAGTCAGGCGCACAGGGAGACTTTTGTCGGAAGCGGTCTCCAGGTGCGCGAACATTTGCAGTTCAGTGACAGCCAGGCGCGGTTGTTTGACTCCGCCACGGGTCATGTCCTGCTGGAGCCCGGCCCATTTGGTTTCGAGCGCTTCTGGAACGGCCATGAAGTCCCGATAAACATCCATGGGATCTGTCGCGGATGAAACATTGCCGCCGACCAATGGGTGATCTGTGATGCTCGTCAGGTCTTTGGCCACTCCCGAAATGAGTGTGTCGTTCCAGTTTTTGCCCCAGAAGACGGGAGCCCCGCACGCATACAAATGAATGGAGGGATCCGCCGCCAGAAGCGTTGGTGCGAACTGTCGATAACGGTCCACGTAGCCCGACGCCGTCGTCCAATGGATTTGCCATCGGCCCCAGAGTTCATTGCCCACCTCCCAGTGTTTGACGTTGTAGGGTTTGGGGTGGCCATTGGCGGCGCGCAATGCGCCCATTGGCAAGGTGACCGGGCCGTTGCAATATTCCACCCATCGGGCCGCTTCCTCGGGCGAACCGTTACCGGCATTGACGCAAATCATGGGTTCGCATCCGACATCACGACAAAACGCGATGAACTCGTCGGTTCCAAAAGTGTTGGGTTCCACGCCACCCCAGGCGTAATTGGGACGTGTGGGACGCATTTCGACCGGGCCCACACCATCCCTCCAATGATAGCCGCTGACGAAGTTTCCGCCGGGCCAGCGCAACACGGGCAGTTTGGAATCCCTTAAAAGGCGCACAACGTCCGGGTCCGCTCCATGAACATGGTCCGCAGGGCGGAGAAAAATCCGGCTGACCACCCACTGGCCTGGAGAGTCTGCGGTGATGGATAGGCGATGCAAGGCGTCGGCCGACTCGTCCATTTCCAATTCGACTCTTCCATGGAACCATTGCCACCGGGATTTTAGGCCTTTTATGGAAGCGGAGGCTCCGGGGCGGTCTGAGCCTTTTTGGTTCAAGTTTAAGGTCAGAGAGGCAACATTGGGAGATCGCGCAAAAACATCAAATTCATATTGGCGCGTGCGGTGCAATGGCATGAAAAACCATTGTGCGATCCCTTGTCCTGCGGATTTGGTTTCTATTCGTTGGGCCCGGTCCGCGCTGGGTCCCGCATCGGGGCTTACTTGAACCGCGTCCCGGGGGCCTTCGCGCACCCACCAGCAGGCGAGGCCGTCGTCACGGCCCTCAGCCATGCGATTGAGATCGGCCTCGGGCCATCCCATGCGTTCGGCCTGTCGCCGCATCTCCCGCTTTATTTGCCCACCGTCAAACAGAAAAGTGCCGACCCCATCCGGCGACGCCTGCCCTGACCAGAAGGGATAATCGGCCAGCGTTGGGTTGCGGAGAATCTGGGCATCCATCCCATTGTAGATGTTATTGCCCAAATGCTCGCAGAATTTCCCGGTAATAAATTTGGGTATGGCATAGCCTGAACGCATCTGGGCGTTGACGACCAGCGACGCGTTGGTTTGAGAATCTGAGGCGCTGACGCGACGGATGGCGGTCTGTTTTTCCAGTGGATTGGGGGCGGTGGAATCGCCTGCACCCCCGGCCACATCGTAAACACGCACGTAATCCACATAACAATAATCAGGCAACGCCGCTTTCTTGATATCGCCACCCCATGGGCCGATTTCCTCGGTGAGCTTGATATACTCCGGCACTTGTGAAACTCCGCCGGCCGCGGAACGCCACACCTCTTTTCCATCCACGTAAACCACATATTCCGTCGGGGTCCAATAAAGGGAATACGTGTGGAATCCCTCGAGTAATTCCGGCATTTTTATTTTTGAACCCGCGCTTTTGTGCTCTTTGCCGTAGCCATCCCAATGAAGATTGTAAGTG
>Ga0315272_10001582_pt1 | contig 11281 bp, 9 predicted proteins | sample C3_middle_MG_FD_203918 | JGI IMG/M metagenome (GOLD analysis project Ga0315272, IMG submission 203918) | Sediment microbial communities from Yellowstone Lake, YNP, Wyoming, USA - C3_middle | ecosystem: Environmental > Aquatic > Freshwater > Lake > Sediment | place: USA: Wyoming | collected...
GCCCATCATGAAAGCCGGCAGCATGGCTTTGAGGTCGGCACCGGCCGAGAACATCTCGTCGTTCGACCAGATCACTAGGCCCTGGTAATCGGCCTCGGCCAGCGCCAGGCCGCGCAACAGGCCGCCCATCACGCCCGCGCCAATGGCGTGCATTTTGGTCTTGATGCTGGCAATCACAACTTCGCTGTCCAGCGTCCACAGGCGGATGGACTCGTCTTCAAACAGCGTCTTGCCCGCAGCCTCCACCTTGGGGGCGCCAGCGCCCAGCACGCTCTGCGGAAAGTGCTGGCGCGCATACACCGGCAAGCTGCGGGGCGGCACAAACTGCTCCAGCGTCGGATTCCACGAGCCCTGCGGCGTGTGCACGCCGCCAGCAGCGGCCACCGGGCCTTTGAAAACCCACTCCGGCAGCGGCGCCCGGCACAGGGCCTTGCCGGCGTCAATGTCTTCCTTGATCATGTTGGCCACCGCCAGCCAACCGGCTTCCTGCCACAGCTCAAACGGCCCCTGCTTCATGCCAAAGCCCCAGCGCATGCAGAAATCCACGTCCCGCGCGTTGTCGGCTATTGCCGCCAGGTGAACGGCGGCGTAATGCAGGCTGTTGCGCACAATCGCCCACAGAAATTGCCCTTGTGCGCCTTGGCTGTCGCGCAGCAATTTCAGGCGTTCGGCGGCGGGCTTTTTGAGCATGCGGGCATAGACCTCGTCGGCCTTCTCATCCGCAGCCACATAGGTTTTGGTGGCCGGGTCGAAGCGCAAGATATCGCGGCCTTGCTTTTTGAAAAACCCGGCCTTGCTTTTCTGCCCCAGGTTGCCCATCTCCAGCAGGGTCGTGAGCACTTGCGGTGTGGCAAAACTCTCATAGAACGGATCAGTCTGCAGACTCAAGGTGACTTGCAGCGTCTTGATCACATGCGCCATGGTGTCCAGACCGACCACGTCGGCGGTGCGGAAAGTGCCCGAGCTGGCACGGCCCATCTTCTTGCCGGTGAGGTCATCCACTACCTCGTAGGTAAGACCAAAATTGGCGACCTCTTTCATGGTCGCCAGCATGCCGGCGATGCCGACGCGGTTGGCAATGAAGTTGGGCGAGTCCTTGGCGCGCACCACGCCCTTGCCCAGCGTGCTGGTGACGAAGGCTTCCAGGTCGTCCAGAATTTGCGGCTCGGTGGTGGGCGTGTTGATCAGTTCCACCAGCATCATGTAGCGCGGCGGGTTGAAGAAGTGAATGCCGCAAAAGCGCGGCTTGATCTCGGCCGGCAGCACTTCGCTCAACTTGGTGATGGACAGGCCCGAAGTGTTGGAGGCGACGATGGCGTGGGCGCTAAGAAAAGGCGCGATCTTTTGGTACAGATCGAGCTTCCAGTCCATGCGCTCGGCAATCGCTTCAATCACCAGATCACATTCCTTCAAGCGCTCCAGGTGTTCTTCATAATTGGCTGGCTCGATCAGGCCTGCGTCTTCTGGCACGCCCAGCGGTGCGGGCTTGAGTTTTTTCAGGCCTTCGATGGCGCGGGTGACGATGCCATTTTTTGGCCCCTCTTTGGCCGGCAGGTCGAACAGCATGACCGGCACCTTGCAGTTGACCAAGTGGGCAGCGATTTGCGCACCCATCACACCGGCGCCGAGCACGGCGACTTTTTTTACATTGAAACGAGACATGGTTGTTCCTGAAAAAAATGGGAGAACCTGGTAGGACAGACCGCAGTTACGCGTTGCGAACCGGCTCTGTCCTCAGCCAATTGAACACGGCTAATCATTTGTCATGGCGAGGAGCGCAAGCGACGCGGCAATCGCGATGACGGAGCGGTTCATTGAAAGCGCCGGTTACTCGACGCGATTCCAGATTTGCGTTCTACCCAGCAGGGCAAAACCGATGAAGCCGCGGACTTCGAGTTTTTTACCGCCCTCGATCGGCGTCATCCTGAGCTTGTAAACGGTGCCGCTGTCGGGATCCACGATGCGGCCACCTTCCCAGACATCCTTGCCTTCGACCTTGCGGGCGTCGCGAATGATCTCCAGACCCAACAAGGGCTTGTCCTTGCGGTCATCGGTGCATTCCTTGCAAACCGCTTTTTGATCGACGTCCTTGCGCAGCAGCTTGTCGATGCGGCCGCTGACCACGCCGTTGCTCTCGGAGATCTGGATCAGACTCTTGAGTTCCCCGGTCTTGTCATCGATGCTGTGCCAGTTGCCCACCGGTGTCATTTGGGCCTGCGCGCTGCCCAGCGCGAAAACCGCAGAAGCGGCCAGCAAGCCAGACGTAACGAATTGCGTTAATTTCATGAAATATCTCCTCAGTAAGGGTCGAAGAAAACCAGTTTCACACCAGCGCCGCGTCGGTGTCCATCAGCACTTTACTGCCTGTGCGCGCGGTTTGCATCAGCGTCGCCGTCTCGGGGAACAGCTTGGCAAAATAGAAACGCGCCGTTTGCAGCTTGCCGACATAAAACGGATCGCTGTTGCCGGCCGCGATCTGGCGCAGCGCCACCTGTGCCATGCGGGCCCAGAAGTAGCCAAAAACCAGGTGCCCGGCAACGCGCAAGTAGTCCACGGCAGCGGCGCCCACTTCGTCGGGATTCTGGAAGCCCTTGAAACCGATCTCGGTCGTGAACTTGGTCATCTGCTCGCCCAGGATCGCAATCGGCGTAATGAATTCGGACATTTTTTCATTGACGCCTTCTTCGGCCACCAGTTGGCCGATGAGCTTGCCAAACTTGCGCAAGGTGGCGCCGGTGTTGCCCAGTATCTTGCGCCCGAGCAGATCGAGCGACTGGATGGTGTTGGTGCCTTCGTAAATCATGTTGATGCGCGCATCGCGCACAAACTGCTCCATGCCCCACTCCTTGATGTAGCCATGGCCGCCAAACACTTGCAGGCAACCCGAGGTCGCGCTCCAGCCATTGTCGGTAATGAAGGCCTTGACGATGGGCGTGAGCATGGCCAGCATTTCGCCGGAGTCCTTGCGCACTTTCTCATCGGGGTGGTTGAGTTCCTTTTCCAGCAGCATCGAGCAGTAGCTTGTCAAAGCGCGGCCACCCTCGGCATAGGCCTTGGCGGTGAGCAGCATCTTGCGCACGTCGGGGTGCACGATGATCGGGTCGGCCGCCAGGTCTTTGGCCTTGATGCCCGTGAGCGAGCGCATCTGGAGCCGGTCTTTGGCGTAAGCCAGCGCGTTCTGGTAAGCCACCTCGGTCAGCCCCAGCCCCTGGTTGCCTACGCCCAGCCGCGCCGCATTCATCATCACAAACATGGCGTTCATGCCCTTGTTGGGCTGGCCCACCATGGTACCGACCGCGTCGTCGAGCACCATCTGCGCCGTGGTGTTGCCGTGGATGCCCATCTTGTGCTCCAGGCCACCGCAGTAAATGCCGTTGCGCGCGCCCAAAGTGCCGTCTTTGTTGACCAGGAATTTGGGCACGATGAACAGACTCACCCCCTTGATGCCGGGCGGTGCATCGGGCAATCGCGCCAGCACCAGGTGAATGATGTTCTCGGTCATGTCGTTTTCGCCGGCGCTGATGAATATCTTGTTGCCGGTGAGTCGGTAGCTGCCGTCGGCCTGCGGCTCGGCTTTGGTGCGCATCAGGCCCAGGTCGGTGCCGCAATGCGCCTCGGTCAGACACATGGTGCCGGTCCACTCACCGCTGGTCATCTTGTGCAGGTAAGTCTCTTTTTGTTCCTCGGTCCCGTGCGCGTGCAGGGCGGCATAAGCGCCATGCGTCAACCCGGGGTACATGGTCCAGGCCTGGTTGGCGCTGTTGAGCATCTCATAGAACATCTGGTTCACGACCAGCGGCAAGCCCTGACCACCATAGGCGGGGTCGCAGCCCAGCGCCGCCCAACCGCCTTCAATGTACTTGGCGTAAGCCTCCTTGAAACCCTTGGGGGTGGTCACGGCATGCGTGGTCTGGTCTATCGTGCAGCCCTCGGTGTCGCCACTGATGTTCAATGGAAAAGTGACATCGACGGCGAATTTGCCGCCTTCTTCGAGCACCGCATTGATGGTGTCGGCATCGATCTCGACGTACGGCGGCATCTGCTTGAAATCATCGGCGACCTTGAGCAGTTCGTGCATTACAAACTGCATGTCGCGCAGGGGTGGGGTGTAGGTAGGCATGCTGATTACTCCTTGGAGGATGGTTTGGATTTTGGGGAAAGTGACGATGCGCTGGCGGCCTGGCCGTAACGCATCAGAATATTTTGAAAACCGGTATTGGCGCGTTCAATGGCCGCTGGATTTTTCAAGAAACGCGCTTCATAGTGCAACGCCAGAATCAGGCCATGAATCTCAAAGGCCATTTGTTCTTCGTCGGCGTCGTCTCTGAGCTGGCCCTGAGCTTTGGCCTGGACAACGGCCCGGTAGAGGGCGGCCAGCCAGGTCTTGACCGAACTCGCCAGTGCATCGCGCACCACGCCGGGCCGGTCATCAAACTCGACCGCGCCGCTGATAAAAATGCAGCCCGACTGGAGTTCGACGCTGACCCGTTTCATCCAGTTGTCAAACAACGCACGCAAGCGCGGCAAACCGCGCGCTTGCTCCATGGCCGGGGCGAAAACCTCGTCAGAAAACCGCGCATAGTACTCACGGATGACGGAAATTTGCATTTCTTCGCGTGATCCAAAATGGGCAAATACACCGGATTTGCTCATTTTGGTCGCCTCGGCCAGGGTGCCTATGCTCAGGCCTTCGAGCCCGATCTGCGCCGCCAAGCCCAAAGCGGCATCGACGATGGCCTGCTTGGTTTGTTGTCCTTTTTGCAAGCTGTGCTGCACCGGCACGCGCGTGCGGCGCCTGGCAGTTTGGACTTTCACGGGTGCTTCGAAAATGCTCATGGCGTTTAAAATAGAACGATCGTGCTATTTTGCCGCATTTTTGCCGGTCACGCCATCCCTTGAGCATCATGCAAAGAAATATTCTTGCCGGTGCAGGAAATAGCCAGGCCTTTGGGAGAAGGTCCTTATCGAAATACCTTTCCCCGTCATTGGTTCGTTATGATGGCGACAGAATTCTCTCGAGATTTCCGAATGAAACGATTTACTCTGATTTTGACATGCGCGCTTGGCTTGGCTGCGGGGAACGCTTTGGGCTGGAGCAACCATACTTATGCAGCGTATCGCGTGTTTGAAAAAATGCCCGAGGTGGCCACGGCCGCGCCGGTCACGGTGGAGCCGCTGGAAGCCTTTCTGAAGACGCAAGAGCAGTCGGTGGAAGCCTTGCTGACGCAGCAGGAAGTGTGGGCCAAGGCGAACATCGAGGTCTACCCGCCACGTCCTGCGGCACTGGCGTTCAAAGCCAACCCGGCCGTCAGCGATGCAGAGCGACGTTTGGCTTTTTTGCAGGCGCTGCGGGTCGCACCCAATAGCAAGTTTGCGCTCTTCCTTCAGACCGACCCCTGGGGCGCGGCGCCGGGCGCGGCGACGCTGCTGCCGCACAGCGCCGTGGACACGCTGCCCGAACAAGCCCATACCACTTACCGCTTTGTCGACATCAAGGCCGGGGATCATGTCCCGCCGCTGGCGGTGCTGGCCTCGGCCACGGATGAGCCCGACTATGGCCTGGACATCAATCTGTGGGCAGACAGTCCCTCGGATTGGGGAAAGAGTTACGGTTTTGGAGCACTGCCATTTGGCAACCCGGCGCTGTATTTCTCAACCCAGGCGCCGTTTCACATGGTCTTCTATCACGAAGACCGCATCATTTACCTGGCGGCGCCGTTCGTCAAAAGGACCTTCCCGCTGCTGCGCATTCACCAATACAGCAGCTTGGCCGCGCTGGCATTTCGCACGGGTCACGCCTATTGGGGCTGGCGCTTCACCGGGCTGGCATTGCACTATGTGGAGGACTTGACGCAGCCCTATCATGCCAGCGTGTCGCCAGGGAATTCTTCCATCAAACTGATCAGTATCAACCTGCTGGCAATGGCCGGGTTTCCTCGACTGAAAAACGAGATGATCGTGTTGTTGTCGAATCGCCATCTGGCGCTGGAAAAATACCAGAATCAAAGGATCTATAACGCCGCGCAGGTCAAAGCCGAGACCACCATTGAGACGGCGCTGCGCAACAGCGGCAAGGACAGCAGCTACCCGACCTGGTCCGACTTGTATGCGCGCGACGTGGTGAGTCGCCAGTCCCATGCGATTGGCCCACGGCTGACCGACATCCTGGTGGACACCCTGCCAGCCGCGTATGTTTCAGACCCTGCATTCGATTTTGGTGTGAAAGAGTCGGGCATCGATCTGGTCTCTGAACTGGGCAAACAGGATGCTGGCAAGCGGGCCAGACTTGACAGCCTCACTGCCGAATTGATGGCCAACTTCGGTGCCCATAGCCGCAATTTAGTGCGTGGCGTCCTCAAGGATGCGACCACAAAATAATCGTCATTGCGAGGAGCGCAGCGACGCGGCAATCGCGATGACGAAACTCTAACGCTTGTTGTTTCCTGCGCCGTTAGCGCTTGAACGGCACCACCAACTGGCGTTGCACGCCCAGACCGTCTATCCCCAACGTCATGACATCGCCTTTTTTAAGGTACTGGGGCGGCTTCATGCCCAGACCCACACCGGGCGGCGTGCCCGTGGTGATCACGTCGCCAGCCATCAGCGTCATGAACTGGCTCAAGTAACTGACCAGCTTGGCAACATCAAAAATCATGGTCTTGGTGTTGCCGGTTTGCAGGCGCCGGCCGTTTAAATCAAGCCACAAACCGAGTTTTTGGGGTTGCGTGAGTTCGTCACAGGTGACCAACCAGGGGCCTATGGGACCAAAGGTGTCGCAGCCCTTGCCCTTGTCCCACTGGGTGCCGCGCTCGAGCTGGTAGCTGCGTTCACTGAGGTCGTTGACGACACAGAAGCCGGCGACAAATTGCAGCGCGTCCTTTTGCGACACGTAACGCGCGCGGCTGCCCATGACCACGCCCAACTCCACTTCCCAGTCCATCTTGGTCGAGCCGCGCGGCAGCATCACCGGGTCATCGGGCCCCTGGATGCAGGAGATCGCCTTCATGAAAACCACGGGCTCTTTGGGAATCGGCAAACCGGCCTCGGCGGCGTGGTCTGAATAGTTCAGGCCGATCGCGATGAACTTGCCGATGTTGGCCACCGGGCAGCCCAGGCGCGGCGCACCCCGAACCAGGGGCAAGGTCAGCGGATCGACCTTGCGCAACTTGGCCAATGCCGGCGGACTCAGTTGATCGGCGCCCAGGTCGACGATGACGCCGCTCAAATCGCGCAGCTTGCCAGCCGCGTCTAGCAGGCCGGGCTTTTCTTTGCCGGGGCGGCCAAAGCGTACGAGTTTCATGGTTTACAGCAGGTAGGCGAGGCTGGCTTCGAGATGCTCGGAGGGACTGCGTTTGAAGTTTGAACGCGTGAAACGCTGCAGGCGTCCAACCACAAAGGCGGCGATGACGGAGGCGCGCACCTGGGCATCGACCGTGGGCGTGGCAGAACCGCTGACCTGGGCGGCCGGGCGCAGGCTCTGTTTGAAGGTGGACTCGATTTTGTCAAAAAACTGGTTCATGCGCTGCTGCAGGCGTTCGTTTTCAAACACCAGCGCATCGCCCACCATGACACGACTGAGCCCCGGATTTTTCTCGGCAAACTGCATCAGCATGGCCACCACCTGGCCGACTTGACGCAGACCGGCCCCGGCATCGGAGTTCACTTCGCTGGCGTCAGCCAGGCGCTCGCGCTGCACGATCTGGTTGATCAGCGAAAACACGGTTTGCTCAATGAACTCGATCAAGCCCTCGAACATCTGCGCCTTGCTGGCAAAGTGGCGGTACAAGGCCGCCTCGCTGACCTCGAGCCGCGCCGCCAGGGCAGCGGTGGTGATGCGCTCGGCGCCGGGCTGCTCCAACATGCTCGCCAGCGCCTGCAAAATCTGCGCCCGGCGCTCGCCTGGCTTGGGCCGCTTGCGCGCAGCGCTGGCGACCTCACTGTCGTCAGGGGTTTGTAAAGCAGTGGATTCAACGTCAGACATGGGGCTCTAAGCGAAAGGTTGGATTCATTCTCGCATAGCGCGACCTAGGGTTTTCTCGGGGGCATGGCACTGCCAAATCATCCCGGTGGTTGGCAAGCATCGTCTCGGCCATCAATGCGAGCGGATCATGGTGCCAAAGGCCTGGTCGGTCAAAATTTCCAGCAACAGCACGTGCGGCACCCGGCCGTCCACAATGTGCACCGAGTTGACGCCGCTTTTGGCGGCTTCGAGCGCGCCGCTGATCTTGGGCAACATGCCACCTTGAATAGTGCCGTCGGCAAACAAGCCTTCAATCTCGCGCGCCGACAAATTGGTGAGCAATTCACCGGCCTTGTTCAAGACGCCCGCGGTGTTGGTCAGCAACACCAATTTTTCGGCCTGCAGCACCGTCGCCAGCTTGCCGGCTACCACGTCGGCGTTGATGTTGTAGCTCTCGTTGTCGTCGCCAAAGCCAATCGGGCTGATGACCGGAATGAAAGCGTCATCCTGCAGGGCGATGACCACGCTCGGGTCGATGCTGACGATGTCGCCGACCTGGCCCACGTCGTGCTCTTTGGTCGGGTCGTCGTTGTCCAGCATTTTGAGTTTTTGCGCGCGTATCATGCCGCCGTCGCGCCCGGTCAGGCCGACCGCCTTGCCGCCGGCCTGGTTGATCAAGCCCACGATATCCTGCTGCACCTCACCGCCCAGAACCCACTCCACCACCTCCATGGTTTCGGCATCCGTCACGCGCATGCCCTGAATGAACTCGCTTTTTTTTCCCAGCCGCTTGAGTGCGGATTCAATCTGCGGCCCGCCGCCGTGCACCACCACCGGATTGATGCCCACCAGCTTGAGCAGCACCACGTCCTGCGCAAAGGCGGCCTGCAAGGCCAGGTCGGTCATGGCGTTGCCGCCGTATTTGATGACCACCGTCTTGCCATGAAAACGGCGGATGTAGGGCAGCGCTTGCGCCAGAATTTCAGCTTTGTCGTTGGGAGAAAGATTGAGCGGGTTGGTCATGGGGTCTCGCCAGGTTGGTAGCCGTGCACATGTTCTTGCAGCAAGGCCTTGATTGTCACCAGATCGCCCGAAACGGCGGCCGCTTCAAGCAATTTCAACGCCTCGGCCAATTGCGCCCACGGCACAAAAGCTTCATGCGCTTTCATGATACGCGGGTGCGCGGTCGGCTCGGGCTGGTTGCCAATCAACAATTCTTCATACAATTTTTCACCCGGGCGCAAGCCGATGATGGCAATTTCAATGTCGCCGCTCGGGCAAGCGCCATCGCGCACGGTGAGGCCGCTGAGCTGCACCATGCGCCGCGCCAGCGCCATGATTTTCACGGGCTCGCCCATGTCGAGCACAAACACGTCACCCCCCACCGCCATGGCACCGGCCTGCAGCACCAACTGCGCAGCCTCAGGCATGGTCATGAAATAGCGCGTCACCTCGGCGTGCGTCACGGTCAGCGGCCCACCGGCGGCGAGCTGGCGGCGAAACAGCGGCACCACACTGCCGCTCGAATCGAGCACGTTGCCAAAGCGAACCATGGTGAAAGAGGTGTTGGCGCCAGCGGCGGCGAGCGCCTGCAACACCAGTTCGGCCAGGCGCTTGCTCGCCCCCATCACGTTGGTGGGCCGCACTGCCTTGTCGGTGGAAATCAGCACAAAACGTTTGACGCCGCTGCCAAGGGCGGCGCGCGCCAGGTTGAGCGTGCCGAACACATTGTTGAGCACGCCCTCGCCGGGGTTGTCTTCCACCATGGGCACGTGCTTGTAAGCGGCAGCATGATAGACCGTGGCCGGGCGGTAATCGGTACAAATCGAAAGCAGCCGCGCATAGTTTGCAACGCTGCCCAGCAGCGGCACCAATTGAACCTGCAAACCCTTGCTCCGGCAGATGCTCTGCAACTCCTGGTGGATGCTGTACAAGCCAAACTCGTTGTGATCGAGCAGCAGCAATTGGCGCGGCCCCTGCACCACAATTTGACGCGTCAACTCGCCGCCAATACTGCCGCCGGCACCGGTCACCAGCACCACTTGACCGGCCAGATCCCGCGCCAGCAGAGCGACGTCGGGCGGCACCGGAGCGCGGCCCAGCAGGTCTTCGACATCAAGTTCATGAAAATCGCTGACCGTGACACGGCCACTGGTCAAGTCGGCCAAACCGGGCAGGGTTCGAATATGAACCGGCAAGGCGCGCAAACTGTTCAGGATGATATTGCGCCGCTCGCGCGATGCGCTGGGCAGCGCCAGCAAAATGTCAGTCACGCCTTGGCGCGTCACCAGCGCCGGTATTTCAGCGGCCGCAAAAACGGGGGTGCCGTTGATGCTGCGGCCGACCTTGGCCTGGTCATCATCAACAAAACCGAGCAGCACAAACTGGCTTGAGACGCTCAAAGCCGAAGCCGTCTGGGCGCCCGCCGTGCCCGCACCGTAAATCAGCAAACGGCCGGTCGCCTGGGCATGGGCCTGGAATGACTCGGCCAGCCAGAAACGTGCTGCGGCGCGGCTTGCGCCCACCAGCAGCAGGAAGATCAGCGGTTGCAACAAGCCCAGGGTGCGTGGCACACCAAACCATTGCTGCCACAACAACACCACCGTCAACAGCACTGCATAAACACCGACCGCCTGTGCGGTTGCCGTCAATGCGGCCTGACCGGTGTAACGAAAAATGGCCCGGTACAAACCGAACTTGACAAATATCGGCAGCGCCAACAACGGCGCCAGCCCATAGACATACCACTGTGCGCCAGTCGGCCAATTAGGGGCGTCGAGCCGCAGCGTGAAAGCGATCCAGGTGGCAACCAGCGCCAGCAGCACATCGAGCGCCAGCACCACCAGCCGCTTGAGCGCGCGCGGCCAGCCCAACACCCTGCGTTGCAGTGAACTCCCGCTGCGCCACATCAGGGCTTGATGCTGAACTCTTCTTTGCTTTGTCCCTGCGCCACCAAGGCAGCCAGCCAACGCGGCATCAAACCGCGACCACTCCAGCTTTCACCATTCGGGCCCCGGTATTTGGCCGGCACCAGCATGGCAACCTTGTCCTTCTTTTTGCTCTTGCCAACGCCATTCTTGGCGGCCTGCGCAGTTTTGGCTTTGGATTTGGCGCCACGCACTTTGCCGGATTGAATATCTTTGAAAGTAATGCCGAAAGCGGCCATTTTGGCCAGTATCTCCTGCACCGTCTTGTCAAACTCGCGCGTCTTGATTTCGCTGGCCTGTTTCTGTAGTTTCTCAATCTGGCTCTGAATATCAATCAAATTACTCACGGTTCATACTCCTATCAACAAATTGAAATATTAAGAAATAACCCAAC
>Ga0315272_10001583_pt1 | contig 11274 bp, 11 predicted proteins | sample C3_middle_MG_FD_203918 | JGI IMG/M metagenome (GOLD analysis project Ga0315272, IMG submission 203918) | Sediment microbial communities from Yellowstone Lake, YNP, Wyoming, USA - C3_middle | ecosystem: Environmental > Aquatic > Freshwater > Lake > Sediment | place: USA: Wyoming | collected...
AAGCATGTTGAATATATTCATTACAACCCGGTAAAACATGGTTTGGTAAATTCGCCAAAAGCCTGGCCGCATTCCACGTTCCATCGTTTTGTGAAGCAGGGGATTTATCCTGACGATTGGGGCGCGAATAAAGCGATTGATTTTGATAAAAGTGTCGGAAATGAGTAAGGATACTGTCGGGTTTCGCTTTGTTCTACCCGACCTACCCTGCTAGACCGAGACATCAGCAAATTGATTTCTTGGCAAAAAAATCGTGGCTAAAAAAAATGTGGTTCGTCACGCAAATGTGTGCATGGTTTTCGGTAATGGCAGATCAGCCATGCAGTGATAAAGATTCCGGATATAGTTTGTCGCTGTTTTGAAACCGTAGGCCTTATGGATGATGACCTTTGCCTTGTTGTTGAGGCCTTCCACGATGCCGTTATCGATAGGCGCATCAAAGTAGTTGAGCAGGTCATCCTCTCGGCGGCGGAGCATCCAGGCAAAATCACGCATTGGTTCTAGCCGTGAATGGGTTGCCCACCAGAACCACTTGTCGAGGTAATCCTTTGCCCAAACTGGATTACGATAATCCCAGAACCGCCGGAAAGCTTCCTTGAGAAGGTACGCCCGATTGATCTTCAGATTGAGTTTCTCAAGAGCTGAGAGTCGAATCTTTTGACTCTCAGTGAGGTTCCAAGGATTTTTTAGCCAGATGTAGCGGGTTTTGACCATTAGCGCCTTGTGGGCTTTGCCTTTGTCCCGAATTTCATCGCGCCGTACTTGATCCACCGCTTTGGTGAGGTGCTGAACGATATGAAACTTGTCAAACACCAGCAGGGCTTGCGGCGCCTTGTCTTTGATAACGTCGACGTAAGGTTGCCACATATCACAGCAAATACCTGCCAATTTCGCAGTCCGCTCCGGGCCGAATGCCTCGAAAAAGGTCTTCAGTGTTTTCTGGCTCCGGCCTTCACCGCTCCAGAGAAGTCTGCGGGAGACAAGGTCGTAGACGTTGGTAACGTAGACATGGCCGCGCTTGCGGGAGATTTCATCGACGCCGATGAGGGTAATCCCGGAAAGATCGCGATTGACCAGACCATACTTGACAGCTTCATCGACCGCTGTCGCCACCGTGCTCCAGGCGCAGTGAAAAAGGGCCGCAACTTGCTGCCATGTCAAGACTCGAGCCCAAGTGGCCAGGGTTACCATAAGAGCCTCCGTGAACCGTTGCTTGCCTGTGCTCCATGGCAGAGCTTCAACATGAATACCGCCGCAATGCTTACAGTTCACCCGGCGAGGAGCGCAAAGCAAATAAACAGCAATTCCCCACAGCGGAACGTGCCGGAACCGGCGGACTGGCCGTGTATCCCGGTAGGCGGCACGCTGGCCGCAAACCCCGCAACATGGGGCGCAGCGGCGGTCTGGAACTATTTCTGCCTCCAGGCTACCATTGACAAATGTGACTTCGGCCACACGAAATCCTTGCATTTCAAGAGTGTTTTGGATCAAAGTTTCCACAAGCATGAGTCTCCTCCCAGATACCTAGTAAGTTTCGCACCTTCTAAGTAACTGATGAGGCTCATGCTTTTCAACTATTCAACAAAATTCCTCGCACCGATTCCCGAGAGGAACCAAAAATATATGCCGTGGGCAGTTGGGAAAAGTTTTAAGTCAGTCGATCATGGACCATCTGTCATCGTGACTTGGAATTAGGCGGATAAGAAATAAAAAAAACGACCCGAATCTCATCACATTAGAGGAAAAAAATGAACAAACTATTTATTCTTTCCGTCATCGCCATACTTGTTTCTGGCTGCTCGACTTACTCAGCTAGTCGGTACTCAATTTCAACAGACAATGTCGTTGCGCTACGCTCTTTGGGCGGAAATACCTTGAACATTGGCGCTTTCTCCTCAACAATCCCTGGACAAAAAGAAATAATGTGCCGTGGAGTAGGCCCGATCAAGACACCGGACGGCGAACCATTTTCCGATTTCATTCGAAAGGCATTACTAGATGAGCTGAAAATTGCGAATGTCTACTCGCCGTCAGCACCAGTGACAATAACTGGCAACCTGGACGCAATTGATTTCTCGTCAAACAGCGGAAATTGGAATCTGGCGCTCACCGTCAAGGCGTCAAACGGTAAATCCATGTCTGTTTCAGAGAGCTACGCCTACACAACAAGCTTCTACGGTGAAACGGCATGCAATCAAACTGCGCAAGCGCTTATGCCTGCCGTTCAAAATTTGGTTGGCAAGGTAGTTCGCTCACCAGAATTTGCCACGCTTATTTCACAATAGGAGGCTTGATATTAGACGGCGCTATGCCCCATAAAGGAACAATAGCGCCCCGTTTTCACGTTTAGGAAATAATACAGAATTAACCAAGGGGTCTCAAAATGTCCAACCTCATCAAGTGCGATGACTGCGGGAAAGAAATCTCAAGGAATGCCGCTGCCTGCCCAAATTGCGGCAACCCAATGAGCAAGCCCGAAACAAACAATCCGAAATGCCCTAGTTGTGGCGCAAGTGATTTTGAAAAAATTTCTTTCAAGAACAAGGCCGGTTCCGCCCTTGTTTTTGGCATTTTCAGCCTAGGCCATGTAGCAAAAACTTTTAAATGCAAAAGTTGCGGCTACAAATGGTGAGTTGCGCAAATTGATTTTTTTTGACCAAAGATTGCCCTTCTAAAACGGATTTTCCTACAGACTCGTTAACGATAAGCGATGGAAAGGAGATGGCCATTCATGTTTCGTAACATTATTGCAATTTTTATCAGTTTCGCTTTACTTATTGGTTGCACTCCAAAGATTGATCAGAAGAAGTACGAAAACCTTTATCACGCTTCCAAAGCCATACCGGGTGCAACAGCGGTTGGTGTGAGTTATGAAAAGCTTGGAGAATTGCTCCAGAGTTTGTCAACGGAAATCTCAATAGCAAACGACAAAGCCAAGTCTGACCTTGAAAAGGAACTGCTAAAAGGGTATGTCGATGTCTTGATGATGTATCACGAAAGCACCATCGTCTGGAAACACAAGATCGAAGGCGCAAGATATGATTGGGTGCCGCGTAGACAGATATGCGTTGAAGAAGAACTTCGTCCCATTATTTCGAAGTATTCGTTGCCCACAGAACAGCACGCCTCTAAATATGGGACCCCATTTGACACTATTTCGGAAGACTCAATACAAGTGATTTGGGGCAAAGCAAATGAACATCTCGAAAAGACTACAAAGCTTTATCTTGGACAGTGAGTCTATTGGAGTTCTTTTGGACATATTCGGTAATATCTCGCGTCAACAAAAGGAGGTAATAGGGTAGGATGCCACGCACTGAAAACGGCTAATTTAGGCTTCGGTGATTGCTTAAAATTGAAACCAATAACCAAGCGGCCTTCTTCGCTGGTGCTATAGAAAACGGCGCTATCTCCATAGAACGAAAATAGCGCCGTTTCCCGCGTTTTTGCCCCTTACCCATGCCCTAGTATTACCAGACCCCTTTTCGCCCGATCCTGGGCCGCATATTGCCACATAGAACAATATCTACATAGTATTTTGCGGCGGGTCAAAAGTTCTAAATGGATACAGTGCGCAAAATTTTGAACTACACTTTCTGGCCTCGCCAGGAGTCCAACCCATACATTCTTGGCAATGGAAAATTATTGCCCTTCTTGCCGTTAGGGTGACTTCCCTGGTGCCGCCTTTTGAATCTCTTATTTCGTGTTTGATTGGCAAAATTATATTCTCCTTTGTAAGCCGACTGTGCGGCCATTTTTTGTTTTTAATTTCTGAGAGAAGCAGGCTGAAGATTTTGAACTGTTTTGGGCCAAAATCTTACGCTGGCGTCTAAGACACCTAGCCTATACAAGCATACCCCCATGCCTTCGAACATAAATGGGCATACCCCCTCCGCTATTTTTTCATCTGTAAGCCAACTCACATCATTGCTCAATCGCGATATTTCCTTATTATTCTTTTTTTGTGTGTATTATATTTAAATAAGTTTATAGCTGTATTGCTATTTAGTAACTATTACTTTTTTATAGTATTGTAACTACAATATATAATTAAATAATAATACAACATATATACAATAAAAACATATCTCTCTCTTACTGGAGGTACTTTCTATTCTTATCTAATCTGTTGAAGGATACCTAAAGCATACCTTCAAGCATGCCTTCAACAGATAGATTATATAATTATTGATTAGTCATTATTCTTCTATTCCTTTGGGTTATTAGCCCTCCTTTTCTAGCGCCAGAAACTACATTTGCATAAGATTTTTTAGCATTTTCAAATTCACGACTTGTAATTCTGCTTGTTAATCTTGAATTAAATTCAATCAACCATCCTGACTTGGTTAAAATATCTCGATAATACAACCAGTCATTCTCTTTTAATCCAAGATATCTTGCTATTTTCCAGTCATTGTCTTCGATTGATCCACTGTCTTGCAACCATGCAAGATGTTGTAAGTGTAAAGCAATTCGCATCTCATCTGGTGAAAACATCGCCCATTCCTGAGATGATTCAATTTCAGCAGCGGGATACTTTACCCAAGCGGGCTTTCTCAACTCTAATGATGCCAGTATCAGCGCGCTTTCTGGCAACCAACCTTGTTCAAGCATGGCCTGAAGAAATTCCAGCCGGTCTCGGTCAATGCAATGACTGTGCATACAGTGAATAGTAAAAGACGAATGCTCTGTATTAGCGTTTGCAATGAAAGCAGCTAAGTCTGTTGTGCTATCTGTGTGTTCATGGGCAAACGGACAGACAATGTGCTGCTTTCCGTCTACAGTCGATCCTAAGCAATATTGAGGAGCAACCGCCGTTACAATATCAAAGTTAGGATTTTGCGCCGCCCATCCCACTAAGTCAATCATTTCGCCGGTAGTCTGGTTCGTGTAGGAAAAGTTATGGCTAGACGCTGATTGCGGGCCTGCTTTCTGCTTTCTTGTCACTTTGCCTGGTGCCGCCATTTCCAGCCCCAAGCCATCAATGATTTCCTGCGTCGTGTAACTTGGAAACTCATTGACTTCAACCAGCTTTGTCATGACAGGTTGATCTTTAAGGTGGTAAAAACCCGGCACCCTGAGGACGCGAGAAAGATCGCAGCATGCAGTATCGCCATTAAACTTTGCCGCGATTGCTTGCTGTAGGGGGGTGAACTGCTCCAGTGGGCAATGATCGACCAGCCAATACAAATGCCAGTGGCCCGGTGAAGATTCAACCCTTATGTGTGGCTTAAGGGCCGCTGCTGCCGGTTCATATGGCGAACCGTCCAGGTCAATAAAAAGCGCCCGAACCTTGACCACGTTCTTTGCCTTACGGCCCTTACCATCGCCAGCGTTGACCATGACAAAAATCCCGCAGCCTTTCTTTTGCTTCTTGTACGGCAAAGCATAGCCCACGCTTCGTTTCATGTGACAGTGAAACGCCTTGGATTTCTTGTCCTTATCATCGAAAAATTGAAACGTGATTGCATCATCCTTGCCGCCGGTCAGAATATCAAAAAATCGGTTAGCTATTTTATAATCTGGCTGAAGGGCAAATTCTGTGGTAGCATCAATTTGAATTTTATTCTGTGAAGCGGTTTCTCCTAAGGTGCCAGCCTTAATGGGGTAAGCCGCTTTTCTTTTATTGGTCATTGCGCACCTCCCCGGCCAGGCTGAGGAGCAAGGCCCTGACTTCTTCAACGCGGTAGGCAGTACAACGCGCTGACAGCTTTACCGGCTTCAGGGGATAGCGTCCAGACTTGACGCCAGCAAGAAAAGTACTTCTTGAAATTGGAATGATTGCCGAGATTGGCGGTTCTGCCTTTGGATTGCCGACAATTTGCGCCAAGCGCAGAAAACCGGTGGATGGAAGGGGTGTTGCTGTTTGACTCATAAACTTCTCCTTGTGTTTACCACGACCGAAATTGGCTGTGGTGTTAGGAGCAATTTATGAATTATCTGTTCGCTTGAAAAGCGGTGACGGTAGCGGGGGGTTGGCAAAAAACGGTAGCGGGGGTTATGGGGAAACCCAATGGTGATAAGGGCTAAATGGGTCGGGGGGTTTTATTAAGATATTTTTTGCGGCCCTCCTTGCTTGCTTGGATTTACAATGACCCTGAAGTGCTCTTCTGTTGTCGGCCCCATATTTTTAGCGTTACTTTTTAACCAATCCCCTATCAATTTGGTATTCCCTCCAGAGGATTTGCAGGAATTGTCTTTTTTGTCTCCCTCCCTGTGCGCATACAGTTCAAGCCATGCCCGAACAGCAAGAGCTAAATTCTCAGAATGCCAAGGGTGGCCGGGATTGAGTATTTGCCTAAGGCTTAAATCACCAGGAACCTGCCCGTGCTCTTTCTCAAAACGCTTTACCTCTTCCTGTTTCTCAAACCGCTCTGCATCTTCCAGAAGAATGTAGTCCTCATCGTATTCGCCGTCGTCATTACCGAGCTTTGTTCTAACCAGTTGACCCGTTCCAATATATCGCTGAACCAACTCCTTTTTCACTTTCCAATATTCCGCCAGTTCAGCAACTGTGTAGTAGTTTAGCCTTGGTAGATTCACCATTACAACCTCCCTTTGATCGCGCCCTGTAAAAGTAGCGGGAAGCTGATAGGGTTTCCAGCTTGCCGGGTGCCCCCTATCCCGCAAAAAGACAATGATTGCGCAACACTTTGACGGAAACTTACCCCGCAGCCCGGATCGGTATGATATTGTCAGTCTCGCCAGCAGCAATCTTTTCCAAGTAATCAGCCCATACCTGCATCATCTTCCGGCGTTCGGGCAGGTGCGCTGTTCGATTGTAAGCCCTCCCCAGCGGATCACGTACAGCGTGGGCAAGCTGGTGCTCTATGAAGTCAGGACGGAAGCCCAACACTTCGTCAAGGATGGTACGAGCCATTGCCCTGAAGCCATGCCCGGTCAATTCGTTCTGAGTGTCGATCCCCATACGTCGCATGGCTGCATTGACGGTGTTGTTACTCATCGGACGAGAAGCAGACCGGGACGAGGGGAATACATACCGCCCGTTGCCGGTAAGCTGGTGCAGCTCCCGCAAGATTGCCAAAGATTGGCGAGAGAGAGGGACAAGGTGTTCTGTTTTGGTTTTTGGGACAAGATAGCGCCACTCGCCATTATCCAGATCAACGCCTGCCCATTCCGCCTGACGCAACTCACCTGGTCGGACAAATACGAGCGGGGCAAGGCGGAGAGCGCAGACTACAATAAAAGAGCCCTGATAAGCGTTCAACATTCGGAGTAAGGGAGCGACGACCTTTGGATCGGTAGGGGCAGCCATGTGCTTTCCCTGAACTGGAGGGAGTGCGCCGCGCAGGGCGCTTACCGGGTCGCTGGTGGCATGTCCGGTCGCCACGGCATATCGGAACACCTGACCGCAGGCAATCTTGACACGGTGCGCCGTTTCCAGGGTCCGCGATTCGATGCGACGAAGGACGGCCAATACTTCGGGCGGGGTAATTTCGCCAATGGCTCTTGCGCCGATATAGGGAAAAACATCTCTTTCAAGGCGGTTAAGGATTGCCTTAGCGTGAACCTCTGACCATTTCGGCTTAAACCGGGTGTGCCACTCACGGGCCACGGCTTCAAAGCTCCCTTCTCCTGACTGCGTGGCCTTCGCTACCTTGCGGGCCGCACCAGGATCAATGCCCGCCGCCGCCTGCTTGCGGATAGCTTCCCGCTTCTCTCTGGATTCAGCAAGGGATAACGCCGGGTACTCACCAAGGGAAAACGAGTTTTCTTTCTTGGCGAAGACTACTCGCAGCTTCCACCACTTCCTGCCGGTAGGGTCCACCACCAGCCACAACCCGCCGCCGTCTCGCAGCATGCAGGTCTTGTCTTTCGGCTTGGCGTTCTTTACGGTCAGTTCTGTCAGTAGGTTGGTCCCTGTCTTTGGCATACTTGAGCCTCGTAACGGGTAGATAATAAAACTGGTACGTCTCTACCCGCTATCCTACCCGTTACCGTACCCGGATTCAAGCGATTTCCATCGAACGCCGCTGGACGCAAAAAAGCCCGCTTTCCTTTTCAGGGGCGGGCTTTCCGAACTTCCCCGGACGTTGCCGGTTATAAATATGGTACCGAAGGCCGGACTATAATTGCAAGTATAACTTATTGATATTATTATTTTTACTGCTTTGTATTTTTTCCTCTACCCGTTATCCTACCCGTTAAAGAGTGCCGCTTGATATTTTATCATATTTATTTTGGTCCCTTTTTGGGGTACCTCAAATAGGGGGATCAGCCTGCATGAGGTGCCAAAACTGCCACAAGGTGAAATGTGGGACTATCGGCGCAAAGATTGGCCGATAGCATCATATTTTCCTTTGCAAACAGCAAATCCATCATCCCAACCCTGCTTGTATATGTTTTCGGAACTGTAACGGGTGACATCTTTGTTGAATTTGTAATACGGATGTCCGGCAGCGACATATCCACTATCACAACCCCCCATATATCCTTCTTTGTAAGCGAGTGGTTGCCCCGCGCCAATCTCTCTGTCGATGCCCTGCATGTTTGAGGCGCAGCCAGAAAGCAATACAACAATAATTAAAATATAGAATTTCATGTTTTCCTCTCCTTTCTTGTGAGCAGCAGGGGCAACGATACCGTGAGCGCTAAGGTTATGCTTTTGACCTGGATGAGTTGAGCAAGATTAGCCATTTTCAGATTCTTCTATCTTTTCCTATCAAGCATATACTCATAATACCGACAAATGGAGGGATATACACTGTGACTCTCAGAAAAGTTAGGCCCATTAACTTTTCTTCCATAAAGGCATTTTTGTCAATAAGGGAAAAATGCTGACTGCCAGTTAAAGGCGTTGTCAGGTAATTTCTTGTCTATTTATTCGCACAAAAAACAACCCCGACCCAGCAAACCAACCCACGGCATTTTCACGACCCAAAATGTCAAGGCGCAGCCATGTGTCATGGTCTCGTATTTTCCCCGTATTGACTTGCAAAAAAATAAGGCGTATTCAATATTAGATATTGTTCGAAAAATAAAATGGAAATTACACAAGGAGAAAAAATGGTAAGAAAAATTGGAATGGTATCTGTCGTTGTTGGTGTTTTATTTCTTCCAATGACTGCATTTGCAGAAGGATATTTTTCGGTAGGTGGAGGAGCAGGCGGGGAAGCTGATGCTCCGAACTTAACTCTTGAGTTGGGCGGCGTGTCAACAGGCAGCGGACTTAACCAGCTTTTTGCAATAGGCCTTGGCTTTATCTTTAATGCGGATGATGTCCCTGATGGCACCCTTGAATATCCTGTCCCCCATAGTGGCTATACCGATTTGGGTAATAGACAAAAAGGTAATGAGTATGCTGTCTTTGGGAAGTACGGCCTGGAGCCCATAAAAAACAGTGGAGTGTTTATTTTTGGGTTAGGGGGAGTATCTTTTGCTAAGGAAATTGATCTTGCCAGATCAAATGTTACGGGCTGGTACTATGAACAGTCAACCAGCACAAAAACTAATGGGATGTTTGGTGGCGGGCTGAGTTATTTTCCCACAAACAGCAAGATGTCCTTTTCAGCCGAATATGACAACAGACGAGGCATTACCGGCAGTGTTGGGTTCCGTTTTTAAAACCAAAAATGCTATTTCCTAATGATCAGAGTAGTGCAATTTAGAGAGTTCTTCGGGCTGCAAAAAACAACATCAAAAGAGGAAAATTACATGGCAGGGATGCTTCAGATTATTACGTATTTATTAGCATTTTATCTGGTCGTAAAGGGTATCGAGATTTTGCAAATTGGACTCGCATCCAACCGCGAAAACCGAACAGGGCTAATTATTTTTGGCGCTCTAACCCTAATCGCTTGTTTTGTGGCTGGTGTCGGCTTTGTAACCATGCAAGACAAGCAGGCGCAGTCGCTGAGCCAAGATCGCTGACGTTCAAGATAATACCTATTGGGGCACAAATGATGAGAGTAAAACATCTTGTATATGCTTTTTTGATTATATTGTTAATTTGCAGCAATTCTTTTGCAGAAGAAAAAAGTAATCCTGCGGACCAATTTTTGGCAATTACATATTTAAGTCGATACACGTGCAAGCTAACAATAGGAGCTAGTGAAATATCGGAGTGTTCTGAGAAAAAAATAATAAATTCAAAAGAATATTATTTTAAAGCAAAGAAGTTTGTAAATAAAAATAATAAAGCCACTTCAATGATTAAAGACTATTATGCTTATTGGGTTACAAGCATGCGGTCTATCATGCCAAAGAACCAAGAGTTGGAACTATTATATGAACAAAGAATTGCCAATGATGACAGAAAACTAGACGAAATGAGAAATAGAATAAAGCTCGAACTTGAGCTGTAATTAAAATCAAACAACCACGAGATTATGACCCACAAGAGGAAAACAACATGATGCCGATAACTTTGATAGTGACTTTCATGGATAAAGGCCCTCCTAACGTGCGTCCAAAATACTCTACGCCACCTCTTGATGTTGAACCTGAAGATAAGACGATCATTCTGAATATGGCGGGAGGACTCAGAGCCATGTTCCAAACAGATGATCAGTGGTTTCAAAATTATATTAAAAAATATGGTTCGTCACGCAAATGTGTGCATGGTTTTCGGTAATGGCAGATCAGCCATGCAGTGATAAAGATTCCGGATATAGTTTGTCGCTGTTTTGAAACCGTAGGCCTTATGGATGATGACTTTTGCCTTGTTGTTGAGGCCTTCCACGATGCCGTTATCGATAGGCGCATCGAAGTAGTTGAGCAGGTCATCCTCTCGGCGGCGGAGCATCCAGGCAAAATCACGCATTGGTTCTAGCCGTGAATGGGTTGCCCACCAGAACCACTTGTCGAGGTAATCCTTTGCCCAAACGGGATTACGATAATCCCAGAACCTCCGGAAAGCTTCCTTGAGAAGGTAGGCGCGATTAATCTTCAGATTGAGCTGTTCAAGTTCTGAGAGTCGAATCTTTTGACTCTCAGTGAGATTCCAAGGATTTTTCAGCCAGATGTAGCGGGTTTTGGCCATTAGCGCCTTGTGGGCTTTGCCTTTGTCCCGAATTTCATCGCGCCGAACCTGATCCACCGCCTTGGTGAGGTGCTGAACGATATGAAACTTGTCAAACACCAGAAGGGCTTTCGGTGCCTTGTCTTTGATGACGTCGACGTAGGGCTGCCACATATCACAGCAAATACCTGCCAATTTCGCAGTTCGCTCCGGGCCGAATGCCTCGAAAAAGGCCTGCAGTGTTTTCTGGCCCCGGCCTTCGCCGCTCCAGAGAAGTCGTCGGGAGTCAAGGT
>Ga0315272_10001585_pt1 | contig 11268 bp, 9 predicted proteins | sample C3_middle_MG_FD_203918 | JGI IMG/M metagenome (GOLD analysis project Ga0315272, IMG submission 203918) | Sediment microbial communities from Yellowstone Lake, YNP, Wyoming, USA - C3_middle | ecosystem: Environmental > Aquatic > Freshwater > Lake > Sediment | place: USA: Wyoming | collected...
GATGATAGCCATCAACAGCACGTCGCCCTCGATGCCGGCCGTCTTCGCGTCTGGCGGGTATCTGGGAGGCGTCCGGGAGATCAGAATCGACTCCATCACGGTGCCGCCCACGGTGATGCGACGGGGCGGGGATGGGGATGCCTGTTCCGCCGGGGGCTCAGGCGGCGGCGCGGCTATGCCGCTGCCGGTCGCTTCGACGTCAGCGGGCGGCGCGCTCTGCCCGGCTTTCTCCCGCCGTGTGTCGAGCGCCTTTTGGATCCACGCATCGGCCTCGGCGATCATCCGTTGATACCCGGCCTTGGAGTCGCTGAGGTCGGCATATTCGCGGAGGAGCAGATTCATGTAGGCCATGGCGTCGTCGTATTGCGGATCGAGGGCGAGCGCCTTGGTGAGGTGCTCGATACCATCCCGCAGCGTGGCTCCGTAGCGGCTGCGGAGATCGGCGCGCACGGCGGCGTCCTCGAAGGGACCGGGCTGGTCGGGGCGCATCCCCAGCTTCACCCGCGCGGCGTTCCAGGCCGGATAGGAAGTGGACCAAGCGATGACGCCGAGCGAGTAATGGGCCTCTTTCTTGCTCGGGTCGGACTCCAACAGCTTCAGATACCAGCCGCGCGCTTCGTCGAGCAGTTTGGACTTGTCCTCAGGGACTTGCGCGCCTTGTGATTCGAGGTACTTGAGCGAGGCGAGCGAATCCAACGCTACCACGTTCCGGGGATCGAGATAGAGCGTCGCCACGAACGTTCGCTCAGCAAAATTGGCGGCCTGAAGACTCTCGGGCGAAGTCACGCCGGGGATGTATTGGTTCATCCACGCGGAAGCAAGATACAATCGCGGCGCGATGGCCGACGGGTTGAGGTCCACGCTTCTTTGGAATGCCACCACGGCGTCGCTGTAGCGCCCGCCCTTGAAGGCCTTGACGCCCTCCTGCAGCCAGGCGTTCCAGGTGTCCTGCGCCTGGGCGGAACCAAGGACCAGGAAGAAGGCTACGATTCGCAGATGACTCACTGCGTCTCCAGACCGTCACTCAGACTACCACCGGATAGACAGACGCTGGAGCGCGAAAGTTCCCACTACTTCACATTCCGGGTTCGGGAACCGTCGCCAACTATTCGGGGCACGCGCGCGCACAGACGTTGCGCGGCGAATTCACTCGCCAACCGCAATCGCGCGTGCGTCGTCCCGGAGCTCGGCCTGGGCCGGCGGCCTTTTCGCCGGGGCCGCGGACTGCGCTCTCAATTCGGACTCCGCACGAAACCAGTCAGCATCCTTGTCCTCTTGCGTCGAGTCGCACGGACAGCCGCGCTCAAGCCAGTAGCCGTAGGCCAAGGACGCGACCTCCGCGGGATTCAGAAGGGTTTCGCTTTCTACCATTGATTCGGAAACCGACACTGGCTCTTGTTCCCAGGTATCGCCAGCGGGACTGCTCAACACTCTGGAGTCGTCACTCATGGGTGTACTCTCCTCGTTTTCAGCCGATCCTTGCACGTGTACGCCTCTCGGGATCTCTCTCGTGGTACTCGGGACAGTTCTCTGGGAAGCCGACTCGATTCTGACCCCAATCGTTACGGGAATCAAGGATGCCGGAGTGGGGGATCCTGCTGCCGGACAGGCGCGTAGAGGCGTGCAAGCGCACGCGGCGGCAGGCCGAGCCAGTAGAGCGCCTGCAGAACGATCCACAGCAGGCTCGTCGAAAGGAAATGGCCGTTCTCAAAACGCCGCGAAGACGTGGTCACCGGGCCGGGGAGAGTGACAAACCGTCCGGCGCGCCGAATTCTCTTCACCAGATCGGCGTCCTCGAAGAGTGGGTAGGGACGGAACCCGCCGATTGAGCGGTAAACGCCGCGCCGCACGAAGATCGTGTTGTCTCCGTAATGCCAGCCGAGCGACTCGCGCACGCCCTGTAGCCGGTTCAGGAGGCGGGCGCCCAGGGTCCGACCGTCGAAGCGAAGGCGGAAATTGCCCCCAGCGACGGCGGGGGCGCTGAGTGCGGCCTGGATGTCGGTCAAGGCGTCCGGATGCGGCAGCGTGTCGGCATGCACGAACCAGAGCACGTCTCCGCGTGCTTCCGAGGCGCCCTTGTCCAGTTGGACTCCGCGCCCGCGGCCGGATTGGACCACGCACGCTCCCTCGCGCGCGGCGGCCTCCGCCGTGCCGTCCTTGCTGCCGCCATCGACGACGATTATCTCCAGGCCGGGGCCCAGAGCGAAGATGGCCCGCAACGTTGCGGCGATGCCGTACTTCTCGTTCAGCGCAGGAATGATGACGGAAATCATGAGCAGCAGGCTCGCTTCTCAAAGCGTAACGCGAAACACCGCCGCGGCCGGGAATCGAAGCGGCCCCGGCGAATTCCGGCGGCGGCTTGATCCGAGGCTCGATTCAACGGCGCTCCAGACGGGCCTGGCTTCCACCGGAAGCTATTTGCTTAGCGCGATGCCGGAAATAACGCCGACGCGGCGCCTGGAGCATACGCCAGGGAGGGGAGGTGAAGGCCTGCCGCACGAGGCGGCCGCTTCCCGGTAGACCCCTGAACGCAGAAACGCCGGCCTCGCTGGGCCGGCGTTTCTGGCTCGGACTGGTCTTTAACCGGTCAACTACTTCTTTTTGGCAGGCGCCTTTTTTGCGCCGGGGGCCGCTTTTCTGACCGGAGCAGGCTTCGGCAAGCCGATGACATCTTCCGGGTCCACATCGAAGGTCAGCATCTTGGTGTCCGCGTCGAAGGCCGACGGCGCTCCGGAGAACTCGAGTTCCAGACCCTTTTCAGGAACGGCCGCGAGCGGCTTTTCGAACTTCAAGGTGACCTCGCTCATCTCCTTGGCAGAGATGCCGAGGATGATCGACGTCGGCTTCTTCTCAGGCACAGTAGAAACGACGGTGCCCTTGAACTTCTTGACGCCCTCAATGCCTTCCGGCGGCGGAACGGCTGCGCCCTTCAGGCTGGAATCGAAATACTGCTGGCCGTTGGGACCGTTGAGTTCACCCTTGATCTTGACCCACAGCGCGAGCTGCGGATTGGTCTTCTTCAACTCCTCTTCCTGCTTGGCAAGAACCTCGTCCTTGGACTCGATGTGGAAATCGGCCGGCGGAAGGGCAACCTTCTTCGCCTGGTCGATCAGCGCATCGAGGCCGGTCTTGTCGCCGTGGAAGTTGATATAAGTCTTTTCGAGGTACGCCTGCAGCGCCTTACGTGCGGCGTCCGGCAGCGCGCCCTGGCCTTCATGGTAGCCGGCGCGGGCGAAGTCATAGAGCGCCGCGGACTGCTTCTCCAGCTTGCGCTGTAAGGCCACCACGGTGCCGAGCCACGAAGATACCTCCGCGTCGTCCGGATTGGCTTGCAGTACCGTCGTGAACTCCTTCTCGGCGTCTTCATTCTGCTTGCGCTGCATAGCGATCCAGCCCAGCGTGCGGTGGGCTGTCATGTCCATGCTCGCCTGTTCCTTTTTCCACGCATCCTCGGCGATCTGGGCCGGCTTTTTGGACACGTCGAAGAATGCAGGCGAGGCATCCAGCAATCCTTTGGCGAACTGCTCGCCGGCGGCCAGCGCTTCCGGACTCTTGTCCTGCAGGCTGATGGTCAGCAGATTTGCCCAATAGAGGCCCTGGATGTTTTTCGGGTCAAGGTTGATCAATTCCTTGGCGGCGTTCATCATCTCCTTGCCGTTGCCAAGCGCCCGGTAGGCGTTCATGACCTGGGCCTGCCTGTCGACTTTGAAGTCACTGGTCGGGTACTTCTGCTTCCAGGTGTTCAAGAGCTGGAGCTTGGTTGTTGCGTTTTGCTCCTTCGCAATGGAATCGGCCAGGTCGTATTCGGCCCGGTCCTTCCATTGCTTCTGCTGGCCTTGGGCGGCGCCTTGGGCCGGGGCTTGGGCCACTACGGCGAGTGTGGCAAGAGAGCCGAGAGCGACCAACGCAAATGCACGCTTGAATGAGAACTGCACCACATGCCTCCTAGGGTCGGGCTGAAAACTTACGCTACTGGCCCTGTCCGCCGCGACCGATTCAAACGAACGGCGGCCGAAGAGCTTGACAAATGGGGAGTATAGCCGAAGCACAAAGCGCGTAGCAAGCGTATCCGTTTTGTCCCTCGGCAGGTCTGCCGCGAATCCCCACATCTCGTCCAGGCTGAACGTTCCTGGCCACTTAGATACCACAAGGCCGCAGCGGGTTCCCGCGCAGCCGCGCTCATTACTATATACCAGCCAAACCGTTCGAGGTGGCACAAATTCCTGTGCTAAACTCCTCCCTTCATGCGTTTCCTCGATCTTGCGCTGATCGCTGTCTACCTGATTGGCATCACATGGTTCGGCGCGCGCTTCCGGCATTCCCAAAAGACGTTGCGCGATTACTTCCTGGGCGGACGCAATGCGCCATGGTGGGCGATCGCGTTTTCCATCGTTTCGGCCGAGACCAGCACGCTGACCGTGATCGGGACTCCGGCTCTCGCATTCCGGGGAAATTTCGGCTTTCTGCAAGTCGTGCTCGGCTATCTGGCCGCGCGGGTCGTCATCTCCACGCTGTTCCTGCCGCATTACTTTCGCGGCGAACTTTACACCGCGTACGAACTGATGCAGCGCCGGTTCGGCTCGCGCCTGCGGCGCCTGACCGCCGGCCTGTTCCTGATCCTGCGCGCGCTGGCCGAAGGCGTGCGGGTTTTTGCAGTCTCGATCATCGTCTCCATCGTTTTGCGGCTGAACCCGTTCTGGGCCATTCTCGTCATCGTGGCGCTCACGCTGTTCTACACCTTCGAGGGCGGCATGACGGCCGTTATTTGGACTGATGTCATCCAGATGACCCTGTACGTCTCGGGCGCGGTTCTCAGCCTGTTCACGATTCTCAGCAAACTGCCGCACGGCTGGGCCCAGGTCCACGCCGCGGCCACCCTGGCGGACAAGTTCCGGATCTTCGATTTCTCGTTCGCGCCCACGCTCGCCTGGTTCTCCGAGCCCTACACGTTCTGGGCCGGCGTCCTGGGCGGTTGCTTCCTTTGCACCGCGAGCCATGGCACCGAGCAACTGATGGTGCAGCGCCTGCTGGCCGCGCACGACCTGAAGGAAAGCCGTAAGGCGCTGTTCGCCAGTTGGGCCGTGGTCGCCGTGCTCTTCTCGTTGTTCCTCGCGATTGGCACGATCCTCTGGGCGCTTTACCAGACCAACCACTGGCAGGTTCCCGAGAAGGTGGACCGGATCTACCCGCAGTTCATCTGGGACAATCTGCCCATCGGCATCGCGGGCCTGGTCATGGCGGCCATTCTCGCGGCGGCGATGTCGAACCTGAGCGCGGCGCTCAATTCCCTGAGCTCCACCACGGTGATGGACTTCTACCGGCACTCGTCTCCGGGCAAGCCGGAGGCGCACTACCTTTCGGTGGCGCGTTTCACGACGCTGGGGTGGGGCGCGGTGCTGCTCGCGATCGGGGTTGTGGCGCAACGCGTGGACTCGGTGCTGGAAGCCGGTCTCGGCATCGCGGCGATTCTGTACGGCGGTTTGCTGGGCGTCTTTCTCCTTGGCTTGATTTGGAAACAAGTGAGCGAGAGCGCAGCCATGGCCGGCATGGCCGCGGGGATTCTGAGCAATCTGTACGTCCGCTTCGCCACGCCCATCGCGTTCACCTGGTATGTGCTGATCGGCACGTCGATTACAATTGCCGTATCGCTGGTCTTCTCCCTGTCGCGGGGAGATTTCCGGGAGAAGGCCTGCTGAACGGCATGTTTCGCGCCTGCGGCGCTTCTGCTGGTAGAGCGGGTTGGCGATAGGCATGACGGCGGCCTTCCGGCCAGCCGGGCGGAGTCTGCCTGACGAGGACGTGGCCGCTCCGCGTAGTGCGGTCCCATGGGTCAAGAAATCGCGAAACTGGAGGGCATGACAATGCCTGAGACCGTCGCCGCCACCGGCGTGCACAGCCTGTGCCGCGATATGGGCATCTGGACCGCCGTGTCAATCGTCGTCGGCACCGTCATCGGCAGCGGCATTTTCATCGTGCCGAAGACGATGATCCTCGAGATGGGCTCGCCGTGGCTGGTGCTGGGCGTGTGGGTCTTTGGCGGCATACTTTCCCTCGCCGGCGCGCTGACCTACGCGGAACTGGCGGCCATGATGCCGGAGGCGGGCGGCGAGTACGTTTACCTGAAAGAGGCATACGGTCCGTTCTGGGGCTTCATCTACGGCTGGACGCAAATGTGGGTCGCCAAGAGCGCTTCTGTAGCGACTCTGGCCACGGGCTTCTTTTATTACCTCGCAAATTTTGCGCCGTCCCTGGAAAACGTCGTCGCACGCATTCCTCTGCCGATTGGAGACAACGGCGGTCCTCTGGAGATTCGCGCAGGACAACTGCTCGCCATGGTTGTGATTCTTGGACTGGGCTTCGTCAACTGGCTCGGCGTCAGGCAGGGCGCGAGTCTGCAGATAACAGTCACCGTGTTGAAGGTGACTCTGTTTGCCGCGGTGGTCTGTTGCGGCCTGTTTCTCGGCCAGGCGCACGCCGCTAATTTTTCAACTTCCGTCGCCGCCCGCGGTGGCGCGGCGGGCTTTTTTGCGGCCCTGGTTGCCGCGCTATGGGCCTACGATGGCTGGAACAATGTGGGCATGGTCTCGGGAGAGATCCGCAACCCGCAGCGCAATCTGCCGCTCGCTTTGATCCTCGGCACCGCGTCGGTAATTGTTATTTATCTGGCCGCAAATATCGCATACTTTGCCGTATTGCCGGCGCCGGCCGTCGCCTCCAGCAACCGGGTGGCGGCCGAGATGATGCGGAAAGTGCTCGGCTCGTGGGGTGCCGCGGCGGTCAGTTTCGCCGCCATGATTTCGATCTTTGCCGCGCTGAACGGATCGATTCTGACGGGTTCGCGTGTACCGTATGCGCTGGCGCGCGACGGCTACTTTTTTCGCGCCTTCGCGCGGGTCCATCCGCAACGTCACGTGCCCGGCTTCTCCATTCTCGCGCTCAGCGCCTGGAGTGCGGTGATTGTCTTGAGTGGCCGTTTCGATCAGCTTTTTACTCTCGTTATCTTTCCAAGCTGGATTTTATATGGCATGGCTACCGCTTCAGTACTGGTACTCCGGTACAAGCGGCCCGATCTTGCCCGGCCTTATCGAACACTGGGATATCCGGTCGTTCCCATCGTATTTGTGCTGGTGGCGGCGCTTCTATTGGGATTTACGTTGAAGAATTCGCCACGTGAGTCCGGACTCGGACTGATTTTGATCGCCGCCGGCATTCCGTTCTACCGGAATTGGTCGCGAAAGCTCCAGCGGCAGGCAACGCCGTGATGTGGAATTCCATCGTTTCGTAAAGGGTTCTAGTCGTATTCGGCTTGTAACATCCTTCGATTTACGCTACATAAAACATAGAAAACAAAAACAGCCGCTTCCCGCGACCGGCTTCTCGCAAGGCAGTCGAGACCGGCAGGGATCAGGCGGCGTTGTCAATGAGAGGTACGCTGTCATGGATATCATGAAAATGCTGGATGAGCTGCGGCAAGAACGTGAGGCGATAGAAGAGGCGATCCTGACGTTGGAGCGGCTGGCCAACGGTCAAGGTCGCAGGCGTGGACGTCCTCCGGCCTGGATGGCTGCGTTGAAGAGGAAAAAAACCGTGGAGCAGGGCACTCCGGCCGTCCTGCCGCAACGGGCGCGTGGCCGCAAGCCGACCGAAGCCGCGGCTCAATAGCGAGTCGTCGCTACTGAGCCGGGCAAGGGCAATTTCGAATCCGGTTATTCGTACAGCAGATAGGGTTTTCTTCGTGCCTTGAAGTCGTCAATTGAGGTGCGGAGCTGGTCCTCAATGATCTCGGGGTCCGTCCCGTTTCGCAGCGCGCGAATCACATCGCGGCTGCCGATGAGAGTTGCGCACTTTTCCAGGTCGATCTTTCCCGGATAGAGTTCCTCCAGACCCGCGGCAATTTCCAATCCCAGGCGGATTGGCGAAAATGCCTCGCGGTCCGTAATGACAAAGCGCACTCCCTCCACGGTCTTGCCCTTCAGACTTGCGCTTTCCGGGACGAAGCGCGTGGGATAAAAGCGGATCCCGGGTATGAATCTGCGATTCAGGTAGGCGGCGAATTGCGTGCCGTTCAACCAATCGGCGCCGGCCTCTTCGAAAGGGGCGGCCGTGCCGCGTCCCACCGACCAGTTGGACGAAAATTCAAGCATCGCCACTCCCGGGTAGAGCAGCGCGGCGTTGAAGCTGCGCATGTTCGGCGACGGATCCACCCAGGGCAGCGTCGTCGCGTCCCACCAGTCGGCGCGCCGCCAGTTCTTCATCGGAACTACTTCTAGATCCGCATTCACATGGTCCTCGCCGTTATACCAGCGGGCCAGTTCGCCCATGGTCATACCATGCCGCAAAGGGATCCGGCTGCAGCCGATGAACGACAGCAGGTCCGCGTCGAGAACGGGCCCCTCCACGGCGGTTCCGTTGATGAGATTCGGTCGGTCCAGCACGATGAACGGCAGCTTGGCCTGCGCCGCCGCCTCCATCGCGTACTTCATGGTCGTCGAGTAAGTGTAGAAGCGGGCGCCGACGTCCTGAATGTCGAACACCAGCGCGTCGACGTCCTGCAGCATGGCGCGCGAGGGCCGGCGATTGTCGCCCGAATACAGGCTCCACACGCCGATGCCGGTCTTTGCATCTTTGGAATGCGGGACGGTCAGCGTGTCGTCCACCTTGCCCTCCAGGCCGTGCTCGGGTGAAAACAGCGCCGTCACGTTCACGCCCGCCGCGAGCATCGCGTCGACGTCGCGCTGGCGGTCGCGCAGCAGGCCCGTCTGATTCGTGATCAGCCCGATGCGTTTTCCCTTCAGCCTCGAGAAGCCGTCCAAGGCCAGGACGTCCACGCCGTTCAGGGTCTCCACAGTGCGGGCCGTGACACGCGCCGGCGCGGACTGCAACGTCTCCATCGGCGTTGTCAGAATGCTGCCCGGCGCGTCGATGCCCAACGCGGCCGCGGCGATGGTCGCCACTTTTGAGCGGAGCGCCGTAAGCGCCGCTCCGCGGACCGGATGGACGCTGTTACTCATCAGGATGACGTACGTCTTCGTCGAGGGATCGATCCAAATCGACGTGCCCGTGAAGCCGGTGTGGCCGTAGGAGCCGAGCGGGAACAACTCGCCACGGTTGCCCGAGAACGGCGAATCGATGTCCCAACCCAGCCCGCGTAAGACCGGCTGGTGCGGCGGCGAGTTCGGCTCGGTGAACTTGCGCACCGTGAGCGGGCTGAAGATGCGTACACCTCCGTACTCGCCGAGATTCAGCATCATTTCCGCGAATTTCGCCAGGTCCTCGGCCGTTGTGAAGAGTCCGGCATGGCCGGCGACGCCGCCCATGGCGCGCGACGTCTCGTCATGCACCACGCCGCGCAGCGGAACGCCGTGATCGCGCTCGGTCGGTGCGATCCGCGCGCGCCACTCCGCCGGCGGAAGGAAGCGCGTGTTGTTCATGCCAAGCGGCCGGAAGACCTCCTGCTCGACAAATTCGTTCAACGGTTTCCCGCTGACCACGCGTACGATTTCGCCCATCAGAATGAAATTGATGTCGCTGTAAACGAACTGCTCCCCCGGCGCCGTGCGCGATCTTTCTTCGAGCGCCAGGCGGATGCCCGTCTCGTAGCCGCTCCATTCCGGCTTCAGATCGAGATCCGGACGCAAGCCCGAGAAATGCGTCATCAGGTTGCGGATCGTGATTCTGCTCTTGCCGCCTTGAAAGTCCGGCAGATACTCCGTCACGCGGTCGTTCAAACGGATCTGCCCGCGTTCGAAGAGCCTCATCACCGCGGACGTCGTGGCGATGACCTTCGTCAGCGAGGCGGCGTCGTAGATGGTATCCACCGTCGCCTTTTCGCGCGTGGGTTCGATCGAACGCTCGCCGTATGCTTTTTCATAGAGGATTCGTCCGGGCTGCCCGACCAGCAGCACCGCGCCGGGAGTCTTGTGTTCGGCAATCGCCTTCTCAATGACGTCGTCCAAAGCGGGCCCGCCAGAGAAGGGCGCCTGCGCCAGCACCGGCAGCGAGGCGCATCCGAAGGCCACAACCGCGCAAGCCAATCCGCGGGCGCTCGCGCAAGCCCTATGCCGTGCCGCTCCGGACACTGTTCGAAGTGTCCGGAGCGGTTTGGCGCCAGAAGCAAGATTCATCTCAAAGCATCCTTCCTGCAATTGATTCGAGGACCGCCGCGAGTGCGGTGTCCTGGGCCGTGATTCCGCCGGAGTCGTGCGTGATGAGATCGATCGTCACGCGGCCATAGACATTCGACCATTCCGGGTGGTGATTCATCTTCTCGATGGCGAGCGCGGAAGCCGCCATGAAGCCAAAGGCATGTACGAAATCGGGGAAGCGATACTCCCGGTGGAGCTTGCCCGCGGCCACGGTCCAGCCCGGCAGACCCGCCACCGCGAGACGCAGTTCGTCGTCGCTGAGTTTGGGAACAGGCATCTTCTGATTTTCGCTGTTTCGTCCGGCCCGTGCGTTCCCCCCGTGCGTTTCGAAGTTGCGCGAAGATTCCGTGAGAAGGTTATGAACGTTGCGGCGCCCGCGGGCAGTAAAGCGTGCGGCCCAGCAGGCTGTGGCCGGGTTCTACCGGAGTCGTCTGGCCCACTCCCCATCTTCGACGGCGGCGATCAGATCCAGGATCGTGACGGGCAGCATGTCCGATCTGCCTTTGCCCATCGGCCACGCCTTCAGGCGAGCCAGCCAGACGCCGACGGCGACGGGCAACCAGAGCCAGTCGGGATCCAACTGGCCGCCCAGGATCATGGCCGTCACAAGCAGCGTGACTGACAGGAAGATCGGTAGACGCCGCGGAAAGCGTTCCCGGCCAAAATGGCGGTTCCATTCCTCGCGGTCCAGCAGCGAGTCGCAGTTGACGTGGAACTCGCGGCTGAATGCCCGGATGAAAGCTTTCGCCCGGCTTCCGCTCAGGCCCAGATCGTGCAGCAGGCGGGCGTCCAGGGGCACCTTCTCCGGTTCCAGATTGAGCCGTAGCGCCGTGAAAGCCAGCACCTTCTGTTGGAGCGGAGTGAGGTCGGATAGCATTGCCGCCTGTGGGGCCCGCTCAGCGCGCGCCGGTCGGGTTCTTCCGGCGGACGCGGGAAATCAGGGCCGTCTCAGTGCGCTGGCCCGCCCGCCGTCACCGGATGATCGAGCTTCAATTCGCCCGTTGTGCCCGCTGGCAGCGGCGCGAGCAGCTTCTCTTTGCGATAGATCAGCGTCGAGGTGTTGTAGCTCGCGAGTTCGAAACCGTGGCCGTGCGTAATGGCGTCGGTCGGGCACGCTTCGACG
>Ga0315272_10001586_pt1 | contig 11267 bp, 16 predicted proteins | sample C3_middle_MG_FD_203918 | JGI IMG/M metagenome (GOLD analysis project Ga0315272, IMG submission 203918) | Sediment microbial communities from Yellowstone Lake, YNP, Wyoming, USA - C3_middle | ecosystem: Environmental > Aquatic > Freshwater > Lake > Sediment | place: USA: Wyoming | collected...
GACGGGGTGAGAATAGGTTTGATGCTGATTCTGCAAGACCCATCCACAAGGGGAGAGGTGACTAAGCGCAGCTCCTTGAGCAGATACAAGTGATTGCCGCTCATAGGCCGTTCTCTTTCAGCACCTCTCCAATTCTCTTGATGCCCTGCTCAATATCCAAAGATGTTGCGTTCGTAAAATTGAGCCGCATGGTGTTCTTTCCCGATCCGTACGGATAGAACTCAGTACCGGGGACGAAGGCCACGTTATGTTCGATGCACTTCTTCAGGATCTCCCCGGTATCCACGTCATCCGGAAGCTGTACCCAGAAGAACATCCCGCCCGCGGGCTTGTTCCAGGTGGCTGATTTCGGGAAATATCTTTCGAGAGCAGCGAGCATCACATCCCTCCGTTCTTTGTAAGTCTGTGTAACCAAATCGATGTGCTTCTGATAATGGCCGTTCTCCAGGTACTCGTTCACGATGTACTGGCCAATGGTATTGGTCTGCAGGTCCGTGCCCTGCTTTGCGATCACCAGCTTTTTGAGCAGCTCGACCTCGCCCGCTGCATACGCAACGCGGAAGCCCGGCGCGATGGTTTTTGAGAACGAGCTTAGATAGACAACATTCCGGCCTTCCGCCAGCGAGAAGAGAGTCGGCAATCGTTCTCCCTCGAACCGGAGCGCGCCATAGGGATCGTCCTCGATAAGGATGATATCGAATTCCCGCGCCAGTGCTACCAGTTCCTTTCTGCGCTCAAGGGGATAGGAAAGGCCCGTCGGATTCTGAAAGTTCGGCATGAGATACACGAACCGCGGTTTTTCCTTTTTCAGACGGTCCCGTAATAATGACGTATTGATGCCGTTGCTGTCGGACGGGATTGCCAGCACCTTGGCCTGAAAAAGTTGAAAAGCCTGGAGCGCGCCAAGATAGGTGGGGTTCTCGGTAAACACAGGAGAACCTTTGTCGATAAACACCTTGGACAGCAGGTCCAGCGCCTGCTGCGCTCCCTGGGTAATGATGATGTTCTCGGCAGATAATCGGGCTCCGGCAGGGTCGAGCATGGCAGCGATCTTGTCCCGAAGCGGCGTGATCCCCTCGGTCACGGAGTACTGCAGGGCAGTCGCGCCGTACTTTTTCAGTACAGCGTCCGCACACGTCGCGATCTCCTTCACCGGAAACAGTTCCGGCGCTGGCAAGCCTCCGGCAAAGGAGATCATCCCCGGTTTTGCCATCAGTTTCAGAATGTCGCGGATGGCCGAACTCTTAACATTCCCCATTCTCTCGGAATACATAGACGGTCCTTTCTATTGCGGACGTGCCGACATGAGCCGAAGTTGAATTATCCCTTCATCTTCTTCGCCAGAACCATATTCATGTCCATCGCTTCTTTTCGCAGCTTCTTCCAGGGCGCATATTCCGCAGACTCGTCCCATTGCCTGAAGGCCTGCTCGCTCGGCCATTCGTGTACCACAAGCAGCTTCGGCGACCAGGTGCCTTCGATCGGCTCCATGTCATTGCTCCGGAACAGCAACTTGCCCCCGTACTGCTGAAACGATTGGCGGTGCCCATCCACGTACTCCATGAATTTGTCGCGGTCCTTCACGGTCACATCCAGCAACACGTATACGGTTTCACTCATGGCAATCTCCCTTCATCCAATTTCACCGCCACCAGATAAATCCTGTTAAACACCAGTTCTACCTTGCCGGCCTGATCCGCCTGACGTTCAAACGAACCCTTCACAACCTCACGGAAAGCCTTTACATACGCCTCATCAACCGGTGTTGAATAATACTCCTGGTTCAAATACCCCGCCGCCGCGCCGGACTCGAAGATGGTCATGACCTCGTCAGGCGAGTGCAGAGTAGAGACCGTCTCGATTTTCGCAAAGGGAACCGCAAAGCCCGCTTGCTTGAACATTACGGCATATTCTTCGGCGGTATCCAGAAACAGCCACGGCGGCCTGAAGCCCGCAAAGGTCTTTGCAGTCCGGGGGTCCATGGCAACAGCATCTATTGCCGCGAGAAAGTTCGGACAGTAGCTCTTCTTTGCGGGAGCCTGGATGCCCATGCGGCCGCCAATGCGAAGCGCTTGATGACAGTCCTTAAGCGCCTTCCCCATATCAGGGAACCACTGAATTGCCGAGTTGCAAAAGACGACGCTGAATGCATCATGGTAATCGAGTTGTTCCGCGCTTTTAACCGCAAACGAGACGTTCAACCCTCCCCGGCTCGCTTCTGCCTCGCGTATCATGCCCGGCGAGGGATCGACACCGACGACTCGTCCATCCGTGAGCGCACGTATCTTTCTCGTAAGGCTTCCCGTACCGCAGCCCAGATCGAGTACGTCATCATTTCTCGCGATGCTGAGCAGGCTGATAAGCCTGTCCGCCGCGGATTTTTGGATCAACGAGTCACGTTCGTAGCGTGATGCAATTTTCGTAAAGTCCATAATTCTGTTTCCTGTCTCCCGTCTCCCGTCTCCTGTCTCCCGTCTCCTGTCTCCCGTCTCCCGTCTCCTGTCTCCTGTCTCCCGTCTCCCGTCTCCTGTCTCCCGTCTCCTGCCTCCTGTCTCCTGTCTCCCGTCTCCTGTCTCCCGTCTCCCGTCTACTGTCTCCTGCCTCCTGACTTGCCTCACTTCCTCTGCCCCAGCGCGACAAGCGTCACGCCCAGGATGATGATCCCCATTGCGGAAACTTCGATCATTGATATCTTCTCGCCTGCGAAGAAGACACCCAGGGTCACGGCGATCACCGGATTGACATAGGCATAACTCGTTGCGAGCGCGGGCCGCACACGTTTGAGCAGATACACATAGGCCGTGAATCCCACCAGCGACCCGAATATGCCGAGATAGATGATCGCCGCAATGGATCGCCATGACGGCATCACCTGTACCCGCTCACCCATACCGTAGCTCGCGATGAGCACGACAGCCCCGCCGGTGATCATCTGGGCAGCTGCTGCCATCATGCCCCGGGGAAGCTTCATGTTCTGGCTCCAGGCTGAACCGAAGGCCCATGACATGGCGGCCAGGACAAGCAGAAACGCACCAAGCGGGCTTGCCCGCAGATCACCCCCAAAGTTCAGGACCACGATCCCGGCCAGGCCGGTCAGCAGTCCGGACCATTCCAGCCTGTTGGGCCACCGCTTCCAGATACCGGCGAACAGCACTGTCCAGAGCGGTGTGGTCGCGATCACGAGGGCTGCAGTACCCGATGCGACCCACTGCATGGCATAGGCCACGCCGGCGCTTCCGCCCAGCATGAGAAAGATGCCGATGACCGCTGATCGAAGCCATTCCTTTTGGTCAGGATTCGGCGCTCCTCGCAGTCGAAGATATACATAAATGCCGATCCCGAAGATGAAGAACCGGATGCCCATCAGGAAAAGCGGTGGCAGCTCGGTGAGTGCGATCCTGATCGCAAGATACGTCGAGCCCCAACAGAGATAGACCGCGGTTAGCGCTGTCAGAATCCCTCCCCTTTGTGGATCCCGCGTTGGAAAGTTGTTGCTGTCGTCATACATGCGATTTTTCCTTTACCCTAACTAACCCATACAAGCTGGAACGAAAGGCCTCTCTCGCAAAGCTCGCAAAGGACGCCAAGAAAATCCTAAGCCACGGCTTGCTTTGGGTTTTAAACTGAAAAGCTTTTGACTCAAGGTTCCCTTTGCGCTCTTTGCGAGCTCAGAGTGGCCCTCTTCTCGGCCATTGCGAGAAAGATTCTTGCCCTTTGAGTAGCATTAAACACCCTTGCCCAGGTCCTCTTTGCCGCTCATCATCTCCACGTCGATCCTGACGATCCCGGTCAGCCCGAGCTTTTCCGTCACATACGGGCCATATCCTCCCTGTGGCTGATACTTGTCCATGAGGCTTTCGAACGCCATGGCTCGCTCATCAGTATTCTCAACAAGGACCGCCCGGCCTTTTATGATCACACTGCGGTACAGGTAGGCTGCCTCGCACGGCTGGTTCACGGCCCCTACATACGCGATGGGCAGGTCCACTTCAAAACAGACGCGGTTGTCGCTCCTGATGTCCTCGATCTTTTCACCCTCAAGAGCGGTGTGAAAATATATTTTCCCGTTGTGATACGCGAAGTTAAGGGGTTTCACAACGGGGTAACCGTCCTTCCCGATCGTTCCGAGTCGCCCAACGTGACAGGTCCTGAGCAGGTGTTCAATGATCGAGATGTCCTTGATTTCCTTGTTCGCTTTTCGCATGTTGTTCCTCCGCAATTCCGTTCAGGTGATAAATAACAAAAAAGGCCACGGAATCTATTTTCCGTGGCCTTAAGGGTATTGTATGTTCTATTTGACCGGTTAAAAGTTAATAGAATCCCCCTCAGCCACGGCAGATTTACGCCATGCTGCTTTAAGAACCATAGTAATGACCGTGAGTGAGGTGAACATGTTGCGAATATAGATAAACCGCGCCTCCCTGTCAAGATTTTTTTTTGCAACTTTCTGACTGGTGATAACAGATGAGAGACATTTCTGGTTCCCGGAAATTTTTACCAGGACCCGGTCATTTCGTTCTGCTCATATTGTTTTTTATTAGGGACTTGTTTGTCAGGATAAAAAAAGTACCTATTCAGGTCGGTTGCGGAGCTTTACCGCAACAAGAGCGCCAGTGCGGAGCAGTCCCGCATCTCCAAAATGTCCGAGCGGCGCGTCCGAAGGGGAAGCGCCGCGAACGCCTGGAATGAAAGGAATACGAACGGCTTGGGCGCTCCTTGCGGTAAAGCGGAGTAACTGAGCTGAATTGTTACAAAAAAACAGCTTGACATTTTAGTTTAGCTGCTATACTATAAGAACATGAACAGAGCAAAAGCAAGCCGGGATATCATGGAGCTTTTCATCAAGGCGGTCCACCAATACAACGCCCTTGAAAAACTTCCCTCCAAAGCAGGTACAAAACACGACCTGTACCACTCGGAAAGGCACTTTCTCGACAAGATCGGCGATCATCCCGGAATGAACATGACGGAGTTTGCCGGAGCCGCGGGCATAACCAAGGGAGCGGTCTCACAAGTTGTCAAGAAACTCGAGAACAAGGGCCTCGTAAAGCGGTACAAAAGCAGCGTCAACAACAAAGAGGTCTTCATTGAGTTGACTCGTGACGGACGGGATTTATACAGAGAACATAAGAAGAAGAACGAAGAGACCGTCGGCCCCCTGATCAAGGAGCTGGGAAAATATCAGGATGACAAGGTCGATTTCCTCATCGCAATGTTCACCTGGATCGGAAACTATCTTGAAGAGAGCAAAAACCAAATGAAGGCGCACCAATAGGCCCTATTTTTTTACCCTTTTGGTTTAGCTACTAAACTATATGAAAGGAGGTGTTTCTATGTCAAAGGAAACAGATGGTGCCCCGATGAAAAACGAAGGACGAAGAGGGGGGATGCACAGGCTCTTCGGCGCAGTGGTTGCAGTGGTCGGCTCGTTCTGGCTAGCGCACAAAGCAGGGTGGATACCGATCGAGCACAGTCATTCCGCGATCTTCTGGCCTCTCGTCGTGATCGCGGCAGGACTATTCCTGCTCTTCAGCTCCAGACACAAGCACGCTGACTGAAAACGAAATGCGGCGGAAGGATGACTCCCCTGGGGGCCGTCCTCCGCCGTCTTCCCTGCCTCATACGATACCGAGCGAACGGAGGGTAATCATGAAGATGATCGAGATGCGTCCGCCGAGAATTGCACTAGCCTCGACCATTATGGCAGCCGCAATTCAGTGGGCTTTGAAATCAGATGAGGGTGTGCGATTCGCCGTTCCCTGGTTCGGCGTGACACTTGGCCTGATGGGTTTTTTCCTGATGATGTGGGCCTGGTGGCTCTTCAAGCAGCGGAAACTGGCAATATGTCCAACCGTCCGGACCGCGAGTATGATCACCCACGGTCCCTATCGCATCACGCGCAACCCCATGTATCTGGGCATGATCCTCATGATGCTGGGTCTGGCTCTGTACCTCGGTACGCTGCCGTTCTATCTCTCTGCAGTTGCATACTTCGCCATACTCAATTTTGTCTTCTGCCCCTTCGAAGAGAATAAACTGTCACATGCGTTCGGAGACGAATATGCGCTGTATAAGGACCAGGTGAGACGCTGGCTTTAAGACATGTGCGCGCGTTCTTTTTGCCGCATGTCCTTGAGAGCCTACCCCCGGGATGACCCAAGGCGCTTCACCAGCAACAGGACGGCCAGCGCAAGAAAAACGAGGGCAACAACGGTCAAAGTCCATTTAACCAGTGTTGCGATGCCTGCCAGTGATCCGAGAACAATATGCTGCGCCGGATACGTTTGAAGCAGAAGGAAGATACCTATGTTTTCCGCGACGTCGGCAACGGCAATGCCAATGGGCAGAACATTGAGCCTGACCCAGGAAGATGACGGGCCGAAAAGAGCGATTGCCAGCCGCGTAAACAAAAGAGCGAACGCGAGACCGTAGGTCGGAGCAAAAATGAAGTCTGCTGCCAGGAAGCGACGGTAGAGAGCGCGGCCTTCAGCGCCGTAGCGCTCCATCGCTTGGAAGGCCTCCTGCGCGGAGTAGTAGCTCCGGGTGTCGAGCAGTTCTCCGCCGTTGCCGATCCGTTTCAGTTCGGGGTTCGAGAGAGGCAGTGTGGAAAAATTGAACAGCCAAAAAAAGAATGCAACAGCAAAAAACAGCGTTATCATCAAACGCAGTGAATAACGACGGGCTATGAGGCTGCTCAGTTTGTTCAGCATACATTGTCCATGGGCTACGCCCCCCCTCACCTCGATTTGGTCATTCGAGGGCTGGCCTCGGTCTAAATGTTCACCCCTCCCTTGATGGGAGGGGATCAAGGGGAGGGTGAAGTATCCGTCGTGCATCACCGTCACCCCCACCTAACCTCCCCCATCAAGGGGGAGGAATCTAAAAGGCGACCCCGTAGCAAGCTACGGGGAATTGCAAATTAGAACTCGATCACCGGAATCTCATTCTCCCGCATGTTCTTCTCGATTGTCCAGAAGTGCGCTTTACCGTGGGACATCCGAAGCAGGATGAATCGCGGATCGTCCACCTTGCCGCCGAAGGAGCGGGCGACGAAACAGTCCACATGCCTCAACTGTTCTTTCGTGATATCGCCCACGAGCTTGCGTATGGCGGCAAGGTCGTTCTTCATGCGCCGATTATTGCACAAAGGGCAAGAATCGTGCAAGTCGAATTATGCTTCTCCTGATCCGATCGCACGGAAAACAATAAAAAAGATGACTGCGCAGGTCAACACATTATCCGCAGATCACGCAGATTCCACAGATTTAAAACAAACTTAAGTAATGGTTTTTAAAATCTGCGTCCATCTGCGAAATCTGCGGACAAAAGGGTTTCTCTCTGCTGTACCGCCCATTTTGGTTCAGATGTTCTAAACAGCATTGAATATTATTTCAATCCGCACTTTTTCCAGAAGATCAATCCCGGACAGATACCGGTGATCCCGGCAAAGAGGGTGAAGCCGACCGGCACATACAAGACCCATGATGCCTTGTCGAAGCCGGTATGCCAGATACCGGTACTGATTACCGCGGCAAATGTAAAAAACAGCATCCTTTGTGCGCTCATGATTTTCCTCCCGATTGGATTTGCATTTATACCTGTATAAGTGGGAGTGAGGCGCGATTTGTGACAACTTAAAAGTCGGATTTTTCAGAGGCGCCCGAGCGCCGGGCGAGAACGTAGCTGGCAAGAAAAAACATGGCGAGCGCGCCTTGCAAGATAAAGACATGCATCATGTTGCTCAGCGAGTTGGCCCCGCTGATCACCGCAACAATCCCGGTGATCGCCAGACCGGTCAATGCCGGAAAGACGGTCAGCAGCAGAACACCCTTGCGCTCCATCGGTCGCCTGTCCGCCCAGAGCAGCAGAACTGTCCATGACAGCATCAACGAAGCCCCCACCCCCATGTCCATCCTGTGCTGAAGATCGGGATTGAATGGTACGATCCCCAAGGTCAGTCCCCACAGCTTCGGGTATGCCAGGGCAATGGTGAAAAAGCCGTCCGCAACAGCGCCGGTCCAATAGGAGACTCGCAGCAAACGGATCGCTCTGTTCATGGCCTGTCCTCCATTTTTGCGGAATAGCCCGCTTCTTTCACGCCCGCGGTCTGAGTATGCCGCAGTATCAGATGAGGTGATTACGCGCGGCCAGCACTGCCGCCTGTGTTCGGTCGTTAACACCGAGCTTGTTAAAAAGGCTGTTGACGTGGCTCTTTACGGTGTGGGCGCTGATGTCCAGCACCTCGGCGATCTGGACATTGGTGTACCCTTCGGTGACCAGGCGCAGGACATCCGCTTCGCGTCGGGACAACTTCACGGACAGGGTGACGTCGTTGTTGTTCAAGCTCGCTTTTCCGAGGCCGTTCTCCTTGCTGCGCAGTTGCTGTTCAAGTAGCCCGGAATAGTTCTTTTGCTGCTGCAGCGCACGTTTGCTTGCTGTCGTTTCAAAGACGATAATGATGACCGCGGAAACATTCTTATCATGGTCCCGCACCGGGTATGCCTGCACCTCGCCCCAGCGCCGGCCGCTTCCGGGAGCGTCCATCCATTTTTCCGCGACCTGGGTGCTGCCCTTCGCAATGGCCCCCACCAGGGGACAATCATCACAGAGATGCTCGCAGCCCTGCAGGGTCTCGTGACAAAGCTTCCCGATTGCCAGCTCCGGGTCGCATCGGTGAATAAACGCCATGCTGCTATTGATCCATATGATCCTGCGGTCCCTGTCGAAAATGCCGAAGGGCGTGCGTATGCTGGAGAACAGCGCCGGACCGAGGCCGGACAGGATCTGGTCCAGGGACAGCGTACCGTTGATTTCAGCTTTCATGGGTCTCCTGTACCTGCCGCTCCATCGGATGGCCTGAATAACCTCGATGGTAGCAGACAGGTAAAGCATTGTCCACCTGATTCATTTTCCTGCTCGATGCTGGTGAACGCATTCCGAAGCTCGCGGTAGTACAGGAACAAACTCATTCGTTTGTCCGCGTCTCCCTGCCGATACTCATCAAGGACCTGGTCGATATTCATAGTGTCCTCCTTGTCATCCTGAAGTCCCCCCTCACCCCAGCCCTCTCCCACGGAGGGGAGAGGGAGCACACATCGTAGCCCCTCCCTCGATGGGAGGGGTTGGGGAGGGTGATGATACAGCATCCGAATAAACCTCAATTTTCATTACCCATAGTGAACGCCAATTTATGTAAAATTCATAGAACTTTTAACACGAGCCTCCCAGGGTGAAGTATGAGCCGGCTGCCCGCACTGACACCCGATCCTTCGTCAAAGTATACAAGGAAACAATGACCGACGCATCGCCCGTTTGGGGGAGGAGCGTTTTTTTACCAAGAGGTGGATCGACAAGGTTATTGGAAGCGAAAGGGAAACTACAGGAGGGCCTCCCAATAATTTTTTCCGGGAAGGACCAGTTCGGACTGTCTGAAGAAAGATACCTTTCCGACGATACGCCTAAGCTTTTCGTACTCCTGCGGCAGGTCGATTGCCTGGACCAGCTTCTTCATGCGACAGCGGCAATCCCCTTCCGGATTATACAGGGCGCATTTTTCATGCAGGAATGAGTTCAGCTTTTTCATCGTGCGGGATATCATCTGGCGCACCGCGGTCTCGTCCTTTCCAAAAACAGCTGCGATTTCCTCATACTCCAACCCGGCAATGTGCCGCAAAATATGGGCAAGCCGCGCCTCGCTGTTCGCGCAATGCAGAACGCCGGTGATACACTTGTCGCACATCTGTTTTATCCAGAGGTCTTTGTCAAGATCGACTTTTCCCGGCAGGTCGAATTCATCTTTCAGGGAATAGGCCCGCAGGAACCTGGTGGAGATCGTCCTTTCGTTCTTTGCATAGTCCAGCGCAACGCGGCGCGTGATGGTATAAATCCAGGTGGAGATCTTTGACTCTCCCCGGAACGTGGGATAGCTCTTCACGATCTCGAGCCAGACCTGCTGGGCCGCGTCCCTGGCCGCATCCTCGTCCCATATCATCCTGCGGCAGACGGATGAGACCATCCTCCCGTACTCGCGGGCGATGTCGTCGAGAGCAGTATGATGTTCTAATCGCGGTATTGTCATGTCGTTACATGAAGTCATCTACGTCGATTTCGCCTTCGCATAGCACTGCGCCCCTACGACGCAGACATTTATGCACCTGATTGATCGCAGTGTAGTTACAGTATTTTTGAGCTCTTTGCGTTCTGGCTAACCTGAATAGTTACCATTTTAATAGGCGTGTTCTTCTTTTTTCAAGGCATACCATGTCCAAACGGCACAGCCTGAATCGAACGTACCGAACAGAAGGAGGATTGGCGGGCTTATGCCTGCAAAGACGAAAGCTGCGAACGTGGGCAGAAGGGGTAAACGTGCATAGACCGTCCAACGGTAGAAGTTCTCGTACTTTTCGCGAACAGCCATGGAGAAGTAGAAAGCCAGCGCCGCCAGGATATACCCAAGAATTCTTATCCACACCTCGGTTGTTGGGGGGAACCCGAATAAAGTAATGACCGTATTCGGGATGAATACTAAAGATACACCAAGGCAAATAAGATACGCAGCGAACACGAGCATACTAATTGAGCTCATTTTCATCGAATAATCTCCCTTTTGTGCGGCCTAATATCGCGGATCAGCGGCGCGAAGAGGCCTGCTGGATACGCCGGTCTGACGACACAATGATCTAACTGCCCAGGACAACCAACAATTCATTATAAGCTTGTTTATGCTTAAGCATGAAAATATGCAACTCGTCCCCCTCGTTACTTTACAAATATACTTTTCAGATAATTTTTGAAATGAAACAGATTGTTTGCGGTAACCTCCAGGTCCTGCCTGGTTTTAGCCAGCATCAGCGATCCTTCAAAGAGCGCGATGAAATGATCGGCGAGGCTGCCTGTATCAAGTCCTTTCACCTTATACGCGGCCTTCGCCGCATCAAGTTGTTGTTTCAGCATATCGGCCCACAGGTTGAAATGGGCCGCGCATTGTGTTCGGATCTCGGGATGGGTGTCCGTCAGCACCTGGGCAAAATTTCCCAGCAGGCACCCTGAGCGGCGCGCCGGGTCTTTCGACACCTCGATCATAAAATCGATATATCCATACAAGCGCTGAAGCGGGTCCTTTTTTTTCATAAAGGGTGCCTCCCGCGCGACTTGAAACATCGATAAGACATACCGGTCCAGAACGGCTTTTCCCAAATCTTCCTTACTGGCAAAATAGTGAAAGAAGCTTCCCTTCGTAAGATTCGCGGCTTCACAGATCTCCTCAA
>Ga0315272_10001587_pt1 | contig 11260 bp, 7 predicted proteins | sample C3_middle_MG_FD_203918 | JGI IMG/M metagenome (GOLD analysis project Ga0315272, IMG submission 203918) | Sediment microbial communities from Yellowstone Lake, YNP, Wyoming, USA - C3_middle | ecosystem: Environmental > Aquatic > Freshwater > Lake > Sediment | place: USA: Wyoming | collected...
CGGCAGTAAACCGGTCTATTCCGGATAGTCTTTCCGCGTCCCCAAATGGGAGAAATTTCACCCCTTCGAGCAGGGGCTCATAGGGGTCGCGCATTTCCTTGCGTCCGAGAACCGACATCGCGCCAAACGTATCCCCGTGATAACTCAGCTCAAACGAGACAAAACCGGTCCGCCCCGTATGCTTGCGCGCCGTCTTGAGCGCGCCCTCCACCGCCTCCGCCCCAGAAACCGCCAGATAAGCCTGCGCATCAGAAATTGGCGAAGCCAGGCACAACTCCTTCGCGAATTCCGCCTGCACATCCAGCACCGCTTCGGCATAGACCATCACATGGAGGTAGCGGTCGGCCTGCCGGCGTATCGCCTCCAGAACCTTGGGATGCCGGTGCCCCACATTGGCGACGCTGATGCCCGCCACAAAATCGATATATTCCCGGCCCGTGTTGTCCCAAACCCGGCATCCCTCCGCGCGGGACACCTCCAGCCCCAGGGGCTCCTTGGAGGTTTGGCAGAGGTATTTGAGGAAATCGTCCTTGGTGGCCATTATTTTATTTCCTTTAATAATTGATTCGGCAACTACTTCTCTATAGCCGTCTGCTTAAGCAACCGTTTCAACGGGGAAACTCCCATGCTGGACCAGGAAATTGCCGGCGCCTGAAGTTTTCCAAAGGCGCACACCCGCGTGAGCCCGGAGGAAACCAGTTCTCCCGCCAGCTTAAACCGGCGGGACTCCGGGCCGGCAAACGCCAGCGCATGGATTGTTCCGGCACCAATTATCTTGTTGGGAATCTCGTCTAACGAATCGACCGGATGAATCCACAATGTTCGATACAACGGGACAGGTGGAAAAGCGATGTCGCCATCAAGAATAACTGTCCAATCCATGCTGCTATTGCTTGCTGACAGCGCCGACTCCTTCCCCGCCAGTTCCCTTGCCCGGGCCCGGCCCCGCCATGTCTGAACCAATGAAGCGGACTCCAGTGATGGGCGGCCAGAAGGAAGCGCCCCGGCCACCCGGCCAAAAACTTTCGCCATCTCGCGCACGGCTTCCCCGGTTTCATATAGCCCGCCGCGCTCAACAAATATTGTTGAAAGGGAAAGGCATCCCCGGCCGTCAAACAATAGGGCGTCCCGGGCCGCATCTGCGGCGATCTGGGCAAACCGGCCCGGATTCATCGATTCCCGCGCCACCACTCCTACCGCCACCGCCGGACCATGCGCCAGCAATTCGACACCTGGCGGAATCCGGTTTGTCAGCGAAGCCACCGCATCCCCGCCGCCCCAGGCTACAACTACCCCGGCATTTTCCATTACCACCCGCTCTATCTCACCGGTTCCGCCCTTCCAGGGCAGAACCGCAACCGAGGATGCCAGCTCCGGAGCCCGCCGAATAAGGGAAGAGATAAATGACGAAGCGGTAACCGGGTCATCCTCGCCAGGCTTTATCAGGCAGGGAGACCGGCCCAACAAACAGGCAAAGAAGGTGGGAAGCCAGGTGAGGGGAATATTACCCGGCAGGATAAAGACAGCCAACGAAGGTCCCGCCAAACGAAATGCCGGTCCACCCGGTACGGAAACAAATCCGTCCAATGCCTCAAGCGGTTCCACTTCCGCCCGGATCCAGTCACGAACCGCCCCATGCGCACTCGCCTCCAATGGAACACCAAAGGGGGCGGTAACAGCAGGCATTCCGGTCATCGCGTGAAATGCTCCCTCGGCTTCACGCCGGGCCGGGCAATCCATGGAGGACCATTCCTTCAGCGTGTCCTCGATGGCCCGGAGGATAAATTCTGTTTTCAGTGAGAAAAGCGCCGGACGGGAGGCCTTAAGGGAGCCTGTCACAGACCGGACAATTTCCGGGGTAACCACCGGGGACTCCAACATCAGGGCTCCGGCCTGGCGTCGCTCCACGACCGGCACGACTGAACCGGGTGGAAGAATCCAGGTCCTCATTGCCGGGAAGTCTCCCGGGAAATCCCCTCAAAAGTGAGTCCACAACCCCGGGCCTCGGCCAACCGCGGACGCCCCTCTAGAATAAAGCCACCCTCGACAATCGAGCCTAAGTCCTCGGTGAGGACCGCGGACACGCTTCCGGTATTCGCCAGGTCGACAAATTTCATCAGGCCGGTTTTTCCTTTCGGCAGGGGCTCCAGCGTGGCCGGATCAAGCGCGACAGCACGGACCCAAAACGGCACCAGCTTTACCCGTTGCCCCGGCCGTTCCCGTTTTTCCCTGTGGTCGAGCAGAACGCTGTCGTAAAACTGCGACGACAATTCCGTCATTCCATACTCGTTTATGCACATCTCCATGGGAATGCCGAGAACAGCGTGGGTCCGCCTGCGGAATCGCACCTGGAATTCTTCCAGCGAGCCCCCGCCCGGATTGCCTATTCCCTTGCGGCCTCCGGTATCCATCAGCCTCGAACCGGCGGGCAATTCAATCCGGATCCCTTCCTGGTCGCAGAAATCATAGAAGGACAAAAAGCCGGCCGCTGTACCCAACAGAAGGACCTGTGAATTGGCGCGGTGGGCATCCAACAGCGCCTCGGCCAGTTTTTCGCTTTGTAGTCCCGTGTCGCCAACAAACCAGCCGCTGGAAGGACCGGCCAGCTCTTCAAGAATCCAGGAAAACATCTGGGAAAGAGATGAGGCAGGGCGGATGCGCGGAGGCGGGGCAATAACCATGGTGCGGAATTTCCATCCCTCCGGCATAACACAGGCCTGAAAATTTCGCAGGGCAGAAGCCCGATACAAATCCAATGACGGGAGAAGATGGCGGCCCGGCCCGGTCCCCGAAGTGCCACTGGTGCGGAATTCCGCCGTGGGCGATCCGCAGCAGAATTCCATTTCCTTGAAGGCGGACACTGGGACGGCCGGAATATGCGCGGAGGTGGAAACCGAGCGGGAAGAAACACCAAGGGAATCGCACCATTTCCTATAGGCGGAATTCAGGGAAAACTGGTGATGAAACACTTCCAGGGCCAGCGCTTCAAACGGGTCTGCTTCCCTTATTCCAGCGGTTTTATTGTCTGCACTGCTGTCCGATATTGATGTGGAGGCCAGATACTCCAGTACCCGCTCCTCAATCCCCTGCGGCACCGGAATCCTAATCTGTTGAGGTAAAGAACTCCGGGACGGCGATGAGGAGCATGGACAGAAGCGCCAACAAAAGCCCCGCGAGCATCAGCAGAGGCCAAATGGCCTTTTGTCTTTCCTTATCAACCTGGGTCCCCATCCATGAGGACCAGAATAGGAGAAGGGTTCCCCCGATGAGCCCGATGTGCCATAAAGGTCCGCCCCGTAACATATTGAAATCATCGTAACACGGGCCCGGGAGGCTCGCGCAAGGTTCCCCTCTGTGGGAAGATATCCATTGAAACGAGGTCTATGAATTGCATCTTGCACGAATTATTGCCGCGCTTTTCCTTTCGTTCGCCACTTCGGCGGGGAACGCATCTATGCCGCGTGAAAATGGCATGAACAAGACCATTTCGCTCGATGGCGCCTGGACCCTGACCCCCGACCCGGAACTCCGTGGCCGGGAAGAGCGCTGGGGCGAGCGGGTCCCGCCATTCCCCTCCAAAAGCCTGGCGGTCAGCGTTCCATCGGTATGGGAAAGATACCTGCCGGGATTCCATTCCAATGCCTGGTATCAGGCCGAATTCGCTGTCCCCAATAAATTCGGACCGCGCGTAATACTGAAAATCGGGGCCGCCAATTACCGCGCCGAGGGCTGGCTTAACGGCAAACACCTGGGTGTACACGAGGGCGGGTATACCCCATTCGAGTGGGACGCCTCATCGGCTATCCTGCCGGGCGCACGCAATATGCTGGTCATTCTAGTTACCCATCCCGCTTCGACTGGCACGCTGATATCGGATCCGGAACTTAACCGGCTCCCCCTGTCCAAGGAGACCTGGTATTACCCGAACGCCGGTATCTGGGGCCATGTCGAAATGGAAGCCCGCTCTGATCCATGGATTGAGCGGCTGATTGTCACACCAGATGAAACAGCCACGTCCATCCGGGTGGTAGCGACGATTGCCGGATCGGGACAACCTTTCCGCGGCATCCTTACCCTTTCCGTAGGCGACCGTCATGAGCGCATTCCAGTCCATCTCAAGGCGGATTCTTCCGGCGCACAATCAATTGTTTTGGAAAAGGAAATCCGGATGCGGGACGCCAAGAAATGGACGCCGGAAGCACCTGCGGTTTATCGGCTCACCGCCAACCTTTCGTCCGGTTCCGGCGTATTGGAAAAGCGTTTCACCACTTTCGGACTGCGGGCAGTGGACTGGAACGACGGAATATTCAGACTGAACGGAAAACCCCGGCCCATCCGGGGCATCCTCTACCAGCCCAATTTCCCGGTAGGACTGGCCGGTTCTCCCGACAAGAAAATGGCGGTCAAGGATATGGCGGACATCAAGGCGATGGGTTTCAACCTGGTGCGGGCTCACTTGAGGCTTTTAACAGAGGAACAGCTGGATTGGTGCGACCTGCACGGCATCATGGTGTATGCCGAAACACCGCTGGCATGGATGAACGAACCGGATAATGAAAAAGCATTCCAGATTGCCACCCGGGAAATACGCGAATTAATTGACACCCAGAGAAACCATCCTTCCGTGGTCATCTGGGGCATTTCAAATGAGAACGGGAGATTTGCCGGGGAATTTGGCGAGAGGCTACTGCGGATGGCTGGCCAAATGGATCCATCCCGGCCCGTCATTGATGTATCCGGCTGGGCCATGAACATATTCCCTGAGGGAGGATGGGTAAATGAAACGCATCTGCTCCGTCCGGGGGCTTCCCAATCCATCCTGCTCGAGGACAATCACCACTACCTCCGTTCACCCGCCGGCAAGGCCGAGTGGAACATCCTCCGCAATCTGGGCGACCCCGCCAGGATGGGCTCTTATGAATCTTCCGGCTATGGCCCCGCGGGCGGGGAAGGCAAATGGTATGCCCGCCTCTCTTCATCCAAGGATTCCATATTCGTTTCCGAATATGGATGTGGCGGTTTGGGCCACATGGATGCCCAGGCCGTTTCTTATGATATTTTCCGGGCTGCTGAGCAGGGAGTACCGCCTTCAGCCACCGGTCTGCAGGATGAAACTGACCTGGCTTCCATATGGAAGGAATTAACAAACGGCCTTTCCTCAAGAAAATTAGATACCCAGTTCGGAGGGGCAAGCGGTTTTGTTGATGCCGCCCAAGACCAGCAGGCAGAAGGGGTGCGCAGCCAGACCGAAGCTCTCCGGCTGAATCCGCGCATCTGTGGACACATACTCACCCAGTTCAACGATGTGTCCTGGGAAAGCAGTGCCGGAGCGGTGGATGTTTGGAGGAACCCCAAGCGGGTCGTTTCTGAACTTCCGCGGCTTAATGCCCCCATCCTGCTGGTAGTCAGGCCGGAAACCAGGGGAGCTGATTCGGGCTCCCGGGTTCGGGTGGATTTTTCGGTCGTATCCGACAATCCCCTGCCAAAGGGGACAGTAACTGAATATCGTATAGTCCGCGGCACCCAGGCCGGCCGCCTATGGACCCCGCTCAAAATGGCCAACGGGACCTCATCAACGGAAATTGGTGGCCTGCCTGCCCGGGGGAAGACAGTAGTTGAAGCACGCCTGCGGGCGGGCAAAAAGGTTCTTGCGACGGATACCACCGCCATCCATTCTGTGGACACCTCCATGCGTTCGCAAAAATCCTTCGCGGTCTACGGTGAATGGCCGGGTTTAAAAGGGATTTTCCCCTCCTGGCTTATTCCCGCAGAGTATTCCCAATTCGCGGTTGTTGTAAAACCCTCAAAACTAAAAAAGGGCGATTTAGGAAAGGCGTTGGATATGGCACGAAATGGCGGGAAAGTGGTATTCATGGAGCTCGAACCGGCCGACTGGGCAGAACTGCGTAAATTCCGGGACATACCGGTCAAAGGAGAACTGCGCAAGACAATTTCCACCTTTTCCGGGTGGTTCCACTGGGTCCGCAAAATGAACATCCTGGCTGGTCTGCCCGGGCTGTGGCCGGATGAGCCCGGGAAATATCTTGCCGGGGAACCTCTGGCCGACCTTGTGCCAGTCTGGTCCCTGCCCGAACCAACTGGAAGCGCCACCATTTACGCCGGTGCAACCGGTATGAACATCCGGATAATGGAGCCCAATGCCCCGGCCTGGCACTGGTACGCAGATATTATGGAAGTTCCTTATGGAAAGGGAAAACTGATTTTCTGCCAATACCGGCTATTAGAAGCCATAGAAACCGACCCCACAGCCCGGATGCTTTTCTACCGCCTGCTCCTGCTCTAAATCCGGGGCCAGATTAGCAGGGCAACTACCCTTTAAGAAGACGATCAGCAAGAAAATTCACCGCCAATCTGCACGACTCCTTCATGTCTCTTTCATTGTGGAACCCATGCCCGGCTCCAACCAGCGTCTCCATAACCGCCCCGGGAATCCGTTTTGCCAGGGTCGACGACACCGGCCATGGCACCAAAGCATCAGCATCGCCATGAATAAACTGGACTGGTATTTGTAAACCGGCAAGCAAATCGGCAGGACGGAAAGAGGCCATCTCCTCCATCAGAGCCAGACCCAGGCGAAACTTTCCCGGCCCGACATCAACATAGCCATTTTTTGTTGCGGTATCCCGCGATCCGTTCCAGAACCCCCGGGCATCGGGATTATCCGGATTGAATATCGGTGCAAAATCAACAACCGCATTCCACAAAACCAGCGCTCCCACATCCCGTCTTCCCGGAACAGCCAGTGAGGCGGCGCCTCCCGCAAAGCTGGCCGCCACCAAGCCAATACGCTTCATCCCCCTTAGTCCGGCAAAATCCAGCGCAGCTGCCAAATCCAGGGCTTCCCCGGCAACAGTCATATCTACCGACCTTCCACCACTCTTTCCGTGACCGCGAAAATCAAACCTAAAGGAAGATAAACCGGCGGAAGCAAGCTCCCTGGACAGATGGGCAAAAACTCCATCCTCGTTTCGGTCAACCGTAAGCCCATGGGCGATTACTACACCAGCCCCGCTGTTCCCGGAAATATCGTTTAGTGTTCCCCGTATTTCTGTGCCATCTGCGGCACAAATAACTTCTTCGCATTCACTCATGGGGATTACTTGGAGGAAGAATCGACTTGAGGCGTCTGGACAACTGCAATGATTTCAGTGTGCCGGATTTTCCCGCCCAGATAGGCAGTCCGGCCCATTACGGAAAACAGCCATACCGCTACAACAAGGAGGATAACGGCAACACGCACCGGCAACATTTTTCCCCGAAAAACAAAAAGGCCCCAGAGACAAATGAACGCAAGCAATACCGATCCCCCCAGGGCGAATTGGGCCGCCTGCTGGTGCACCACCATGTCGGGGATGGATACACCTGGAACCACCGCCAAAAGGGCGGGCGCGGCCATGTTGCCGGAAACAAAGGCGATGGCGGCAAACAGACCGGAAGCCACGAACATCCAGGCGGCGGCTTTCTTCAGGTCTTCGCTCCCCCGGAAAAGACCGAATATCATCAGAGCGAGGCCGGTGGGGACCAGGATGACCGGGAAATGGTTTATGACTATGTGAATGTGGGGTGCGTTGAGGAGGCCGATATCCATGATTACCTCTCCCTTCCTTTTAACTTCAACTCAAAGATAAAGACTGGAGCGGAGGGGGATCGAACCCCTGACCTCCTGCATGCCATGCAGGCGTTCTCCCAGCTGAACTACCGCCCCATCTATTAATAAGACCAAACCATTATATCGTCGGGGGATCTCACCCCGGCCTGCCAGCGGGTCGTTCGTCGGGCTAATCGCCCTCCTCACACCACGCCATCCTCATTCGCCTTGCGAACTCGCAGCTCGAACGATCCGAACTTAACCTTAACTAATAAACCTGCCTTACTATTGGGAGTAAATAATACCCCGAGATTACCTCCGACTCAACCTGCTGCTTATTGCTGGACCGGAGCCGAACCGGGCTCTTCAGAGGCAGCTTCCATTGCCCGCTGGAGGTCGCCCGCAGCGGAACCTTCCTTGGTCATGCCGACGATATCGCAAATCCCTGCGACAATTTGCCCGACGGCAATGACTCCGCCTCCGACAATAGAGAGCCGGTAATCATTTACGGTTGGATGATCCATCTTGGATACATTGGCATACCCGGCCAACCCCAGGGCCGCCCCGGTTATCCAGGTCAAATTCCTGACCACGTGTCCCGCCGTTATGGATGACATAGCCTCTCCGTGTTTACGCCCGTAGTCGGTAAGGGCAACCCGCACCCTCTGCATCTGCAGCGCCAGGCTGTCGCCATACGGAGCCGCGGCCAGCTTTACCGTCTGGGCTGGAATCAGGTCGAGCTTCCTTTCAATTGCTTCCAAGCGGACCGAAAGGGGGCTCGAAGCAATCTTGACGGCCGCTTCAATAGCCATGGTGGAGGAACCGGCCTGGACCGGGGCAACCAGCGCGGGCTTCTTCAGTTTTGCGCGCTTTTTTACCACCTTCTTTTTAACGGCAACTTTCGCGGCCGGAACTGCAGCAGTGGAAGCGGTTGCATCGGGTGTGGCGGCTGAAACTGCAGCCGCTGCTGGTACTGGTGCTGCCACCGGAGCTGGCGCCGGAACTGCGGCGGGGGCGGCAACTGGAGCCGGGGCAGGAACCGCCGCAGGCGGCGGGACAGCTGCTCCAGCGGGGTCTTCGGCATAAGCCGGAAACGAGATGAAAGCGGCCATCATAACCGCCAATAACATCGAAACTAAATATTTTCCCATCAGTTCATCCTCCTATTCCGCCCTTTAACCTTCATATTGATTGTATGTGGGGGATGAGGTTCCCACAACCCTTTTGCCCTATTTGGTTCCTTTGTCCCCCCCCTGCCAGCCACTGTCCTACAATGAAACCCATGCAGAACGCCGATATATCCGCGATGCTCGACCGTATCGCCGAACTACTCGAAATTAAGGGGGAAATCCGGTTCAAGATTCAGGCATATGAGAAAGCCGCCCGGGCGGTCGAAAACCATGAAAAGCCGATGGCGGATATCCATGCCGAAGGGGGGCTCAAAGCCCTCCAGGAAATACCCGGCATCGGTGAGGGTATCGCCAGAAAGATAGAGGAATACATCGGCTGGGGACGCATTAAATATTATGAGGAGCTCAAGGCCGGGCTTCCCAAGGGTGTTGATGAACTTATCCAGGTCCCCCATCTGGGACCCAAAACTGCCATCCTGCTCGCCACCCAGCTGAATATCGATGGAGTAGATGCGCTGGAAAAAGCCATAACGGATCACCGCATTGCCGCCCTTCCCCGGATGGGTGAAAAAACGGAGGAGAAATTATTGAAGGGCATCGCCATCTGGCGGCAGGGCCAGACCCGGCTGCTTCTCGGTGAAGCCCTGCCCCTGGCGGAATCCGTAGTGAAAAGGATGGGCGCGCTCGCAATAATTTCTGATTTCCGGTTTGCCGGCAGCCTGCGCCGGATGAAGGAAACGGTTGGGGATTTGGATTTTCTCGCTTCCCCTAAAAAGATGGGCGATGCCCCGGCTGTAATGAGGGCGTTTCTGGAACTTCCCGAGGTCGAATCAATCGGCGACCATGGGGAAACCAAGGCGCAGGTACGGATGCGGGCGGGACGGCGCATGATCGATGGCGACATCCGCATTGTCCCACCGGAATCGTTCGGAGCAGCGCTTCACTACTTCACCGGATCCAAGACACATAACATCCATATCCGCGAAATTGGAATAAAGAAGGGTCTTAAGGTTAATGAGTACGGAGTTTTCCGCGGAGAGGACAGCATTGGCGGTGCCAAAGAAGAAGATATCTTCAATGCCCTGGATTTGCAGTTCATTACCCCCGAATTAAGGGAGAACGCCGGGGAAATCGAGGCGGCCCAGGCGGGTAAACTTCCCGTCCTGCTCGAGGAAACGCACATCCGCGGGGATTTGCATACCCATTCCAACTGGTCTGATGGGGAAAACACAATAGAAGAAATGGCCGCAGCAGCCCAAAAGCTGGGATACGAATACCTCGCCATGTGCGACCATTCCCAGGCCGTCAAAATCGCCAATGGCATGACCCCGGAACGGCTCCGTTCCCGCAACAAGGCCATAGACAAGCTGAACGGCGAGCTTCATGGATTCCGGATTCTCAAGGGTGTCGAAGTGGACATCATGAAAGACGGCACCCTCGATTTCCCGGATGAATTGCTGGCTGAACTGGACCTGGTGGTGGCCTCAGTGCATTCCTATTTTTCCCTGCCATCAGATGAACAAACCCGGAGGCTCGTGAAGGCAATCGGGAACCGCCAGGTCCACATCATCGGCCATCCCACCGGAAGAATGCTGGGCCAGCGGGAAGCCTACCCGGTTGATATGACCGAGGTAATCCGCGCGGCGGCCGGTGAGGGAAAGACGCTGGAATTAAATGCCCAACTTTGGCGTCTCGATCTCCCGGATATCCTGCTCCGTCAGGCTGGTAATGCCGGGGTTTCGATTTCAATCGATTCTGATTCCCATAACTGCGCCTATCTGGCCACCGCCCGGCACATCGGGGTTGCCATGGCACGCCGTGGCTGGCTCTCCCCCAAACAAATACTTAATGCCCTTACCCTGCCCGACCTGCTAAAAAAACTGGCCCGGTCATGATCCCTATACGCGACACCGTGCCAAGCCGCCGTAAGCCGCTTATCACTTTTGCAATCATTGCGCTTTGCTCCGCCGTATTCGTCTTTGAATTGGCCCTGAGCTCCCGCGGACTGGATAAATTAATATTTCTGGGCGGCCTGGTTCCCGCGCGCTATTCGGGCCTGCACTGGCCGGGATTCGCCGGGTTTCCTTCCAGCTTCTGGCCCTTCCTAACTTATATGTTCCTGCACGGTGGATGGCTGCACCTTATTGGCAACATGTGGTTCCTTTGGCTGTTCGGTGACAATGTCGAGGACCGGCTCGGCCGTCCCCGCTTCCTGCTTTTTTACCTGACCTGCGGAATTGGCGCGGCGCTGACCCAGTATGCCCTGTCACCCAATTCACCTTATCCGATGATCGGAGCATCGGGTGCAGTTTCCGGAATTATGGGCGCCTATTTCCTCCTTTATCCGGGGGCCCGGATAGTTACACTGATTCCCGTTTTTATATTTATCCAATTGATTGAAATCCCCGCTTTCGTTTTTCTGGGAATCTGGTTCCTTCTGCAATTCTTCAGCGGAACTGCTGAACTTAACCCGGCTTTAGGAAACTCCAGTGGAGTGGCCTTCTGGGCGCATGTCGGAGGC
>Ga0315272_10001588_pt1 | contig 11257 bp, 13 predicted proteins | sample C3_middle_MG_FD_203918 | JGI IMG/M metagenome (GOLD analysis project Ga0315272, IMG submission 203918) | Sediment microbial communities from Yellowstone Lake, YNP, Wyoming, USA - C3_middle | ecosystem: Environmental > Aquatic > Freshwater > Lake > Sediment | place: USA: Wyoming | collected...
TCAAGTATAGAAAAAAGCAAATAGAAAAAAACCTTTCGTTTAATGTTTAACTAGGCTATTCCTCTTCTTCTTGTTCTTCTTCTTCCTCCTCCTCGTATTCAGGCTCTTCCTCGTAAGACTCCCATTCACTTTCTTCTTCCTCCCAGTCAAGAAATGACTCTTCCTCAAGTTCTCCTTCTAGTTCCTCTTCTTCTGCCTCGAATTCATCTACTTCGGACATGGTCTGTCAGGTAGACAGGTAAACGGGTCCCAAAAAAGCTTTGCCCAGCATTAACTCTTATATCCTGCAACCATTGGTTTTTTCCACTTGATGCTAAGCAAAAAGAAAATAGTATTGGGTATATTGTTGCTGTTTCTAGTGTTACCTAGCAGTCTACAACTTCCAGTATACAACATTGTTGTTTATCTTGTTCCAAAAGTGTTTGCACAAGGTCACACCGACCCCTTAGTCGAGGCATTATACGAGGTTAACCAAGTTCTAGAAAATCTTGGAGCATTTATTGATTTCAAGGACACACCAGTCTCATTTACTATTTACAGGAGTCAAATTATTAAAGTGTTTGGCTCCGAAGCTGGTGTCAGGAACGCTGTCAGCAAACAAGTAAGTAGTATAGTCTTCCATGTTTCACAGAACGAAATGGCTAGCCGTCTAGGAGCAATACTTATGATTTACAAGGACAGGATATTACAGGACTTCCCCGACCTAGCCAATATCCAGACTGGTGAAGAATTATGGTCTGCTGTTGTGAACAAGCTAGGTAGTATTAGCAGAGCCCAGTCCTATGTAGCAGACATAGCCACAGAACAGATAACAAAAGATATTCTAGGTGTTGCCTCCCACACAAGAATATACGACGGTATACTATACTGGAATACTCCTAGCTTTACATACTCTGTCCTCGTTGAATGGAAGTCAGCCAACGACGTAAGTGTAACCCAGAACGTCCTCTACAGTATAAAGGAATCTATCCTAGATGTGGCAATCACGAAATCCAATAGTAACGCTAGACTAGTCTGGATACTTGACGACTATCCGCCACACCAATCTGAATTGTTCAGGCTTCTCAGGTTAAATGGTATAGGGGCATTCACTAACGATATGTGGACTCAGCAAACTGTGTATGGGTATTCAGAGGGGACAGGCTTATACGAAGTAATAAGGGGATATCTCAAAACAAACAATCCAGATGAAATATATGAGTCTGTGCAGGAGTTTATTCCCACAGTCAAAAGTGCCGTGAGTCTTGCCGAGACTGGAAAGGCTAGGCTAAGGTTTAAGCCTGACTACATCGCATACATGGGGCTTGCCGCAGACATTGTATCCTCATTGTGGCAACCAGCCGACAGTAACCAGGCAATGATTCAGCAAGCACTAATAAAATTCGCCCAGGCAACCCGTTTGACAACTGACGCATTAATGAGTGCCAGAGGTCTAGGCATGCTAACTCTGGCACTCATTGGTGAAGGAGGGTCAATTGTTGGAGGTGCCTTGACAATTGCACCTGTCATGGCTTTCTATGTCTATGACTATACACGGGCATCAAAAGACTTCGAAGACCTTTATAAACAGGTTCTTTCAGGTGCAAATGCACCAAAGATATACAGGATATCACAAACCCTCTACAATGGAGAATACGTGGAACTTGTCGGCGTCGAGACCGACAACATCGCCTTGCCAAGATACCTCTTCATATTCGTCAACGGGCACCTCGTAAAGATTGCAGGCGTCAACAGGTTCACATACACGTTTAGGGCAGAAGACTTTGGAGCCAGCTTTGACGCATTAGGCGTCCACATCACGCTTGGTCGTGGCAGTAACTACTTGACAGACGCTGTATATGTGGATTACAATTTTGTCGTTACTCGGAGAAACTATATTGGTAACTGCTTCAAGGATGACAGATACCTGTTCACCTATACTTGGAGCGTCCCAGTCCAGAATGTGTTTTTCCTCAATACTCCCCCCGTAACATATCATTCTACATATCTAGGTTCAGGTAACATAGTGTGTCCCCCAGCCCCCCAGTCAACGAACAATCCACAGCCTACTGGAGGAGGTGGACGACCATCCACCATAGGAACCCCAAGAAACAATATTTTCATTATCCGAATATTCGGAGTCAATGTTACATTGCCATGTTACGTCGACATCTTCGGCGTCAGAATAAAGATGCCATACTGCCAGAATCCATAATTTTTAAAATATCTTTTTCTGATTTCGTGTCTTGCCAATGACAATCTTTTGTTATAAACGTAAACTTTTTTAGCAAGCTGGTGAAACTATGACACGGTAAACATGTCTGACCTCAAAGTTTTAGACCTATACTCGGGTCTAGGTGGATTATCGCTTGGTGTTGCCATAGCACTCAGACCAAAAGAAATCGTTGGTCTCGAAATCAACAAGAACGCTGTCGACACGTATAACTTGAACCTAGCAAGATACAATGCAAAGTCATTCAGACAAGATGTCCTTCAATGGGAGCCAAAAGGAAACTATGACCTAATAATTGGTGGGTCCCCATGCGAGCCATTCAGCATAGCTAACCCCAAACGCAAGGGAGAAAAACACCCCCTGTTTCCCACACTAAAGCGGTTTTACGACATAGTCCTAGAGCTGGAGCCTCAAGCATTTATCCACGAAAACGTCAAGGGACTCCTGTCTCCACGGCACAGAAGCATCTATGAAGGACAAGTCAGACGCCTAAAAGACCGATACCTCATAGCCAACGGGATCCTAAACAGTGCAGACTTTGGTGTCCCCCAGAAACGTTATCGACTAATCACGGTTGGGATACACCGCTCTCTCGGAAAAACCCCATCACTCCCAACGCCCACTCACTCCGAGAAGCCAGTTGTAACAATCTTTGGGACAATGCTTACATGGTTAACATTGAGAGAGGCAATTCAGGACATAATGAACATTCCACCAACAACGGCAGACATACTGAGACAGGAGCAAGTGGAAAGGATAAAGAGAGAGCGGGAAAACACAAAAGGTATCCATTGGGGAAAAATGGTTTTCCCAGACGATTTGGATAAGCCAGCCAGAACAATATCGAGTCATACCCTCGAGGGGACCAAGCGTGAAACAATTGTCATCCCCGTTACAGAGCATGTCTTAACGTCAAAAGCAGGGTGGGTTGGACACAGTGATTGGGGGTCCCGAATACTGAGCTTGGATAAACCATCTTACACCATTACGCATGCACATAGGGGTGGACAGCTAATCGAGACGCTTTATCGACGACTGACGGTAAGAGAAGCCTTAAGGATACAGTCTTTTCCAGACTGGTGGAACTTTCCACAGGACGTATCCATAACTGCGAAGTTCAAGCTCATTGGTGAAGCTGTCCCACCTATACTTTCCTATAAGATAGCTAGACACTTAGCGATAACCATGGGCTGGGAATGGTATCCGCCAAAGCAAGAGGATTTTCAGCTCCCATACTTTGAGCGGGCTTTTCCAGAACTCTTAGCGGTTACCCAACGCTAGGTTTTTTTGTCTGCAGTTTAGTATCTTTCTCGACAAGTATGACGGAAACAGAGGCTAAAACAGAGGTAAAGCAGGTTTTGGGCAGGGGCTTCATAGAGGAGACCTTCTGGCTCATAGGTCATTTGATAAACATAGAGGAACACCTATTCGAGTCAGGCATGATAGACCAAGCTGTCCTAATCAGGAATCAACGCAGGCAATACGTAAACGAGTGGGTAAAAATGCTACACTTGGACGAGAAGTTGCTCAATCGGGACTGGTGCATCTACAAGCACCTGTTATCCCTATTAATACACATTGAAGAGGTTGCAACGAGCGGGGAGGCAGTCATGAATCCAGAATTTGCATTCAAGACCAAGGAACTATACGACCAGCTCAAGGAATACGCTTTCCAGCTAGTAGAGTTCCACCGAAGAGGTGGAAACCCCGTTGAGTGATTGTTACAGGTGCGAGGATGACAGGACACGTGAAGACGTTAAGGCAAGCCAGCTCAAGAAATGCATTATATGTGGATTACCCGCTACCTATGAGCTAGACGGAAAGCCCTACTGTCTCCAGCACTACGCCCAAGCCCTAGCAAAAGCCAGAGCAAGAGGTGTCAAGAAATGAAAACACTCAAACCGATAAATACACGAAAAAACAGCAAATAGACAGGTGGGACACATGAAACGCATAGTTATACTCCTAGCCCTAGCAATCCTAGTATACACCCTGACAATCGTATACTCGGCACCTTCAATAACATTCGACAACACCAACTATCCAACATTAATTTTTAGATACTATGCCAGCAACAACTCATACAGTTCTAACCTAGCCACGTCATCATCATTCCAGTTGTTCAGCAACAATGCAAAGGTTGGAGACATGATATACTTTGGTTACGCACAAAGCTATGGCTCAACTTCTACTACACCATGGCACGACCTCTACTTCTCAATTGATGTCCCATTACAGGGGACTGGGATACAGCTAGTCTGGGAATACTACAACAATACTGCTGGAACATGGATGTCAATACCAAACCTAGTCGACGGGACAAACAAGTTTACCAAGTCAGGCTGGGTAACATTCCCTATACCTCCATACTGGTTTTATGGAACCACTTTTGACGGACTCAAAATCAACAATTATGGCTCACTATGGGTCAGGGTCAGGCTGGCAAATGGGACGGTTACAAATGGTGGACACGTAAACCAGCGTGTTCAAATCCACGACTACACCCTGACTATTCAGAATTATCCATCCATAAACTTCACATACATATACAAAATTGTAAAACAGAACGGCTGGAACATAATGGTTAACCCAGACAACAACACCTATATCATCTTCTGTAACGTCAAATTTGTTAACAGCACGCTCTACTCCTCGAAAGAGATAATCCAGATAGGGACACAGGAAAGACCAATGACCATACAGGCCGACTACTATTCTAAGCTCTACTTTGGCAAGCTAGCAAGTAACGGTGTGGGCATCGACGGGTCCGAAATCTACCTCTACACCAAGATGATGACCCCCTACCTTCCAATCGGACACTTCTACTTCTATGGAAGCAGGTTTGTGAGATATGGTGGTCAATTCGCTTCGCCCATGTTTTCCTATAACGTGTCTATCATCGACTCGCAACTAGTATCAGACACGCAGTTCTATTTTCCAAGTGGCTCAAACGGGACACTAATTCGTGTCCTATACTCTGTTCCAGCTTACATCTACATATACTCTAGTTCAATCAGCATAAACCAACTCATACTTCCATCAAATGCCCAAGGTGTCCTTGTTGGTGCAGGTAGCCCAGCGGTAGTCAGTAACGTGGTGTTTTCTTCTGGACAATACCTCAACAGGTATTATGATGCATGGGTCGACCTAATAGACTGTGTAATCTCGCCTAGCCAGATATTGAATACCTTGCCACAGAACAGGGACGTGTGGGTCAGGAAGCGTTACTCCTTTAACCTCAAGCTCATAGACAAGAACGGTAACCCAGTCAGCGGGGCCACGGTTAAGCTATACGACACGTATGGTAACCTAGTGTTCAGCCTCACGACTAACTCCACTGGGCAGATACCGACACAATACGTCTTGACCTATATCACTTGGTGGAACAAGTCCGAGAACTGGAACACCAGACACGAGAAGTATTACACACCATTCACACTTGTGATTTCACACCCAAGCTATCCACCAATCCAGATGAAGTGGGACATACAGCAACCCGTAAACCTCTTGCTCCCAATAGACCCACTGGACCCAGCACAGCTATACGTCAACACTACTAGGAGCCTATACCTCCCCAAGGACGTGGTCATAATCAATGCTTACGTCCTGTATCAAAACGTAAAGCAGACGGGCTTAAAGATAAACGCCACAGTATTCAAGCCAGACGGGACAAAGAGTTCACTGATACAGCTCAGGGACGACGGTCAGTTCCCTGACACCGTGGCAAACGACGGGCTATATGCTGGGCTTTTTACGGATACATCTAAGACGGGGACATACCTCGTAAACGCCTCGACAATATTCCAGTCGGGGACCCTCAAGGCTAACTGGACATTCATTGTTGACAACACTGGGGACCTAATCCAAAGCGTCAACAACACGTTATACAACAAGATTCAGAGCGTAAACTCCACGCTATACACCAAGCTGAGCCAGATTTCGAGCCAACTGTCAGGGGTCAACAGCTCGCTATACACGCAGATAAAAGGAGTCAACACCACGCTCTACAACAAGATTCTAGGTGTCAACAGCTCAATATATAACAAGATTGTAAGTGTCAACAATACCCTCTACCAAAAGATAAACACGGTAAGCACCAACCTGTTATCAATTAACGGGACCATTATTGCAAAGCTCAACGGGGTAAATACGACGCTCTACGGCAAAATCGTATCTATCAATAACTCGCTCTACCTGAAGATAAACACCGTAAATTCTAACCTATTATTGATGAACGGGACCCTTGTTTCGAAACTCAACAATGTAAACGCAACACTCTACGGTAAAATCGTGGCCATCAACAACTCTCTCTACCTAAAGATAAACACTGTAAACACCAACTTGCTGTCAATAAACGGGACCCTAAACTCTAAGCTTAACAGCATGAATTCGACGCTCTACGGCAAAATCGTAACAGTCAACAGCACTCTCTACCTCAAAATAAACGACGTAAGCCTCAAGCTTACAAGTATAAACGGGACGCTCTACAACACGATAGTAAATGCGAATAATACACTATACACCAAGCTCATAGCCGTGAACAGCTCGTTATATGCCAAGATAGTCGCAGTCAACAATTCTCTATACCTGAAGATATCAAGCATCAGCTTCAACACGACTCCCCTAGAAAACAAGATTGCCAGTGTAAACAACACTCTATACACCAAGCTCAACAGTGTCAATGTAACGCTCTATGGTAAAATTGTTCAGGTAAACAACACTCTATACCTAAAGGTCAACGACGTCCTACTCAGGGTTACCAGCATAAACGGGTCCCTATACAACGCAATATCCAGCTCCAACTCGACAATAATGTCCAAGCTAGCACAAGAAGATACAGCCCACAATGACATACTCAACAAGCTGGGCAACATCAATCTAACCCTCTACGGCAAGCTAGAAGACATCAACAACACCTTAGTCCTAAGGATACAAAACGCATCGCTCCAAATCCAGTCAGTAAACAGCACGGTAACATCGACTGCCAACACTATTACAGGCAAGCTGACAGATATAACCAGCATGCTCTCAAAGATAAACGTAGACTTTTCGCCCGTCCTCACCAAGATAGACCAAGCAACAAACATGATTCTCGACGCCCTATCCAAGATATCCAGCCAGCTAAACAACAACGGCTCACAATCAGTCGAGGTGTCTATACCCTCGTGGGTCATATGGCTCCTAGTTACACAGGTATTGCTCCTGTTCTTCATATACCTAGCAATAAAGAGGCAGAGCGGAATGTTTACGGCTCCACAGCTCCAGCCCACCAGCGGGTCCCGTGTGGCAAAGGTAGTCTTTGCAGTGATAATCCTCGCAGTTGTCTACCTGTTACTTGTCAGGCTCTCAGCATACATACCCATACCCGTCCCCATAGTCATGGGAGTCATAGTCCTGCTAGTAGTCTCGGCACTAATGCTCGGGGTCAAGAAGACACTAGTCATAGCCCTAGCCCTAGGCATCATTGGTTACCTAGCGGGGACCCGTCTACACGTGTCAATACCATCCACAAATGTCCCGATACCAGTGATAACCCTGACAATAGTGTTCATCCTTTTCACCATCATTTATATAGCACTTTCGAGACGTAAAAAACAACAGGTGATGGTCTGGTGAGCGAGCTAGTAGTCAAGGGTATAAGCAGTTTCATTATCGGTTACCTGCTTGGAAAAGGCGTAAAGCTTCTACTCTACATTTTGGGCTTCTTCCTACTCATACTCATAGGACTAGAGGTTACTGGATACATAAGCGTCAACTGGGGCAAGATTGCAAACGACATATCCAACTTTGTCTCGGGTATCCTCAACCCCGCACAGAACTCAAGCCAGATAATCGACTGGATAAAGGACAACATTGTTGCTATCATAGGGTTTATAGCAGGTGTTGGTCTAGGTGGTGGAATTGGCAGAAAACAGGTTCCCTACTACTATTGACCTAGCCATAGTTATCATCCTACTCCTAGCAGTCATCGGTTTCTTATGGTTTCCAGCCATACAGGTAATACAGGGATTCCAGCAGTATAACAAGACCGTTACAAATAGCGAACAAAGTAGGGGTCTGATTGTTACAATCGAGATTGTATTAGATACTCCTCCGTCGCAGGACGTAACCATAAACAACTACCACGCAGTCTACCAGTTCCACGACAATGAGGGCTACCACTTGGTCTTTGTAGTCCCAGCTAATAAGACATATATCCTGAGTCCCGTATGTTGCACTAGGTCCCGTTACCTAAGCCCCAGAAAGTATTACGCATTCTGGTTGGGTGGTTGCGTTGCCATCAGAACTGACAAATAGCCTAGAAGGATACCTTGGCTCACTCAAGGCACGTGGCAGGAGCGAGAGGACAATAAAGACGTATCGTAGCATCCTCACGAGATTCATAGACTACCTAGCGGTAAACGGGCTTACCCCTGACAGGGTTACAGAGCAAGACATCGACAGGTTCATGCTTGAGCTTTCAAAGATGGGCTGGGACCAGAACTCGTTGTTTACTGTGGCTGTGGCTGTAAGGAGCTTCCTAAAGTATCTGGGTAGAAACGTGAACTACCCGTTACCAAAGCGTCCCAAGATGTTGCCAAAATACCTCACACGTGAAGAACTCACACGACTGCTAAGTGCATGTCAAGACGACTACGAGAAGCTCGTTATAGGTCTCCTGCTTACAGGTGTCCGTGTCTCGGAGCTGGTAAACATCAGGGTCTCAGACATAGACATAGACAAGCGTAGCATCAGGGTTGTAGGCAAGGGTTACAAGGAGAGGGTAGTGTTCTTTGCTGACTGGCTTGTCCCCCTGCTCAAAAGATACCTTAGACAGAACAAGTCTGAATGGCTATTCCCCAGCGAGATAAACCCAGACCAACATGTTCACTACGTAACGGTCGAGAGGACCCTACGCAAAATAGTAAAGAGGGCTGGGATAACCAAGCACGTTACCCCACACGTCCTTAGACACACCTTTGCAACCCTTAGCCTAGCATCGGGTCTCGACATCAGAGAGATACAGGAGTTGTTGGGACACTCGAGTCTAAGCTCTACACAGATATATACACACGTGGACCCCCAGAGACTCAAGCAGAAGACAGACGAGTTCTATCGGTCCCTATTTGCTCCAAGGTGGTAACAGGTGCCTAAGCCAAAGCCAGAAATCAGGGTTACACTCGATTCAGACGGAGAACTACACGTCGAGGGAGACTTTGAAGCCGTCAAGCGTTTCATGGAGTGGTATCTAGACATGGTTAAGAAGCTCCAGCAGGCACAGGCGAAACAACAGGAGCAACAACAAGAACAATCAAAGCCCGAGCCAAAGACACCAGCAAAACAAGAAAAGGCAAAACCTAGGACCCAGCAACAAAAGACACAGCCCGAGGTCATGGTCGACACTACTGGTTTGCCTAGCTTTGCACAGGATAATCCTTGGCTAGGTATCCTTTCAAAGAAACACTAAACGAAAAGCTTTTTTCTTTACCCTAGTCTTATATGTTAGCGGTAACTATGTCTGCAAAGACCAAGCTGATATCCGAGAAGGAGGCATATGAATACATTAGGCAAAAGGCACAGGAATACGTAGACAAGAGCGTCAACAGGAAAGGAGCTAGATATGTAGCATCTAGGCTTGCCACAGCCCTACTCTTAGCTGGTCTGCCAATGACTGTGGCCAACTACTTTGAGCCTATCCAAAGAGGGGACCTAATCGTGGTCCCCGTTAAGAGGCCTAGAAGCTTTGTCCACGAATACGTGGTTACCCCAGAAGAGGTCAGGACACTCAAAAGCCTCATAGAGGAGGCTAAACAGTTCTACACCAGTCTGGATAGGGTCCTACAAGACGAGAAAAAGCGTTTCCTAGAATATGCTGGAATCGAGAACATTACCAGCCTCGACGTATACGCTCTAAAAATGCGTAACCTAGGCTTAGGCCAGCTCTTAAAGGGTCGTTACCCGCTCAGGAGACTCGAGCTTGTCCTCACATACATCGCTCAAGCCATGGAGAAAAAGCCCTAACAGTAACAACAAAGAAAAGGAAAAAAACGTTATTTTTGGGTCCCGTGCTAAACCGTCGATATAAGGGCGTAAAACAGGTTTCTTAGGGTGTCTATCCTTTTCCTTATCTGCCTACGACTCTCAGTAAAGTTGACATTGAAAACCATCTTTCCGTCCCTGTATCCCCTGATTGTCAAGCTGTCAGTATATTTCGTTGCATGGTTATAGTCTATCTCCACGTCGAAGCCCATGCTCTTGAAGAACATAGTAAGCACGGCTGTTGTCTTGCTCTCGATAGTGTTGAATAAGCCCGCATAGGGACAGTTGCGTATCCGCTCGATTATGTGGGCTATATCCTCGTCGTTAGGCCATTTACAGGGCTGTTTGAGTTCAGTGCAGTATCCGTCCTTTGTCATGTATGGGCATTTTAGGGCTAGCTTAAAGCCTAGGTCTTTCATACGGGGATAAAAGGGGTATCCAGAAAAATAAAGTTATCGTTTAGTGGGTATCCGAATAGTTACTTTCTTAGGGCTTCTCTTATCTCTTGTAGCAACTTTGGATTATGGTATCCGTCGATAGTTACAGCAACGTCCTTTACCTTTTCGTAGTCATTGTTGTAGAAGTATTCATAGTCCTCTCCGCTACCTATTTGTCCCCATTGCTCTATGTCTACCCTCATTTTGTCCCCTAGAGGCGTCAATATGACTATTGCTCCAAGGGTATAGACATAGAGCCTGTTACTGTCAGACAGCAATACTATACTGGGGTCCGTCTGCTCTATCATAGGCTTCTTGAAATAGAATTCCTTGGTGTATCCATCCACACCAATCAAGTCTCCGATTTTAAGGATTTTCTGACTCATGGCTTATCAAGTAAAGGATACGAGAGGGGTTATAAAAAAACTTATCGCTTTACCTTTAACCGAAAAAAATAGTCTTAGTCCCACCAGCAATATACAAAGTCATAACCCTTGTAGTTCACTAGACCAATAGAGTCAGGCCAGAAAGTCTTGGCCCACTCGATTAATTCTTTATTCTCTATGGGTATGTATATGGCCTCAATGAC
>Ga0315272_10001589_pt1 | contig 11250 bp, 12 predicted proteins | sample C3_middle_MG_FD_203918 | JGI IMG/M metagenome (GOLD analysis project Ga0315272, IMG submission 203918) | Sediment microbial communities from Yellowstone Lake, YNP, Wyoming, USA - C3_middle | ecosystem: Environmental > Aquatic > Freshwater > Lake > Sediment | place: USA: Wyoming | collected...
CTAACTATGTTCTTGTCGATACTCCAGGTCAGCTAGAGATCTTCGCATTTAGGAAAGTCGGTTCTCTCATGATAGATGCGCTTACAAGAAACTTTAAGTCCTTGGTTCTCTTCTTGCTTGAATCACACGCTGTTTTAAAGCCCTCTACAATGATACCTCTATCAATTCTATCATTAGCCACGTCATTCTCGCATAGAAAACCTCAGTTAACCGTAATTACAAAAATTGATTTGCTAAGTAGTGAGGAATCTGAAATGCTTCAAAAACTTGTAGAGAATCCGCTGGATGTTCTTATGTCTTTAAAAGGCTATGAGTATTTTATGATAGGAGAAAGCTTAACAGAGGAAGTCTTGTCAATAATTGAGGTAGCAGTGAAAAGAGCACTGGAAGATGCCATACCAACCTCTGCTATAACAAATCAGGGAATAGATATACTATATGCTGCTATGCAAAGGATTTTTGCTGGTGGTGAAGACTTTTATACTGAAGAACCTAGCGAGATATTGTAGACAATAAAATTTGGGTGATTACTTGAGCCAATATAATGAAGAACAACTAATGGTTCAGCTAGGCACATTAAGGGAAGAATTGCAAAATTTGACGTTAAAGAGAGACGAACTCTATGCTACACTGCAAAGAATAAGAGAAGAGTTAGAAGCAAAACGAAACGAGTTAAAGAAGAAGAGAGAGGAGCTGAATAACTTAAGGAATAAACTGAATGAAGTAAGAAATGAAATTAAAAATATAAAGAATGAATTGAAAACACTAAAAGAAACCTTCAGAAACACACTAAATAACTACAGGGAAATATCAGCAAATTTACGCACCCTGAATAAAGTGCGTGGCAGCAATATTTCAATAGATGAAATGAGGCAGAGAATTGAAGAATTAGAATGGAAATTAATTACTACGCCTAATCTATCACCCGAAGAAGAAAAGAGAATTGTAAATGAAATTTCGCGTTTAGAACAACAAATTAAGGCAATACTATCTCAACATGCAAAGTTTGGAGAGGCGTTGGAGAAGTATGAGGAACTTGGAAAAAGTCTTAATGAGCTCAGGTCGCAGATTAACGAAAAAAGATCGAGACTTGCTACGCTGATACAACAGTTGCAAGCATTGAAGGAGCAACGAGATAAACTAAAGAACGAGATCGCAACTATAATTGAGGATATAAAGAAGCTTAAGACTAAGCGTGATGAGATAAAGAATGAAGTTACTGCGACAAGGGCATTAATAAATGAAAAGAGACAACAGTATCAGAAAATGTTGAGTGAATTAAGAAGAATAAGGGAAGAGAAGAGAAGAGGTGAAGTACAAGCATTTATAGAGGAGAAAAAGAAGCATGTTATGGAGAAATTGGCTAAGGGAGAAAGAGTTACGCTGTATGAACTATATTTAGCATATAAGGATGATGAGACAGACGGTAAATGAAGGTTCTTTAAATTATCTTCCAAATCTTCTCTCTCTGTTTTGGTAAGATCGTATAGCTCTATACAAGTCTATTTTTCTAAAATCCGGCCAGTACACGTCACAGAAGAATAGTTCGCTGTATGCTATTTGCCAAAGAAGAAAATTACTTATCCTCATTTCTCCGGAGGTCCTAATAACCAAATCAGGCTCTGCTAATTCACCTAAATGAGATGTAGAAACATATTTGGATACTAATTCTTCTGATATATCCTCTACTTTTATCTTACCTTGTAGAGCATCTTTAACAATAGATTTTATTGCCTCAACCATCTCCTGCCTACCTCCATAGCACAGAGCTATATTAAGCACCCTATCACTATATTTTGCTGATAGTTGCTCTACTTTCTTAGCTAATTCAGTCACATCTTTCCTCACCAACTCTAATTTGCCTATAATCCTGACCCTAACCTTATACCTGTCAATAATTCCTTCACTCATTAACTCCTCCAAACCCTTTCTTACCAAGTTAAAAAGATTCTCCTTCTCTTCTTCACTCCTAAAAAGACAGTTTTCATGGGACATTGCATAGATAGTTACAACCTTCACTCCTAGATCATATAGAGCAAAGAGTACCTCCTTCAGCTTTTCATATCCATGTCTATGCCCTTCTTTAGGGTCAAGGCCGTGCTTTCGAGCCCATCGTCTATTACCATCAGGTATTATAGCTATATGCTGGGGTATAGGACCTTTTATTATTTGTCTATATAGGTAACGTTCATAGAGCTTGTATAGAGACTCTGTAAATGGTTGAAGAAGCTTCTGCATACGATAGCTAAGCAAGAAATCTATGATCTTATCCACAACAGAATCTGCAAGTCGCTTAAAAGTCATAAGACACCACGACATTAAACTTCTTCATTAACTGCTACCGCTGTAGCACTAGTATCGCCTGGCGCACTAAAATAGACATAATGTAATACCCTGTTACATCATTACTTAAAGCTTATAAATTGAAACAATTTAGAGTAAAGTAGTTGCGCTACATATTAACACACAATAGCCTATACATTAACTTAACTAAGTGGGTGATAAAATTACATGGGTGTTTACCAAGGTAATGACCTGAAGAAAATAACTGGCGGTAAGAAAAAAGCTCATAGAAAGCCTCGAAAATATGAGACTGGAAGCTATCCAACAGAAACTAAGGTTGCTGAAAAGGATTATAGAATAATTGATAGAGCCTTTGGAGGAAACGTAAAGGTACGATTAAAATATGCTGCACACGCAAATGTATATAATCCCAACACAAAGCAGTGGTCAAAAACACGAATAATAAGTGTTGTTGAAACACCTGCAAACAGAGAATTAGCCAGACGAGGTATTGTAGTAAAGGGCGCTATTATATTAACAGAGTTAGGAAAGGCAAAAGTTGTTTCAAGACCTTCTCAAGATGGTGTTATAAATGCGATACTAATTGAAGAAGTAAAGCAAGGCGCAGGTTAATAAAATAATATTGCTATATTTATGTAAATCATTTACTTGATTTAACTAAAGCACGAATTATTTATATTACGCTTCTTCCTATACGCTAATCTTTTAGAGTAGGGTTACTGACATTGAGTAGTAAAAGACTTTGGATACATTATTTTGATTGCACATTGCCTAGAAGATTAGGCAGAAAGGTTTCGAAGAAGCTGTGCATAGAAAACCCAAAGATTGAAGAATTTATTGAAGCATGCAAAGAGCTTCAAATAAAATGTGAAGCTGTACCTACGAAAAAATATCCTCGGGTTTGGTACCGAGGCGAAGGACTCATTATAGCATATACAACAATAAAGAAAAATCTGCTAATTAAGCAACTTGCAGAAACCGTTATTAAAAAACGAGGAAAACTAGTCAATTAAAGCTACATGATGAATAGAGTAATAACATTTGCTTTTCATTTAAACCTACTCTAATTGTATTAAGCTTAGAGCAAAGTACCTGCTTTTAAATAGTAGTAACTTTAGATCCAATTATTTTAGAATTAAGTTAATGATTCGCTTTGCACAAAGAGTGTTTATAGTAATATTAGGTTAATGATTTATAAAGTGTAATTATAGTAATACTTAAAAGCGGTGTTTTGATTGCCCTTACGGCCCTTGGGTTCGGTGCTTCATATTACGAAATCAAAGTATATAGTGGTTAAATTAGTAAAGGCAGAAGATTTACCTCCGCTTGGTGTTGAAATTGTTGATGCGAATAATGAAGTTATAGGAAGGCTTGTAGACATCATAGGTCCTGTGGCACAACCCTACGCTATAGTAAGACCTTTAAAACCTTCAGTCGTATCATTCATCAAGCCATCAATGTTTCTATTCTATAAGATTTTGAAAGTAAAGAAAGGTGCAAAGAGAGGGCGAAGCTAATGCAATGCACTAATACAGTGTTTGATCCAGAAAGAGGAGTAGTTATATGTGCCGATACTGGTGAAATTATAGAGGAAATGAATATTGATGTTGGGCCTGAGTGGCGTGCGTATACTCATGAAGAATACATGGAGAGGGCTAGAACAAGCACCATAACTCAAAGAGTTCATGACTCTGGTCTTGCAACAGAGATTGACACCTCTATTAATAGTTATAAGAGTAAGAGACTTGCAATATTACAAAGAAAAACAAGAGTGGGGGGAAAGACCAGCAAAAAAATTGTTGACGCATTATCACACCTGAATCATATGGCAGCATTGCTGAATCTACCATCTCAAGCTATTGAGACTGCCGCAACAATTTTAAAGAAGATTTTTACAACTTTGCAACCCAGATCAGATAAGTTAAAGATCCTTGCACTAGCATCAATAGTTCTTGCTGCTAGAAAACACAACATACCTATAAGAGTTAAGGAGCTGATTACACGCTTTGACATAAGTGAGGAAGAGTACTGGAAATTTATGTCAGAAGTATATTTCAAGGTTAATTTAAGTGGTGAGCTCAAGGCATATGTAGATCCTCGGAAATTCTTGCCATCAATAGTTAATAACTTAGGTGTTTCACAAAAGGTGTTTGTTATAGCTGCAAAAATAATTGATGTCCTAAAAAGAGAGGGACTAACCGAAGGAAAAGATCCAGCAGGCATAGCTGCGGCCAGCGTATACATAGCATCTATCTTAGCAGATGAAAAGAAGACACAGAAGCAGGTGGCGGAAGCTGCTAATGTTACTGAAGTTACTATAAGGAATAGGTACAGAGATATAATAAATAGGTTAACGATTACAGTATATCTCTAAGTCAATATCGGCTTTAGAATTCTTACTCACACTCAACCTTTTCTTAGCAACAAATTAGATTGTAAATTCTTTAAATTAGATATGTAGTCATGCTTTACGATCATCTACTAACAGAAGGATTTATTAGCCTCAATGCTTTACACTATTTAAGTGTAGAGAGTGAGGTGATAACAGCCATCGCCTCCAGTAATGATCTTGAAAGTGTTGTGTACGCAATTATCAAAAGAGAGACTGAAGCCCATGGAGGAGTACTTCAGAGAAAATTAAAAGAATTTCCAGAATTAAAAGGAGTAAAACCTAGAGAACTACAACATATCGTCAAGAGCTTAATAGAAAAGAATCTTATAAAGAGGGTGAAGGTTCCTGATGGTGAGAAAATGTCGTACTTATTGCAAGCAATTACAATTGAAGAGAAGCCTAAAACCGAGAGAAGTGTTACCACTGCACCAACTCTGACTACAACCTTAAATAATTTGCTTGATATTCCTTGCGTCACATGCAAATACCTCAACCTCTGCGGATCAAGCAACATCTATACACCAACTAAGTGCACAATACTCACCAAATACCTACTTTCTCAAGTCCAGAAACTAGAAGCCAAATCATAAAGCAAACTTATCGTTATTGAATTCAATAATTAGTTAGACTCAAATAATCCTAATTACTCTCTTCATCTGGTATCCCCTCTTCCTTCATCCAGCTTTACCGTTAATCAAGGAGCTCCTAGAGATCCTGAGCAACCTATGAGTAAATATTCATAAAATGAAACCACATTAATGTACATAATGTACATAGAGCTTCTAGGAATCCAAGAATACAAATTATTTTATAGAAGGTTTAGAAAGAAACATATCCTTAGCAACAAACAAAATAACAAAGGAAGTGCCATTAAATATGGTAAAATAATACAAAGAGCTAAAGAAAAAAGCGCAAGATAAATTAGGAAGCCGATAGAGATGCTGCAATGACGGATTCCATGAAGTGCAGAGTCAGAAAAGCATTTATGATTCTATTATAAAAGAAGATCCCAGCTAATAAAATTACAAGTATTTTTAGGCATCATTGGATGCCATTAGCAGAGAAATTGCAATTACAACCTAGACCCTATACTATTGTTTTTCTCCTCACTCTAAATGTTAACTTCGTTTAGTTGAGGATAAGTTTTCAAATGAATTAAACCATTATCTGTACTGAGTGTCGTTTGCATTGCAAACCTCATAAATATCATAATACAGACGAATTAGACTAATTATAGGCAACGCAACTTCTCTATTCTATTATTTTAAATTTTTTATGCATGTAATTATATCGTTTGCAGTAGCATTTGTAAGTAGCGCATCCGGATAAAGCAGATTTTCAGAAGCTTTGAATCCTTTATTCCTGATGCATTCAATTACTCTTTTTATTGGCGGTGGTTTTACATTAAGAACTCTTGCGATGTATGTTACTCTAATTGTTGAACCTAGAGGAGTTGCATCAGTAAGCTTATTCAAGATATTCAATGATGATCTGGATAACCAAGGCATTTCTTTAGCTAGTTCATACGTTTTCCCTACATATTCAGAGTCGAATAAGTTGCAGATCCATAAAGGTTTGATGCTAACCATTGTTCCACCACATATAGGGCACCTTACATCCCTTGCTGCTGTCTCCTCTGATGCAAAGAAGTTGAAGCCGCAACGATTACAAACCATCATCGTGCCCAAGCATTTTTTTAAGTATTCATTGGCCTTAGTTGCGCTTTTGCGCACTTTAACAAAGATTCTAATATAGTGTTTTGTATAGTATGAGAGAATTGGATAAACAAAATTGTCGAAAATGGATGCAGTCTTCATAGTGTATGCTAGTAAGGCTCTTATGGCAATGTCTTTCGATATAATGCTTTTTACTCCTTTCACACCATATCTTCTATACAATGTTGCAGGATATTTGCCTTCAAGAACAGCTGTATCGGTAGCCGTTATGCCAACAACACCGCCATCCCTTATTGTGGAGAGCGCTGAGTGAAGGAATGGAGCTGGACTCCCAAAAGGATCTATGTCTATATAGTCTATGATGAGTTTCTGCCTTCTTAAGTGATATAAAAGCTCGTTTGCGTCCATTAGGTTTACATGTACATTAACGTTACTTAAAGAGTCTATATTGCTAACCTTAATGTTATGCATTATCAGCTTTACTGCGTCATCTGAGATGTCGCCCATAAATATCTCTCCTTCTTTGTCTACTCCTGCCAGAACCTCTAATGCAAATCGTACGCCTCTAACACCTGTTGCCGCCATAGGATCTACAAATACGAACACGCCTTTATGGTGATTTAATTCATTCTTCAAAACAGCCATGGTTATGTCTCTATTCTCAATCATTGCAGGATTATAGAATACTGGAGCATATGCTGGCTCATAAACGCCGTTAGGTCTTTTAAACAATTCTTCCTTAGGTGCGCAAAAGAGAGCCAAACCTTCGATATGAAGTTCAAAGCTTTCTGGACATGCTTTATCAAACATCTGTGTAATACCCAGGCAAAAGCTACCTGGTTAATGCTGTATTAGAAAGTTGCATTGATACATATTTAAGCAATAAGCAATATGATTCTGCCAGACTACTACAAGTCTTACAAGGTTATGTATTTAGCTGTTTTAAGGTAAGAATTTCATTTCTCACTCTAGATGCGAGTTCATGGTACACGCTATCTCTGTTTTCCCTTGTTATGATTACCCATTGCGTGTTTTTCTCCCTTAATATTTTGAGTATTTCAGAATCCTTCATGTTTCTGTGCACAACAACAATAAAGTTCGAAGCTGATACAAGAGCATGAATTATAGCCTTTCTTAATTTTTCAACGGCTAGTTCCATAGGTCCTATTTCGTCTATAGCCAAAAACCCATCCTTAGCGCTACTTAATGCTGCTACGCCAATTCTTTCTGCTTCATCCTCGATAACTATATAGCGTCCAACGAACTTTCTGTACATGCTTGTATTGTAACCCAATGAGCGTGCTTTTTCTGGTGTAAGTGCAAGCCATCCTTCAGCACTTGTTGCAATATCTATGATCTTAAACCCTATCCTTTTTCCTTCCTCACGAACTTCAGGACAGAAAAAGCCATACACATGAATGCCCTCAGACCTTATCATATTAAGTAGCCTCATTAAAAGCGTTGTCTTGCCTACTCCAGGCTCCCCCGTTATAGCAAGCGAAATCATTTTCATCTCCTAAGCTCGCTCACAATTTCCTTTGCCAAGGAGTTTAACTCTGTTAGCTTACTGGTAACGCCATATTTTTCAGCTTCTATCAGGAAATCCCTCGGCACATCATCGTCAACTACTATTACCGATACTGCATTGAGCGCCTTTGCAAATGAGAAGTTCTCACGGCATTTTATCTCAGCTTCATTCATTAGAATGTTCTTACTTATATACGATATAAAGAATTTCTTGCCTTCCTCAGACCTATTTACTAAAACAACGTCTGATGGTATCGCATCATAAAGTGATGCATCAAGACCTAGTTCTTTAAACTTTTCAGCAATCTTAAGCCTTTCATCACATGCCGCTCTCTTGACCATGCTTTTAGTCCTTACATATTCTTTTCTACTCTTTCCAACAATTCTAAAACTAGATATATCTATTTCCTCTACAACATCCTCAAAGTCCTTACCTAAGACATCAAAGAACCTTGACGCTTTTTCAATTGTCATATCCATATTACCTTCCTCATACTCCCTTATAGTCTTAGCAGATATGCCTACAAGCCTAGCCAGCTCATGAATTCTAAGCCCTTTTCTCTCTCTTAGTTTCTTCAGTTTTTTACCGTTTATCTTAACGTAGAACATGCCATTGAACTCATATACAAATATCTTCTCATTGTTTAGATAACGCAAAAAGGTTTCTCTAGATACAATACCAACTCTACTTCTAATATAGATGACATCTTGCATTACTTCTCGATTGTTAAGTTTATCTGTTACTAAAAGGGAATTTATTTTCAATGTATCTGACAACATTTTTATCTCTTGATATATCTTGCTACGAGTAGACGTTTCTTCAGCAAACTTAAGGAATATTTTTTCTCCCCTAGTTGACTGCTCAACAATATAATCCACAGCTCTCTCTATAGGGGGATACCTTAAGTTATGCAACAACCTTATACTCTTGCTCTGCAGTATGTTAATTATTTCTTGTTGAAGGTCGCGAAACATAGAGAATTATCCGATTTTATATTAGTAGAGTGTGAGAGGTAAAAATATCCTTTCTTTAATCGCTTCTATAGTTTGATTCTCAATCCTAAGCTACTTACTTCTTCTGAATCTTGCGTAAACCATTGCATGATCCTTATCGAATGGCTCTAAATGCACTACATCAATAATTTCAAAGCCCCTTCTCGATAGAGTCTCTATCTCCCTCTTATACACCTCACTGGGCTCTGCTGTAACATCAATGCTCCTAGCTTTTATTGCTAGAAGAAGCCAACCACCATCCTTCAAGAACATATCTGCATTGTCGGCAACTATGCCTGCTTGCTCAGGTTGTGCAACATCAGCGTAGAGGCCGTCAACCATCTCTACAATAACTCTATATCTTGATGGAAATCTAGCATCATCCAATATTGGTATCACATTAGGTCTATCATCTGCAACAACAATGAGCTCCCTCATTACCCTCGGCGCAAATTCTACCGCATATACAACACCTTTACGTCCAATAAGGTCGGAGACATGGCTCACTGTTGTTCCTGATCCTGCACCTAGATACAGTATTTTCTGCCCCTCTGCCACAGGCAACTCCTTTAGACCTTTGAGAAGCGCTCCCGCTAATTTGCTTCTATATGCATTCCACTCTCTATATTCTTCGTCTTTCCATTTGAATAGGTGCTCCCCATAAACTCTCTTGCCTGGTACTAGATTCTTTGTTGCCAGCCTTGTGCTTCCATCCTCAAGCTCAACTACATAAACATTTTTGTACTTTGGATGCTCATACAGATTTACAGGTGATATGAACGACACAGCATAATCGCCCAACTACACTTTATCTGAATCATTTCATTTCTTAGACTCCTTTTTAGGTTTACGCCTTTCTATCCTAGTTTCTTTGGCCTCTTTCTTTGGCGGCTTTGGATAAAGCTTCTTAATCTCATCTATTCTTTCTACTAGTTTCTTTCTCAGCTCGTCACCTATATACCTCCCTGTGAAGTAATCAACTCTAGCTGCAATAGCAAGCTTAGTTGCAAGAGCCCTTGCAATCTTTCCTCTTTGCCATTTAGGTGCTTTCCTAATCTCTGGGAACTGGAATATTACACCATGCTTTGGGGGCTTACCTCCGGTTCTCAATGCTCTGAATAATGCTTTCTCAGCTCCCAGTACTTGTATTGTGCTTGCAGGAAGCTTTGCTAACTCCTCTAAGCTTCCTGCAAGGCTAAGAAGCCTGGCACCAAGCAGTGGACCTACAAGCACTGTTGTGTTTGGCGCAACCTCTTTCATGACTTGTGTTATGTAATCTGTTAGCTTACGCCTTAACTCAAATAGCTCAAGCCAAATTCTGGCAACGGTTTGTATCATGGTTAAGTCCATTTCCGATAAATCTGCGCCTATACTCTTTTTTGCTGCCTCTGCTATTCTTTTTGCTCTACCCTCGGTAATACCAAGCTTTTTAAGGCTTTCAGGTGTAAAGTTCTCTCTATATCCAAGCTCAGCAACAAGCTTTATGTACTCTTCGTGCTCCTTTGATAAATCATCTAGTTCTGGGAAATGAATACTATACCACTCTCTTAGCCTAGCTGCTAAGAGGTTCAAAGTCTTATCGATATCATCAATAGCTCTTATTGCCTGTATTGCAAGCAAATCTCGCTTCTGTGCAAATCTTCTAAGCTTACGCCTTGTGAGCTCGAGTGAGACATTGTGAAGATACTCCCTGTACTCATCCTCCGAAGCAAATAACCCTAACTTAACTGCTAGCGTAACAAGCTCGCTTCGTATCTTCCTGGCAACTTCATTAGCGACTTCGACTGTGGTATTAAAGCCTTTTTCGCTTATCCTTCTTGAAATCTCTGCATTCTCAAAAACTAGAACACTCTTTGTAATATCAACTTTCTGCTTCAAGGACTCCATCAATTGCATTAAAATATCGCTTTCTCTCCCTTCTGATAGCGCTAGCAAATCCTCAACAACTTTTCCAATATCTTTAGGGTACAACACCTTATCTATTATCTCGCCTGCTGATGATACCGCAAAGACTCCTATCGGTGTCTCCACAATATATATTCTCTCACTCATCATATTCCACCCTTATCAGCAATATTAAAGCTTAGACCTCACAAAGTATATAAGTCTAAATTTAAATTGAGCAGAACACAACATCGTACATAATGCAAAATGCAGTAAACCAAGGAAAAGAATCCATCGCACCATGTGCTACACTTAGCTGTGAATTACAATGTAATGATCTTATTTACACCTCAAATACATTAAAATTGAAATTGCTGAGTACACCTATAAATATCAAAACTGCATAACATAACTTTGCAAGTCCATATTGGCAAGAATTAATAGCCCCAACTTTCATAAAGCTAAGGTGCAGAC
>Ga0315272_10001591_pt1 | contig 11244 bp, 7 predicted proteins | sample C3_middle_MG_FD_203918 | JGI IMG/M metagenome (GOLD analysis project Ga0315272, IMG submission 203918) | Sediment microbial communities from Yellowstone Lake, YNP, Wyoming, USA - C3_middle | ecosystem: Environmental > Aquatic > Freshwater > Lake > Sediment | place: USA: Wyoming | collected...
TGCCCATCCTTGCCGTAGGAATAGAGGTCGATTTCGCCATGATCTCCCGGCGATTTGTACTGGTAGGGTTTGCCCCAAGGGTCGGGTGGAACTTCTTTTTTGAGATACGGACCTTCCCACTTCGTCTCGCCGGACGGCTTGGCAAACAATGCCGCCAAGCCCTGCTCGGTAGTCGGGTAGTGTCCCGTGTCCAGGCGGTATTGATCCAGAGCTTTTTCCAACGCATTGATCTGCGCGCGCGTGGACTTGATCTCGGACTTTCCAACCTGGGCAAAATATTTCGGACCGACATAGCCGACCAGCAATCCTATGATGACCATCACCACCAGCAATTCAAGCAAGGTAAAACCCGCATTCTTGCGCAGAATTGATGGCATGAATGTATGACGTTGTGGCTTTTGTAATATTACTTTTGACAACACGCTGCTCGCCCCATTTAATCTTGCCCAGCTATTCGGCATCTGTTAAGTGTCTCAATTATTCAGCATCCTTAAACCATGCTGCAAACCAGTATTTTTTGACTCTTTGCACATATCTTTGCTGCATGACGCGCCAAATTCTTTGAAGGATACATGATTGGACGCTTGCTATCCAAGTGGTTTTCGGTGAGCCGGTAATCTATCTCTCAGACACCTCATCAGCATTACTCAAACTTGATCTGTATTGTATTCGCCATTAGTGAATGTTTCGTTACATCACAAACCTCCATGATCAATTTCCTATCTGACTACCCAATACATCTGTCGGATTTCTTTACACTTTCATTAAGCCGGAATTACATAGTTTTTCCTCGTAGCGCTTACCTTACTCATGCAGGACAAGATCTTAAAAGCAAACGTATAGAATTTTCACCCGAAGGATTTTGTCGCAATTCTTTACACATCGTTACATGCATATAAAATATATCACAAACAATAGCTTGTTTTAAATAATGTAAATCATGCTGGCTCGCTTGTTGCTATCCAACCTCAGATTGTCCTACTCAAACAATCAGGTAAATAAGCTACTCCGTGAGTTTTACGTCAACAGTTATTACCAAGGGGAATGTATGCATATTAAAAAGAAGTTATTGTTTAGCGCAATATTGAGTACCGCAATGGCCACGCCGGCTTTTGCAGATGGTCAGATCACCATTATTCAAACGGGTGATTTTCATGGCCACCTTAACCCCAGACCCAACCTGCGCAGCAACGCGGACCATCCCGGCCAGATGGTCGGCGGGCTGGCGCGCATCGCGGCGGAAATCAAAAATATTCAAAAAGGCAAAGGCGGCGTCGGCAACACGCTGGTGCTGCACACAGGCGACACCATTCAAGGCTCTGGCGAAGCTTTGTACACGCGCGGCCAAGCGATAGTCGACGTGGTCGACATGCTCGGCATCGACCACTATGCGCCCGGCAACTGGGACTATGTATATGGCACGGATCGCTTCGTTGAGCTGTTTGCGACTCCGTTAAAGAATGGAAAAGACAAGTCGAATACGCGCTGGGGTGGCCTGGCCTCCAACCTGTACTACACCAGCACGGCAAGCGGCGCACCGCTGGATCCGAGTTCGGCAAGTTCTGACCAAGGCGCCAATCTCACGCAGGTCGAAAACGACAACTACGTAGATTGGTACATGCAAAACGGAACACGCGTGTTGAAACCCTATGCTGTGCATACCATCAATGGCATGAAAGTCGGCGTTCTGGGTTGCACTACGAGCCGCGGCCCGCAAGTCGTCGGCAAGTGGGTAACGGCGGGCCTGGAATTTACGGATTGCAAGAAAGAAGCGAAGGCCTTCACGAAGCTTTTGCGCACTGTTGAAAAAGTCGATGTCGTGATCATGATCACGGAAATTGAAATCGGCCGTAACATCGAACTCATCAAAACGCTCGGCGATGACGAACACATCGACATCGTGCTGAATGCCGACATGCATGAGGAATCGATAGACCCGATCAAAGTGACAGACGCCAAGGGCCAAACGACGTGGATTCTCGAGACCGGTCAGGATGGCACCCTGATTAACGAAGTCACCCTGTCGGTAAAAGCGGGCGTGATGACCGGCATGGAGCACCACGCGCATCGCATCGACGATCGCATCGTCGAGGACAAGGAAGTGGCGGAGAAGGTCGAAGACGTACGCGAACCGTTCAATGAGGACTTTGATGCTTCGATTCCTTGTGGTGTCGGCAGCCCATACCTCAACCCGTTCACCCAGTCGACTTGCTTGAAAGGTCCTCTGAGTCAAGCGATCGGAACGACCCAGGTAGCTTTGCAGCGTAACAACTATTCTGACGAAGACATGCCGGCCGTCATCGAAGGCAGTTCGCACGACTTCATCGCGGACGCGATTCGTTGGTGGGCGAAGTCGGATCTCGCCACCGTGCGTGGTTTCCGTTACGGCACACATGTCGCGCCGCATGGACCGATCACACGTAACGACCTGTACCATTACATCCCCATTGGCGCGCGCGTCGGCAAGGTTTCTCGTATCACGCTGAACCAATTGCGCAACCAGCTCGACAACTCGTCGCTGGCGGTGTTCAGCAGCACGCCAGGTGCGGTCGTTACACCTCGTCCCGCCTACAACAATCCCGCCTTCGCGGTATATGGTACGGGCAATGGCACCTCACCTGGCGCAGGTTTGCCGGGCGGTGGCTTGGCCGGCAATTCGCTGGGTTTCGGTGGCGGCTGGTTGTTCGCGTACAGCGGTGACGGGTTCCACATGGACTTCGATCCGTACTTCACGCCTAACTGGCAGACCGTCTACAACGGCAAAGTTCCTGCACCCGTGGCACCGGCGACAACACCTGCATCTGGAATTTACTTGACGGACAACACGCAGATCACCAATCCAAAAGGGGATACCTCGCGCGCACGTAACTTCACCGTGAAAATGCCATGTAAATACCTGCCCCCAGCGGAACAGGTTCTACATGGCGGTTGCACCAACCCGGATGAGAAATTCGCGACGATGTTGACCAATGGAACGGACGGCAAATACATGCCCAACTGGACCGCCAACTACGCCACAGCCAAAGACACTTACCTGCTGAATCCGAATGGCTGGCAGTTCCTGAAGGGCACGCCGAACAATCCGCTGGGTGCGTTGGCTGTTAAAGCACCGTTCCAGGCACCCTTGTTCACCGCTGCGGGTTATTTCTATGCGCAAAGTCCGAACACGGTTAACAACTGCAACAACTGTTTCCCGACAGGACCATCGCAAGCTCCATCGGCATTGCTGGACCCGTCCGACTCTGCTTCGATTGGTTTGAATCCGGATGCGGCTTATCTGTTGCCGGTCAACGTCAATCCGGTCACGGGTGAGGCCATGCTGGACAAGAACCTCAACCCGGTTGTCATGAAAGATGCAAGCAAAGCGGATGGCCTGGCCCGCGATGAAAGCAATCATCCGGTAGTGGATGGAAATCCGATCGACCTGACTGAAATCGTCGAGAAGTATGTTGCGTCGCTCGGCGGGGTAGTCACAGAAGACAATCTGCCGAAACATCGCATCGGTCTGGTAAATCCGCTGCCTACCAGCAGCGCGGGATTGCGCATCATGCAACCGCTGTGCGGCACGATCGGCCAGCCGGTTGGCGGCAACGCTTGCCCGTAACAACTTAGCAACACAGCTGTCGCACTACTCAAACCGCCGGGCGCTCATGCATCCGGCGGTTTTTTTCATGTGCGCCCGGCACGGGCGCACTCTTGTGGGTGGAAGTCCACCGTAAGTTGATCACAGCGAACGAAGCGAAGCGCAACTGCATGAGGGTGACCGAGTGTGGAGAGGAAGCGCGGAGCGAAACTGCGAGCCGATGGACAAGAACCGGATAGAAGGCTGGCGAGCGAGTAATGGCACTCTTGCGGCGGTGTTACGCCAAGTTACAGCTCAAGGTCAATGAGACAAAGAGCGCGGTGGCGAGCGTGACGGGAAGGAAGTTTCTGGGCTACAGCTTCTGGTTTGCCAGGGAAGGTGTCAAGCGCAAGGTAGCCGCCAAACCGCTGGCGACGTTCAAGCAACGGATCAGGCAACTGACCCGACGTTCGTGCGGGCGCAGCATGGAGGAGGTCATCGAGCGACTGCGGCCTTACCTGTTGGGATGGAAAGCCTACTTTAGGCTGGCGCAAACACCGGGCGTCTGGCGGTCGCTGGACGAATGGTTGCGTCATCGGCTCAGGGCGATCCAACTCAAGCACTGGAAGCGGGGTAGCACGATCTACCGGGAACTGACCAACCTTGGTGCCACTGAGCATGTAGCAAAGCGTGTGGCGGGAAACTCTCGCTGCTGGTGGAGGAACAGCGATGGCGACATCAAACGGGTGCTGACCATTGCATATTTCGACAAACTTGGCGTACCTCGTCTCTCATGACCTCAACTCCTCGAACCGCCCGGTGCGGACCCGCATGCCGGGTGGTGTGGCAGGGGTGCGGTCTATTTTGGCCGCCTCCTATGCCGATTCCCGCCCGCAAACCGTGCAAAAATTCCGCACAGACACGCCACTCCCCTCCTCATCGGCCCCTCAATGAACCTAGAAACCGCAGTTGACCGCTCCATTAAGGCCGCAAGCAAATGAACATAAAAGAAGTTATATCTTTAACCACGCTCACCATTTGGGTAACGGTGTCCGGCACACAAAGGCTCGCACAGCGAAGAATATCAATGCAGAGGGTTGCAATGAGGCGCTAGCGAGTACATTTTTTGAAATGGATATTTTATGTTCAGAAGTGCTTTATTTCGCAGTACGCCAACGAAGCGAAATAGCGACAAATAGTTCTTGACATGCTTGGCATAAGGTGAGAAAAAATTTTCATATCTCATTATTTTTAAACTAATTTATGATCATTTATCGCCGCCGCATCAAACAAATTTTTACCAATGGAACCGTGCTTGAAGAGTGGTTCTCGCCCATGGCAAAGATTCTGGAAAAATGCCGTTTTAGCGATGCGCCTTTTAAGGCTCTGCCGATGATGCCGTTCATCTTGTCTGGATGCCTGCGCCAAATACTCGCAAGCAGTTCATTGCGTGAATATGTGCAAACGCTATTTCATCTCGACACCAATCAAACGCTTGCACCAATCGCTCGCTCCACTTGGTCGGATGCACTGGCATCGGCAGGGCGTAGAAATGTTCTTCGCCCTGCCGTCGTGCAGCTCGTTGAACTGGCACGGATCACTTTGCCTGATCTGCTCGCGCATGTAGAGGGTATCGGTCAGCGCGAAGTCATCGCAACCGATGCGACCTACCAAACCGAGTCGGCACATTACGCCCCCAGCTACCCCAATACCGACGGAGGAGACGACAATCAAAAGGGGCATATGCTGCTGTCCCATTTCGATGTGCGTCACGGCATCGCGCTGACAGTCACGACGGAAACACGATCTCTCGGCGAAATGCGCGTTCTCAAGCGCGAAGAATCCAAAGGCTTTAACTGGCTGAGGACGAAGCGTGCAATCCATGTAGTTGATCGAGCATTTATTGATGGGCGTTTTTGGGATCAGCGGTTCAAGCTCTATGACAGCACCGTCATCACGCGCATGAAGTCGGTGCTAAAGTATTCCTTCGTCAAGGAAAATGATGTCGCTATCAGCACCAGCAACGAAGGTATCTTGTATGACCGCACCGTGACGTTGCAAAGCTCCAAAGGAACGTGGCGCTTAATCGGCTTTTGCTCACCGGATGGCATCGATTACGAATACCTAACCAACGATCAAGAGCTACTGCCCGGTGTTGTGGCGTTTCTATATCATCGGCGTTGGGATAAAGAGAAATACTACGATTGTTTTAAAAATGATTTGGCTGGCAGCAAAGCCTGGGGTAAAAGTCCTGTTGCGATTGAACAGCAAGCGTTGCTGGGGATCGTCACTTCCATTCTGACGCGCTTGTTTCTGATGCGGCGACAAGCAGATTTGGCATTGGCGCAACCTGATGCAACTCAGGATAAAAAACATCAAAAGAAGCTGGCAATCTATACGCAATCCGGCAAGGGCATTTTATTGCGTGCCCTGTGGCAAAATCTGTCGAAAATCTCACGTCAGGTTTGGCGCTTCTTAAAGAACTGTTTTACCTGCCAACACGAGCCAAGGCTCTATACCCGTCAGCTTGAGCCGTTATTGAGGTGTTACCTTTGAATAGCACCGGACACCGTTACCATTTGGGTGAGTCGCTACGAGGCGTATTGCACGTCCCTCACAGCGCATGGCAGCGTTGCTCCGCCTCGCCATGGAACGACCATGCCTCGTTGTCGCGCCTTGCCATACACTGTGATCAACATGCACTACACCTCGTCCAACTACGGCTTCTAGGATGCATCAGGAAATTGCAGGTTTTCCAGCAACCTCCAAATATTGAAACTCTTCCAGAAGCGGCATCAAAATTGACGCGAGCATATTGAGCACGGCCGGGATATACCTAATCGAATTAATCAATCAACGGGGATCACCCGAAAACTGATATATCCGCTTCTGTTTGTGCCAGTCGCTGCGCCAACGAATGCATCATCGGCAACATCTGGTCACGCTGTTGCAATATCTGCCCGCGCAATTGATTGAGCAGCTCCGGGGAGGCCAGCAGGCTGCCTTCAAGCTGCCTCTTCTTCATCGCAAAACGCTGGTTGAGATTGGCGAGATCGGCAGCGGCAACGGCATTGGCGGGATCAAATACGAATGTGTGTTCCATGCTGGTGCGCCAGGCCACCAATCCACTCTTCAGTGAAGGTTCCAGCCCCTTGGTATTCGTCACTGTGTTCCAATTGATGTTGGCCGCCGTTTTTACACCCAACAGGGCAAGTGTGCTTATCTGAGCCGGCCCTACGCCGATTACACCGCACGCTGCCACGGGAAAACCGGCGAGAAATTTATGTAACTGGGCGTTGTAAAGCTTTTGCTGCAACGCCTGCCTCTCCAGGGCAAGATTTTTGGTCAAGCCCAGGTACTCCGCCCGTAAGCGAGATAATTCATTAATTTTTTCCTGGAATCTGGCATCGCCAGTTTCGCGACGCCACAGATCCTGCACGGCGGCAAAGTCACGTTGAGCGGCTCTGAGCGCCTCATGTCGAGGCAACCACTCGGGTGAGTCACTTGTTAACACGGTATAGGCTGCGCCAAGCATTAGCATGAAATAGGTGCTGCCCATTAAAGTGAGATACCACTTGGCGGGGATAAATGTAAGAATTCCTATGATCAATCCAACAACGGCAATTATCTTTAACGCCTTCACCCCTTTCTGACTTTTGACGGGTAACGGTGTGGGTTGAACCTGGAAGCCTGACGTGTTGATTTCAGGAGCAACGCCTGGCGGCGTAATGGACATTATTTTTGCCCACACCTTCCCCAGATTAAAGTTACTCAAGCCCGCCATCGAGCTGATATTGGGAATAAAAAAGTAACTTCCTGAGCGTTGCTCCTGAGCGCACCAAGGGCAGTTGGGCAAGTCCCCAAAATATTTGTGCGTCGCTTCCTGGTCACAGGTGCGCAGCTGTTCCCTGAGGGCATCGAGAGCCGCTATCCAGTCCCGTGCAGTGGGGCGGCCTACCGGCTGCGCGCCTTGCTCGGCGAAAGCGCGGTCGAAATAGTCAATTATTTCCGCAGACAGGATAGCCGGCGTTACGCTCTTGGGCGGCGGCGTCATGCCCTTGCTGACCGAGTTACAACCGTAGGCGTAACGGAATTGCGCGATGGCCTTTTCCAGCGGCATATCGCCATGTCCTGAATAGACGCCAGAGAAAGGATGACGGCCCATCAGCAGGATATGGAATATCAGCAGCGCCAACCCAAAGTTGTCGTGATTCTTGCTACGCCGCAGGTCACGGAACGTTGAGTAGCGTTGCAGTTCTGGCGGCGTAAAGTGCGGCACACCCACTTCGCACAAATAGTGCTTTCCAGCCGCGAAAATTTGAAAGGAATCACAGTAAATCAGCTTGGTGAGGCTCTTGCCGCCGACAAATACCAGATTCGGATTTACATCTCCAATAACATGACCATGACTATGTATCGCGTCGAATGCGGCTGCGGTATTGCGTGCCGTGTTAACCAGAAATGCCCAGTCTTTATCCGGGAATCGTTGCTTGCGGTGACTGGGGCCGTACAGATGATGTATCGGTTCAAAGCCCGTTACTTTCTGCATCAGAAAGCCGCGCATCGGGCCGCCCGAAGTCGTATGCAAGGTGTCCAGCGGCCACGCTGCGAATTTCTTCAACGATTCATCAACCACCTTCACCATGCCGCGCAGCTTGGCCTGTTTATCCGGGTGCAACGTCTCGTGATAAACCTTGGCCACCATGCCAGCGCCCAAGGCTGGTACGTCATAGACAGTGCCTTCGCCACCAGCACCCAGCTTCTTACCTAACGGTATACGTCGCCCAGTACTGTCAAACAAATCGGTCATGACATACGGCGTGTTGCCAGTACCAGAGTTTTATCGTCGTCGGTACGTTCATTGATTGCGGTGCTTTCCAAAAAGAGAGCCAGCTGCTGATCAAGTGCTGCGCATTCATCCGGGCTGCGCTTCCTCAACACATTCAGCATGGGCTCAAAGAACGGATAGTGCGGGGTGAGCTGTTCAAACGATAACGCCAGACGCTGTATTCCGTCAGTGAACAGGGCCAACTCATCGACTTGGGTATGGGTAATGGAAACGTGCAAGTGCGACAGCGCATCTTCCTCGGTGACGAAATAGGTCATGTTCGCATAGGGCCCGGCATCCGGCCAAAACACCACCCCTAGTGCACTGCCGCTCGACACCACGATGGAGCCATCACCAATCTGAAAAAATACGGCGGCACCGTTACCGACAACCGCGCCCAACAATGTGCAGGCGTAGTCCCTGTCGCTTAGTTCATTTGCTTCAGCCGCTGCACTGATCACACTCCGGACATCCGCGATCCAGCTCTCGACATCGGATTCAGCTAATTTTTTCGATCGTGACAGGGATGCCGCTATGCTGGCCCGGGCTGTGCTGCACGCCAGCGCTGCACCTGTGCCCCCCTCTTGTGCGCTTCCGGCACCATCCGAGACGATACAAACCAGAAACTCCTGACCGTCTGCGCCGCCCACCACATCAGCGCGGCAATCATCCTGGCACGGCTGTCCGCTATGCGCGTGTGAGGTGCCAATGACTGAGGCGCGGATAACCTTCCACATCAGACCTCAGCCCATCCGCTAGGAGGTGCAATGGGAACCGCTGTGCCGGGTACAGACTGCGACACCGCTTTCATGGAATTGGACAGCCACTGGAACAGTTCGCGGAATTTAAGGCCATCCAATTGCAATGGCTCGCGCACGGATATTTGCTTCAGCACATCCATGTTGGCACTCTTTACGCCTACCGCAAAAAATGCAAAAGCCTTGGAACTTTCACCCTCGCGCACCAGGGAAGCGGCAGACTGCCACTCGTCGGTGGGTGCGCCGTCAGTGATCAGGAAAACCCACGGGCGATAGAAAGAAATGCCATTGGCGCGGTACTCATCCTTACGCTGGCGTATGAGCTCCAGTCCTTGCTTGATAGCCGCCCCCATAGGCGTCTCGCCATCGGCGGAGAGGCTGGGCGGGGAAAAGTTGGGTGCTGTATGGAAAATATTTTCGATGTGGACGGCAGGGCCAAAGCTGACCACGGCGACCTCGACACGTTTCATGGCGAGCGTATCGGTAGACAACTCATCCTTGAATGTGGCCAGGCCTGCGTTCAGTTCTGAGATAGGTGTTCCATTCATCGAACCCGAAGTGTCGAGCAGCAACAGGCACGGGCAACGCGGCTCCGGGTTGTCGGCAAAGCTATCGGTACCAAAGGCTACTTGTTCTGCAACAGCGTGATCGTTCATGCAAACTCCTCTTTGAAAAATAGATTTTTCCTGCGCCACATACTGATTGGATAGTTGCTAGCGAGGGTCGAATACCTGATAATTTCCCTGTATATTATCGGGAAAATTGTGCTTCCCGTGAAGTGAAATTTTTCCTGCGCTGGATACGCCACTTTTATATTTTTATGACCGCTGACCATTACTTCAATCAACGCCTGCCGCACGTGCAATCATGCGCTGTTGCAATATGCCGCCGGGTATGAAATTGAGCCCATGGCATATCACCACTTGAAGCACGCAACAGGATGAAAATGATTCGACTCGTCTGTAGCTTAATAGGCCTGGCTGCATGGTTAAGCGGCTGCGGCGGAGGGACAGCCGCCGGCTCCCTGTCGGGAAAAGTGCTTGATGGCTACCTTAGCGGGGCAAGCGTATGCCTCGACCTCAACCATAACCAAGTTTGCGACGCGGGTGAGCGTGTCACCACCACACGCGGCGGAAACTATACGATCGATACCAGCGAACTGAGCGCAGCTGAAATCGCAGCCACCTATATTGTGGCAAACGTACCCGTCACTGCACTGGACGATAACGATCACGGCCAGACGCTGGCGCAAGCCGGAAAACCCGCTTACACACTGATGGCACCGACCAGCGCTGCGTCAACTATTGCTGTTACGCCCTTAACCACCCTGGTCTCGCAACAGTTAGCGCACATCACCGCAACGTCCACTCAATGGTGCGAACCCTTCTGGTGGTGCTCGTTCGCGCGACGGATGCTGGCGAATCCCGCCAAGAATCTGGAACACGCCCAGACGGCCGTTAAAAAACAACTCGGCATAGCGCCTGACGTTGATCTGATGCAGGACTATATCGCCGCCAACGCTCCGCCAAAAATCAGGAACACCGCCACTATTACGGCCCTGGCGCTGGGAAATTTTCAGACCACAATCAATGCGCGAAGCCTGATCAACACCAGCGAACAGCAAAAATTTGCAGCGGCCATCGCCCTGCTCAACCAGCATATAAATGCAATTCTAAACAATGCTGCCATCAACCTCGCCTCGCAGCGTCCTCCTACAGCACTCAACGTGGCCAGTGTGCTCATCGATAGCGGGATGATACCCACCGCCACTATTTCAACATTGCCTGCCGTCATCAACGCTGGACAACGTGCCGTCCTGTCCTGGTCATCTACCGTCGCCACGATCTGCACGGCCGATGACGCTTGGAGCGGGGTCCCGGCACTAAGCGGCAGCATGACCATCACCCCCACCCATTCCGGCATCAATATTTATACGCTAAAGTGCGTCGATCATGATGCCTACACCGGCAACAATGGCTTCGTCACCAAGTCAGCCAAGCTTTCCGTCTACCCGGCGGGGTACTCCTCTTACAACGGCATGTAAAACTACGGCACGTGGCAACTAATCCGCGTTCAGCCTCACTCTGCACCTACTG
>Ga0315272_10001596_pt1 | contig 11217 bp, 6 predicted proteins | sample C3_middle_MG_FD_203918 | JGI IMG/M metagenome (GOLD analysis project Ga0315272, IMG submission 203918) | Sediment microbial communities from Yellowstone Lake, YNP, Wyoming, USA - C3_middle | ecosystem: Environmental > Aquatic > Freshwater > Lake > Sediment | place: USA: Wyoming | collected...
TATGCATGCCCTTTATGGTGAAAATAACCTATAGGCAAAAAGTCCCAACCCCGCTTTTTCTGATATAATGGGTAGACAAGGGCATTGGTAAAATTTGAGGTGGGGAATATGGAAGGCCAAAATATTAAATTCGGCGCAAAATTGTCCAAGGGGTTTATCAACCGCAGTTTCGTGATTGCGATTTTGCTGATCCTTCAGGTTATGCTGCTTGGCGTCATTTTTGTCTTGCTGGCAGGCTATGTCCATTATATCTATCTGATCAATCTCTTCGTCAGCCTTTTTATTGTCGTCTATATTGTCAACCGGCAGGAAGCCCCGGAGTTCAAAATCGCCTGGTTGGCATTCATGTGCCTGCTGCCGATTTTTGGCATCGGCTACTATCTCTTTATCGAATTGAGCCCTAAACAGAAAAAAATTGTTGCCAACTCCCACAAAATTGCCGGGGAGTCAGCCTATTTGCTTGGCGAAAACCCAAAAATCCTAGAAAATCTGGACGCCTTTGTGCCTAGGTATCTTGGCTTGATCAATTTTCTCCAGAGAAAAGGCCCCTACCCGGTCTATGAGTGCTCCGGAGTGACTTATTACAATGATGGAGAAAAGGCTTTCGAAGCCGTAAAGACTGCCTTGAGAAATGCGAAATCTTACATTTTCATGGAATATTTTGTTGTGTCGCCGGGAAAACTCCTGGATGAGGTTGTGGAGATTCTACGAGAAAGAGCTGCCGCGGGGGTGGAGATCCGATTGATGTATGACGGTCTTTGCCATGCCAAAACCCTTTCCTACCACTTCCCAAAGCAGATGGAGGAGTATGGCATCAAGGTGCATGTCTTCGAACCGTTCAGTCCTTTTCTGTCGTCGGATCAGAATTATAGGGATCATCGCAAAATCACTGTGGTCGACGGAGAAATCGCCTTCACCGGCGGATTCAACCTGGCGGATGAATATGCGAATTTCACCCATCCCTTCGGCCATTGGAAGGATATTGCCGTCGGCATCACCGGAGAAGCGGTAAAAACCTACGCGGTTCTTTTCCTGCAAAACTGGCACTTGGATGGTCTGAAAGAAAAAGACGTCTGGGAGAATTTTATCCCCAAGACAACTCTTGCTTCACAGGAGAATAGCAACACCTGCCACGGATTTGTCGTACCCTATGGGGATTCGCCCAATGTGAACAATGAAATAGGCGAAACGGTGTACATCGACATTTTGAATCAGGCAAAAGAATATGTTTGGATCATGACTCCCTATATGATTTTGGGCAGCGACATTCTCAAAGCCATCAACTATGCAACCGGGCGGGGAGTTGATATCAAAATCATCATCCCCCACATCCCAGACAAAAAAATCCCCTTCGCAATCGCGAAGAGTTATTATGGGGAATTGATCCAATCCGGTATCAAGGTATATGAATATACGCCTGGTTTTGTCCACGCGAAACTATTTGTTTCAGACGACATTGTCGCCACGGTGGGCTCATACAACTTGGATTACAGAAGTTTCTATCTGAATTATGAGGTAGGGGCCTTGCTGGTCAATTGCCCGGCAATCAAGGAAATCCGCCAGGACTACACAAACACCCTGAAGGCATGCCATGAAATCAGCATGGCAGACTACAAAGCCCTGCCATTTTCCACAAGAATTTTGGGCAAAATCCTGCGCCTTTTCGGCCCATTGATGTAATTCCCATATACTTTTTTCACATTCATATTCACATTCATATTCTATGACACTTAGACACCGGAGGCCACCATGACACTACATCAGCGAAACATTACTGCAACCTGCCGCTTCCCAAAGACGGAATCAGATGCCGAGGAGACCCTGGCACAACTGAAGGCGGAATTGATCGGCGACGGGAACGCCAAAAAAAATCTGGCAACCTTTTGCCAAACCTATGAGTCCGCGGAAGTCAAAGAACTGATGGATTTGTCCATCAGCAAGAATATGATCGACCGGGATGAATACCCGGAGACCGCCAAAATCGAAGAGTGTTGCATTCACATGATCGCAGACCTTTGGAATGCCCCGGATGCAGGAAATCCTGCCGGAACCTCCACGGTTGGCTCATCGGAAGCGTGCATGCTGGGGGGTCTTGCCATGTACTGGAAGTGGCGGGAAAGAAGGCAACTGGCAGGTCTTGATTGGTCAAAGCCGAACCTTGTGTCGGGTCCGGTGCAGGTCTGCTGGGAAAAGTTTTGCAGGTATTGGGATATCGAGCTTCGGCAAACGCCCATGGAAGATGGACTTTATGCGGCGACACCCGAGCAATTGCTTGGCCTTCTGGATGAAAACACCATTGGTGTGGTAGCGACGTTCGGGCTGACCTTTACGGGGCAATATGAGCCGATCGAGGCAATCTGCGACGCATTGGATCAATATGAATCCCGGACCGGAAGAAATCTTCAGGTTCATGTGGATGCCGCATCCGGTGGATTCCTGGCGCCGTTTTGCGCAGAGGAGATCCGATGGGACTTTCAAAACCCCAGGGTTCTTTCCATCAGCGCATCCGGGCATAAATTTGGGCTGGCACCCCTTGGCTGTGGGTGGATTTTGTGGCGGTCCCATGACGACCTGCCGGAACGCCTGATTTTTCACGTGAATTATCTAGGAGGAGACGAAGAAGTCTTCCAGTTGAATTTTTCAAGACCGGCCGGACCTGTGATTTCACAGTATTTCGAATTCCTACGATTGGGATATGAAGGCTATCGCAGGATACAAATGCATTCTTACGAAGTTGCACAGTGGCTTTCCAAAAAAATCAAGGCCACCTGCTATTTTGAAATGCTTTCGGAAGGGGATCCTTTGGAAGGTATCCCCGCGCTTTCCTGGCGGCTTTCAAAAGAGTCTTCGGCCGCCTTCAACTTATATGACCTTTCCGTTGAACTGCGTAAAAAAGGTTGGCAGGTGCCGTCGTATACTTTGCCCGCCAATGCCCAGGCGATTGTCGTTCAGCGCATTCTCGTGCGTCAGGACTTTACAATGTCCATGGCCAGGTTGTTCATGAAGGACTTGCATGAAGCGTTGAACTGCCTGGAAGCAAGCCATATCAAAGCCCCGGCGACTCAAGAGACAGCCGGCGGGTTCAACCATGCAGGATAATTTTCCTGGGTTTTGAAGAACTGAATTAAGCATCATAGAACACAAACAAACTGACAAACTACCCACTTGTAATGCTTTGTTGAAAAGGGTAGAATGGTCGGTAGCAAAGAATGCGGAACGGTCCGCACAACGAGAAGAGCAAAATGAAAAAACAAATCAGAAAAGTGTTGTTTGGTCGGCCGCTTCGAACCGCCGACCTGAAAAAAGAGAAGCTTGGGGTGCTTTGGGGATTGCCCATGCTTTCTTCCGATGCCATCTCATCTGTAGCATACGCCGGGCAGGAAATGCTCCTGGTTATGTTGCCGGCAGTCGGCATTATGGCCTATGGCAAAATGTCTCTGTTGTCATGGTGCATCATAGGCCTTTTGGCTATACTGGTGATTTCTTACCGTCAGACCATCGACGCGTATCCCGGCGGTGGTGGAGCCTTCACCGTCGCCAAAGAAAATCTGGGACCGGTTTGGGGAATGACGGCTGGCGCGGCGTTGACGGTTGGTTATATCATGACCGTTGCTGTAAGCATTTCTTCCGGGGTGGAGCAGATTGTTTCTGCATTCCAATTTTTAGTTCCATACAAAGTCCCCATAGCCGTCGGGCTGGTGGTGCTATTGATGGTTGGAAATCTCCGGGGAATCCGGGAATCCGCCAGAATGTTTGGGCTCCCTGCCTATGCATTTGTTCTGGGTATGCTAATTATGATTGGAACCGGTGCCATCAAAGCGGCTATGGGTTACCAGCCGGCGGAACCGGACCTTGGAAAACCTGTTGCGGCAGTAACACTACTGCTTCTGCTTAAGGCATTTGCTGCCGGATGTACCGCACTGACAGGCGTTGAAGCGGTGAGCAACTCCGTTCCGAATTTCAAAAAACCGTCGGCGAAGCACGCCAAAATGGTATTGCTGCTTCTGGCGTTGATTATCCTGGTCTTGTTTGCCGGGACTTCCGCCATCGCCAACATTTATCATGTGGTTCCCGGGGATCATGATGCGATGCTGATCTTGATTGCCCATGAAATATTTGGCAACTCATTTATGTACTATTACGTCACTGCGACGACCTTCATCATATTGATTCTGGCGGCGAACACCGCATTTTCCGGGTTCCCGGTTTTGGTGGCGGTCATGTCCAAAGAAGAGTTTGCTCCCAAGCAGCTGAGCATGCGGGGAGACCGGCTCAGCTTCGACAACGGAATCATCGCCTTGTCGGTCATTGCCATCCTGCTGATCATCGGCTTCCGCGCCGACGTAACGTCTCTGATTGGCTTATACGCCATCGGCGTATTCATCTCGTTCACCTTGTCCCAGACGGGTATGCTGATGAGATGGCTTCGAAGCACGGATCCCAAACGAAAAATAAAGGCGTTCATCAACGGATTCGGTGCCTTCATCACGGCTCTAATCAGTGTTATAATCGCTGTGGCCAAATTCACAGAAGGCGCATGGATTGTAATCGTCCTGATACCCCTTATGGTCTTTCTCATGGACAAAGTCAACATGCATTACTTTTCCGTACGCCGCCAACTGGTTGTTTCCCAAAAGGATCTGGCGGATGAGGAGTACTTTGATCAGGCATATAAGAACAAAATCATTGTGCCAATCGAAAACCTGAACCTGACAAGTGTGCGCACACTGCGTTATGCCATGACCATATCAGACAATGTGGTCGCGTTCCACATTTCCATGGACGATGAGGATGCGGACAAAATCCAGGCGGACTTTGACGCCCTTGAACTGGAGATTCCATTGATCATCAAAATGTCTCCTTACCGAAAGGTGGTTGACCCACTTCTGCGTTATATCGAATCGTCGGAATACGACCGCAACCCGGGGGACATGATAACCGTTTTGATTTCCGACTTTATGATTCGAAAATGGTGGCATCTGTTCCTGCACAACAATACCACTCACTACATCGAAAAAAATCTGCTCAAGCACAAGCATATTGTTGTTTCCATCATGCCATACCAACTGCATGATGATTCGGAATACGAAAAAGAATACCGGGCCAGCCGGAAGAGGAACAAAAAATGAAAGTGAACATTGGGGTTGAATTGGGAGCGAAGCTGATTCAGGCAGCCATCATCAATAAAGATGGCAGGCTTCTTGCCCGCGAAAAAATGCCGGCAAATATCGAACAGGGTTTGCAGAACATGGTGGCGGATGCCGCAAAATTGATCAAAAACCTTCTGGATGAGGAAGAACTGGATATTCGAAGCGTCAAAAGCATTGGCGTCGCCATCCCTGGAATCATCGATGAAGAGGGAAGCAAAGTTCTGAAGGCACATGTGATGAATCTCCGGGATGCGCCGATTCAGGACGAGTTCCGCAAATACTTTGAGGTTCCCATCAATGTAGAAAACGACGCACATTGCGCGGCCATTGCCGAGAGCACTGTGGGTGCGGCAGAGAATCTTGAAATTTCCATGACCATCAACGTGGGTACCGGAATCAGCGGTGGCATCATGATTTACAACAAGCTTTATACCGGGTATGCCAATGCGGGGGCGGTCATTGGACACATGGTCATCGACCGACATGGGAAGGAATGCTATTGCGGTCAGCATGGGTGCTTCGAAGCATTGTGTTCGGCCAAAGCGCTAATGGAAACTACCCGGGAAATTGCAGAAAAAAACCCAGACTCCAAGATTCATCAGATTTGCCATAACGACCTTTCCCAAATCACAATCAAGACCCTTTGGGAGGCAATGACGCTTGGGGACGAGGAAGCGAAGGCCGCCTATCAGGAATACGTCGAGAATTTCGCTGTTGCCCTGTCCAATTTCGCCAACATCCTTATGCCGGAGGCAATTGTCATTTGCGGTGGAATCACAGGACTTGGAGAAGACCTGCTACGGCCTGTCCGGGAGAAAGTGTTTGCAGCCATTTATTCAAAGGATATCGCCACTTTGCCTTTGATCAAGCAGTCTGAAATGGGCAGCGCCTCGGTTTTAGTCGGCGCCGGCATGCTTGCTGCATATAAAAGGGAACTTGAAGAATAAACCAAACAATATGGCCGGTTGATGATTTCGTCAGCCGGTTTTTTTATGCCCTTTTCATTGCCACTCTTCCCACCGCTTTTCCCGCCACTTTTCCAGCCCCGTCGCAATTGGGAAAGTATTGTATTATTTATTTTGAGTAGTATACTGAAGTTGAAATTAGCAGTTCCAAAAGACAGGGAGGTGTTAGTATGAAAAATATACTGATTCCGGTCGATGGCTCGGATTATTCCATTAAAGCCATTGACGCAGGAAAAGAAATGGCAAAAGCGTTCAACGCAAAGATAACGATCATCAACGTTATTCCTCTTGAGTTGAGCCGTGGCGCCGGCAGAGGAAACTATATGTATGTCCCGATGCTTTCCGATGAGATTCCCGACTTCAGTCTTGAAATTTTGAAAGAAGCCAAGAAGCAATTTGAGGGAACGGACATTCCTATTGAAACCGTCAGCAAACAAGGAAATATTGCAGACATCATTGTGAATTACACCCGCCAAAACGATGTTGATATGGTCATCATGGGATCCCACGGGCTTGGCGCCTTGAAGAACCGACTGATGACGGGAAGTGTAACGACCAGGGTGCTGCACCATATTGACAAACCAGTTCTGGTCATCAAATAGCGCCAAATATATGTTGCATAAATTTCTGAATCCAATTAGAATAATAGCAGAATAATCGTCATAGGAGATTTATGGAACAGGGGAATAGGCACTCAACCGCATACTAGTAACAAAAGAGTACATCTTAATGTACTCTTTTTTGTTGAAAGGCATAACCATGATTAAGTTAAAAAACGTATCCAAATTTTATTATAGCAATGGCATGATCACCAGCGGATTTTCCAAGGTGAGCATTGAATTGAATCAGGGCGAGTTTGTCGTCATAACAGGTGAATCCGGAAGCGGCAAAACAACGCTGCTGAACGTCATCTCGGGGCTTGACGGCTATGAAGAAGGCGAGATGTATATCGATGGCAGAGAAACCAGCCATTATTCAGCCGCGGAGTTCGAGGAGTACCGCAAAATTTATGTTGGAAACATCTTTCAATCATTCAATTTGATCAACAGCTATACCGTTTATCAAAATATCGAGTTGCCCCTGCTGGTCAACGGAAACAAGAAAAAAGACATCAAAGCCAAAGTGCTTGCCATCATAGACAAGGTCGGCCTACAGGATCAAACCAACACCAAATGCTCCAAACTTTCCGGCGGACAAAAGCAGCGGGTTGCTATCGCCAGGGCATTGGCAAAGGAAACTCCCATTATTGTTGCAGATGAGCCCACCGGGAATCTTGACAGCGCATCAGCCAAGGGTGTGGTGGATTTACTCAAAGAAATATCCGCGGATAAACTGGTTGTTGTGGTAACCCATAACGCCGAACAATTTGCCGGACATGCAACCCGTATCGTGAAGATGAGCGACGGTAAAATCGTGGAAGACAGACCGGTCAAGCCGTTTCAAAACGTACAGATGGAACATGATTTGGCTTCCAAAAAAATTACATTGATCAGCAGATTTAGACTGGGAATCCGGAATGCGTTCAATATTGTTCCAAAGTTTTTATTGCTGCTTCTGGTTTTCATATTTGTTTCTCTTTCCACAACAGCGGCTTACACCGGGTTTAAGAATCAAAACGACGAGCAAAACCGATATGGATACAATCAGTTTTTCCAAAACTTTTCCGATGATCGGATTGTGGTCAACAAAGCGGACAAAAGCGCCATGACCGAAAACGATTTTAAAACACTGGAAGCGTTGCGATTTGTGAAATACATCCAAAAAAACGACGTCATAATCGACAGCAACCTTTACATCGAAAGTCAGAAAGTATATGTGGACGGTTTTCCGAAGAGTATCACAAGCTTCAGCGGGTCGCTTGATGCAGGCCGACTCCCCACAGCCAAAAATGAAATCATTGTGGTTGGAAATACGGACAATATGTTCCAGGGTAGTGATTTACAAAGCCTGCTGGAGAAGGATTACAAGCTATATTTGAATGGAGGGGACAAGACCTTTGCCGTCAAAATCGTAGGGATAAAAAACAAACGGAATACCGATGGGTTTATCGCAGGTGAAATCTATCTGACCGACGGGTTGATGGACGAGATTACTTTGGCAACCTATCGGAATTACAGTCAACTGAAGGTCACTATCAATGATCAGACTTTTGATGGCAACTTTGAGTATCGCATATTGGCCAACAAAAACGTGCCCAGAGGCGAAGCTTTCGTACCGGAAGATGTGAACAACCTTTTCAAAAACGGCAGCAGTCTTCACCGCGAAATCAACATTATGGCAAAAAATATATACTTCCCCAGCAACTTGAAGGCCACCATAACCAAGCGCTTCAACAAGAACAATATCAAGCGTCTGACCGGTTTCAAAAAGTATGAAGACCATAGCATGGATATTTACATCAACCAGGATGACTACAACAAACTGTTCCTGCAAGGCAGTTTCCAAAGCAGTGTCTATGTCACAGATATTAGAAAAGTGGACGAAACAGCCAAAGAAATCGATGCGCTTGGATTCAAAACCCTTGTCCTGAAGCATTATCTCCAGGATTACGGCGGCCAGGAAATCACCAAAATCATCCAGACCCCGTTGCTTCTCATTTTTGTGGTTGGAATTTTCTTCGTTGCATATTTTGTGACTCGGTTGATTCTTAAATCGAGAGGAGTCTACTTTACAATTCTTCGGATTTTGGGGTTGGACAAAGAAAATACCAAGCGAGTGCTGGATGTTGAACTACTTACAGTTGTCACCATCGCTTACGGAATCGTACTTGGGTTCTTTGCCTTGGTAAGCCGTGGCGCCGTTCATTTCGCATATGTCAAATCGCTGATTCAGTATCTGACCCCCGGCGATTATATCATATTATATGCAGTCCTCTTATTTATGGCATTCTTGCTTTCAAGAAGATTTGCCCGAAGATTATTTAAGAAATCTGCGATGGTTACATTCAGAGAGGAGGCATAAGATGATAAGGCTGGAGAACGTAAATAAGTATTTCAACAAAAGAAAACGCAACGAAATACATGTCATAAACGACACAACCCTGGCTTTTCCAGGGAAAGGTCTCATAGCGCTGCTTGGACCTTCCGGCTGCGGCAAGACTACATTGCTCAACGCCATCGGTGGCTTGGACCGAATCGACAAAGGTCAAATTCTGATCAACGAGGATCGGATTACAGGAAGAAGCGCCAGCAAAATCGACAAAATCCGGAATGCCAACATTGGGTATATTTTTCAGAACTATAACCTGATCGACAACATGACAGTCTATGACAATGTGGCTATCGTGCTAAAAATGATTGGCATGAAGGACAAAGCTGAAATCAAAGAAAAAGTTGAATATGCCCTTGATTTGGTGGACATGTTCCGATATCGGAACAGATTTGCCAATATGCTCTCCGGCGGAGAAAGGCAGCGGGTGGCCATCGCCCGGGCAATCGTCAAGAACCCATCGATTATTATCGCGGATGAACCAACAGGGAACCTTGATAGCAAGAATACCCTTGAGGTTTTGAATATTATCAAAATCATTTCCAAGGAGAAGCTGGTCATTTTGGTCACTCATGAAGAAAAGCTGGCTAAGTTTTTTGCCGATAGAATCATCAAACTCAAAGACGGCAGCATCGTTTCGGACGATGAAAACCTACAAAATGAAAACCTGGATTACAGGTTGGACAACCGAATATATCTGAAGGATCTTAAGAACGAAAATCTTGTCGACGCCGGCGCATACAAAATCAACTTATACGGAGAGAGCCCCGAAAAAATCGACCTTCAGATCATCGCCAAAGACGACAATATTTATTTGGTATGCACCAATCCAAACAAGCACATTGAAATTGTGGACGAACACTCTCCCATCGAAATCATCGACGACCATTACCGTGAGATGACCCGGGAAGAATACGAGAAACACCGATTTGAGAGCGCTAAATTTTCCAACAAGACAAACGGCAAGCATGCGTCAATCACGGGTTTTGTCAAATCCATTGTGGACGGATTTAAAACCATCCGGGAATATCATGTGCTTCGTAAAATATTACTGGTCGGTTTTTTTATCTCGGCGGTCTTTATCGCTTATGCCACCAGTAATATCTACGGGATTACAAACATCAAGGACGCCAAGTTCGTTGGAGACAATCAGGATTATCTCCGAATCAGAACCAAAACCGTGGCGGTACAGGATTATTTAGCCTACGAGAAAGAGAAATCCATCGACTATTTGTTGCCGGGGAACGGAAAAGTTTCGTTCGCTTTGAGCCACAATGAATATTGGCAAACCAGCCGGTTTTCAAGTACGATTGCCGGATCTTTGTCGGACTCCCAATCCCTCAAACAATCAGGCTTGGCCTTCGGCAGACTGCCGGAGAACAAATACGAAGTTGTTGTAGACCGGCTGATTTTGGATCAAATGTTGCTTAACGGGAATTCCATCAAGGAAGCGGGCATCGCAAATCCTCAAGGATTGCTGGGCAAGACACTCAAAGTGAATTATATGCCAAAGTTTACAATCGTCGGCATTTCGGATTTAGACAGTCCATGCATTTACACGGACCGGTCCTTGTTCATCGACCTTCTCGCAAACAAACTTGAAGGAACCGAGGGCTATAACTTGCTGGATGATGAAGTATCCACACCGATCGATGGAGGACAGGGGCCGGAACTTGTTGATGTCGCCCTCATGGCCCAAAACATTAAACTGGAAAAAGGCCGCCTGCCCAAGGCGGTTTATGAGGTGGTAGTAAACGAGATGAATTCAGGTGAAATGCCCCTGAACAAAAAAATTGATGTGAAAGTAAATGGCAAAAAACTGCTTGTGGTGGGTTATTACTCAACCAAAACAGCCACGGATTATAAGCTGGTCACGCAGGAGACCATCAAATATAATCTGGTTGCCGGAAGCAGCAATATCACCGTTATGCCGCTGAACAAAAAAGAGACCATCATGGCATTTGAGGCAAAGGGGCTGAACATCATCGACATATATAAATATGACAAGTCAAAATACCAGCAAAGCATTTGGTCTCGAATCAAATCATCGGTCATCATGGCCAGCATAATTATCCTTATTTCGCTGGTGGAAATTTTTCTGATTATACGTGCAT
>Ga0315272_10001597_pt1 | contig 11213 bp, 11 predicted proteins | sample C3_middle_MG_FD_203918 | JGI IMG/M metagenome (GOLD analysis project Ga0315272, IMG submission 203918) | Sediment microbial communities from Yellowstone Lake, YNP, Wyoming, USA - C3_middle | ecosystem: Environmental > Aquatic > Freshwater > Lake > Sediment | place: USA: Wyoming | collected...
TTGATTCACTCTATAATGCAAGAAATAAAAGAGTGTATGCCACAATTGTCCATAATCGTTATGATATAATATTTTATGCTTTTAGAAGACGAAAAAGAAAGCTTGGTGAACGATTATGAGCACACTCCATATACAGAATTTACATGTCGAAATCGAAGGAAAAGAGATCCTGAAAGGGGTCGATCTGACCGTCTCCAGCGGGGAGATCCATGCCTTGATGGGACCCAACGGAAACGGAAAATCGACCTTATTGGCCGCCATCATGGGCCATCCCAAATATACCGTGACCCAAGGCTCGATCCACTTTGACGACAAAGACGTTTTAGCGATGCCGGTCAACGAACGCGCCAAACTGGGCCTGTTTTTAGGCATGCAGTATCCGATGGAAATCTCCGGCGTGACCAATTCAGACTTCCTGAAAGCTGCCCTGAACTCCAGACGCACTACCCCGATCCCGCTTTTTACTTTCATCCGTACGCTTGAAAAAGCTGTGGATTCCTTGCAGATGAAAAGCGATCTGGCCCACCGTTATGTCAATGAAGGCTTCTCGGGCGGCGAAAAGAAACGCAACGAGATCCTGCAGATGATTCTGCTTGAACCCAAGATCGCGATGCTGGATGAGATCGATTCCGGACTGGATGTCGATGCGATGAAGATCGTGGCCAGTGCCATCAATGAACAGGCGCTCAAGATGCAGACGGGACTCATCATCGTGTCCCACTATGAACGTTTCTATCAATTGATCCAACCGACCCATGTCCATGTCATCCTTGACGGCAGGATCGTGCTTTCCGGCAAGTCCGATCTGGTCAACCGCATCGATACCGAAGGGTATGATTGGATCGCCCAGCAATACGGGGTCCAGATCATCAAAGAAGTCAAAACAAGACCCGTGACGGTAACGACCTTGGGGACCTGTGCCGTCAAAGAAAGAGGCATGGAATGACAGAGCTTTCATTGAAACAGGGATCCAACCGTTTGGCCCTGGCTCAAGATACCCATATCACGACCTTACCGGACACTACCCATTCCTTGGTCGTGGATTTTTCGGGCGAGGTCAACGCGTCGCTTAAAGTGAATCTGGCCGTTGGAAGCACCCTGGACATGTTTTGTTTCAACACCGCCGATGCTTTGGAGATGGATGAAACCTATGCCCTTGAAAAAGATGCCGTACTGAATCTTTCCTATGGCGATCTGACGATCGGCGATACCAAGCGAAGCGTTCAGATCGATCTGCAGGGAACCGGATCCAGTGTCCAGCTCAACAGCGCGACGCTGATCAGCAAGAACACCGACCTGCGTTATCAATTCAGCCATAAAGCCCAGCATACCCTGGGCAACATGAAGAACTTCGCGGTCATGGTAAAAGACGGCAATTTGAGCCTCTACGCCATTGGTCATATCGAAAAGACTGCCGCCTTCAGCGAGACCCATCAAAGCACCAGAGTGCTCAATCTGGAAGGTTCCAAGAAAGCCGCCGTTTATCCGCATCTGATCATCGACAACAACGAAGTCCAGGCCAGCCATGCGGAAAGCACGGGCCAGATGGATGAGGATCATCTTTATTATCTGCAAAGCCGCGGCCTCAATGAAGCCCAGGCAATCAGGCTGATGGTCAAAGGTTACCTGAGTTCGGTCACCGACAGCATCACCGATGAAGCGCTTAAAGCCTTGATCCTGGAAAAAATCGATCAGAAGGTGGAAGAAATATGCTAGATGTCAAATCAATCCGAAAAGATTTCCCGATGTGTGTCAAAGAAGATACTGAAAACGGCAAAGTCTATCTGGACAATGCCGCCACGTCCTTCAAGCCCTACAGCGTCATCGAAGCGGTGACCCGTTATTATACCGATGAATCCGTCAACATCCATCGCGGTGATTATGATTTATCCTATCAAGTCTCCGATGAATATGAACAGACCCGCAAAACCATGGCCCGTTTTCTCAACTGTGACGAAAGGGAGGTCATCTTCACCTCCGGCGCCAGTGCTTCTTTGAATCTGTTTGCCTATGGTTGGGCTCAGAAGTATCTCAAAAAAGGCGATGTCATCCTCTCATCCGAAGCGGAACATGCTTCCAACATCCTGCCTTTGATGAAAGCGGCTGAACTCACCGGGGCCATCATTGAATATATCCCGCTGACGATCGAAGGGGAACTGACGATCGAAGCGTTCAAAGGCGCCATCCATGAAGGCGTCAAACTGGTGTCGATCGCCCACATTTCCAACGTCTTGGGCTACGTCCATCCAATCAAGGAACTGGCGAAGATTACCCATGAGTACGGGGCCGTCATCAGTGTAGACGGTGCCCAATCCGTACCGCATATCAAAACCGACATCAAGGATTGGGACATCGATTTTTTGTCTTTTTCAGGTCACAAGATGCTGGGACCCACCGGGGTCGGCGTCCTGTTCGGCAAATTCGAATTGCTTGAAAAGATGGATGCCTTCATGCTGGGCGGCGGTAACAATGCCCGTTTTGACATCTGCGGCAACATCCAGCTTCAGAATCCGCCGTTTAAATTCGAAGCCGGAACTCCGGCCATCGAAGCGGTCCTGGGTTTGAAAGCCGCGGTAGAGTATCTCGAAAAGATCGGCATGGACAACATCGAAGCCTATGAACACGAACTCAAGACCTATGCGGTCGAGAAACTGACTAAACTGAAAAACGTGATCCTGTATAACCCGCATGCGGGCACCGGTATCATTACTTTCAACGTCGAAGGCATTTTCGCCCAGGACACGGCGGTTTATCTCAACTCCAAAGGCATCATGGTCCGCGCAGGCAACCACTGTGCCAAGATTCTGGTCGAACTGATCAAGACCTCCGAAACCGTCAGAGCCTCTGTCATGTTTTACAACACCAAAGCCGAAATCGACAAACTGGTCGAAGCTTTGAGCACCATAACCCTGGAACAGTGCATCGACCTGTCCATACTGTAGGAGGACCCATGTCCGATTATCTCAAAGATCCCCAGATCCATCGTGAAATCATCATGGATCATTACCAGCATCCCCGCCATCATCATCTCAGCGAGGACAAAACCTATCATAAAGCCCATATGGCTTCCGAATCCTGCATCGATGACTTGACCGTCATGATGAAGATGGAAAACGGCATCATCACCGATGTCTGTTTCGACGGCGTCGGCTGTACCATTTCGACCGCCTCCACCTCGATCCTGACCGAGCTGCTCCAAGGCAAGACCATCGAGCAAGCTAAAATTATCGTTGCCGGTTATTACGACATGATCAATCTCAAATCCGTCAACGAAGACCTCTTACAGGAAGCCGTCGCTTTCCAAAACGTCGGCAAACAAGCCAACCGCATCAAATGCGCCACCATCGGTTTCAAAGCCGTGGAGCAGATGATCAAGGAAGAAGAAACAAATGACCAAAAATAACCTGCCTTCACAGGAATACCAGTTCGGTTTCCATGATGAAGACGTCAGCGTCTATAGAACCAAAAAAGGCATCTCCAGAGAAATCGTCGAAGAGATCTCCAAGATCAAAGGCGAGCCGCAATGGATGACCGATTTCAGACTGAAAGCCTTTGAAGCCTTTGAATCCAAACCGATGCCTTCTTGGGGACCTTCTCTGGAAAGCCTGCATTTTGAAGATTATACCTACTACATCAAACCGTCGGCCCGCATGGAAAACAAATGGGAAGACGTCCCTGAAGAAATCAAGAACACCTTTGATCGCCTGGGCATCCCCGAAGCCGAAAAGAAATTCCTTTCCGGTGTGGCCACCCAGTATGAATCCGAGATGGTCTACCACAACATGCTTCAGGAAGTTGAAGACAAAGGCGTCATCTTTACCGATACCGATTCAGGCCTGCGGAACCATCCGGAGCTCTTCAAGAAATTCTTCGGCAGCGTCGTCCCTTATACCGACAACAAATTCGCGGCCCTCAACAGTGCCGTCTGGAGCGGCGGATCTTTTATCTATGTTCCCCCAGGCGTCAAACTGGAAAAGCCTTTGCAGTCTTATTTTCGCATCAACAGCGAGCAGATGGGCCAGTTCGAACGGACATTGATCATCGTCGATGAAGGCGCGGACGTCCATTACGTCGAAGGCTGTACGGCCCCGACCTATTCAAAGGATTCCCTGCATGCGGCCGTCGTTGAGATCATCGTCCATAAAAACGGCAAATGCCGCTATTCGACCATCCAGAACTGGTCGACCAATGTCTTGAATCTGGTCACCAAAAGGGCCAAGGTCTGGGATTACGGCATCATGGAATGGATTGACGGCAACATCGGTTCCCACATCACGATGAAGTATCCGGCCTGCTGGCTGATGGGACCTTACGCCAAAGGCATGACCATTTCGATCGCCGTCGCCTCTTCGATCGATCAGATCCAGGATGCGGGCGCCAAGATGATCCATATGGCTCCTTATACTTCCAGTAACATCATCTCCAAATCGGTCGCCCGCAACGGCGGAACGGTCAATTATCGCGGCATGGTGCGCCATGCGCCCAACGCCCTGCATTCCCGCAGCAAGATCGAATGCGATACCCTCCTGCTGGATGAGATCAGCCGTTCGGATACCTTACCGACCAACATTTCTTCCCACCCCACTTCCACCATTGAACACGAAGCCACGGTTTCGAAAGTCTCCGAAGAACAGCTGTTTTATCTGATGAGCCGCGGGCTCTCCAAGAGCCAGGCTTTGGAAACGATCGTCATGGGATTCTTAGAACCCTTTACAAGAGAATTACCGATGGAATACGCCGTTGAACTCAACCAGCTCATGAAGATGGAAATGGAAGGATCGGTAGGATGATGTCTAAAGCCGAACTCAGAAAAAAACACTTTGATCGCCGCAACAACGCGGATCCTGTTTTGATCCAGGCCGCTTCACTGCGCATCCAGGAAAAGATCTGGAACAAGATCAAGGATGCTCAAACCGTGGGGATCTACATCGCCATGGAATACGAAGTCCAGACCATGGCATTGATCGACCGGCTATTGAAAGCGGGGAAGACCGTTTGCGTGCCCAAGATCCTGCACAACACGATGATCTTTGTGCGCCTGCGCAATTTCGGCGAATGCGCCACCAGCAAGTTCGGCATTTTAGAACCGGTCTCCAATGAACCCTATCAAGGCCCCATCGACATCCACGTCATCCCGATGTTGGCTTACAATGACCGCAATTACCGGCTCGGTTACGGTAAAGGTTATTATGATCTTTATCTCGCCGGATACGACGGCGTCAAACTGGGCATCTGCTTTTCCGAAGACCATGACAACGACCTTATCGAAGGCGGCCATGACGTTCCGGTCGATGAGATCCTGACCGAAATCTAGGTCACACAGTTTCACACAAACAATACACAGTACTGCCATATTACTTTCATACACTGAGTATGCAAGATAAAACTTGCCTGTTCGATTTTCTCTTCTCAAACACAATAACCCTTTTATCGAACAGTACCCTTTCCCCTTTTTAGTAAAAAGAAAAAAGATGTCCCCTCATCTTTTTTCTTTTACGGGATTTTAGGCTCAAAATGCCCCAATTGGGCATAAAAAGACCACAATGACACACTTTCACACAAACGCAACATACCTTCCCCATATTGCTTTTGTAAGATATGTGCGTAAGATCAATGATCCTACCTGTTCTATCTCCCTTTCAAGAGTTTATTCTCCTTTCCAGAACAGATAATAACCCTCCTTTCGATTAAAAAGAAAAAGATGTCCCCCCGCATCTTTTTCTTTTTTTACGCATATGTCGCTTGACTTGGAGTGTACTCCAGGGTTTATGCTTAAAGCGTAAGGAGAATACTCATGAAAACGATCGCCGAAGTCAGTGCCTACTATGACCTTTCCCAGGATACCCTGAGATACTATGAACGGATCGGATTGATTCCCAGCGTAGAAAGAACCAAAAGCGGGATCCGCAATTATACCGATGAGTCCTGTCGCTGGATCGAATTGGCCAAATGCATGCGCTCTTCCGGGGTCGCCGTGGAGGCCCTGATCGAATACTGTGCCTTGGCTCAGCAGGGAACTTCCACGATCACGGCGAGAAAAGAACTGCTGATGGCGGAAAGAGCCAAATTGACCGAAAAAATGGAAACGATGGCGACGGCGTTGAACAGACTCAACACCAAGATCGCCAATTACGAAAAAGCAGAAAAGACCGGCGTGATCGCTTGGGAAACCAAGGATCTGCCCCAATAAAGGAGAAACCATGAACCTCAGCAACAAAAAGATCCTCATCGCTTATTATTCCCGCAAAGGCAACAACTGGTTCGGTAACGGTATCGTCGATCTCAAGGTCGGCAATACTGAAGTCGCGGCCACCCTGATTCAGGAGCTCACCAAAGGCGACCTCTTCCACATCGAAGCGGTCCATGCCTATCCGCTCGGTTATGACGAATGCACGGAAGTGGCCAAGACTGAATTCAAGACGAAAGCCAGACCGGTTCTCACCAAGACACTGACCAACTTCAAAGACTATGACGTCATCTTTCTGGGTTATCCCAACTGGTGGGGGACCATGCCGATGCCGGCGTTCACCTTCCTCGACAGTTATGATTTCACCGGGAAGATCGTCTTGCCGTTTTGTACTCACGAAGGCAGTGCCATGGGCAATTCCGAACGCGACATCGCCAAGAGCCTGCCGACTGCCAAAATCCTGAAAGGCTTGGCCATCAGGGGATCCAGTGCTTCCAGCGCCAAAAGCGCATTGGAGAAATGGATCGAGTCATCGGAAGAGGTCAAGTAGAAATGTGAATTAAAAATCACGTCAGCAGGCCTCATTGACTTTGAGCAAGGGTGAATCTATACTGTGAAGGATGAAAATCCTTGGCTATTTCCATGATGATCGCTATGCAGCCGCCCCGATCGAGATGATCCGTTTTACGGCGCGCATTTATGTTTTCGATGACCAGAACCGGGTCGCTTTCCTGCACATCAAAGGGGAAGACGGCTTTGGGGTCAGGAATCACTTGGAAAGTCCGGGCGGAGGAGTCGAAATGAACGAGACCTTCGAAGAAGCCGCCATTCGTGAGATCGATGAGGAACTGGGCGCGACCGCCAAAGACTATAAAGAGCTCGGTGTCGTCATCGACCGCTACAACATCATCAATCGGATGACCTTCAGCGTCTATTTCAGCGCAAAACTCGATCAGCTCCACAACAATCATCATCGTACCGAAGAAGAAACGATCCTGATCTCTTCGATCAAGTGGCTCAGTATCCCTGAAGCCATGGCGATTTTAAAAAGCGCCGACAGCGATGTCGACGCGATCATTCATCGGCGCGAACTGGCCGCTTTCTCAGCGCTTGCGGAAGAGTTGAAAAACAGGGGCTAGGTCTTCGTCGTAGGTATAATCATCAAGCAGTTCAAGATCGCTTCGTGTCTTCAGAAAAGCGGACACGCGTTCATATTCTTCAAGCCCTCCGGGATGTCTGCGATAATACGTGATCAGCAGATGTCCTTTTTTTGTGAGAGAGGGAAGGCAATTATCCAGCGCGTTGAGCGTGGTCTGCGCGGAAGTGATCACCGGAGAGTCGGTATTGGGCAGATAGCCCAGATTGAAAACCAGGACCTGATAGTCGCTGACAGTGTCGGGGATCCGTTCATGGCTGTCCAGGATGAGGGTGACATTGGGACAATCAGCACAGCGGATCTTTGTTTTTTCGATCGCTTCAGGCTGGATGTCGAAGGCATAGACCTTTTTCGCCAAGCCGGCCATATACAGGGTATCGTTTCCGTTTCCGGCGGTCGCATCGACACAGACATCCTGCGGTGAGATGATTTTACTGAGCCATTGATGGGCTTTGGTGGTGACGTGGAGTCGGCTCATAAAAGATCGCCCTGAACGAGGTCGCGACGCGCCATTTTCTTGTCGATCCCGTTGAGGACGGAGGTCTTGTTTTTGACCCATTGCGGCGCCAAGACTTCATCCGCCTCGCCGTCTCCGGTCAATCTCATGATCACGACTTCCTGAGGAATGAGCTGAAGCTGATGGATGACCAGATCTTCATATTCTTCCTGATCCAATAAATCAAACGGCTTGATACGGTAAGCGGCACCCAAGGCGGTATGATCCAATACGTTCAGCATGTGGATCTTGATCCCGTAGGGACGAAGCGCTCCGATCACCCGGGCCGTTTCCACCATCATGGATCGGCTTTCACCGGGATAGCCGTTCATCAGATGCACAACGATCTTGAGCCTTGTTTTCTTGAGTTTCAGGTAAGTGCTTAGGAACGTCTGATAGTCATGGCCGCGGTTCATGGTTTTGGCAGTCTTGTCGTGGATGCTTTGTAAGCCAAGCTCCAGATAGATGTCTTTCTGAGTGCACAAGGCATCCAAATAAGCGATCGTCTCATCGCTGAGACAATCGGCTCTTGTGGCAATGGCCAAGGCCACGACGTCATCCATCGCGATGAAAGGATCGAAGAAACCCTTGAGGGTCTCCAATGGGGCATAGGTATTGGTAAAGGCTTGAAAATACGCGATCGCTCTGGCATCGGGCCATTTGCGCTTCATCATCGCTTTTCCGGCCTCATACTGAGTCATCAGATCGTCTTGAGGCATTCCGGCGAATTCTCCGGAACCCATCGCGTTGCAGAAAGTGCACCCGCCCAAGCCGCAGGTCCCATCACGATTGGGACAAGACAGGTTCGTATTCAAAGGCACGCGGAAAACCTTGAGCCCGTAACGGTTTCTCAGGTCATAATTGAAGGTATGGTAACGCTTGTTGTCGGAAGAATAGGGGAATGGATTCATGATTTCATTGTAGCACAGGCGTCTTGACTTTATGGGTTGCCTTGGCGTATGCTTAAAGCATAGCTAAGACAAACCAAAGTATGCTTCGCTTTTTATTCAGAGACCTGAAGGTTGGTGAAAATCAGGAAAAAGAAAGCAGAAACTCAGTTTGTGGCATGGATCTTTAAAACATCCACGGATCGCTCCGTTATCGGCGCTCGAGAAGCAAGTAAGGTGGTACCACGGATCAGTCCGTCCTTTGGGACCCTTTTTTATTGTGGAGGAACATATGGATCACAAGACCATAGAAAAGAAGTGGCAACAGTATTGGGATGAAAAGCAAGTCTTCAAATGCGACGTCTGGGATTTCAAGAAACCCAAGGCTTACATTTTAGACATGTTTCCGTATCCTTCAGGCAATGGCCTGCATGTCGGTCATCCTGAAGGCTATACGGCAACCGACATCATCAGCCGCATGAAACGCATGCAGGGCTTCAATGTCTTGCATCCGATGGGATGGGATGCTTTCGGCTTGCCGGCAGAGCAATATGCCCTCAACACGGGCCATCATCCGGCTGCCTTCACCAAACAGAACATCGAAGTCTTCAAGAATCAGATCAAGGCTTTGGGCCTTTCCTATGACTGGACCAAGGAGATCTCGACCACGGATCCCGGCTATTATAAATGGACCCAGTGGATCTTCATCCGGCTCTACAATCAAGGGTTGGCTTATGTCGATGAGATCCCGGTCAATTGGTGTCCTGAACTGGGTACCGTCTTGGCCAACGAAGAAGTCATCGACGGAAAATCCGAACGCGGCAATTTCCCGGTCTATCGCGTCCCGATGCGTCAATGGGTCTTACGGATCACCAAATACGCGGAAAGATTGCTGGAAGATCTGGAACTGGTCGACTGGCCGGCTTCCACCAAAGAAATGCAGATCAACTGGATCGGCAAATCTGTCGGGGCCAACGTCGTCTTCAAGATCGACAAGACCGACAAAGAATTCACCGTGTTCACGACCCGCTCCGATACCTTATTCGGCGCGACCTACTGCGTCATGGCCCCTGAGCATCCTTTCGTCAAGGAGATCACGACGGATGAACAAAAAGCCGAAGTCGATGCCTATATCGAGGTCTGCGCTTCCAAGAGCGATCTGCAGCGTACCGAACTCAACAAAGAAAAAACCGGCGTCTTTACCGGTGCTTACGCGATCAATCCGGTCAACCACAAGAAAGTGCCGATCTGGATCGCGGACTATGTCCTGGCGGCTTACGGCACCGGGGCCATCATGGCCGTTCCGGCCCACGATGAACGTGACTATGACTTCGCCAAGAAGTTCGGTTTGGACATCGTCGAAGTCCTGCAAGGCGGAGACATTACCAAGGAAGCCTGGGTCCATGACGGGATCCACGTCAACAGCGGATTCCTGGATGGCTTAGGCAAAGAAGAAGCTTTGAATACCATGAATGCCTGGCTGAAGGAACACCATGTCGGAGAAGCCAAGGTCACTTATAAACTCAGAGACTGGCTCTTCTCAAGACAGCGTTACTGGGGCGAACCGATTCCAATCATCCTGATGGAAGACGGCTCCAAACGGACCGTCGACATCGACGAACTGCCTTTGGAACTGCCTGAAGTCCAAAACTACAAACCCTCCTCGAAAGGGGAATCGCCTTTATCACATGCGGTCAACTGGCTGGATGTGGAAATCGACGGGATCAAAGGCAAGCGTGAAACCAACACGATGCCGCAATGGGCCGGCAGCTGCTGGTACTATCTGCGCTATCTGGATCCCAAAAACGACAAGGCCATCGCCGATCCTGAATTGCTGAAGCATTGGTTACCGGTGGATCTGTATGTCGGCGGAGCCGAACATGCGGTATTGCATCTGTTGTATGCCCGTTTCTGGCACAAGGTGCTTTACGATATCGGTGCGGTTCCCACCAAGGAACCCTTCGCCAAGCTGTTCCATCAAGGCATGATCTTGGGTGAAAACGGCGAGAAGATGTCCAAATCCAGAGGCAACGTCATCAATCCCGACCAGATCATCGAAAGTCACGGGGCCGATGCCTTAAGGGTCTATGAAATGTTCATGGGACCGCTGGAAGCCGCTTTGCCGTGGTCAGCCACCGGATTGGACGGCACCAAGAAATGGCTGGATCGCGTGGTCCGCTGTTTCACCGAGCTCAATACCCTCAGTGACGTCAATGACGGATCCCTCGACAAGATCTATCACGCGACCGTCAAGAAGGTCACTTCCGACATCGAATCGCTCAACTTCAACACGGCTGTTTCCCAGATGATGATCTTCATCAATGACTGTTTCAAAGCCGAGACGATCTATAAAGAATATGCGATCGGATTCATCAAGATGTTTGCCTGTTTCGCCCCGCACTACGGCGAGGAACTCTTCGAAATGATCAGCGGCAAGACCGGCATCACTTATGAACCGTGGCCCACCTTCGATCCTAAATATCTGAT
>Ga0315272_10001598_pt1 | contig 11206 bp, 5 predicted proteins | sample C3_middle_MG_FD_203918 | JGI IMG/M metagenome (GOLD analysis project Ga0315272, IMG submission 203918) | Sediment microbial communities from Yellowstone Lake, YNP, Wyoming, USA - C3_middle | ecosystem: Environmental > Aquatic > Freshwater > Lake > Sediment | place: USA: Wyoming | collected...
TTTTATGATGGGAATATGTTGAAGTACTTACAATTTTTGTTAATCTTTTTGGCAATTCTTTTGGCAGTTATAATCTTAATATAATATAAAACTTATGAGGGGAAATTATGCTTGAATGGTATGTTTGTTTAAATATTATAGAACTTCTTCTTCCATTTATATCATTATCAGGACATGTTACTACTAAGTCCTTTCCGAAAATTTTTTTGATATATAGTTTTGTTTCTTTCTTATTTACTATCCTTTTAGGAATAAAGCTTTTAATTGAAGGTCCAAACTTAAAATTTATTTATTTTAGTTCGCAACTGTTAAATACAGACTTATTGTTTAAAGTAGATATGGTGAGCTTTCTATTCTTAATCTTAAATTCTTTAATTTTCTTTTCAATTTATCTCTTTAAACTTTATACTATAGAGGACAAGCTCTTACATATTTATTTAATGATTCTATTCGCTATAAATAATCTTTACTTTTTATCTGGTGACCCTATAACCCTATTTCTATTTTGGGAAGCGATGTTAGTTCCTACGACCTTGATTTTATGGAATTTTTCTTCTGGAAATTCTAAAAGAAACGCATTGGAGTACATTATCTATAACTTCGGATTAAGCGTGTTTATGCTTTTAGGGATATTGATCTTAATTGCCTCTAAAGGAAACTTTGCTAACAAATCAGTGCTTACCTTAGCAACTTTTCTAATTTTTGTAGGTATTATGGTAAAAGCTCCTGTGTTTCCTTTTCATGGTTGGTTAGAAAATACTTACTATAATTTGCCTACCTTTATTACTGGAATTTTTTCAGCTGTTCTGAGTAAGTATGCCATTTATGCCTTTATATCCTTAATCAATATTACCCCTTATTTATATGATTTATTGGTTTTTGTAGTTTTGTTATCTATCATGATTTCAGCCTTTATTGCCATTTCTTCCGATGATTTTAAAAAGATTTTGGTTTACATGAGTATGTCGCATGTCAATGTAATGGTTTTGGGGTTATTAATGATTTTTCACAAGCCACGAACTGAGCTTCAAGTTGTTATTATGGGAGCAGTCCACGGATTAGTAAGTTATGCTATGTTTCTATTAGTTCAATACCTTCAACAACAAACAAATGATTTAAACATTAAAAACTATGGAAATTTAACTATTTGCTATCCTATTTTAACAATTATTTTGACTACTTCTCTACTTATATTTGCAGGTTTTCCTATAACTGCTTATTTTTTTAGTGAATTTTATATATTGTCCGCAACCCTTAAATACTCCTTTTTCTTTGGAATTTTTTTAGCTTTAGGAATAGCTTTGAATTTGATTTATAAAACAAGAATATTTTATTATATGGTCTTTAAAAAGAATGATGTATTTGCAAGTGAAAAATTGCAAGAGATACCAATAAACTATTTTCTTACATCCTTAATACTTTTTATAGGGGTATTCCTTTTGACCCTTTACTATAGTGATATTTTGTATACAGCATATTAATTGAGCTTATTGTTAGGAATGGAGGTAACAAAATGTTAGACATACTTTATGAGCCTATTCAACTGGCAATCCTTTTAATCTCTATAGGTTTTATATTCTTTATTATTTCTCTAATATTCAATCTTTCTACTCGATTTATAATAAGTTTAAATGTATTATTGCTTCTATTTGCAATAATAGTATCTTTAAATAAAATCATGGCTCATCAAGCATTATTAAACAACTTACTTTTTATTGCCTCAATTTTTTCATTAATTATATATTGTTCTGTCCTATTAATAATAATTTTTTTACCTTTTCAGGTAAGCACAACAAAACATGTAAACGAATTATCTTTTCTTTTCATATTAGCGGCAGCCTTAATGAATATCCTACTTTATTCCTCAAATTATGTATATGCCTACCTCCTTATTGAAGCAATGGCTTTTTCATTTTACCTTTTTATCGCTTATTATAGTAAAAATTTAGGTTCCATTGAATCTGCTATAAAATATTATTTTGTTGGCACTTTAACGGCAATAATTTTCCTACTTGGAGTTTTCTTCTTTTATCGTGCTACCTTAGTTATATCTTTTGATCAGTTTAATTTCATACAAGTAACAAAAGAAAATTTCTTATTTTTTATTATAGGAATTACTCTAATGTCAACAGCGTTAGCTTTTAAAATAGGAGCTGCTCCTTTGCATTTTTGGTTACCTGAGGTTTATCATGGGGCTCCATTCTATGCCTTACCAATGGTTATTGCTCTAAGCAAGCTTACAATAGGATATTTCTTGGTATCCTTTTTAAACTCTATATATCAAAATTTTAATTTTGATTTCTCTTATATCCGAAGCTTGTTTTATTTTTTTGCTGCTCTCTCTATGTTAATAGGTAATTTTTTGGCGATAAAACAAAGGGACGTAAAGAAGATTTTAGCCTATTCATCAGTTGCTAATGTTGGCTATCTTTTTTCCTTGTTGACAATAGATCTATCTAACCAAGTAATTTCTATCTATTCTTCTTATCTTTTAATTTATTCTCTTTCTGTCTTTTTCTTCTTTTTAGTCCTATCCTTCATTATAAAAGATAAGCAAACTATTTATCTAAGCCTTCATGATTTTTCAAACAACTTAGCCCATGCTAACATTTTTATCGTTATGTCATTATTTCTAATCATATTAAACCTTGCCGGATTTCCACCAACTCTTGGTTTTCTCTTAAAATTGTCTATTGTTTATCAGCTCATTAGTCATAATCAAATCCTTTTAGCCTTAATTTTCGTCCTAACTACAATTTTATCCCTTTATTATTACTGGGCTATTATTTCTTGTTTGATAGAATCCATTAAAAAAGTTCAAATTCGCTTATATTTACCTCTTCCAGAGATTCTATTAACTTTAGTAGTGTTATTTGTAGGGTTGTATTTCTTAGTTGGGGTTTTTGCTCCTAATGTGATACCTTTCTTTAAATAAGCCGAACTTCTTCATTTTAGTTATTAATTGTTTTCTGCTAATTCCTAATTCCAGAGCAGTTTTTGTTTGATTCCAATTATTTTTAATTAATGTTTCTAAAATTAGATTTTTCTCAATTTCCACTAAGTTTAACATTTTTGTGTCTTTATCTATTAAAATTGTTTTATTTCCTTCCTCACAATATCTTTCCTGTTTAATTCTCTCATCTTCTTTTTTTAATTCTAAATAATCTTCTATTAACTCTTCACTAATAATGTCCTTTTCGGTCAGTATTATTGCCCTTTCTATAAAGTTTACCAACTCTCTTACATTTCCCGGCCAATCATATTCCATAACTTTCTTTATGAATTCTTTAGTGTAGCCTTTAATTTCTTTTTTTAACTCTCTTTTTTTCAAATTTAAATAATGGTCAACGATTAAAGGGATATCTTCTTTTCTTTCTCTTAATGGGGGAAGGTATAGATACACGGTGTTTAAACGATAGTAGAGGTCGGCACGGAAGTTTCCAGATAGTATTTCTTCTTTAAGGTTTTTATTAGTTGCTGCTATTATTCTAACATCAACCTTGATAAGCTTTGTGCTACCAAGCCGTGTAAAGGTGCGCTCTTGAAGAAACCTCAAGAATTTTTTCTGAATAGAAAGACTTAGGTCCCCTATTTCATCAAGAAAAAGGGTTCCGCCATCAGCAAGCTCAATAAGCCCTTTTTTGGATGACATAGCCCCAGTAAAAGCCCCTTTCTCAAAGCCAAAGACCTCACTTTCAAATAGCGTTTCCTGCAAAGTAGTGCAATCAATTACAACGAAAGGGGCTTTTGCTCTGGGAGATAGCTTATGTATAAGGCGAGCGACAAGTTCTTTGCCAGTTCCTGTTTCCCCACCGATGAGGACATTACAGTTTGTCTCAGCAACCTTAGGTAGGATCTCCTTAATCTTCTGTATCTTCGTAGAGTTGCCGATAAAATATTCATCTATTTCCTCTTTAATCTGTTTATCCTTTAAAGGCTTTTTAGCAGAAATCTCATCGATAAGGTTGCAAAGGCATTCATAATTTAGGTCTTGCGTAAAATAATGATAGGCACCAGCTTTTAAAAAATTAACCGCAACTTCAGCCTCATTTGGCGCATTAACCACTATAGCATAAGCATCTTCCTTATACTTCAAAAGGGAATTAAGTAAGTCAATAGTCTCCTCTGAATAGCTCTTATAGTCAAGAATAAATATAGCTGGTGTGCCATCAACATTTAAAGCCTTCAACATTTGATAATCAAGTTCTGAAAGAACTACAAAGTCTTTTTTAAGGTCCTTTTCGCGGACATAAGGCTGATAGGACTGGCAAACGGGAAAATTCTCAGGATGTCTGCTTAACAAAATAACCTTCATGGCTGATATTTGAGCACAATTGCAGGAAATAGTTCTTTCATCATAGTAATCTTAGTTTTGTCTAAAGGAAGGCTTAGACCGTTTGGCTCAAAATGCACATACCAATCAGGATACTTAAGGATAAGCTTTATCGGAAGACAAGGATCCCTCCTTTCCGAAAGAAACTCCTTTAACTCCATTAACATTGATGGTTCTACCTCCTTAGCCTCTATCTCAAGCTCAAATCTACCCTCCGTAAACATCCTTAGGTCCTCTATAGGAGCAATGTCCTCAATAACCAAGCTTAGGCTCTCCTCATCCTTATCAACCTTAGCTCTAACCCAGATAAGCCTCCCTTCCTGAAGAAATTCTAAAGCTCTGTTTAGCACATCAGGAAAAAGCAAGGCTTTAGCGTTTGAAAATTCATCCTCAAGGCGAAGAATAGCCATCTGTTCCCCGGCTCTGGTCCTTCTATAAGCTATGTCTGAAATCAAACAAGCTAAAATAAGAGACTCTCCATCTTCAAAGGTATCCTGTTGAGAAAGGTTGGTTTTGGAAAATAGCTCAACGAAGGGACGCCACTTTTTTAAAGGGTGAGAAGTAAGGTAGAAACCAAGAGCTTCCTTCTCAAATTGCAAGAGTTCATCCTCTGTCCAGGGTGGCACATCTTCGAGCACAAGGTTTGAGCTCACGCTAAGAAGGCTTGCCTGCCCAAAGAGGGTAGACATTTTCATCTGCTGAGAAAAGCTTAAAATCTTAGGAAGGTTCGCTAATAGTTTGGCGCGGTTTGGCTCAAGGCTATCAAATGCTCCAGCCTTAATAAGCGCTGAAATGACCCGCTGGTTTACCTTTTGGGAGTCCACCTTCTGGCAAAATTCGATAAAACTCCGATAAGGTCTCTTGGAGATTATCTCCTTTACTGCTTCCTCTCCAACATTCTTAATAGCCTGAAGTCCAAGCCTTAGGGCTTGCCCCTCAACGATAAAACCAGCACCGCTCTTGTTTACATCAGGAGGCAAGACCTTTATTCCCATCCTTTCCGCAACCGAAAGATACTTACTAACCTCCTCGCTTTTGCCCACTTCATAGGTTAGGATTGAGGCTAAGAAGTAAAGGGGATAATGAGCTTTAAGATAAGCTGTCTGATAAGAGAGTAAGGCGTAAGCTGCGGCATGGCTCTTGTTAAATCCATAGTCGGCAAACTTTTCTATCAGGTCGAAGACCTTTTCCGCAGTTTCTACGGCAATACCTCGAGATTTGGCTCGCTCAATAAAATCACTCTTTAGATTCTGCATGAGCTCCTTTTCTTTTTTACCGATAGCCCTGCGTAGTAGGTCCGCCTCTCCAAGAGTATACCCAGCAAGGGCTCTGGCGATCTCCATCACCTGCTCTTGATAAACTATGACCCCATAAGTCTCTTTAAGGATGGGTTCCAAAAGGGGGTGAAGATATTCCGGAGCCCTTCTTCCGTGTTTAGTCTCAATATACTGGTCAACAAGACCTCCTCCGAGAGGACCTGGGCGGTAAAGGGCAAGAACAGCTATAAGGTCGTTAAAATCTGTGGGCTTAAGTCTTCTTAAAAGGTCTTTCATCCCTTCAGATTCCAACTGGAAGACGCCGTCTGTTTCCCCTGAGGAAAGAAGTTCAAAAACCTTCGGGTCATCAAGGGGAATAGAGTTTAGGTCGATTTCTTTCCCCTCTGCTTCTTTGATAAGCTTTAAAGTGTTGTTGATGATGGTTAAGGTTTTTAAGCCAAGAAAATCAAACTTTATCAAACCAACTGCTTCACAAGCCTTCATATCGTATTGGACAACGACCTCGTCCTCATCCATCTTCATGACAGGGGCAACTTCAACCACAGGGACCCCGCTTATCACGACTCCTGCAGCATGGATGCTTGGGTGCCGAGGAAGCCCCTCAAGCTTTAAAGCTATCTCAAAAAGCTCTCTTATCCTTGGTGAGCTCTCCATCAACCTTTGGATTTCTGGGCGTTTGACCTCTTCTTGAAGGGTTGTCTGGGGACCAGGGGTAATCATCTTAGCGATGGGGTCAACCTCTTTCGGCTTGAAACCAAGAACCCTACCCACATCACGAATGGCTTGCCTTGCCGAAAGGGAACCAAAGGTTGCGATCTTGGCTATGTATTCCTGTCCATAAGTTTTAGCGACATACTCTATTACCTCGTCTCGGCGCTCCATGCAAAAGTCTACATCAATGTCAGGAAGACTTGGTCTTTCCTTGTTTAAAAACCTTTCAAAAAGGAGACCCCATCGGATAGGGTCAAGGTTAGTGATGTAGAGGGCATAGCTTGTTAAGGCACCCGCAGCAGAACCCCTTCCAGGACCAACCGGGATACCCTTTGACCTTGCCCATTCGATAAAATCAGACACGATCAAGAAGTAGCTGGCATAGCCTTTTTCTATGATTACTTCAAGCTCCATCTCGAGCCTTTTCCAGTATTCCTCTTTGCTTGCAGCAAGCTTGCCCTGACTTTCAAGCTCGGCAAGCCTCCTCTCTAAGCCCTGCCTTGCCTTCTTAACCAAGTAAGATTCTGCTGTTTCAGCATCTGGCAATTTTGCCCTAGGAAAGATGGGTTCACCAAGCTTCAATTCCAGGTTTACTTTTTCATACACTTCAAAGGTGTTATCCAATACTTCCTTGGGATAGGAGCTTGCAAGCTCCTCAAGGTCTGCTGGGCTTGGAAGAAAGAGCTTATCGGTGTTAAAGCGAAATCTCTTAGGGTCATCAAGCCTTGAGTTCGTCTGTATACAGAGTAAAACTTCATGTGCCTTAAAGGAATCCCTGTCAAGATAATGAGAATCCGTTGTGCCAACAACCTTAATCCCAAGCTCCTCTCCAAGCTCTAACATTAGTTCATTTACCTTTTTTTGTTCTGAAAGGTCGTTAAACTGCACTTCAAGATAGAAGTCTTCTCCAAAGAGCTGCTTGTAAAAAAGGGCGGCTTCCTTGGCTTTGTCCTTTTCTCCAAGGAGAAGAAGCTTGGGGATTTCTCCTTCAAGGCAGGCTGATAGGGCAATCAACCCCTCAGAGTATTCCTTTAGCAGTTCCTTATCTATGCGAGGTTTGTAGTAGAAACCCTCTAAGTAAGCCTTTGAGCCAAGCTTAATGAGGTTTTTGTAGCCTGCTTCATTTTTGGCGATCAGGATGAGATGAAAGTAGTCGGCATTTTTTTTGTTTTTCTCAAACCTTGAGCCGGGAGCCAGATAAAATTCACAGCCCAAGAGGGGTTTTAGGTTGGCATCTTTTAGGGCTTTGTAAAAGTGCACTAACCCAAAGAGCGTCCCGTGGTCGGTAATTGCGCAGCCTGAATAGCCATATTCAAGGAGGCGAGAGACAAGGTCCTTTATTCGAATTGAACCATCAAGTAGGCTCCACTCAGTATGAAGGTGTAGCGGCACAAAGCTCAGCATAGCTACCACCACCCTTAGCCTTCAAGGAGTTTTAAAAGGTCTTGAATGGGGAAGGGTTTAGTTAAAGCCCCATAAAAGTTATATTTTTTATAATCCCTAAGCACAGGCTCGGTGAAATATCCGCTCATCACTATGGCTTTGACCTGAGGATATATTTTTTTTATCTCCATGTAGGTGTCAAGACCTGTCCATTTTCCGGGGACTATGAGGTCAAGGACTACAAAATCGTAAGGCTTCCCAGCCTGTAAAGAATCTTCAAAGAGCTTGTAAGCTATCTCACCGTCGGGTGCTGTTTCTACCTCATACCCTAAGCTTTCTAAAAGTTCCCGCAGGGATTCCCTCACAAGGTCATCATCATCCATAACAAGGATCCTTTTTCTTTGAGAAGAGGCTTTAACCTCAGTTTTGGTTAAAACTTCTTCCTCAGAAACAGCAGGAAGAAGTATTTCAACCCTTGTTCCCTCCCCCTCCTTAGAATGTATATTAATTTCTCCTCCGTGAGATGTCGCAACCTCCTTTGCTACATAGAGTCCCAAACCTGTGCCAGAGGGCTTAGTGGTAAAGAAGGGCTCAAAAACCTGGGGAAGGTGCTTTTCCGGTATACCTACACCCTGGTCGATGACTTCGAAGCGGACAAACTTCTGTCCGTTCTTCTCGGTTGGAGAAAGCTTTATTACTACCTTACCACCCTTAGGCATGGCTTCAAAGGCGTTTAAACAGAGGTTTATCCACATGATGGAGAATAGTTCCCGGTCAACCTCTACTTTGGGAAGCCCTTCTTCTACAGCATATTCAACCTGATAGTTAGACCGACCAGCCAAGGCTAATTTGGTGTACTCTTTAACAAGTTCCAAGGGATTAACCTTTTCTTTCTTAGTTGGCTCGCCTCGCACTAAGGTCAAAAGTTCCCGCCCAAGGATTTTAAGCTGGTTTAAGCTTTGGCTTAGTTCTTCATAAAGCTTAGAAATATCCTCTGACTTAAAGGATGGTTGAAGTTTAAGCCTCATCAGCTCAAGCCGGTTAAACACAGAAGAGAGAAGGTTATTAAAATCGTGAGCCAATCCGCCCGCTACATTCTTCAAAACATTCAACTTTTCAAGGTAGATCTTTTGTCTTTCCATGATGCTCTTTTCTGTAATATCCCGTAAGAATAGCAAAACAGATGATGCCTTTCCATCCCTTTTTACGGCAACAAGCTCTCCTTCATAGGTCCTCTCAAAGCCGTCTATCTCCACCGTTTCTACGAAATTATACCTATTCACCTTTTGATAAAGCTGATTTGTGAAGTAATCTGAAATGCTTTTTAAGTTTTTAGCGAAAGTGCATTCTTTGATATTCACCAGACCTTTAGCTCCCAATTCTTCCGCGCAGACCCTATCTCCCTTTTGATTTGCCCAGAGGATATTGCCTGCTAAATCAAGCTGAAAGATCATGTGGTCGGTATGTCTTAAGACGGTGTCTAAGAAATTAGCCTCCCTTTCTAAAGCTTCTTTGGTTTTCTTTAATTCACGATTTCTGAGATATAGGTTGTAGGTAAGGTAGCTAAGAAGCGCTAAAAAGATTAGGAGGAGGGCAAAAAGGTAAGGGAGGTATTTTTTCCAGAACCTTTGGAAATAAAAGCCTTTCAGTTCTTCATAAGGTCCTTTCATCAGCTCGAGCATTAGTTGGTTTATAAGGGAATAATCTTGCGGCAAGAAAAAGACTGCTTCTATGGATTTAGCAAGCTCGCTATCAGGGGGGATTTCAAGAAGGAGGCGAGCAAATTCTTTAAGCGTCTTTTCTGGAAGGTTGGCGTTAGCAAGAACTGGCCATTCTGGATATAGAGGTGAGCTTATGAGTAGGGGAAAGTTAGGATAGCTTTTTGGAGATAACACCTTAATTTCATCAAGGCTTATCTCTCCATCTTTAGCCATCCTTTCCAAAATTCCTGTCCGGACTGTGCCAGCTAACACCTCACCTTTTAGCACCGCGTGGACCACGGCATCATGGGTCCCGTAGAATTTAGTTTTTAAGTCTCCCTCTTTGACCCCGGCTTTATGAAGTTCGTAAAGCCCGATTAAATACCCACCAAAAGAATCTGGGTTTACTGCACCAAAGGGCTTTCCTTTAAGCTCAGCCAAGCTTTGAATAGGAACATCCTTCCTAGTAAAGATCACCCCTCCAAAGTATGGATAGTAGTCCCCAAGCTCATACTGTCCAAGGCTAAGAATGATCTTATAGGAGTATCCTTTCTTTAGGGCAAGCTCTTTTATGAGAATAGCTTGGTAAGAGTTGGTGATGATAAAGCTTAGCCTTCCTTCAAGGGCTTCCTTTTTTAGCTCTTCAAAGGGAAGGTAGCGGAATGCGATCGGCAAAGAGGTCCGTTTCTTTAAATACTCTTCCAAGGGATAAAAACGGTTCTTTTCAATAGCCTCCCCTCTCTTAGCCAAGATCCCAACGGTAATGATTTGGGGGAAGCTCTTAGTTGTAAGGCAGAAACAAACAAAAAGTGAGAATAAAGGTATAAGCAGAGCCCTAAAAAGACGGTTCATATAGATAATTATAAACTCTTTTCAGCCTAATCAAGAGGGGTTTTATGGCTCACCTTAGTTGGCCAGGCTCCTTTGCTACGCTAAGGATTTTGCTACGCGAAGGATGATGCTCAAGGGATATCAAGGGGGACAAAGTTATCCCTGTGGATAAGTTCTTTGTCCTGCTTTTCTTTCTCATGAAGAAATCTACTTAGCTCCTCGGAAGAAAAATTGGATAGCCCTTTGCCAATGGGAGCTTTTTCTTCGTTTAATACGAGAAGGCAGGCTCCTTTTTTAAACTCTCCATCCACCTCCTTTAATCCAGGAAGGAGTAGACTTTTTCCTTCAAAAAGGATTGCCCGCTCAGCTCCTTTATCAATGGTTATTCTACCTTCGGGTTTCAGAATATACTTTATCCAAAATTTTCGAAGAGGAAGGCTTCTTTCTTTTGGAAAGAATATCGTTCCCACCTCTTCCCCAGCAAAAAACTTCTCGAGGATTAACTTTTCCCTTCCCGGAAGCAAAACCATAGGGATACCCATAGATGTAACCATTTGAGCGGCCTTAAGCTTAGAGAACATACCGCCCCTTCCCACTCTTCCGGGCTTTGACCCGGCCATGGCCAGGACTTCTTCGTTTATCTCCTCTACATACCTGATTGGCTTTGCAGAGGGGTCCTCACGAGGGTCCTTCTCAAAGAGGGCAGAAACATCTGAAAGAACGATAAGAAGGTCTGCCTGCATTGAGCCAGCAACAAGGGCAGATAAAAAGTCGTTATCGCTAAAGCGGATCTCTTCTGTGGCTACGGTATCGTTTTCGTTTATGATAGGGAGCACTCCCCATTTTAAAAGGGTGTTTAAGGTGTTTCTGGCGTTAAGATAGCGTTCCCTCTCGGCAAGGTCTTGAGATGTTAAAAGCACCTGAGCCACAAAGGTTTGATACTTCTTGAAAACCTCTTCGTAGGCATGGAT
>Ga0315272_10001600_pt1 | contig 11194 bp, 10 predicted proteins | sample C3_middle_MG_FD_203918 | JGI IMG/M metagenome (GOLD analysis project Ga0315272, IMG submission 203918) | Sediment microbial communities from Yellowstone Lake, YNP, Wyoming, USA - C3_middle | ecosystem: Environmental > Aquatic > Freshwater > Lake > Sediment | place: USA: Wyoming | collected...
CCCGTCACCCACCATCGCCACACATTCCCCGCGTTGCTGCAAGCGTTGAATGACTCTATCCTTGTCCTGCGGCAGCACTTCGGCGATGACTTCCATGCCACCCAATTGACGTGCAATCGCCTCGGCCACCGGCTTGCGATCCCCGCTCAACAAGGTCATGCCGATTCCGGCTTCGCGCAAGGTATTGACCAAGCCCTGGGCATCGGCACGCAACGTGTCTGCCACAACCAGTACCGCGACGTGATGTCCACCCACAGCCAGATGCACGCAAGTCTTGGCCTGCTCCTCGAATTCCGCTTGCGTTTGCAACAAATTCCCTTGCAAGGTGACTTTGTTTTGCGCCAACCACTCCGCAGTCCCCAGCAACACACGCTTGCCGTCAACTTCTGCCTCCACGCCCGCACCCGCTGAAGCGTGAAAGCCTTGCACCACTATGCTTCGATAAGACAACTGGCGCTCATCAGCGACTCTGACGACTGCCTGCGCCACACTGTGCTCAGAATAGCGCTCCACTCCCGCAGCCAAACCCAGCAGTCCATTTTCATCCTGACCGGTTGCCACGATCACTTGTTCCACGCTCATCTTGCCTTCGGTCAAGGTGCCGGTCTTGTCGAACACAAAATGCGTGACCTTGGATAATCTCTCCAGCACCTCGCCATTCTTCACCAGAATGCCGTGCTTTGCTCCCAAACCGGAGGCCACGGCGATCGACATCGGCGTAGCCATACCAAGCGCGCACGGGCAGGTGATGATCAATACCGAAGTCGCCGCCATCAGCGCCAGCTCAAAATTATCCGCCCAAATAAGGAATGTGATACTCGCGAAAGTCAAGGTCGCCAGCACAAACCACGGCACGATGCTGTCGGACAGGCGCTGGATAGGCGCCTTGGAGGACTGCGCTTCCTCTACCAGACGGATGATCTTCGCCAGCGTGGAGTCCTGGGATGCGGCCTGCACCTCCACCACAAATGCTCCGCTACCGTTCAGTGTGCCCGCCGCGACACGATCTCCTGTTTGCTTCTTTACGGGCACCGATTCACCGCTCAACATCGATTCATCCACCGAACTGCGCCCTTCGCACACCAATCCGTCCATCGGGATCTTGCTGCCGGGCTTGACCAGCACCCGGTCGCCCACCTGCACCGCGCGGACCGACACGATCTTCTCTTCCCCATCACGCAACACGGTCGCGACACGCGGCTGCAGGTCCATCAGGCGATTGGTCGCTGCCACCGCCTGGTGACGGAACATCCCCTCCAGATAACGGCCGATCAGGATCACGAAAGTCAGGTTCGTGACCGTATCGAAATATACTGCGCCGCCCCCCCTTATCGTCACGTACAGCGAGTAAGCATAGGTGACCGACAATCCGATGGCGATCGGCAAGTCCATGGTCAAGCGAGCGTTGCGCAATCCACCCCATGCCCCCTTGTAGAAAGGGTAACCGGAATACAGCAACGTGGGCGTCGCGAGTGCACAGGCCATCCAGTGGAAGAAATTCACGAACTGCCCCCTGTCGGCACCGCTGTAGAGTGCGATCGCGATCAGGTTCAGATTCATCATCGTGAAGCCGGCAAAGAACAGGCGGAATAGCATGGCGCGGTTGGTTCTCTTCATCGAACCTTCCGCGACCTCCGGGTCGTAAGGAACACCTGCATAGCCGATGCTGGACAACTGGTGGATCAGGCTGGACAGTTTGATGCGCTGGTTGTCCCAGCGCAGATGCAGGCGCTTGCCGGCCAGATTGACGTTCGCAGTCTGCACACCGGGGGTGCGCATCAAACTGCGTTCAATCAGCCACACACAGGCGGCACAATGTATGCCCTCGACCAGCAGATGAGTATCGCGAATCTCGCCCTGGAAATTGACGAAGTCCTGTTGCACTTCGTCCAGATCGTACATCTCGATGTCTCTGGGTGGAGTTGGCGGCGGGGCGAGCAGCACACCCTGCGGGGTACGCTGATAATAGCCCTGCAGACCCGCAGCGTAGATCGCCTCGCATACCGACTGACAGGCGAAGCAACAAAAATCGCGCTGCCTGCCCTCAAGCTGAATATGGTAATCAGCATCTGCAGTAATCGCTAAGCCGCAATGAAAACACCCCGCATCAGCGAGGTGACTGGCATCAGTCTGCTGCATTTAAATTACCACATTATTATTTTGGGATTGAGACAAAGACCTTCTGTTCCGTATCAAATTGGCGGTCATCAAGTTGCGCTCCGATCAACAGATCCCAATTGCCTGCCCGCGGAAAATTCATGCTGCCCACGTAATGACCCGGAGCAGTTTCATGCAGGGTTCCCTTGAAATCAAACGTGGGATCTCCGGGCCATTGCGCATCGATCCCAACTTGCAAACCCTGAACCGGTTTCCCGTCGCGATCATTCATATCCAATTGCATTTCCGCCGGGCTTGCAATCAAAATGAAACGCGCCGCACTGGGTGTGGCTTGGCTATCATTTTGCAATTGCTGCGGGGAATGCAAACCGGCCTTCCAACCCAAAGTGGATCGCTCCGCCTGCTGTTGCACCCACTTGGCATCATATTGGTTATGCTCCTTGACGCTATAGTTATCATCGAGCAAGCGGGTGGGATGGTGCAGAACGTTCCACAGCATGCGTGCGTTGATCAACACCCCGGCCAGAACCACGGCCAGCAAACCCAGCACCCATGGATTGCGCCAGCCCTGTTTGTTCTTTTGTGAAATCATTTTCACCCTCTCGATCTGCATGAAACATACATGTTATTTTTTTGGGCCATTGAACATGGTGGTGTACTCGGCCTGCATCGTCGGATCTTCGGTGTTCTCGACGTAGAATTCGATCTTGGTCACCTCTTGTTTAATATTTTCTTCACGTGCTTTGACAAAAATGGTGAACGAAGTAGCCTTGCCGTGAATTACATGTAGCGGTTCCTCTGCTCCGACTATCACCTGCCCCGGCACCCCGTCTTCGGCACGGACCTTGACAAATAAATCCTTGCCCGTCTTGTTAAGCACCTTGAAGGTATATTTGTTCTGGATAGAGCCGTCACTCATAAGAACATACAAAGGCTGGCGCTCGGGCGCAACCCTGAGGGTAAGCGAACCCAAGTGTGTCAATCCATAAATGATACCACCCAGGGCCAGCAGAATGATGCTGACATACACCCAGGTCCTTGGGTGCTGATACAATTTCTTGACCGGGCGCCCTTCCAGTTCGTCCAGAGAGGCATAGCGTATCAGCCCGCGCGGACGACCTATCTTGTCCATCACGGAATCGCAAGCATCCAGGCACAGTCCACAGGTGATGCAGCCCAGTTGCTGGCCTTGGCGTATATCCACTCCGGTAGGACATACCTGCACGCACTGATAGCAGTCTATGCAATCGCCTGTAGTGCTATCGAGTTTCGCACCACGATGCATCCTGCCACGCGGCTCACCGCGCTTCTCATCATAGGCAGGAAGGATGGTCTGCGAATCGGCCATCACCGCCTGAATACGCGCATAGGGACATAACCAAAGGCAGGTTTGTTCGCGCATGAATCCGGCAAGAATATATGTACCCAGGGTAAATGCAATCAGGACAGACCATTCTATCAATGACAAATTGAAGTTCAGCAGATCGTGCCAATAGTGGTGGGCATCCTCGAACCAGACCGTGAAGCTGATCCCGGTAAAAACAGCTATTGCCAGCCAGATAGCATGTTTGATGACTTTCTTGCGGATCTTCTCGCCGCTCCATGGGCCGGCGTCCAGTTTATGGCGTTTGTTGGGGTTTCCTTCAATTTTCTCTTCGATCCAGGTGAACAGATCGGTCCATGATGTCTGGAAACAGAAATATCCGCAGAACACCCGCGATGCGACCGAAGTGACCGCAAACAAGGTCATGGCCAACAGCAGCAGCAGCAGCGAAACCATCCAGATGTCCTGGGGAAGAATGGTGAGTTCGAAGATATGGAACTGACGATTATTGACGTCCAGCAATATTGCCTGGTGACCTTCCCAGCGCAAATAGGCACCGAAGAAGAATATCAGCCAAAACGACTCGGTAATATATTTAAGCGTACGAAAGCGACCCGGCATGCGTTTCGCATGGATAGTCTTTTCTCCCAGGTTGGTTGCCCACTCTCCGTGCTCATGGTACAGGCTCGTTAATCCAACAACTTCTGAAGTTGTTTTTTTTGCCGGCTCGCTCATCCCCTGCTCCTGTGGTTTTATTTTGTCCGACATAATCAGACGCTTTGTGTAAAGAAAAATCTGCTTAAGATCCGCATTCGGAACTTAAGCAGAGATTTCCTCTCATCCCGTTAATAGAAAAAGGAGGAGGACCAGCCTCCTCCCTCCTCACACTGCGATGAATCTACTTTTCGCCTTTTTTCTTGGACAAGGCGTTTTTGAACAGGAAAATTAACGCAAAAACGAGTGCCGCAAAAGCGCCTGCCGTTGCGATCATCAACGCCCAATAAACAAAGTCATGTGTATGTGTCATTTCGATTTTCCTTTCATAAAACCTGCACGGTTACACACCGTGCAGGTAAATGGACATTTACTTGGATTTAGGTGCCTGTGCCGCAACAGCAGCAACAACTTCCGGCTGACCACCACCGAGTTTGTACACGTAAACCGCCAGCTTCTTGATTTGGGTTTCATCAAGTTTGCCGACTACAAGACCCTGCGCATCCTTTTTCAACCAGGTAGGCATGACTGCGACGCGTGCCATAGCCTCACCCGAGTTCACACCGTAAGTGATGGTCTGCTTGAGGCCTTCTACAGAGCAGTCAAAACGGCAGATCTTGTCGGTCAGATTAGCCGAACCCATCGCCTGCATACCCTTGGCATCCGGACCGTGACAGCCGGTACAGTCGCTTTCCATGAACGCCTTTTTACCCGCTGCAAATTTAGGATCATCAAAACTCCCGCCCTGATACATTCCATGCTCCCATTGGGCTACATCCTCGATTTGCTGGGCTGTCAGACTGTCCTTGTGCGCAACCATCATGCCCTCGCGACCGCCGGAGATCGTTTCGTAGAGTGTGTCGATATGGCCACCGTACAGCCAGTCATCGTCAAGCAGTACCGGCGCCATCAGGCCCTGTTCGCGCATCGCAAACTTGCCTTTTTGCACCGTACCCACACCGTTCTGGCCATGACAAGCAGCGCAGTTGTCAGCAAACAACACCCTGGCGGAGCGCGTCACATACTCGGACAAATCCTTGTCCGCCAAAATAGCGGCCGGAGTCATGCCCTTGAGTTTGTTCTCATACTTGCCGCGGACATCATCCAGAACCTTTTGGTCTTCAGCCAGTTCTTTGATCGCTGTCCATTTGTTATCGTCTTTTGCATCAGTACCCGGCAAATGCAAACTCAGACCCGGCAAACCGACACCCTTGAAGTGTGTTCCTGTAATCGCAATAGGAACCGCCGGATACATCGTCCAGTACACGACGACCCATATAGCACTGGCCGTCAAACCCAGCATCCACCACTTCGGTGGCTGGTTGGTGTAGTCGGCCAAATCGTCATCCCATAGGTGCCCCGTGGTAGGCACGCCACCATCGGAGTTGTGATTGTCACTCATTTTTTATCTCCCGAATTGTTGTATTCGCTTTCGTCACGCAGAGCAATATCGCTCTGCGCTTCGAATGCCTCCTTGTTTTTAGGATTGAACACCATTACATAGACCACGATCATGGCTACGAAAGCCAGCACCGTAAAAATCACGCCCTGCCAATCGTTAGTACTCATGGCTGCCCAGTCTGTGTGCAGGTAGTCCATCAGTTTAATCACGGTAGTTCACACCTTCCTCGAACTTCACCTGATTACCCAAGGACTGCAGAAAAGCGATCACTGAGTCCATCTCTGTCTTGCCCTCGACTTCCTTCGCGGCGCCTGCAATAACTGCGTCGGTGTAGATAGTCTTTGGTACAGGGTTGAACGGCATCTGCGTCATGACTTTCATGGTCTTCGTAAGCTTTACCGCATCAACCGGAGTCTTATCCAGGAAGAAGAAGTTTGGCATGACAGACTCAGGCACGACATCACGAGGATATTTCAGGTGTTTGCGATGCCATTCATCAGAGTACTTGCCGCCAACCCGAGCAAGATCGGGACCGGTACGCTTGGAACCCCACTGGTAGGTGTGGTCATACATCGACTCTTCGGCGATCGAGTAGTGGCCATAACGGTCCTTCTCGTCACGGAACGGACGGATCATCTGCGAGTGGCACAAGAAGCAGCCTTCGCGGATGAACACATAGCGGCCTGCCAACTCCAGCGGCTTGTAAGGACGCGCACCATCACCAGGCTGCCAGTCATCCAAAGTCTTGTGTGCGGAGGTAGCCGGATTCCAGATGATTTTATCCATCGGAATGACGTTACCCTGCAAGTCTTTGTGCTGTGTATTGTTACAGCTTGGATCGTTCTGACACATCGCTGTGTTTGGCAGATAGAACAACGGCACGATTTCCACGATACCGCCGACCGCCACGGTAAGCGCGGTCAGGACAAACATCAGGAGCGTGTTACGTTCGATCTTGTCCTGAAACTTGGTTGAATAAATATGATCAGACATGTTTTCTCTCCCCTTATGCACGAGCAGCAACTGGACTCGTACCGCGAACAGCGCCCGCCTGACGAACAGTCATCACTACGTTGTACAACATGATCCACGTACCCAGATTGAAGATCGCACCGCCGACTGCACGCATCACATAGTAAGGATGCATCGCCGATACAGATTCAACAAAGGTATAGGTAAGCGTGCCGTATTCATCATAATCACGCCACATCAGACCCTGCATGATGCCGGACACCCACATTGCCACAACATAAGTTGTCGCGCCGATCAATGCCACCCAGAAATGCACATTAACCAGCTTCTCGGAATACATTTCGGTATTCCACAGCTTTTTAACCATGTGGTAGAGAGCGCCGAAGGAGATCATTGCCATCCAGCCCAACGCACCCGCGTGAACGTGACCCACAGTCCAATCGGTGTAGTGTGACAATGCGTTTACAGACTTGATCGCCATCACCGGACCGTCAAACGTGGACATCGCGTAGAACGCCATCGCTGTCACCAGGAAGCGCAGGATGTAGTCGGTACGCAGCTTGTCCCATGCACCGGACAAAGTCATCATGCCGTTCATCGCGCCGCCCCATGAAGGGATGATCATCGCCAAGGAAATGCCTGCACCCAGGGAACCGGTCCAGTCAGGCAACGCGGTGTATTGCAAGTGGTGGGCACCCAACCAGACATAACCGAAAGTCAATGTCCAGAAGTGCAACACCGACAGACGGTATGAGAACACTGGACGGCCAGACTGCTTGGGGATGAAGTAGTACATGATGCCCAGGAAACCACCGGTCAGGTAGAAACCCACCGCGTTATGTCCCCACCACCATTGAATCATCGCATCCTGCACGCCCGAATAGATGGAATAGGAAGTTGCCCAATCCACCGGAATAGCCAAACTATTCACCACATGCAGGTAGGTGATCATAACGATCATCCCGGCAGTAAAAAAGTTGGATACATAGATATGCGAGGTCTTGCGTATGCCTATGGTCATAAAGTAATTCAGCCCGTAGGACACCCACACCACCGCGATCATGATGTCACACCACCAAGGCAGTTCGGCATATTCCTTGCCCTGCGACATGCCCATCGGCAAAGAAATAACCGCCGCAACGATGATCGCTTGCCAGCCCCAGAAGGTGAACCAGGCCACATTATTGCTCCACAGCTTGGTAGCACAGGTGCGCTGCACGATGTAATAGCCGGTGGCCATCAACGTGCACCCTCCAAACGCAAATATCACCGCATTGGTATGCAGCGGACGCAGACGGCCAAAGGTAATTTCAGGAATGTCAAAATTTAAAAACGGAAATGCCAATTCCGATGCCACATACACACCGATCAGCGTACCTACCACTGCATAGACGATCGCCATGATGGTGAACCATCTGACCACGTCCATGTCATATTTTACTGCTGTAGCTTGAGTTGCTTGCACAGTAATCTCCTCCCAAGAGTCAAGTTAAAAACAATGTGTCATTTGCCCCCTACCGCAAGACAAATAAAACACCCCTTCATTGCAACTTTACAAAGCTGGGCAATAATCGCACGCCTAATCTATTGCAGTCAAGCAAAGGGGCATAACACAGCCAAGTTAAAGTAGACAACCATAGTCAAGTAAAGGGAAGGATCGGCTCCATTCTCACCCGATCGCATACCAGCCTCAAGACGCAAAGATCGATCAAGCAAACAATTCAATATCCCAACGGCTTGGCGGAACACCAATACCCGACAACATACGATAAGCAACAATAAAAAAACCAGCTGAAGCTGGTTTTTTTATTTTGTTTGGTATTACTTTAGTTGCTGGTGAACAACTGTTTAAGCATCCACAAGGAAAACACAAGTGCACCAAGTGCGGTACCAACTGCACAGATTGTCGCGATGATTGCCATTTTTTACCCTCCCAAGTAACCAGATTGAACACAAGAACGAATCAAGCAGATTTCATCGTAGCACAATTTTTTAGACAAGCAAGCGCTTTCCAATAAAACTTTGGGTGACTCTTTTGCTCGGACTTTATGGCGCTAGCGACCTGACATTTCCTAAAACCCAGTACTGAAATGCTCATCTACGGTTTTCTTTTCTAGCGACAAAGCCAGAAAAAAACACTTGGCAATAACGCCAAACGTCAGATGACGTGGACGTCATTAATACCGGTATTCTGGTATGCGAGTAAATATCGCCGCGATGTAGCAGCGCATTGACGTATTGTTGCCGGGTGTGGTTCCATATGAAGGGCGAGCCGATGCACATAATGTCACGCGGAACCTGAAATGACCGGATCAAAAAAGAACTCATGAGTGAATTCAGCATCATCGCGGTATTTTTTGTCGGGTTGCTCGGGGGCGTACATTGCCTGGGCATGTGCGGAAGCATAGTCGGGATCCTTACCGGGCAATTACCGAAAGACGGTGCACGCTGGTCATTTCATCTCGCTTATAACATCGGACGTATCACCAGCTATACCTTGGCTGGCTTGCTGGTCGGCGCTATCGGACAGGCCGGCATGTTGTTGCGCGATGTGGTGCCGATTCAGCATTTGCTGTTTGCCTTATCCAGTTTGATGCTGATCGCGCTTGGGCTGTACCTCGCCGGAATCTGGGGCATGGTGCGGCGTATCGAACTGGCTGGCAGTATATTGTGGCAACGGATTCAACCGCTGACGCGCCCACTGTTTCCCATTACCACTCCAACGCGCGCCTTGTTGCTCGGCACTTTATGGGGCTGGTTGCCGTGCGGGTTGGTATACAGCGTGCTGGTCACGGCACTGGCCAGCGGTCACGCGCAAAGCGGCGCGTTGATCATGCTGGCTTTCGGCTTGGGTACCCTGCCCAACCTGTTGGTCATCGGCTTGTTCTGGGATCGTTGCCGCAATTGGGTACGATCTCCCAAGGTTCGATTGATTGCCGGCCTGATCGTGATGGCGATCGGCATATATGGACTGATAAAGGTGGGCTATGTATTTGCTGTGCATGGCTGGGCAGGGAGCTGTCATGTGGATGCATAAACAATCAGTACTTGGTGGATATTCATCGTATCGACTCAAAGTTCCTTAACCGTCGCCATATTTTGCATCTTCCTGTTGTCCGGCATTTGACCAAACACTCAGTTAGCGTATCTTTCCCGTCAAGCCAGATAGTCAGAGATTTGAAATCTTCAAGGTAACTCCAGATGCGTAGCCATTATTTAATAATATTGATCTTTCTGCTTACCGCCTGCGGGGAGCCGGAAATGCCGTCGCCCTACCATGCCACGGATATCTCCTGGCAGCATGCACAGATTGATTTCCGGCTTACCGATTTTAATGGGAAGCCTCGCAGCGTATCGGATTTCAGGGGCAAAGTGGTTGTCGTGTTTTTTGGTTATACCCACTGCCCCGAGGTATGCCCAACCACGCTGGCTGACTTGGCGCAGGTTATGCACTTGCTTGGCAAGGATGCAGACCGGGTGCAAGTCTTGTTCGTCACGCTGGATCCGGAACGGGACAATCCAGAATTGCTCGCCAAGTTTGTTCCTGCCTTTGACCGTTCTTTCCTGGGTTTGTATGGTGATGCACAGGCAACTGCGCAAGCGGCCAAGGCATTTGGCGTCAGCTATGTGAAGCAGTTTGACAAGCACGGTAGCTACACGCTTGATCATACCGATGGGATATTTTTGCTTGGCGTAAATGGCAAGCCATTGCTGCTTGCCCCCTATGGGCAGCAAGCTGAACAACTGGCCCAGGACATCAGATTGCTGCTGGCCATCGGCAGGTGAACGGCATCGAAATGCACACCCTGCAATTGGCGGCGGAGAGGGTGGGATTCGAACCCACGGTAGCGTAAACGCTACGCCTGATTTCGAGTCAGGTACATTCGACCACTCTGCCACCTCTCCGGGTGAGTCGACAAACAGCGGCGCGCATTCTACCAGCAACCTCCAATTTCGTGCAGAATGTTCACATGCCGAAACCGAATCGATGTGTGCAAACAGTACTGGTCAGCCTATGCCTGTTACTGGCCGCCTGTGATCAACAGGTTCCGTCATGGGACGCAGGCAAGCTGGTGGTACTGGTTCCGGAAACCGTAATGGGACCGGAGGGAGAACTTGAGCGCGAATTGGCACGATTGTTCGCCGAACAATTGCATGTCACGCTCGAAACGGTTCCTCTGCCGCAAGATGAAGTCCTTACTGCATTACGCAAACACCAGGCACAGCTTGCTGCCGTTCCGCTGCGTAGCGGGAGCAACCCTGCCGCGCTGCTTTTTGGCCCCAGTTACCAGAGTGTGCGCGAGTTGGTGGTATGTAATGGCGACAAAGCCCGCATAAAGAATCTTGCTGAACTGGCGGGTAGGAAATTGGCGGTGACGGCCGGATCGGCTCATGAGGTGGCACTGCGCGAGGCACTTGCTAACTTGCCCTCGCTGCAATGGCAAACTTATCACGATCTCACCACGATAGACCTGTTGGCCGAAGTTGGCGAAGGCACGCTCGATTGCGCCGCTGCCAACGAACTGCAGTTTGCCGATGCACGCAACTATCACTCCAATCTGGTCGCCGAACTTGATATTGCAGCACCTTCCAAACTGGCCTGGGGATTCCCCGAAGATGCCGATCCAGACTTGCTCAAGCAAGTGCAGATTTTTTTAGACGGT